>Ga0256828_1000068_pt1 | contig 67989 bp, 70 predicted proteins | sample CV88metaG_FD_185993 | JGI IMG/M metagenome (GOLD analysis project Ga0256828, IMG submission 185993) | Hydrothermal vent microbial communities from East Pacific Rise, Pacific Ocean - CV88 | ecosystem: Environmental > Aquatic > Marine > Hydrothermal vents | place: Pacific Ocean: East Pacific Rise...
TGATTGCTCCTCCCGCTTGTTGTCTGGTGCGGAGCTCCAGACGACTAGCGGGTGTTCAACCCGCGCCCCCGTTGCTCTGGATGCGATAGCGTCCAGAGCAACTATTTATTCAAGGAACATTATATGCATATTCCTCTTAAAATCTATGATTAACAATACACCAAAATGTCCGTTAAAAATAAAAAATCTGTCAATTTGTCATATTTTTACATTATTTTCTAAAAATATCTTACAATAATAAAAACGGCTTATGTTCTTTTTGCCTGAAATATGCCATTAACAAGGACATTATGTCTGTTAATAGGAAAAATAGGGCAATAACAGACATTTTGTCCTGTTAATTTTGGAGGGTAATTATGCATCAACCAAAAAAGAAACTGTTAGATATCGTTAGAGATAAGATTCGTTTGAAACACTATAGTTATTCTACAGAGCGAACTTATGTGCATTGGATTAAACATTACATCTTTTTTCATAATAAAAAACACCCTATAGAAATGGGCAAAGAGGAGATAGAAGCATTTTTAACCTTTTTAGCCGTACAGAAAAAAGTGTCACCTACTACACAAAATCAAGCTTTTGCAGCTATACTGTTTCTCTACAAAGAGGTACTGGGTGTCGATATGAGTACATGGAACATCCAAGCATTAAGAGCCCAAGAAAGAAAACATATTCCGCAAGTACTCACAAAAGAGGAAGTAAAAAATGTGATAGATAATCTTACAGGAGCATATCAGCTCATTGTGTATTTGATGTACGGTTGTGGACTGCGTATGCAAGAAGCTCTCAATCTTCGTATTAAAGATATAGATTTCGGATTTGACAAAGTGTATATTTGGGATAGTAAAAGTCTCAAAGACCGTACTGTACCGCTACCACAAGTCATTAAACAACGATTAAGAGCACAGGTGGAGTATGTGGAAGGCATACATGCTAAAGATGTAGCTGATGGCTATGGGTCTGTTTATATGCCTTATGCGTTAGAACGTAAATACCCCAATGCAAAGTTTGAGACCAAGTGGCAATTTTTATTTCCTATGCGTAATGTAGCCAAAGACCCAAGAAGTGAAGTGATACGCAGACATCATGTACATGAAAAAACATTAGGAAGAAACATAAAACAAGCAACTATGAAAGCAAGAATTCATAAACGGGTTACTTCCCATATATTTAGACACTCCTATGCTACCCATCTCTTGCAAAGTGGTATTGATCTACGTTCGATTCAGGAGTTACTGGGACACAAAAGTGTGGAGACGACGATGGTCTATACGCATGTTGTGGCGGAGATGAATAAGGGGAGGGTGGTTAGCCCTTTGGATATGTGAAAATAATCCAAACTATGCTAAAATTCACAAAAAACAAAGAGTACAAAGAATGAACAAATCTCTAATCACCGATATCCTCTCCATACTCCTTATAGGGCTCTCATTTGTCGTTCCTCCACAGTACTATAATGCTCTGCTCTTCACAGGGCTCTTTGCCCTCTCAGGAGCTGTGACCAACCAGCTTGCTATTCACATGCTTTTTGAAAAGGTACCGTTGTTGTACGGTTCAGGTGTCATAGAGAAGAACTTTGACACTTTTAAAGTCTCCATTAAAGAGATGATCATGAAGCAGTTCTTTACCAAAGAGCAGTTAGGGAAGTTCTTTGCCGAGGAAGAGCAGAAGATAGACCTTTCTCCTTTGGTGGAGCAGGCGGACTTCTCTCCGGCTTTTGATGCACTCTCCAAGACGGTCATGGAGTCCAAGTTCGGAGGAGCCATCTCTATGTTCGGGGGGGAAGAGGCTTTGGATGGACTTAGAGAACCGTTCTCCCGTAAGCTGAAGTCTGCGGTGAGTTCCATCGTTTCTTCGGATGCGTTTAAAGCACAACTTGACCACCACATCCAAAACTCGGCACTCTCACAAGACATGATAAACTCCGTAGAAGGGCTCATTACTAAACGTCTTGAAGAGCTGACTCCTAAAATGGTAAAAGAACTGGTGCAGGAGCTCATAAAAGAGCACTTGGGATGGTTGGTCGTCTGGGGCGGTGTTTTTGGCGGACTTATTGGTCTTGCTTCCTCTTTTTTCATTTAATTTTTTAAAAATGATGAAAATTTAAGCACGAACTAAGCAGACTTTTATTTTTAATTTATGTTAAACCGCTAAAATATTTGCAATCAAAAAATTTGGGGATGCCATGAAAATTATCAAAACTCTTCTAGCCATAGCTATGCTCTCTTCTCTTGCAACTGCAAAAAGTAATTTCACATCTTATGAAGATATGTGTGAAAAGCTTGACACTCAGGAGTGCGCGAATAATGCACAAGAAGTTAAAAATCTGCAGATCGCACTGAATGCAGACAAAAAATTAAAACTACATCTTAAAGCAGACGGTAAATGGGGTAAGAAAACCAAACTCGCTGTTGAAAAATTCCAAAAACAATATAATATTACTCCTGCTGAGGGGTATGTCGGTACAAAAACAAAAAGAATACTCGACAAAGTAGCTAAGAATGTCAAACTTGCAAAAGTTACACATACTGCTGAAAAAACGCATACAAAAAAAGAACTTGCATCTTCAAGCAGCTGTTATGCTGATTTTGTAAAACATACCAATTTGAGAAAGAGTTACAAAGTCTTTAAAGACCATAAGCTATTATGTAAAGCAAACGGTAGAAACACTATTCTCAAAGTAGATGTAAGTGAACAGAGAGTAAAACTCTTGGTTAACGGCAAAATTGCACTTTCTGCACCTTGTACTACGGGAGCAAAACATAAGTTTGAGCCAAATACAAAAACCTATAGAGATAAGCATACACCGCTTGGTACATTTAAGATCATGGAAAAGATCGCAGCAAAAAAATCGACTATATTCGGTGAAATGTATAGAAACGGTAAAAAAGTCTACCATGGTGACAGAAGAAAATACAGAGGACCAAAAGCAAAATATGTAGGTCATACTATGCATAACTGGATGCGTTTAACAAGCGGCGGTGTCGGATTGCATGCGAGTAAATACATTAAAAGATACCCGGGTAGCAATGGTTGTGTAAGACTTCCGTTTAAAATTGCAAAAACAATTTTCTCTAAAGTAAGACCCGGTACAAAAGTGATGGTGGTTAACTAATCACATCTCTCATTTATCATCCTCCTTCTAAGGATGATGAATCTTTTTCCCCACAAAAGAAGCTTTTTTCATTTTAAACCCTTTCATGGTCTCATGCCAGTATTCACGACTCTCAATAACCTCTAAATCTCCTTTAAAGGCATTTTCAAGCTCACCTTCTTCCAGCAGGTAGGAACGTTCTGAGGGTACCTGTTCATTGTCCGGATGATAGACAAAGGTTTCATAGATCAAAATAGCGCCCGGTTTGAGTGCCTCTATGATCTGCGGGAAGAGTTCTCTTTTGAGAAAAAAGGTACAGACTACAAGATCGTAATGGTTTTTTGGCAGGGTATAGGTATCAAAATCCACCTCTTTGGCATGAATATGCGGAATATTCTGTAATGATGCTATGGCAAGTGAACTGACATCCAAAGCATCGACCTCAAAACCGAGCGATGCCAGATATTTGCTGTGCCGTCCCATACCGCAGGCGATGTCCAGTGCCTGCTTACCTGAGGCAAGTTTTGCATATTTGGTGATAAGTTCTATGGGTGTATCGGGGATAGGGTTGTTCTGGTACTTTTTGTTCCATTTATGTTTATCTTCGAGTGCCATATTCAAGCCTTTTTCATTGTAGTTTGGTATGATTCTATCAAAAGATGTATCAAGGATTTATTATAGCAACACTTACTTTTATATCATGGAACGTCAACGGCATCAGAGCTGTAGAAAAAAAAGAAGCTCTCAAATGGATAGATGAAGAAAATGTAGACTTTTTGGGACTGCAGGAGATCAAAGCTGAGGCAGAGCAGATCCCTGAGAGTGTTTTCGAAAGAGATTACAAATTCCAGAGTATCAACTCCTCTTCCAAAAAAGGGCAGTCGGGTGTCGCACTTTATACGGACATCAAAGGGGAAGCTTTTTGTTGTGAGCATGTAGATATTTTGGATGAAGGGCGTATCAATGAGTACCATTTTGGAAGTATAGCCTATTTCAATGTCTATTTCCCCAACGGACAGCGTAATGAGGAGCGTTTGGCATATAAAATGGCATTTTATGACCGCTTTTTAGACCATATCAACCAACTTCGAAAAGAGGGTAAGTCCATTGTAGTCTGTGGTGATGTCAACACCGCGCACAGACCCATTGACCTTGCACGTCCCAAAGCCAATGAAGATACTTCCGGCTTCCTGCCTATGGAGCGTGCATGGATGGACAAACTCCTTGAACACGGTTACATAGATACCTTCAGACATGTAAAAGGAGATGAGACGGAGCGTTACAGCTGGTGGAGTTACAGAGCAGGGGCGAGAGCAAGGAATGTAGGCTGGCGTATAGACTACTTCTTCGTCTCAGAAGACCTCAAAGAGAAGATCGTCGATGCGGATATTTTGGACCATGTCATGGGCAGTGACCACTGCCCTGTGAAGCTGGTACTTGAGGTTTAAACCTAAACCTCTTCCCCCGTATAGTAAAATTCATCCAATCCTTCCAAAAAAGCCATAAGCAGTTCATCGGAACAGGCTTTGAAGTTCTTGTGCCCCTCTTTACGGAAGAGGGACTTGAGTTCCTGTTTGCTGAGTTCTATATCTGCCAGATTAAAGATGATCTCAGTTTCGGGCTCTTTAAGCTCCAGGGCAATACGCAGTTTTTTGAGTATAAGGTTGTTGGTCAGTTCAACGGCTTCATCACTCTGTTTTTTGGGACTTGGACCTCGTTTTAAAATGACAAAACCGTCGAGAAATACTCCCAACTCCTCATAAGAGCAAAGTTCAAAGCCTTTGTCAAAACGGCGTTTCAACAGTGCATCCAAACGATCAGCATTCATTGTATATTCTGCCAGTTCATAGGCTTTGAGTATCTCTTCACTGCTTAGGCTCAATGCCTTTTGTATTTTGTATAAAATGTCGTTTGTGTTCAATGGGTTTCCTATTTCTTAATTTCAACGTTACAGAGTGTTGCTTTAACGGTGGTACTGAAGCCAATGGTCACATCTGTCCATGTTTTGCCTTTGTGCAGATCGTAACAGCTTTTATTGATAGATGCAAGTGCATATCTCGCATCGAAATCAAAAAGATCAATGGTCCCTGTAGCTTGAAAATGCTCCTTGGCATAGTAATACTGCATGGGGATATTCAAAGTTTTTTCATTCATCGTGATCGCTACAGTTACAGTACCGGTACGGGGTTTTCCTTTGACATGTTTATCTGTTTTTTTGATGTCAACGATCTTTGCCTCAATGGTTTTGCCTTTTAAGTTAGCAAAGAAGTGCTTTACCAATGTTTTGTCTCTTGCCGGGTTTCCCGTAGTGATCTGGGAAATGTCTATACTGACTTTTGAACCTACGAAAAGTTCTCTGAAGTTCTTGCCTTCAAGTGTATTGGGTGTATATTTGACAGCAGTGAACTGTCCGCCCACGCCGAGTTTGCCTAAGGTCTTATAGGCTTTCCAGGTAACATTCATATCGGCAGGTTGAACCAGTACACAGCCTGTGGCAGCGTAGGAGAAAGAGAAGAGGGTAATGAGTAAAAGTAGTGTTTTTTGCATTATGAAGCCTTCAATTTTTATTTTATTTTATTACATAAGTAATTATTATCAATATAACAATATTAAGCTTCATTGTATGTAAAATATCATTTTTTAGCAGCATACTCTGCAAGATCTTCAAGTGCTATGCTTGCTTTATTTAAAATTCTTAAACAGGTTTGATCTTTAATATTATGTTTTAATGACCAGTATTCCGGGTTGGTATATATAATACTGACTTCCCCGTCATAGGTACTGCTCACTTCTATACGCAATGGAAGATCCAGACCCATGGAAGCATTGCACTTCATCAGGGTAGTGGCAAAATGAGGGTTACCGAAAAGTATAACTCTTTTTGCAGGAAGTCTCAAACCAGCTTTTTTTGCATATTGGGAGTGATCAAATGTACCATAATAGGAGAGCTCCTCCTCTTTGATATGATCGATAAGTTTTTTTGTAGTAGTCTCCACACTGTTCTTACTGATACGACTTTCTAAAAAAGAGGCTTTTTTATGTTCACATCCACTTAAAAGCAGGAGTAGTACTGTGATTGAAAGTATGGTTCTCATCATACATTAAACCTGAAATGCATGACATCACCGTCCTGAACGATGTACTCTTTACCTTCAAGTCTGTTCTTACCTGCTTCTTTTGCTCCGGCCTCACCGCCATACTCTATAAAGTCTTCATAGGAGATCACTTCTGCACGGATGAATCCTTTTTCAAAATCATTGTGGATCACGGCAGCTGCTTTGGGAGCGGTCGTACCTTTACGGATGGTCCAGGCACGTACCTCTTTGACTCCGGCAGTGAAGTAACTTTGCAGTCCCAGCTTGTCAAAACCTTTATGGATGATCTGCTCAAGTCCGGACTCAGCCACACCGAGGTCAGCAAGCATCTCTTCTCTCTCTTCGTCATCAAAGTCGACCATGTCTTCTTCTACTTTGGCACAGAGTTTGATCACTTCGGAGTTTCTTTCATTGGCATAGGCTTTAAGTTTCTGTACGAATTCATTGTCTTCTGCCAATCCGTCTTCATCGACATTGGCACCGTAGATAATGGGCTTAGAGGTGAGTAGACGCAAGTCTTTGTTTATCGCAAGAAAACCGTCACTCTCAATACCTTCAAAAGTTGAGACAGGAGAGCCGTCTTCTATGTGGGTAAGCAGTGTTTCTGCTACTTCAAGTTGTTCTTTTGCAGATTTGTCATTGCCTTTTGCTTTCTTTTTTAGCATCTCTATCCGCTTCAATACAGCATCGATATCTGCAAAAAGAAGCTCCTGCTCGATGATCTCCACATCACGGATAGGATCAATGCTTCCTTCTGTATGAACCACATTGGGATCTTCAAAACATCTGACAATATGCAGGATCACTTCCGTTTCACGGATATTTCCCAGAAACTTGTTACCCAGACCTTCCCCTTTGCTTGCACCTGCTACAAGACCTGCAATATCGACGAAGTCAAGTGTCGAGTACTGGATCTTTTCCGGATTGACGATCTTAGCAAGTTCGTCCAGTCTTTTGTCCGGTACGGGTACAACAGCCTTGTTTGGTTCGATCGTACAGAAAGGGTAGTTTGCACTCTCTGCATTTTGTGCTTTGGTGAGTGCGTTAAAAGTCGTAGATTTTCCTACGTTTGGTAGTCCAACAAGTCCTATGCCAAGTCCCATGGTATTATTTCCTTATATGTTTCAATTCTTTTTATTTTCGCGATTTTATCTAAATCTTGGTGAAGAGGGGGTTAGCCCGTCTTATCTTGGTGTAATATCTATAATGATACGTCCGGGTCTTTTTAAATCAAATACATTGACTTTTGCATCTTGTTTCAAGTCAATAGAGAATTTATAGCCGCTGTCATCGAGATATTTTTCCAGGTAGAGTCTTTTTACCACTTTGTTAGCACCAAAAGATCTCTCCTTGGTACCATGCAGTGCCGAGAAACCGCGATATCCGTCAACAATACCGGTAATACGTTTTGTTTCAGGATTATAGGTAAATGTATAATATCCTGTTTCATAAGAGCGTATACTAGGTGTTTTTGCATCTATATTCCACTTGTAACTGTCCAAGACCAAACGTGTAGTAGAACCTTCTTTCCCTAGACGAATGGTACCTAAGTCCAAACCGTCAGTCATGATCCCGCCGGAGAATATCTCCTGTTTGGTTTTTGTAGGGGTTACTGTATGGGTTTGAACTTTTACAGGTTTTTTAACTCTCTTCACAACTTTTGGTGCCGTAACAGCAGGTACTTTGAGGGTGTCTGTCTTCTCTGCTGTTTTAGGTTGCTCTGCTGTGATTTCATCTGCAGAAAGCAGTTTGGGAGCAGGAACCGGGAGCGTATTTCTTTCCTGACATGCGGTCAATGCCAAAAGTAAAAATATCGGAAGTATCGTTCGTCTCATTTGCTATCCTTTTTTATGTATCTCTGTTCGAGCCAGTTTCTCTATGAGTCTGAGCATCATTCTCACACCTGCACCTGAAGCACCATAAGGGTTCTCTGCCCATGCATGCTCTACAAAAGCAGGTCCTGCAATGTCAATATGCGCCCATTTCTCTTTATGGTTCTCATCTATGAACTCTGAGAGGAACTGTCCGGCTGTAATAGCTCCGCCGTAACGGGTGTTGGAAATGTTACAGACATCTGCTATTTCAGACTTGATGGTCTTCTTGAGATGACGGTTGAAGTCAAGTTTTGTTGCCATTTCTCCTGCCTGTGTTGCCATCTTAACGACTAACTCTTTAGGCTCATCTGCATTTCCCATAACCCCTGAAGTATAGTGACCTACACCGACCACACAGGCACCCGTAAGTGTTGCAAAGTCAAAAAGGTAGTCAGCTTTTACCTCTTGCTGTGCATAACAGAGTACATCTGCAAGTACCAGACGACCTTCTGCATCAGTATTGCGTATCTCAATGGTCTTACCGTTCTTGGCGGTCAGTACATCATCAGGCTTGTAGGCATCTCCGCCTATCATATTCTCTACCGCACCTACAAAACCGTGTACTTCAATAGGAAGGTTCATCTCTGAGATCGCTTTCATGATGCCAAGTACTGCAGAACCTCCGCTTTTGTCAGACTTCATTGTTACCATGTAGTCTGCGGGCTTCAGGCTGAGTCCGCCTGAATCATAGGTCAATCCTTTACCGATCAGGGAGATGACTGCTTTATGATTCTTAGGCTTATGGGCAAGGTGGATCACTCTTGGTTTATGACGGCTTGCACGTGCTACGGCAAGCAGAGTTTCCATCTTCTCTTTTTTGAGTGCTTTTGGTTTTAAAATATTACATTTTAAGCTAGAGTTGTCTGCAAGTTCTTCAGCGATCTCAGCCATGATCTGAGGGTAACAGTCATCAGGAGTGGTGTTAACAATGTCTCTGGTAAAGTTCGTTGCATTTGCCGCGATGTCACCGTTATGTACCGCTCTTGCCATACTTTCAAGGCTTACTTCATAATTCTCCTCATACCCCTCTGTGGAGATAAGTACATTTTTAATGCGGCTTTTTATTTTTTTGCTTTTATACTTGTTGAATGTGTAACTTCCAAGTACCATACCTTCGACCAATGCACGAAGTGATGCTGTACATCTCGGGTGGCTTAGATAGGCGGCTATCTTTACACTCTTGTATTTCTTACCAAGAAGTGAACGTACGGCTATAGCCACGGCAGAACGGATAGGTGCACCTTTGAGTCCCTCAGCTCCTACATAGAGTCTGTTTTTGCTTATGAGGTGACATACTTCATCCTGTCCACCTGCAAACCCTGCTTTTTTAAGCAGTTTTTTGTCTTGTACAAACTTGTGTTTTAAGTTATTCTCGACAACAATAATGATCTCAAGATCACTTGCTATCTCTTTTATAGGGCTGTTTGTTATTTCAAAATTCATGCTTTATAGTCCTTTAGTTCTATTTGAATTGCTCTGCAAGTATGTCTTTAGCCTGCATCATATCTTTGTCGCCGCGTCCTGAAAGATTGACCAAAATAGTTTTACCTTTGATATCTTCAGACTTCATCTTCTTTAAGTACGCGATGGCATGAGAACTCTCAAACGCAGGGATGATCCCTTCCTTTTGAGAGAGCCATACAAAGGCATCCATAGCTTCATCATCTGTGATATGGTCGTAAGTCACTACCCCTTCATCTTTAAGGTAAGCGTGTTCAGGACCAATGCCCGGGTAGTCAAGTCCTGCTGAGATGGAGTGTGCTTCCTGTACCTGTCCGTCTTCATCCTGAAGGAGGTAGCTGAGTTGTCCGTGAAGTACTCCGGGGCTTCCTTTCTCAAGGGAACATCCGTGTTTACACTCAAGTCCTTCTCCTCCCGCTTCAATACCGATACATTCTACACTTTCATCTTTCAAAAAATGATTGAAGATACCAAGAGCATTGCTTCCTCCGCCGATACATGCGATGACTTTGTCGGGCAAACAGCCTTCGACTGCATCAAGTTGTGCTTTGGCTTCCCAGCCGATGATGGACTGGATGTCACGCACCATCATAGGGTAGGGGTGAGGTCCGGCAACGGTTCCTATGAGGTAGTAGGTGTCTCTTGCATGGGTCACCCAGTGTCTAATGGCATCATTCATGGCATCTTTCAGGGTCTTGCTTCCTGATTCAACAGCGTGTACTTTTGCACCGAGCAGTTTCATCCGGAAAACATTAAGTTCCTGACGTGCTACATCTTTGGCACCCATGAAGACTTCACATTCAAGACCAAAGAGTGCAGCCACTGTAGCAGTTGCGACACCGTGCTGTCCTGCACCCGTCTCGGCAATGATCTTCTTCTTACCCAGTCTCTTAGCCAGAACTGCCTGTGCTACACAGTGGTTGATCTTATGTGCACCTGTATGGTTAAGGTCTTCTCTTTTAAGATAGATCTTTGCATCCAGCTCTTTTGAGAGATTCTGGGCAAAGTAGAGTGCAGAAGGACGTCCTACATAGTTTTTGTAGTAATAGTCTACTTCTGCCCAAAAATCTTTGTCAAAACGTACGCTCTGGTAGTCCAGTTTAAGCTGCTCAAGTGCCGGCATGAGTGTCTCAGGTACGAAACGCCCGCCAAATTTACCAAAATGACCGTTTTCATCAGGGTCGAACGGGCTTGGTTTTGGGATATATATCTCTTTACTTAAATCCATGGTTTATCTTTTCTCCTTTGTAAAAAGCAAAGCTCTTTACAAATTCCTCTCACTAAAGCTTTGCCGTTGGCAAGAGAGGAAATTATTTGTAAGGATTATAGCGAAGAGGAGGTTAGGGAGGGGTAAAGATTTGTAGAGGCAGAATCAATTTCTGCCTAAAGTATTAAGATTAATCTATCTCCAACACTGAATAAACAGGAGCATTGAATCCTTCACGACCCTTTAGGAAACCAAGCTCCATAATGAAACAGGCTTCCACACACTGTGCACCCACTTTGTCTATGAGGTTTGCTGCAGCTTTGGCTGTACCGCCTGTGGCTATAAGGTCATCTATAAGAAGTACTTTGGAAGGCTCACCTGTTGTGCAGCAGCCATTTTCTCCAAAGGCATCAATGTGTATCTCCACTTCGTCAAAGCCGTACTCAAGGCTATATTTCTCTGCAACGGTAGTGTAGGGGAGTTTACCTTTTTTACGTACAGGTACGAACCCTACACCCAGCCGGTCTGCCAAGATGGAACCAAAAATAAAGCCTCTGGCATCAATGCCTGCAATGTAGTCAAGGTCATAACCCAAATAACGCTCTGTTAAATGATCCATCAGTGTGGTGAGAGCTTTGGGGTTGTTGAGGAGGGTGGTGATGTCTTTGAAGATGATGCCGGGTTTTGGGAAGTCGGGGATATCTCTGATACTTCCCAATATAATGTTTTTTTCTTCTGTAGATAGAGTACTCATTTTTGTTTAACTTCCTTTCATTTTTACTAAGGTGGTGTTTCTCTCTTCATTTTTTAAAAAAAAACGAAGCAAAGTCAGCAAATGCGGTTTGCGTTAGCAAAGACTTCTTTTGAAAAAATCGTTGTGCTTCTCGAATCGCTTCGCTTTCAAAGGCGTTCAGCACAACAGAGCACACTTCGTGTGATTAATGGATATTTTTATCCTAGATCCGCACCAAATGTACAGCCGTCTTCTATTTTGGCTACGCGTCCTGCGTGTCTTCCGCCTTCGAATTCTGTGTTGGCGAAAACCTCTATCATATCTTCTATGACACCTTTGCCTACCACACGTTCACCAAAGCAGAGAATGTTCGCGTCATTGTGCTGTCTGGTAAGCTTGGCTGTGTAGTGGTCGTGGCAAAGCGCTGCTCTGATGCCTTTGACTTTGTTTGCCGAGATACTGATGCCTATCCCTGTACCGCAGATGAGAATACCGAAGCTGCCTTTATCTGCAAGTACTGCCTCGGCGCATTTCTTGGCAAAATCAGGATAATCAACTCTGTCTGCAGAGTCCGGACCCAGATCAATGATCTCATGTCCAAGGTTAGTAACGATCTCTTTGACATAGGCTTTGACTGCATATCCGGCATGATCGGTTGCGATATAGAATTTTTTATGATTTGGCATATAGTGCCTCCCTGTATTTAATTTTAATGTTTTTTGACATCTTTAAAGTAACCAATTTATGATCCATGATACCGGCATAAAAAAGTAATCTGCCAAAGGTGTAAAAAGTACTGCTACAAGAAGCAGCATACCATAGGGGTATATTTTATCATAAAAGGTTACAAAAGACCTCCAGTGCATCCCTTCTGCAAGGTAACGTATGGCATTTGCACCGTCAAGAGGCGGGATAGGCCATAGGTTGAAGACCCCCAGAAGTACGTTGATCACAACACTTTGATATAAAAAGAGTGCGATGAAAGCCTGCAGTGATGATGCAGGATGTGAGAAAAGCGGGAAAATGGCTGCACAAATGGCTGCCAATACAAAATTGTACGTGATGCCTGCAAGAGAGACGGCAACAGCTGCCCGTGTTCCTCCGTTGCGTATTACAGTATTGATGTTGATAGGAACAGGTTTTGCCCAGCCGAATATAAAAGGTGCACCTGAAAAAAAGAGCATGGCAGGAACAAGAATGGTACCTACAGGGTCAATATGTACAAGGGGGTTGATTTTAAGACGACCAAGGCTTTTAGCAGTGGTGTCGCCATATTTGTAGGCAACCCATCCATGCATGATCTCATGCCCGATAATGGCGATTGCCAGGGCAATGACCATTGTAATGATCTTAATGATCTCTACTTCGCTCATTGCTGAACAGGTTCTTCTAACTGAATGGACTCAATGCGTCTTCCAACGCGCCCCCAACGTACCGTAAAACGCTGTTTGTCCCAAAGCTTTTCACACGCTTTTGAATCGATGGCTACATCACCGCAGACACGTTTGAGTCCTGCATGGTCTCTGCCGCTGCCGTATTGGTCACCTTTAAAGACACGATCATATGAACGGTGTTCCAAACTCATGTAGATGAGCCAGGGTTTACCGACAATGAGTGAATAGGGAACAGAACCCCAGAAACGGCTGTCATTGGAGTTGTCACGGTTATCCCCCATCATGTAGAAATGGTCTTCTTCCACTTTGGCGTAAAGTGCATTAATTGCTTTTTCTCCCAGCGTATAAACAGGTGCATCCAATCCGTCAACCATTACCGGAGTAACGTCTATTTTTTTATTGTAAGCATAGTATTGCAACAGTACTTCAAAAATATTATGACCTTCGGGTACATACTGAATGCCCGGATATTTATTCATATACGGGTTCTCAACCCAGAGTTTGCCTCTAAGTGTAACGATCTTTGCATGAGGATATTTTGCTTTGATGCTTTTTTCATCGCCAAGATCATGAAAATGGATCAGCAGTTTTTTATCGGCATAGAGCAGTTCATCTCCGCCTACAGCAACACAACGTTTTACATAGTGCACTTTAGGATTTTTAGGATAACGGAAAATGACAATGTCTTCTCTTTGCGGTCTGGGCCCCTCTATGAGGTGACCGTTTCCGTTAAAGTCCGGCAAAAGCGGTATTTCAAGCCAAGGCAGATGAGGGGTAGGGATACCGTATGAGAATTTCTTTGCAAAGAGAAAATCACCGATAAGCTGTGTTCTCTTCATGGAGCCTGAGGGAATGACAAAAGACTGCGCCACAAAGAAGATGAGAAAAAGTACTATAATGACCGTACCTGTCCATGAACTGGAAAATCTGTAGAGATGGTTTGCTATTTTTTTCATATTATGCTCTTGCCTTTGCCGCTTTAAGGGTGTTGCTCAAAAGCATTGCTATGGTCATCGGACCTACACCGCCCGGTACAGGTGTAATATATGAACATTTTGGCGCAACATGCTTGAAGTCTACGTCTCCTACCAAAGAACCGTCTTCTATGCGGTTGATACCGATGTCAATGACAATGGCTCCTTCTTTGACCATATCTTCTTTAATAAGCCCCGGAACACCGACACCTACGACTATGATGTCAGCTCTGCTTGTATGTGCTTTGAGATCTTTTGTGAAGATATGTGTTACTGTGACGGTGGCATTGGCATTGAGCAGCAAAGAAGCCATAGGTTTACCTACAATGTTACTTGCCCCGACCACGCAGACATCTTTACCCTCAAGATCGATGTTATATTCTTCGAACATTTTCATGACACCAAGAGGTGTACATGCAACAAAGCTGTCAAGTCCTGTGACCAGACGTCCTACATTGTAGGCATGGAAACCATCTACATCTTTTTTAGGATCTATGACTTCAAGGATCTTGTCGGTATCTACATGTTTAGGTAAGGGTAACTGTACCAAAATACCGTCTATACGGGGGTTGGCATTGATCATCTCTATCGTTGCGATGATCTCCTCCTGTGAAATGGTATCAGGCATATTGTGTGTAATAGAGTAGAATCCTACCCTTTCACAGGCTTTTGCTTTCATTTTTACATAGGCATGGCTTGCCGGATCATCACCAATGAGGATGACTGCCAGTCCCGGAACAATATTTTTTTCCTGTTTGAGTTTTTCGACTTCGGCAGCTACGGAAGTCTGTACTTTATCGGCTAATGATTTTCCATCAATGAGTTGCATAAGAGGTACCCTTATATTTTTTAGGGTATTATATCGAAAATAGTTTAGGAGATTAACGTCAATGCTATCATGAAACGTTCATTACTCTTATTATCGTGCCTGCTTGCGATGCATTTGCATGCAGATGAAGATTTTATTTCACACTATGAGTATGGTGAAATGCTTTACAACAATCCCAGGGGAGTGAGCTGTTCACAGTGTCATGGAGCCAGTGGAGAGGGTACAACCATTGTTGAATTTCGTGATATCCACGGTAAACAGGCGATCAAAGGATCGGACATCCGTAAAGAATCCCTGCAGGCAATGATCAACTCTGTGAACAACTATCATAAGATCATGCCGCGTTATTACCTTACAAACGAAGAGGTAAAAGCGATCTATGACTATCTGCAGGAAAAAAACAGGGTATATCTCTCACAATCCCAAGAGACAAACACCACACAACAAAAAACAGATTCTACACAATAAATTTGTTATAATTGTCCTACTTCAGAATAAAGGACAATTCATGACACTCCCAAAATCACTACTCGTATTACTTTTAGGAGGAAGCGTAAGCTTTGCCTCTTCTCTTTTGGTTTATCAGGATCAAACCGTCTACAGCTATATGCCAAAAGAGAACTACATCGGTTTTGCACAGGGACTAAAAGCAAAATGTGAAGGCAATACCCTGGCACTTTCCATCATGTCTGCCTGCCCTGAAGATCAAAGACTCTGTAAACTTTTAAATACAGTGAAACATTCCGAGCAGGAACTTCGGGCAGTGAGAGCAAACATCAAAGTGCTCAATCAGTTGATCTCTCTTCCCAAACCTACCTCTTTTAATGCCGGTAATTTTATAGAGACTGCAAGGCAGATAGGAGAAGAGCAGGCTAAACTCTCCCAAAAAGAAGCGATGCTCAATCAGGAAGTTATAATAAAGCAGAGGGAATTTCAGAAACAGGCACCCTTCAGACAGGCAGTACAGACTGCCAAAACATGTGAAAAAGAGTTGAAGCTTACTATTCCCCGTGGTTCTGTATATTTCTCTACCAACTATGAAGCAGATGTTGAAGAAAAAGAGATCACTGTTACGCAAAACCTCAGCATTGTCAATAGGAGTGGGATCGATATTGAAGCAGATACGGCAATATTCTATTATCGTTCTGCACATCAATATGTCAATCCTGTACATTTTAATCCATGGATCGTAAGCAAGTATGTACCTGTACCCAAAAGAATGTACAAATCTAAAAAAATGATGAATGATAAAGAAGCAATGCCTGATGTAGTTATGATGGCTGAAGAGAGTATGACAGGGGCAGTTCCGCAGGCTGTACCTGTGGCAACGTATGAAGATGCAAGAGAGTATCAGATAAAAGACCTTACTCTTCCTTCAACAGGTGTACCTTTGGATGTGCAGGTACTGCGTTGGAAAGCACCACTGGAGTGTGAAATCCGTGCCTATCCCTATGCAAACAGCAAAGCATTTCATGTCTGCACTTTCAAACCGAAATTCCAGATAGACTCCAACAGATGGAAAGTCAAAGAGGATGGGAATATGATCAATGAAAATGCAGTAGGAGAATATCATCGCGGGAGATATGATCTCTATACTAAAGTTGAAGAAGATATAAAGATCCTGCGTAAACCGATCGTACAAAAAGAGCGTGAAACGGGAATTTTCGGGGGTACGGCACGTAAGAAAGACGGGTTTGTACTTACTCTTACAAACAAGTCTGACAAAGCTGAAACACTGATACTGGTCGATCGCATTCCTACTTCAACTACAGATGAGATAAAAGTAAAACTCTTAAGTGTAAGTTCTGCTAAAAAAGTAGATTATAAGATGTTAAAAGACGGAAAAATAGAGATGAAACTTAATTTAGTTCCCAATGAGACCAAAGAGATAGAAGTCTTGTTTGAAATAAGTTATGATAAAGAGTTGAAAGTGAATTATTAAAAGAAATATAGTTTGCAGGCGGGATGCCTGCAAAAGACCCACTACTAAAGTGGAGTTACGTTCTCAGCTTGAGGACCTTTTTGACCTTCACCGATCTCGAATGTTACAGCTTGACCTTCAGCAAGTGTTACACGACCACCACCTTCATTGTTTACTTGACGGAAATGTACGAATACATCGCTTCCACCATCATTTTGTTGGATAAATCCATAACCTTTTTCATCATTGAACCATTTTACTGTTCCATTTACTAATTCTGCCATTGTTGTACCTTTGGTATTTTAAATTTGTGAAATCAAATCGAAGAGAGTCTTTCGGGGTCTTGCAGGGTTTTACACACACATAACACACGAGAGATGAACTCGAACCTCATCTTTCATCAAAACTATTGTACCTGCTTTTCTTAGAGATAAGCTTATTTGATGAAAAAATCACTATTTTTTTAACATCCAGAAAAAGATAGTGTTCTCATCTCCTGTACTTATAAGTGCTTTTTCATTAATGAACATGATCTTGTTCGGTGTAGCAAAGTGCCCTACAAGACGGTCTGTTTTTGTTCCGTCTTTCGTATTGAAAAGTTGCAGGTCATGATCGAATCCGCTGGAGTAGACACCCGTCTTGCCGCTTGGACTTAATCCTACAGCATAGACAAGGAAATTACTTTTTATATGATATGCTTTTTTATTTTCTCTGTAAACACCAACGCGTCTGTCCTGACCTGCCGTAATAATGACGCCTTTGCTATATGCAATACGGTAAATGTTATCTACATGTTCGGAATCTAGGGTCTGCTCCACCTTTGAGCTTTTTACGTCGATTACTCTGACCGTACCGCTCTCATCGGAGATGATCATTTTTTCTTTATTTTGACTCAATACCATTCCTCCCATCGTACTCTCTGAGATATGATGTTCATAGAGTTTGTAGTTCTCCTGATCATCATAGAGGATCACATCCGAGCCGAATGTACCGAAAACTATTTTGCCTTTTTTTGTGAAATATGCACACTTTGGCATCATATGCTGTTTTTCATCGATGATCTTTTTCAGTACTTTCCCGTCATGTATCCATACATTACGGTAGGCGCTTATACCGCTTGTGACAAGCAGGGTCTTCCCTTGGAATCTGTCTACACTGTGTACCCGTGCCGGAACGAAATCTCCCATAGCTGTTTTCAAAGGTTCGACTCTGATCTGATCAACTATTTTTTGTCTGCTGAGATCTATAATATCAACAGAGCCTGCATCTGTAGCAACATAGAGGTATCCGCTGTCTTCTACGAAATCACTGACAAAACCTGAAGCTTTAACCGTAGTTACAGGGGTAATATCTTCCGCATCTGTGATCAGGAACGATAAAAAGAAGAAGATTATTACTTTATGCATAGTTACCCAGTGATGAATTTAAGAGGTGCTTTGGTTTAGGGATTATAGCATGATATCCCCATCATACTATAATGGGAACATCAGTAAAGTGAGGAGGGGAATATCTTAAAAGTTGTAGTTAACACCTACATTTACTGCATCTACAGTAATATCCTGACTGATCAAACCGTCAAAGTCATCATCGTCATACAGTCTTGTATAATCTACATAGACATCGATATTGTCTGTAGCCATGACACTCATGCCTGCACCATATTGGAAACCGTTTTCGGAATAGTCTGTTGTTCCGTTGTCATAAGTTACCTGACCATATCCCAGAAGTCCGTAAAGTTTAAATCTGTTTATTGTGTACTGAGGTTTTAAGTAGAGTGCTATATTTGACAGATCACCGGCATCTACACCGTTATCTACACTTAGGTCTCCCAATGTTGTTGAATATCTGCCCTCAACAGCAAGATATTTATGGAAGTTGTATCCGCCAAGTACCGTGATACCGTTTCCATTGACATCACCTGCAGCACCGGCATTATCCATTTTCATATAAGTGTATCCCAAACCTGCGTAAAAACCTGTTAATGCAGGTTCCGTATCTATTACTTCGGGTGTTGTTATTTCCGGCTCGACCGGTGCAATATCACCACCTGCTACAGCGAGTGTAGACATAAGCAGTAATGCAACGGCTGAAGTTTTAATTATTTTCATATTTATCTCCTTGTTTTGTTGAACACTCAAGAGCGTTCTTCTGTGAATCATCACAGGAAAAGTATAAGATATTAGTGTGAGTTGAATGTTACTTCAAGAGATTTTTTAGAAACTCTTCTCTTTTTTGGATACCCAGTAGTTTCTTTTGTGTCAGGTCAGGATAAGAGCCGTTCAAACCTTTACCGTCATCACCGTGACATCCGGCACAGATGCTGGAGTAGAACATTGCTGCATCTTTAGGATAGGACTCCTTACATTGTTTGCCTGAAAGACTCAGAACATAACAGGCGATCTTCGGAGCATCCTTGGCAGATGCAAATCCGCCTTCCATCTCTCCTCCTGGGAAATGAAACTGGTTGGAACCGTGCTTAATGACACCAATAATATATTGTTTGAGATATTGGGGGGTTTGTATCTTTTCAAGTTCCTCCCGGGTATGGGTTGTTCCCAGATGTTCTTTAATATGTTGGGCATAGTTGGTATCTGTTTTTGGTACTACTATTTTTGCACTGCGGAACTTGGCATTGTAGAGTGCATAAAGAAGGACAATGGCAATGGCTAAATAGGGCAGGTTTTTTTGCATAAGGGGATTTTATAGTAATTATAATTAAATAGCACTTCCAAGAGAAGTACTATATCGCACCCATCTTCGGAAGCGGTGAGACAAGAGGATAAAAATGTACTTTCTGTACATTCCATTTACTTAGTATGGCACTCTCTGCTTTATGCAATGTGGCAACATTTCTATAGTAAGCCTTCCATGCATTCGGATCTAAAGTATTTAACATTTTATCAAGTTGTGCAGAGCTCATCCCGTAGACCATTTTGAGACGCTGTGAATAACTTTGTTGTGCAATGACATTAAGTATACTGCCGTTGTGCAATACAAGCTGGTAGGCAAAAAGATGGTTTTTGGCATAGATGATATAAGTATGCTTTGAATCAAAGATCACCTTTATACTTTGTGTAATACTTGGTTCAAACTCATAGAGAGAATCAGTCTGTGCATCTTCATATACCACAATGTTCCCTTCCGTCAAACGCAGTACTTTTTGAGTAAGGAAGAGGCTGCCGAAACCGTCTTTGCGTATTTTAAGAAGGGTACCCTCAAGTTGTACGAACTCTTTGTCTTCCTGCAGTGTAAGGTAGCGGTTATTGTAACTCAGGTTTGATGTACTGCAACCACTCAATACAAACAGTGTCAAAGCGGTAAGAAGCCATTTGGACAAGTGATACATCAGACCATCTCTGAGAGTTTAAGAAAGATATCGTTGATCTCTTTTCCGGCTTTCTTAGCCAGTTTTTCCACTTCAACTTTGGACTTTGCATATGTGTGGGAGAGCTCTTTTCTTGTCTCTTCCCATTTGTCTTCTGCTTCCATCTTGCTAAGGTGAGCTTTAAGAGCTGCAATGTCCAATTCTTCTTTGGTTTTTTTAGAAGCTTTTAATGCAAAATTCTCTGCTGTATGTTTGACCTTTTCCAGTTTCTCCCGTGCTTCCATCATACTCAGATGAGCTTGGAGTTCGGACTCATCATCAAACTCACGGTAGGCATCTTTGAGTTTTTCGTTGACTTTTGTAAAACGTTTTTTCAAATCACCCCAGAACTCTTTGGCATCATCTGTCAGATCTTCACTTAGACCCTCTATTTTCTTTTCAGCCTTTTCAAGTGATTTCTTGGACTCTTTAATGATCTCTTTTAATTCTTTTTGCATAAAGTACTCCTTTCAATTAGGTTTATACTTTATTATAGCACTTTTTTATTGCCTATTTTTGATTTTTGGTTAACCACTTGGTTAACGGCAGCATCTCTTCCAAAGGTTTAGGCTCCATCTCCACGATCTCTGCAAAACTCTTCACACCCATAGAGAGCAGGTATTGCAGATTGTCATCAAAGGTGGCTGTGTCTATGACATAGATGTTGTCCTTATGCACTTCGAACATGTACCCGCCGTTGGGGATAGGGGACATGGAGAGTGTCACGGTGTAGTGCTCTTTGATGATACTCTCTTTTTGTGAGTACATGAGTCCTATGTTGTAGCCCTCATTAGCAAAGCCCCGTATGGCGACAACAAGCACTTGGTTCTCTCCCTCTTTGGAGGAGTTGAAGATGCCTATAATGTCTTTAATGGTGGAGTAGCCCGGTATCTTTTCAAGCAGTGTTTCAAAAAAACCTGCAAGTCGGGTTTTCATAAAGTGACCGATGATATAAAGCAGGAATACAAAGACAATGATGACCAGCAGGAACCATAAAAATTCATGGTTTTGCGGTGTAAACCCAACAATTCTAAATGCCCAGTTTACCAAAAGGTCTATCTTTCCGTAAAGCCAGAGTATCAGTACCACGATGATTACTGCAGGCAAAAGCCCGAAGAGCCCCTGAAGTGCGGTCTGGGTAAAGTGTTTTAAAGGTGAATTTTGTTTCATATGTATATTTCCTTACGCTTCTTCCCTATTGATGTTGACGGGAATATATAGCAGATATCATACACTATCTTGGCTTGGGTTATTGCCAGTCCTGAAGATAGGTAATGATGTCTTCTACATAAGGAGGCGTACCTTCTGACTTGTCGTAGATAAGATAGAACTTCCGTATCATCGGTCTGTTTTTAATGCGTGACTGATGCAGCAACTCTTTCTTCAGTTCATCTTCAATGGCAAGTTGTGAGACGATGGCTACAGTAGGGTGCTCACTGTTTGGTTTTGACCACTTAATACCCTGTATGGCGGCAGAAGCGTTGTCTATCTCTGAAAGAGAGTAGAACGTTTCGTAAGAGAGATCTACTTTATCGAAAAAGTCATTGATGAACATACGGGTAGGGGAATGGGTGTTCCTGCAAAGCAGTTTGCAATGACTGAGCTCTTCCTCATCCAGGTTTTCCGGCATTTCTTTAAGCGAACAGACCACCAATTCATCTTCCATCCACTCTTTATAGACTAACCCCTCATCAAAAATGGGAGATTCTATCAGTCCCAGATCATAGGCTTTGTTCTTCACTCCTGCTACGATCTTGTCACAAGGTTCAATCGTCAGTTTAATGGTAGCATCCAGTCTCTCACCTATCTTTATAAGCGGTTCGCCGGGGAGTATGAGTGTACCTATGGTCGGAGAAGTACCTAACTTGAATGTTTTACGCATTCATTCACCTTATAATTTTTATAACTTAATAATAGAACAATAGTTCTTATTGATCTCTTTAATTTGGATAAATTTTTTAGATATATGGTGAAAATAGTAGGTTTTATTGAGAATAGATGCAAGTATGTCAATTTCATTGATCTGTTTCATCATGTAGGGTGCCGTTTGCAAATGCACCAATGAGGAAACATGCATACAATCATATTTTTGCCATAAGGCTTAATGAAGCTAGCATTGAAATTATTTATTTTATATAACTTTCATATAAAATTTTGAATCCTATGATTATTAAGAATAGACCTAAAGAGAATGGAACCCAGTATGAAATCATAGATAAATCCATTTCATAAAATTCATTACCTAAAATTTTTTTGTTTATTATCAGATGATAACCATAATATAGAGGAAAGAAAGATATAGCAAGAGGCATAGGTTTTAAAAACTTAATGACTTGTTCTGAATCATCATTCCCTATAAAAATAGGAAGCAATACTAAAACTAAGATTAAATAAAAACCTATTGCATATTGAAGATATATAATCATTCTAACGCTTCAATCCAACTCTCAAAATCCACATCACTAGCCATCTTCCAATCAGCCCTTGGGCTCAAAGAGATCGTACCCACTTTGGGACCGTCAGGCATACAGGAACGCTTGAACTGTTGGGTGAAGAAACGGCGTAAAAAGAGCTTGAGCCACTTGGTGATTGTCTCTTCATCGTATTTAGTATCAAACGCTTTCATCGCAAGGAAGCGTATCTTCTTTGGTTTGGCTCCGTACTTGATGAAGTGGTACAAAAAGAAGTCGTGAAGCTCGTAAGGACCTACGATGGCTTCTGTCTCCTGGACGATGGCATCATCTTTGGCAGGGAGGAGTTCAGGGCTGATAGGGGTGTCTAAAATGTCATCTATGATCCCTGCTATCTCTTTGTTGGATTTGTAGTATTCTATGACATACTGTATGAGTGTTTTTGGTATGCCGGAGTTGAGAGCATACATACTCATATGGTCACCGTTGTAGGTACTCCAACCAAGGGCTATTTCACTTAAGTCGCCTGTACCTATGACAAGTCCGCCTTCTTTGTTTGCCATATTCATGAGTATGCTTGTTCTGGCACGTGCCTGTACATTCTCGTAAGTCACTGAGTGATCCTCTCTGTCATGCTCTATGGCTTCAAACTCTTTTAACGATATGTTCGTTATATCCACCTCTTTCAGTGTAACACCCAAAGCCTCACAAAGTTTCACTGCATTGGACTTGGTTCTGCTTGTGGTTCCAAATCCGGGCATGGTCACAGCAATGATATTTTTAGCATCCCATTTCATCATCTCAAAGGCTCTGTGTGTTGAGAGCAGGGCAAGGGTCGAGTCGAGTCCACCGCTTATGCCAATGACCGCCTTTTTGATGTGTGCATGATTCATACGCTTAATAAGCCCGTGTGCCTGAATGTGGACGATCTCGTCACATCTATGCTTTTTATCTGCATAACGAGAGGGTACGAACGGCATAGGGTTAATGTCACGCTGCAGTCTACTCATGATTGGAAGTGTTCCAACTTTCACGGTACGTATTTTTTTACGTCTTCCGTCACCATAACTGCTCTCATTGAGTCGCATCCATCGCAGACGCTCCAAGTCCACATCGGCAGTAATGAGATTGCTCTCTAGACTGAAACGCTCATTTTGGGACAGGGTAGAGCCGTACTCAGAGATAATGCTGTGTCCGCCAAAGACCGTGTCAGTTGTACTTTCACCTACACCTGCAGAGCTGTAGACATACGCAGCCATACATCGGCTACTTTGTGTACGCACCAACTCTTCACGGTATTCATGTTTACCGATGAGTTCATTACTGGCAGAGAGGTTGAAGAGTAGGTTGGCTCCGTTGCTTGCCATGTGGTTACTCGGAGGGGTGACTGCCCAAAGATCTTCACATATTTCTATTCCAAAGGTCATGTCGGCTTTGTCTGTAAAGAGCAGGTCAACTCCGAAAGGTACTTCCTCTTCAAGCAGTTGGGTTGTTGTTCTCACAATGTCACGACCACTTACGAACTGGCGTTTTTCATAGTACTCTTTTTTGTTAGGCAGGTAAGATTTAGGTACGATTCCAAGCTTTTTTCCATTTTGGATGACTACAGCACAGTTATAGAGCCTGTCTGCCTCAAGTACGGCTATACCGACAATAGCAATGGTATTAATATTTTCTATATTATTTAATATATAAGCCAAGGCTTCATCTTGTGAAGCCAGAAGGGTCTGGTTAAGCAAAAGGTCACTGGCGGTGTAGCTCGTAAGCGTAAGCTCCGGAAATACAACGACACTAACCTCTTTAGCATGTGCTTCTTGAATGAGTGATAAAACCTCTTGGGCATTCTTACTCGGATTACCTACGACTGTTTTGTTTACTGCTGCTGCAACACGATAATATCCAAACATTTAACACTCCATTAAATAAAATAATGTCGTGGCGAACGCCCTTGAAAGCGAAGCGATTCGAGAGCCACGACGATTTTTTGCTTCGTTTTTTCTCTTGTGAAGCGAAGCGGTGACAAAGTCATCACTCTCTTCGAGAAAAAAATGAAGAGAGAAACAACGCCTCGATCAAAATGATAGGAAATGAAGCAAATAAAACACTTAGTCTCTTGAGGCTAAAATCTCAATTCCCTCAATATCATCATTCTGCTCGATCTTATCAAGCACCATGAAAGAATCCGTATCATCTTCTTCTATGGCACCAAATACTGTATGTACACCGTCAAGGTGAGGCGTAGGCACAAACGTGATGAAGAACTGGCTTCCGCCTGTGTTTGGTCCTGCATGTGCCATAGAGAGAGTTCCCCTTCTATGCGGCTGTGTACTTGTGTCCGTCTCACAGTCTATCTGCCAGTCCGGTCCGCCTGTTCCTGCCATAGCAGGATTACCTGTAGGACCTGAGTGCGGGCATCCTCCCTGAGCCATGAATCCGGGGATTACTCTGTGGAACTTAAGGTTGTTGTAAAACCCTTCATTTGCCAGGTGTGCGAAGTTTGCTACTGTGTTTGGTGCATCATCAGGGTAAAGTTTTACCCTGATGTCACCTTTATTTGTTTTGATCTTTGCGTATTGGTATGTCTCCATCACATCTTGAGGAATGTCATATCTTTTTGATTGTTTACCGAACATATTCGTTTAGTCCTTCTGTAGTTTATTTAAAGTATAATTATACCACTAAAAGATAAGAGGTTTTAACTATGGAACTATGTGTTGCACTTGATCTGCCCTCAGCAGAAGAGAATCTGGCTCTTGCCCAGTCACTTAAAAACTACAATGTTTGGATGAAAGTAGGCTTTAGAGCGTACATTCGTGACGGCAAACCTTTTATAGAAGCACTGAAGAAGATCAATCCTGATTTCAAGATATTTCTTGACCTGAAACTCTACGATATTCCCAATACAATGGCAGATGCGGCAGAAGAGATAGCCAAACTGGGTGTAGATATGTTCAACATCCATGCAAGTGCCGGTTCAGTCGCTATGAAAACAGTAATGGAGAGACTCTCAACCTATCAAAACAGACCTTTGGTATTGGCTGTGACTGCACTTACTTCTTTTGATGAAGCCAACTTTCAAAAAGTCTACGAAAAAAGCATCGATGAAAAGGCAGAACAGTTTGCAAAAATGTCTTATGAGAATGGTTTGGACGGTGTGGTCTGTTCCACCTTTGAGAGCAGGGCGATCAAAAATGTCACTTCCCAAGAGTTTTTAACACTCTGTCCGGGCATTCGTCCGTTTGGTGAGGATGCAGGTGACCAGCAGCGTGTGGCTACACTTGAGTTGGCAGCCAAGGAGGGTGTAGACTATCCGGTAGTAGGAAGACCCATCTACCAAGATGCAGATCCACAGGCAAAAGTAGAGCAGATACTAAACGTTATCTCTACTTTTTAGCTTCATTTTTGTTTTTAGCCATATTGGTAGCACTGTGCATACCCTGTACCATAAAGTATGCACCTATGGCGAACATTGCTAGTACGATAAGCGGTGCGAGTTTTTGAAACATACGATTTCCTCAAATATTTTTTAAAATCATACAATAAAAATACATGACATATCATTAGTCGGGGTATAAGCAAAAACAGTATGAAATCGTTATATAATAATACATTGTTAATGCTAAACTTATCGTGAGGTGAGGACAGAAAGTCATGGGGCTCATTGATATTATCATTAAGTCTGCCAGACTGCCAATGTATATGAATCCCATACTTCTGTAAAAATCATGTATATGTTATCCCCTTTTCCCTCATTCGATTTTGTTATTGGCTATTAAAAATTTTAAAAAAGAGGCACTATGTCAGAAAAAAATGCAAACAATGTAGACCAGATCAGAGACCTTATTTTCGGTTCGCAGATCAAAGAGTTTGAAGAGAAATTCAATCAGCTTAATGCTACGCTTCAATCTGTAGAAGAGAAGATCACCAAAGCATTCAATGAGTCTTATGACAAATTGCAAAAAGAGACTGAACGCTCTTTGGAAGCACTTGAGAAGAAGATCGATAATCTTGCAACTTCCACACAAAAAGAGAGAAGCAAGCTCAAAGAGCTTATTGATACAACGGATGATACTCTGCATGATCAGCTGAATAATCAAAAAGATGAGTTCGCAACAAAGCTTAAGATCATGAAAGAAAATGCTGCAGATGAGAATCGTAAAATGCTTGATAATATACAGGTGATGAAAGCAGAGATCCAAACGGCTGTAGAAGCAGGACTTTCCTCACTTTCAGATGATAAACTCTCCCGTGATTCTATGGCTCAGATGCTTTTGGATGTTGCTATGAAGATCCAGGGTACGGATATGACAGCACTGCTTACAGAGGAAAAAACGTCTGGAAAATAATACTTCAGAGTTACATCAATTAAAGACACTTCTTCTTAGTGATGAACTCGAACAGTTAAAAAAACTAGAATCAAAACTTAAGACCTTGGAGTTTGAAGCTTATGATGAGGCAACGATCTCCCAAAAGCTCTTACCGCTTTTTGATGATATCCTATTGCAAAAATTACAGGAGAAAGAAAGCAGAACCATTGAACTGCTTTCTAGACATCTTGCTCAGATCATTCTTCAAAGTTCAAAGAAAGATCTCCCTGCTCTCAGCCATTCCCTCCAGAGTGTCATTTCTCCGGCGATCTCCAAAGAGATAGAACAGAACAAAGACAAAATGGTTGATGCTCTCTATCCGATCATGGGTGGGATGATCTCCAAATATGTGACACAAGCTATTAAAGAGATGATGGATAACATCAATGAAAAGATAGAAGACGGTCTCTCTTTTGACAGATACAAACGTAAACTAAAATCCAAAGTAACCGGAGTAAGTGAGACGGAATTGTTGCTTGAAGAGAGCAGTGATGCTGTGATCTCTTCCCTTTTTGTCATTCACAAAGAGAGTGGGCTTCTCATTGCAGAGGCACATTTGGAAGATCAGGAGATCGATGATCCCTATATGGTCGCTTCCATGGCAAGTGCGATAAAGGATTTCGTAAATGACTGGATCATGAACCATGATGATGCCAAGTCATCGGAAGTACAGATAGTAAGCTATGGGAATGAGACCCTTTACATCGAGAGTGCAGGCTCTGTTTATATCATTGCATTTTTGGATGCTGAACCGGACCATGAGCAACGATCTCGAATTAATGAGTTTTTTGCAAAGCTGGTCAAGAAATACAGTACATTTTTTCAACACTTCGACGGGAATGACAGCAGTGATGAGGTTAAAGAGATCTCACAAAAGATGCATACTTTTTTACATATGCAGACAAACAGAAAAAAAACAAAAAATTCCAAATCTGACAAAGAGGATAACGGAAAGAATCCTGTAAAAACTATATTCCTCATTTTGGGTATGCTTTTTTTCGGATATCTTTTGTATCTGGGTAATCAGTATTATTCCACGTACCGTTTGGAAAAGAGTATTTTGGAAAAGACAGATCAGAGTGTACATATCGAACGTATAGATGACAAAATACATGTCAGAGGGAATATCTCATCGATGCATGATTTTTATGCGATTAAAAATATTATTCTAAACGCGACAGGTGAGCCTTTTGTGAATGAGTTGCATATGCCTCTGGAAGAAGTAGACAGGAGACTTTCCAGGCAGAATAAAGTTATAGAACAATTTGAAGACAATTTTCAGAAACAGAATAAGGCAATAGCAGGATTTGAAAATGATCTTTCAGATAGGGCAAGCATATTTCAAAAAAAGATCGATCTGCTGGAAAAGAAACTGAATACCTTTACATCACAATATGATAAACTGCAAAACCGATTGGATCAGATAGGAAAGACTGCCGGGGTCAAAACATATATATTGAAGAAATTGACACAGGCATTTAAAAATAGCGATGCTTTTCATGAAGCAGACGGTTCTTTGGACTTTAAGAACAGAAAACTTTTTAAGGTGGGAGAGATGCTGCCACGGGAAGAATCATTAAACCTGCTTGAAGAGAATTTCAGCCGATATGTTGAGGTACTAATGGGAGATGATAAGATCACTCCTTTTATTAAAGAGATCGTGATCGAAGGGTATACTGACAGCAGCGGGAATTATAGTTTCAATAAAAAACTCTCTGAGCAAAGAGCCCGGAAAATTAAAGAGTATTTGTCCGGCTTGGATATCTCGAAAAGATTTCATCTTCAGAAGTTATTGAAAGCAAAGGGTTTAGCCGATGAAAACCCCATTATTGTAAATGGGGTAGAAGACCAAGAGGCTTCAAGACGAATTAAGATAAAATTTGAGATTGATCCCAAAAATATACTAAATGCTATAAAGAAAACAATAAATGATTAGAAAAAAAATATTACTCATCGGTGACTTCAATGTCGGGAAAACAAGTCTTATCAGAAGATATGTAGATAATGCTTTTGATGACAAATATCTTACTACCATAGGTGTCAAGATCTCCAAGAAAAAGCTTCTATTGAATGAGGAAGAGTGTGAACTTCTTATTTGGGACTTAGAGGGTGCAACACCCCAAAAATCTATTCCTAAAACCTATTATGGCGGTGCAGCAGGGGCTATTTTTGTCGGAGATGTCAGCCGTTTTGAAACGATAAAGAACCTGGATGGACATATAGAAGTATTTAAACAGATCAATCCAAACGGATCTTACGTGATAGCTTACAACAAATCAGATCTGCTTAAATTGGATCAGATAAAATCATTGCAGAATATAGAGAATGTTTTTCTTACTTCTGCAAAAAAAGACATCAATGTAGATAAGATGTTCATCTCACTTGCCAAGGAGATCTTCAATGACTAATATACAGATCATACTTAATGCGATACTCTCTAAAAATATTTTTGAGTATCTGCTGATCGATAGAGATCTCAAGGTGATCAATACATCTGTTGGTGCGCTTAAGTATATGGAAAATGTACCTTATGAAGGTGATGATATTTTAATGCATATACCGGAATTTTTAGGTTTCGAGGATAAGTTGAAAGAAGTATTTGATACAAAAGATTTCTCTTATACCTTTAAGACTGTACAGAAAAACGGTTATTATATGAATATCTCTCTTGACCATTATGATAATGATACTGCACTGGTCTTGCTTCAGAATATTACCAAAATGACACAGGCACAACAACAGCTTCTTCAGTACAGTAACGAGACTACACTGCTTTATCATGCACTGCAAAAGATCATTGATGCACAGAACTCACTGCTTTTTGTTACGAACTCTGATGATAAAATAGAATTTGCAAATCAGAGTTTTCTTCATTACTTTCATACAGAGAACCTGGATGAGATCAAAGCAAAAGCATTAAAACTCTACCATTATGTCAATAAAAATATCAAAAGTTACAATGAACTGCATAAATATATTAGAGGCAGCGAGATCAATCTTAATATAGGCAATGATACTTTCATCATGCAGTCAACAGCTATTGAAGAGACACATAGACTCTTTACTCTTTCCAAAGTAACTGATATTTATGAAAAGAAAAAAAGCCTGGAAGCAGAAGTAGAAGTGGATACTTTGACCGGTGTCTACAGAAAAAAATATTTTGATCTAAAATTAGAAGAATTACTGAAAGGAAAAGATAATTTTGCATTGATTGTTGTGGATATTGATGATTTTAAAGCGATCAATGACAATTACGGACATACGGTAGGAGATGAAGTACTCAAAGAGTTCTCCTCTTTACTCAAGAAAAATATTCGTCAGGATGATCTTATAGCCAGGTGGGGAGGAGAAGAGTTCCTTCTGGTATTAAAGATAGATGATCTGCAAAGGGCTTTGGATCGCACGGAAACATTGCGTAAAATAATAGATGAACATGACTTTAAACATATTAGACACTTAACCGCAAGTTTCGGTATTGCATGGAGAGAACAATGTGCCTGTGATGATACCAACAGCTTGCTTCAAAGAGCAGACAAAGCACTTTACAAAGCAAAAAATAACGGGAAAAACAGGGTAATACTTAAAAAGCTTGAAAAGCGTGAAGAAAAGTGTATTGTTTAAGCTTTGATTTAAGCCAAATGCATTATAATCTCACCCACAAAACAACTTGGACAAGTGGGAGAGCTGGCTGAATCCGCGCCCCTGCTAAGGGCGTGTATCCTCACGGGTACCGAGGGTTCGAATCCCTCCTTGTCCGCCATTCACTACTTTTACCACTTCTATAAAGTACTTATCCTTCTAATATTTGATTATTTTATGCATTTTAAATTTAAGTTATAAACATGCAATATAAATATGATAAAATACATCAATAAAGTAAAAGGATATTTTTGAAAATAGCAGATAAAAAAGCACTAAAACGAGAATCAATTATTCAGGCTGCTTTACAACTTTTTTCACTTCATGGATTTCACAAAACAACGATTCCGGATATTGCAGAAAAACTGCATATGAGTGTAGGGAATCTTTATAATTATTTTTCATCTAAAGATATCTTGGCAAAAGAGATCATTAAATATACTTCTGAAGTTTTGGGTGAGGAGATACGAAGTGTAAATTTGCAAGAGATCTCTTCCCAAGAGAAGATCACAAAGATCGTAGAAATATATTTTACCATGGCAAAAGAAAAACCGGAGATGATTGAGTATTTTCTTCGGGTTTATCTTTCCCACAGGGAAGTCTTTAAAGATGGCTGTGAGGGAATGACATGTGTCAGTGGGTTTATTACTGAAATTATGATCTTTTTTGATGACGGAGTAAGCAGTGGAGAACTTCGTAATCAGGATTTCTTCTCTGCCTTTGGTTTGTTTATGGGCTATCTTGGCGGTATGGTCTTTCTTAAAGGTGAAGAGATACTTCCTAAAGCATTGGATGAATATATTGATGATATATCCCGTAATATCTACTATGCACTTAAGAGTGAATGATGTCAAAACCCAAACTCCTTTGGCTCCAGTCCATTACCTGCAACGGTAATACCCACTCTTTTTTAAATCATCCTGATCTTTTTTCCATCCTTTCCCATTTTGAATTGCTTTATCATCCTGTACTTGAAACGAAGTATGATATTCAAGATCTTATTAGCGGTAAACTTAAATGTGATATTTTGATTTTGGAAGGTTCTTTTAGAGCAGAAGGTTTGACAAAAGGGGGAGTTGAAGTATTTTCGCTTGTTGAACGTTATGCTAAAAGTGCTAAACATATTATTACAGCAGGTACATGTGCAACATTTGGCGGTATTTTTAAACAGCATGATATGGAAAATATTTCCGGATTTTGTTTTAATGAAGAGGAACAAAACAGTCATTATATAACCTATGCTTCCAAACTTATTTCCCTTCCGGGATGCCCTATCCATCCAAAATGGCTCTCTTATGTACTGTTAATGTTGGTAAAGAGAAAAAAGATCCCAATAGATGATATGCACCGTCCTCAAGAGCTTTATAATGTTACTGTACATACCGGCTGCAGTCGTAATGAGTATTTTGAATGGAAGGTAGATACAAAAGGTTTTGGACTTAAAGAGGGATGTCTTTTTTATGAACAAGGGTGTCAAGGTCCTTATACCAGAGGAAGTTGCAATAAAATTCTCTGGAATGATATCAGTTCCAAAACAAATGTGGGAACACCATGTTTTGGGTGTACAGAGCCAAGTTTTCCAAAAACAGCACTTTTTAGTACCAAAACCAATATGGGAATTCCTGCAACAATGCCACTTGGTGTACCAAGACGTGCCTACTTGACAGCCACAGGGATAGCTAAAAGTTTCAAGATCAAACGATTTGAAGAGAGGATCATTAAATATGATAGTTAAGCAGCTGATAGAGAAGATAGAGGGTGAGGCAGAGCTTGATTTTACTTTTAAGAAAGGTAAAATAGAAGATGTAAAGATCAACTTTGGTTTTTTCCGGGGGATAGAGGATATCTTGGCAGGCAAGGCACCTCGTGATGCATTGGTCATTACACCCAGGGTTTGCGGGATCTGTAACCATGCCCACCTTTTAGCTGCAGTTAGAGCTTTGGAAAATGGTTATGAAAATGTAGGGATCAAAGTAGAGATTACCGATAAGGCGAATGATATACGAGAGTTTACCCTTGCATGTGAATTGATACAAAATCATATGAAGTGGTTTTATATGACGATTCTACCTCAATTAGAGAAGCTTTTAGCCGAAGAGAGTGGAGAAAACCATGCTTTAAAAGCCTCGTATCTCTCCTCAACCATTACCAAAGCTTTGGCTATTTTTGCCGGGCAGTGGCCACACTCCTCCTATGCAGTTCCGGGTGGTGTAACCTGTGATCCGACTTATGTGGATGTAATGCAGGCAGAAAATCTAGTGGATGAATCTATTCGATTTTTTGAACAGATGGTCACAGGGGTATCTCTTGAAAAGTATTTGGCAATGAATACGCTTTCTTCTTTACATGAAATAGGTGGAGATTTTGGCAGAGTGCTTCAGCTTATGGGAATGAATGAAATGGCAGAAAAGGGATACAGCCATGACAGATTCATTGTTTTTGGTACCTGTATGTTCTCCAAACCGGGAAAATCATTGGCTACAACAGTTTCGAATGTAGATGTCCGGTATGTGGAAGAGTCAGAGCAAAAAGGGAGCATGGCAAAAGCAGTGAGTTATAAACAGAGACTCTATGAAGTAGGGCCGCTTGCCCGTGCAATGGTGGCTAAAGAGCCTATGGTCAAGAGTTTACACAAACGGTATAAAGATTCACTTTTAACAAGGGTATTTGCACGGGTACATGAAGTAGCGCTTTTGTTAGACTATAGTAAAAAGCTGTTACAAAATCTTACTTTAGATGAAGCATCCTGTACACTAAGTGCCCACCTTAAAGTACCTGACTTTGAAGGTGTAGGTGTTGTAGAAGCTGCACGGGGTTCACTGATTCATAAAACAACAGTGAAAGAGGGAGTGATAGAAAACTATGAGATCATTGTGCCTACCCAATGGAATCTGAGTAATGGTAACAGTAGTGAGAATGGCATTGCTACAGAAGCAATGATGGGAACTTCTACAATTCAAGAGGCCTCTTTTATTTTTAGAGCTTTTGATATCTGTTCAGTCTGCACTACCCAATAAGGTAGATTTCAAACAATTTTTTTTATTTTATTGTTAATGAATGAGTATTCATTTTTATTTAAGCTTCTTTTTCTTAGAATACTGAATAGTGATTCACTTTGTCTTTTTTAGAGGCTGGAATCAAACTAAAAAGGAGAAGAAATGGCGATGGATAAACAAGAGTCTGTAAAGAGTCTCTTTACAGCACAAAGTGCCAAGGTAGATACAAATAGAGGCGATGCGTACTATGAAGCATTATATGCTCAATGTAGAGCAAGACTGGATGATCTTAAAAAGCTTGCACCTGTAAGCAACAGAATGGATTTTAAGCAAACTATTGAAGAAGAGGGACTTGAGAGACGTGATTTCCTTAAATGGGCATCTGCTACTACAGCAATGTTGATGCTTCCTGCATCATTCACACCGCTTGTTGCTGAAGCAGCAGTCATGATGAACAGAGTACCTGTAGTATGGATCGAACTTCAGGATTGTGCAGGAAACTCTGAAGCACTTTTAAGAAGTGACGGACCTCAGATAGATGAGATCATTCTTGATATTATCTCATTGGAATTCCATGAGACACTTATGGCTCCATCTGGTCATCAGGCAGAAAAGCAGCTTGAAGAGGCAATAGAACACTTTAAAGGAAAATATCTTCTCTTTGTAGAAGGTTCTGTACCTATGGGCATTGACGGACATTTCGGAACGATCGGGGCAAAGGGTGAAACATTTATCGATCACCTTCAAAGATTAGCTAAAGATGCAGCAGCAATTGTAGCAGTAGGATCATGTGCAACATTCGGTGGGATTCCTGCAGCGGCTCCAAACCCGACAGATGCAAAAGGTGTGATGGATGTAGTGAATGGTAAGCCAATCATCAACATTCCCGCATGTCCGGCAAATCCGTCTAACATGGTAGGAGTGATCCTTCACTATGTATTGACAGGACAGGTACCTGAGCTTGATTCGCTTCTTCGTCCTAAATTTGCATTTGGATATCGTATCCATGACAACTGTGAAAGACGCGCACACTTTGATGCAGGTGAATATGTTGAAGAGTGGGGTGATGAAGGAGCTAAAAATAACTTCTGTCTTTATAAAGTAGGATGTAAAGGTCCTATGACATTCAATAACTGTTCTATTGTACGTTATAACGAAGGTGTAAACTGGCCGGTTGGTGTAGGTCGTGGCTGTATCGGTTGTTCTGAACCGGATTTCTGGGATAAATATGCATACGAAAGACCAATGGCAAATGCAAATATCAAAGCACCGACAGGTGGTGTAGAAAAAACAGTAGATGAGTTTGGACTGGGACTCTTAACTGCAGCAGGTGTAGGAATCGCAATCCATGCAGCAGCAAGTGCAGTAGCAGGTAAAAAAGATAATCAAGGAGAATCATAATGGGTAAGAAACATATTATAGTTGACCCGATCACAAGAATCGAAGGACACTTAAGAGTTGAAGCGATCATTGATGAAAATAACAAGATCGTAGATGCTTATACATCTTCAACGATGTTTAGAGGAATGGAGACCATTATGAAGGGGCGTGACCCTAGAGACTGTGGTTTGATGGCGATGCGTATCTGCGGTGTATGTACCGGTACACACTACCAAAGAAGTATTGAAGCAGTAGAGGATGCCTTTAACGTTACCATTCCTAAAAATGCACGTTTGGTACGTAACTTGATTCAGGGTGCACTCTATATGCATGACCACCTGGTACATTTCTATCATCTGCATGCACTTGATTTTGTAGATGTACTCTCTGCAACTAAAGCTGACCCTGAAGCAACAGCAGCGGAAGCAGTCAAGTGGGCAGAAGTATCAGGGCATAAACCATATATTTCTGCTGCAGCTGATTTTAAAGCAATTCAGGACAGAGTGATCAAGTTTGCCAATGAGGGACGTTTGGGTATCTTTGGTAACGGTTATTGGGGCAACCCACACTATAAACTGACACCAGAACAAAACCTTATTGGTGTAGCACACTACCTTAAGGCACTTGATATCCAACGTGACCTTGCAAAAATGCAAGCGATCTTCGGTGGTAAGAATCCACATCCACAATCAATCGTTGTAGGTGGAGTAACTTGTGTTCAGGATATTAAAAATCCTGCACGTATTGCTTTGTTCAAGCAGTTGCTTCAAGATGGTAGAGAGTTTATTAAAGGGGCATATCTTCCGGATGTTTATATGGCAGGGACAGCTTATGCTGAAGAAGCTACAGACAAAGATGCAACATACAAAGGTGTAGGAGGTACTGGTGGAGGTATCTTGAATTATATGACATATGGTGATTTCCGCTTGGATGATACTGGATTCTATAAATCAGCAAGTCTTTTCCCTTCAGGAATTGTTATGGGTGGAGATATCTCCAAAGTTATTGAAATTGATACAGCAAAAATTGCTGAAGATGTAACGCACTCATGGTATGAAGGTACAGGAAAACCGGAACATCCGTATGATGGTACTACAATCCCAAAATATACAGGTCTTGAGAAGAAAGAAGATGGGTATGCCTATTTGAAAACTGAAGAGAAGTACTCTTGGATCAAGTCTCCAAGATATGATGGAAAACCAATGGAAGTAGGTCCGCTTGCCCGTATGGTTGTCGGGTATGCCAAAGGAGATGCACGTATTAAAAAGTATGTAGGTAATTTTCTTAAACGTTCAGGTCTACCTGTAACTGTTCTCTTCTCAACAGTGGGAAGAACTGCCGGTCGTGCTATTGAGACAGAACTGATGGCTGATGTGATGATGGAGTGGGTAGATGAATTGGCTAAAAACGTAGCAAACGGTGATGACAGTACATGGACAGAATTTGATTTTGATGTGGTTGCAAAAGATTGTAAAGGTGCAGGTTTGGCAGAAGCACCAAGAGGAGCACTTGGACACTGGATGCGCATTAAAGATGGTAAAGTAACCAACTACCAGGCAATTGTCCCATCTACATGGAATGCAGGTCCAAGAGATGCCAGTGGGGCACTTGGTGCCTATGAAGCATCACTCATCGGTACGAAAGTAGCTGATCCTGAACAACCGCTTGAGATTATCAGAACGATCCATAGTTTTGACCCTTGTATTGCGTGTGCTGTACATGTGGTTGATACCAATGGTAAAGAGTTGGCTGTCTATAAAGTTGACCCTAACTGTACATTCTAAGGAGTCTGTTATGAAAACAACAGAATATAAAAGAGTGGCTCGCATGACACCGGCGATGAGGATCATCCATTGGGTCAATGTGATCTCTATGGTTGTAGCGATTATTACAGGGCTTTATATTGCAGAACCATACTATCAAACACTGATTGCAGAACCTGCAGTAGATAAATATGTGATGGCATGGAACAGGTGGGGACATTTTATTGTAGCAATCATCTTTGATGTAACATCTATTATTGTGGCATATCTCTATTTTTTCTCTCGTTTTGAACAGCCATGGAAAAAAGTGATCCCAACAGGAAAAAATATAAAAGAATTCTTTGCTGTATTGGTGAATTTATTGACACTTAACAGAAGTAAAAATTTTGATTCTACACATAGTGACAGTTTTAATACAGTCTATTTCACAATCTTCCACTTGCTTTTGGCATGGATGCTTTTTACCGGACTTCAGCTCTATGTACATGGGCTTGAATCTGGTTTAAGCAGTATTGGTAAATGGTGGCCTGCCATGTTACATCTTGTAACTGATTGGACAATCCCTGTAAGTGGCTGGATGATTGGTGGAGGACCTACAGCAACATTGATGGATGTGCGTATTGTACATCACTATACAATGTGGTTGATTATTGTATGGGTAGTATTTCATATATATTATCAAGTATGGAGAACGATCTTCTGGAAAGAAGGAGATATCGCTATTGTAATTGGCGGAGATAAATTTGTAAAGGCTGATAAAAAAGCTTAAGCTTTTTTATCATTAGTGATTTGAACGTGGAACAACGACGTATCGCACTTATAGGTATGGGGAACATTATGTTTCACGATGAAGGGGTAGGTACCTATCTTGCTAAATATATTGAAGCCAACTACACGCCTCATGAACGACTTGAGATTGTAGATGGCGGATTGCTTGGTTTTTCACTGATGACCTATTATCAGGAGTTTGACAAAATTTTGATTGTGGGTATCAACTCCAAAGAGGGAGAATCTGGAGAGATTTTCCGTTACAGTGGTGAAGAGATGATGGCAATGGGAGAGACCCGCCAAACAGCCAATGAGGTTGAGTTGACCATGATGCTGGAGATCTGCTCTTTTCATGAGGAGATGGGAGAAGTGGAATTGGTTACCATGATACCTGAAGATATTGCAGATGTCTGCAATGGTTTAACTGATACGATCTTGGAAAAAATGCCTGCACTTTTGGATAGAACGCTGGAAGTATTGAAAGATGAAGATATTATCTTAAAAGCTAAAAACAAAAGTGTCTCTTTTTCTGAGATTATTCATCAAACAGCTAATCCTATGACACAGAGAATGTCATAGGAGGCAGTTATTTAGTACACAGCCAGAAACTGGAAATTGTTATTTTTTATCTAAAACACTTATGCAACCTCCTTTCTATTGCATTATCAGTTTCTTGGATTTCTGGTTGTGTAGTAAATAACTTCTAATTTTTAATAAACAAGGAATCTAATGTATTTTATTTTTGAGATGGAGTTCTCATCAAACAAACACTATATTGCTAATATGATTAAAGCCTATGCTCAGGCTGTTGATATGAAAATTGAGATTATACAGACAAGCAAAGCTATTACACTGGTGTTCAATAAAGAGAATGAAAAATTAGAATCATTTTTATTGGGATTGGACGAGAGGTTACCTGCATCACTCTTTTTAGGTAAGAGTAAGCACTATTTTTCAGAAACAAAACCGGAACTTAGCTCTATTCAAGAGGTACATATGCCACTCAATATTTCACTCTGTCCTTCCTGTCAAAAAGAGATGTTTGATGTGAGCTCTTCGCGTTACTATTATCCATTCACTTCATGTAACAACTGTGGCTCACAACATCCGTTTGTTACGGCTTATCCCTATAGCAGAGCCAATTCAACCATGAAGTTCCTTGTGCCATGTGAAGGATGTCAGGAAGAGATGAAAAGTAATCCTTTAAGAAAGGAGTATCCGCTTATCTCCTGTGTGGAGTGTGGGATCAGTCTCAAGATGAATGACGGTAAGTCTGAGCGTTATGCCAATGACAAAGGAAGTTACCGTAAACTTTTTGAAGTGAGTGCTGCTGCCATTACCAAAGGCAAAACTGTACTGATGAAAACATCTAATGGATATCGTAGATTTTTTAAGCCTACAACCGATATGAAACTCACAGAGTCGATCCTGCTTATAGCAGATGCCAAAGCACTCAATACGCATATGATGATGGTAACGCAGGAGTTCAATGCCCTCCTAAGTATAGAAAGACCCATAGTCAGGGTTTCAACAAAGAGTGATGAGATGAAAGCATTGTACGGCTCAACAGCATTGGTCAAATATCCAGATGACGGGATGACCATGCTGCTCGCACGTGAGTTGATGAATGCAGGACTTGATTATATTGCCTACGAAGAGGCAGATGCTGATACTTATGCAGATTTTTTGGTAGATTTCGATATACCTATAGAACCGCAAAAAGATACGAAACTCTTTATTAATCAGGATACGAAATTCTTTATTTGCGGAGAACGTATTGTTTTCCCCGCTGTGGTTACAACACATAGAGATGTAGTTGCTGTTGCCCATGATTTAGCGGCTGTACGGGTAAAAGAGAGTATGATCATTGATGCAATGGAACATTTTGAGCGTATGCAAACAGCCAAGGTAAATGTACTTGAGGGTGAAAATTTTGAGAGTGGGCACTCCAATGAAAAACGTTTTGGACAGTTTAAAGGCTCAATGCTCTCTGTACTTGCAGAGCATGATACGTTGAATGAAAAAGCTATAGGGATACATTTTGATGATTCTTTATATTTTCTTTACTATAATGGAAAAGAGGTGATCAATGTCGTACCACCGAATCCTTTTGAGGCAGAAAGTATGTTTGAACATATCAGTCATTTACGTGAAGGGTCAGACCGTTTAGTGATAAACTATCAAAAAGTGTATCCTGAAATTTTTGAGAGACTTAATCATTTAAGTGGGGATGTCGATCTTTTTACCGTGACTGCCATCATGCTAGGGCTCAAAGATGAGAGTTTTGAAGGTATATCTGCCGAGGCTCTGAGTTTTCTTGGAAAAGGCGGTATTCAAATAGATACACGAGTGAATGACAACCGTTTTGACAATTATGCATTTTTGGCAAGTATCATGAGTTATCAACTTGGAACGGTGGAGAGTGAGTTGATGTGTTACAGTATTTATGAATCTTTTGGAGACTATATTTCCGAAATCGTTTCTCAACTCATAGAAAAAACCGGTGCCAAAAATATTACACTTACAGGTGAGACCCTAGCCAATCAGGCACTCTATGCTAGAATACAAAGACATATGGGAAGAAGAAACCTGATTTTTCCTAAAAACTATCCTATAGGTAAGGAGTGTGCGGTACATGGAGCTATCTACCTATAAAGTACATATAGAAGGGACAGTGCAGGGTGTGGGGTTTCGTCCTTTTATCTATGCGTTAGCTCAGAGGTATTTAGTCACAGGTACAGTAAGTAATAATAGCAAAGGTGTTGAGATACTCCTTAATACAGACTCTCTAACCTTCAAGCAATTTCTTACAGCTATTGAGTATGAAACTCCTCCTTTAGCTTTTATTAACCATATAGAGCATGAAAAATTATTTTATCAACCGTTTGATGATTTTCAAATCATTGAAACCCAAGAAGCTGGAGAGGTTACTGTAAATATACCGTCTGATGTAAGCATTTGCTCTGAGTGTGAAAAAGAGCTGTTTGATCCATCAAATCGTCGTTATGGCTATCCCTTTATTACCTGTACAAACTGTGGAGTACGTTACTCGATTATTTATGATTTGCCTTATGATAGAGTACATACCTCTATGAAGTTTTTCAAGATGTGTAAAGCGTGTGAAGAAGAGTATACCAACCCCTTAGACAGACGTTACCATGCACAACCTATTGGGTGTTGGGAATGTGGACCTAAACTATCATTGTTCGATAATATAGGGGTATCCCTTGTGGCTAATCAAGAGAATATGATAAAAAAAGTAGCTCAATTGTTACTAAAAGGGAAGATTCTTGCAGTAAAAGGAGTGGGTGGGTATCATCTTGTATGTGATGCTACGAACGAAGAAGTTGTTCAAAAATTACGAGAGAGAAAAAAACGTCCCACAAAACCTTTTGCAGTGATGGTGAGAGATATGGATATGGCTAGGGAGTTAGCTGAGATAAATGAGATGGAAGAGAAACTATTAACTTCTAAAGAAAGACCTATTGTTTTATTGCAGTTCAAGGGCAGACACGGGGATCTACCGCTACGAAAGGTTGCTCCAAATATCTCATGTATCGGGTTATTTTTACCTTACACTCCTCTACACTTACTCATGCTAGACAAACTTAATCGTCCACTTGTAGCTACTTCTGCAAATGTCACAGATGAGCCTATCTGTACAAATCTAGAAGATTTAGAGAAGTTACAAGGGGTATATGACTATGTGTTAGAGCATGACCGCGACATTGTCAATGGCTGTGATGACTCTGTGGTGATGGTAGTTAAAGAGCAACAAGTCGTCATTAGACGTGCCAGAGGGTATGCTCCTGTGAGTATAACGTTACCTTTTGAACTTAAACACAATATATTAGCTTTAGGAGCCAATCAAAAGAGTACTATTGCCATAGGCTTTGATAATCAGGTGATACTCTCTCCCCACATAGGAGACTTAGACAGTATTGGTTCGGTGGAGTATTATAAAAAAAATATTGAAACTTTGGATCGTATGTATAATTTTAAGGCGGATGTAATTGCACATGATATGCACCCGCAGTATGAGAGTACCAAATATGCTAAAAGGTGCGTTGGCAAACGTACCCTACAAGAAGTACAGCATCATTATGCCCATATATTAGGTGTCATGGCAGAAAAACAGCTTACAGATAAAGTCTTTGGTGTAGCTTTTGACGGTACAGGCTATGGAGATGACGGGAAGCTTTGGGGTGGTGAATTTATTGTCTGTGACTATGAAGGCTATGAGCGAGTTGCACACTTAAACTACTTCAAGCTTCTGGGTGGTGCTAAAGCCATTAAAGAGCCAAGACGTGTGGCACTTTCCTTGCTCTTTGACCTCTTTGGAGAAGATGTACTTACACTAGATAATCCAACAACACAAGCCTTTAGCCCGGCAGAACTGCGCACTTATTTCATAGCATGGCAAAAAGGACTCAATACTCCTGAAAGTTCCTCTGTGGGTAGACTTTTTGATGCAGTAGCTTCACTACTGGGGATCTGTCAAGTGATGAGCTTTGAGGGAGAGAGTGGTATGAGAATGGAAGAGTTGTATGATAGTTCAGTAGTAGGGCATTATGGTTTTGGATATAAAGAGGGGAAGATAGATGTACTGCCTATACTGGCAGAGATGTTAGCCGAGAATAACACTACAGTAGCTATTTCAAAGTTCTTTCATACTTTAGTGGAAATGATAGCAGAGGTTTATATTCTGTATGATATGCCATTGGTACTCAGTGGAGGAGTATTTCAAAACAAGGTGCTTTTAGAGTTGGTATTAGATAGATTTCCCGAAGCTATAATTCCCAATAGTTTTCCGCCTAATGACGGTGGGATCGCTTTGGGACAGGTTGCTTTTGCATGTTAAACCTCCACTCTGCCTCTTTTAAATAAAAGACAAACTGCTCATCACTTACACCCTTGTATTGTAAAATGAATGTCTCAAAATAGTCCCAAAATTCTGTGATTGTATTTTGGGCTTTGGAGAGTTTGGCTATTTTATTGAATTTGAGATATTTTAGAAGGAGTTTTTTCTCTTGTTCATCGTTTGCATCAAAATAGTAGCGTTGAATAGTAGGCATCATGAGATTGTAGACCTTCTTTTCATAGGAGAGTGTGAGAAAGTGTTGGAGTTTATGAATATTCTCTTGGGCTTTCAGACTTTTTGGAAGATAAAGATATTCATCATACCCTGTAACTTTGTAACTGTTTTTTTGATAAGCAGCATCTGCCTCAAGAGCGATCTCTCTTCTGAATTTTTTATACCATTTTTGTACGGTGATGATATGCATCTTTGTCTGCTTAGCTACCTGTGTTGCATTTACACCATTTAGAAAATAGTGTTTGAGTTTCTTTTCTCTTTCTAATTTTTTAAGAGAGAATTTTCGTTTACATTTACTGCATTTGCGTTGTTGATTATTAAGCAGATAAGTATAAGGGTGTTTACAGTAGATGCATTTCATACAAAATCATATCATTTAGTCCCTAAAATAGAGTAGAAATAATATTTTTAATATAAAGTTAATCTTGAAAAGATACTATAATGAATATTCATTCAGTTTTAGAAAGGAGCTACGATGGAGTTGTCTCTGTTGGTTATTTTTTGGTATGGTATTTTACATGCATTTGGACCGGATCATCTGACTGCTATTGCTGATTTTTCTATAGGAAAGAATAAACGTAAAACACTTATGATAACAACTCTCTTTGCAATAGGGCATGGAATAAGCCTCTTTTTGTTTGCCAAGATACTTCAAAGTGTTCATATCTCTGATGAGATACTAGGCTACGGAGACATAATCTCTGCAACGGTTATTTTGGCTATGGGGATCTATCTGCTGTTTATGGTAACTACCAATCGTATACAACTGAGAACCCACATGCATAAAGGCAAAGAACATACGCATATCTGGTTTGGAAAATCACATGAGCATGAAGAGACAGTAGTCAAGAGCTCCTCGTTTACTATGGGATTGCTCATGGGTGCCGGAGGAGTAAGAGGTATGCTTATTACACTGGGAGCAGTGGGCAGTGGTAATGTGGATTTTACAATGATTGGAGCATTTACAGCAGGGGTGATGCTCATCTTTGTTGGTTTTGGATTGGTAATACTCTATTTCAACCAACATTTTTTAGGAAATCTTACCAATGTTAGACGGGCATTTGCTACAGCAGGTGTGATATCGCTTGTGGTGGGAACCAATATATTAATAGGATAGAAAATCTATCTACAAATTTTAATTTAAACGATAAAGGAGTTTACATGTGTACAGACTGCGGATGTAGTATTAGAGGGACAGAGCATGAACATACGCATGATCATCATCACAACCATGATCATAGCCATGAACATCAAGAAGCCCATGAACACTTGCACCATAACCCACAGCTAAATGATGCCAAAACCATTTCGGTGATTCAAAAGATATTGGATAAAAATGACCATGAGGCAGATCATAACAGAGCACATTTTGATAACCATAGTGTCTTGGGGATTAACCTTATGAGTAGTCCAGGGTCGGGTAAAACGACTTTGCTTGAGTATTTGGCAGATGTGGCAAACTTCAAGTTTGGGGTGGTTGAGGGTGATCTGGAGACCAACAGAGATGCTGACAGACTCAAAGCCAAAGGTATTCCTGCAATGCAGATACAAACAGGAAGTGCCTGTCACTTAGATGCATTTATGGTACATAAAGGATTGCATGATATGCCATTAACTGAGATAGATGTCTGTTTTGTAGAGAATGTGGGGAACCTTGTTTGTCCTGCAAGTTATGATGTGGGTACGCACTTGAATATTGTGCTTGTCTCCATCCCTGAAGGTGAAGATAAAATAGCCAAATATCCGGTCATGTTCCGACAAGCAGACCTGATACTCATCACTAAAACAGACCTGCTGCCACACTTTAAATATGACATTGAAGCTGAAAAAGCAGAAGCAAGACGTATCAAGCCCAATGTGGATATTTTGGAAGTGAATATCAATGATATTGATTCAGTTAAGGCTGTAGCGGACTGGATAGAGTTCAAACGAAAAATGCGGTAGCATTTTTCTTCAATTAAAAAGTAAAAATGAAAAGTTGAAAATGCAAGTAACACTTATCGTTTTTAATTGTTAACTATTAATTTTTAATTTTTTGACTAAAAGGAGAAAATGTGTGTCTATCAATCCCAAGCAAAGTAGTAAAGATCTCAGATGATAAAACCATGTGTACGGTTGATACCATGGGTGTACAACGTGATGCCAATCTCATGATGATGGATGATGAAGATGTAAATATAGGAGATTATGTACTGCTTCATATCGGTTTTGTGATGAATAAGATCAATGAAGAGGAAGCTTTAGCTTCTATAGATACGTATAAAGAGATATTGGAACTTATGGATGAAGAAGAACTCAAGCGGGCGATTCTTGAAGATGATGAGTGTGAAGTACGTGGTGAACAGTATGTCCAGGAGATCAAAAGTTAATGGCTGAGCTTGAACTTAAAAACCTTTATGATGACTTCCGTAACGGAAAGACTCTGCAAGCTTATGCCAAAATCATTGCGGAAGATGCAGCTAAATTAGAAAAGCCTATCAATATTATGGAAGTGTGTGGTGGGCATACACACTCTATTATGAAATTTGGATTGCCACAATTGATGCCTGAGAATATAAACTTTATTCATGGACCGGGCTGCCCTGTATGCATCATGCCTAAAGAGCGTATTGACCATGCCTATGTCTTGGCAATGCAGAAAGATGTGATTCTTGTGACCCTTGGTGACATGATCAAAGTTCCAGGGAGTAACGGAAGCTTGCAGGATGCCAGAGCCAAAGGGGCAGATGTGCGGTTTGTCTACTCTCCGATGGAGTGTCTGAAGATCGCTCAGGAAAATCCTGAAAAAACGGTAATATTTTTTGCTATCGGATTTGAAACAACCACGCCGATGACAGCAGTATTGTTAGATCAGGTGATCAAACAGGAGATAGAGAATATTCTTTTTCACATTAACCATGTGACTGTACCTGAGGTAATGAAAGAGCTTATAGACAGTCGTGACATTCATGTAGACAGTTATAACAATAAAATTGATGCTTTTTTAGGACCAAGCCATGTGAGTGTTATCAGTGGTGCCAAGATTTACGAGGAATTCCCTAGAGATTACAACCGTCCTGTCGTTGTCAGCGGGTTTGAACCTGTAGATGTGATGCAGGGTATCAGTATGGTTGTCAAACAGTTTGTAGAGGGCAGATGTGAGCTTGAGATACAGTATAAACGTGTTGTGAATCATGAGGGAAATCTCAATTCTCAAAAACTCATGCAAACCTATTTCGACAAAGTAAGTCTTTTCCGATGGAGAGGGCTTGGTAATGTTCCCAACAGTGGTTTAAAACTCAAAGAGGCATTTGCTAAATATGATGCAGAAGTTATTTACGAAGAGGCACTTCCTATAGCTGAGATAGAAGACCATAAGCTTTGTATTTGTGGAGATATTCTGCGTGGTATGGCAAAGCCCCCTGAATGTACAATCTTTGGAACAGCGTGTAAGCCTACAACGCCTATTGGGTCTTGTATGGTGAGTAGTGAGGGGGCTTGTGCCGCATACTATAAATATGGGAATTTGATTTAAAGGGCAACCGTAAGGGATTGCCCCTACGTAACAATATTAATGTAGGGGTATCCCCTTGTAGGTACCCATAACAAAGGAAACAAATGACTAAAAATATAACTATTGCTCACGGTAACGGCGGAGAAGAGAACAACGAGTTAATCAAGAACATCTTTTATAAACACTTTGAAAATGACATCTTAGCCAAGAGTGAAGATGCAGCGGTTATAGAAGATGGGAAACTTGCATTTACAACAGACTCTTTTACGGTAAGTCCTCTTTTTTTCCCTGGAGGTGACATAGGAAAGCTGGCAGTTTGTGGTACCTGCAATGACTTGGCAATGATGGGTGCCAAGCCAAAATATATAACTTGCTCAGTCATTATTGAAGAGGGGTTTTCTACCCGTGAGTTAGAGAAGGTCGTTCGCAGTATGAAAAAAGAGTTGGAAATTAATGGGGCTATGGTAGTCAGTGGCGATACCAAGGTCGTACCAAAAGGCTCAGTAGATAAACTTTTCATCAATACCACAGGTATAGGAGAAATAGAATACTCTGGTATCTCAGCTTCAAAGCTGCAAGAGGGGATGAGTATCTTGTTAAGTCGTGATATAGGATGTCATGGTGCAACTATTTTTGCAGCACGTGAAGGTATAGAGTTGGAGAGTAGTCTTCAGACTGACTGTGCTTCTCTCTATCCGCAAGTCAAAGCACTTATTGATGCCGGGATCAATATTGTAGCGATGCGTGATGCTACCCGAGGAGGAGTGAGTGCGGTACTCAACGAATGGGCAAAGAGTTCTGATGTTTGTATAGAGGTAAATGAAGAGAGCATCCCTGTGCAGGAAGAGGTTAAAGGTATTTGTGAAATGCTGGGCTTTGAAGCAATGGACCTTGCCAATGAGGGGACATTTGTACTTGCTGTTAGCAAAGAGGATGAAACTAAAGCTTTGGAAGTACTGCAAAGTACCCATGCAACATCAGCACTTATTGCTACAGTAAGCCAGCAACACAAAGGTAGAGTTATACTCAACTCCTCTTGGGGAACAAAGCGGTTTTTGGATCTGCCTACTGGTGAGTTGTTGCCGAGAATCTGTTAAGACCTATTTATGAAAATACTTTTGCTTGTCACCGCCTTCAACTCCCAAACCCAAGCAGTCTATACTAGACTGCAAGATAGGGAAGATGTTGTCTCTGTCTGTTTCTCTATAAGTGAAGCACAGATGTTAGAGGAGATAGAAGCTTTTGAGCCAGAGTTGATACTTTGTCCATTTCTCAAAGCCTATCTACCTGAAAGTATTTATGAGAATTACTCGACATACATCTTTCACCCGGGTCCCAGAGGAGATAGAGGACCAAATGCATTAGAGTATGCACTTCAGAGTCATACAAAAGAGTGGGGGCTTGTGGTGCTTCGTGCCAATCGTGCGTATGATGGTGGAGACATTTATGCAGAGCAACTTTTTAAAGTACGTGATACGTACAAAGCTTCACTCTATAGACAAGAAATAGTCCAAGCTTCGTTAGATGCTTTGGATGTATTGTTTGAAAACATAGAGCAAGAGAGATATGTACTTCAAGAGCTTAATCCCATACATGAGCAGTTTACTCAAGCAAAACGAGCCATAGATTGGCAGAACGATACCACACAGACCATCATCGATAGAATTTACCTCTCTGACTCTCTACCTGGTGTGTTAGATGAGATATTGGGAGTACCATGCTATCTCTACGGTGTACACAAAGAAGAGAAGTTCAGAGGCAAACCCAAAGAGATACTCGCCAAGCGTGATGGAGCTATCTGTCTGGGTACAGTCGATGGTGCAGTGTGGATCAGTCATCTTAAAGAGCCAGGGAAGTTCAAGCTGCCTGCAACCTATGTACTCAAAGAGAGACTGCAAGGGGTTAAAGAGGAGCGTTTACCTTTGATCTTTGATAAACGTTATGAGACTTTTTATGAAGTAAGTATGGAAAAACGAGATAATGTAGCCTACCTGTATTTCAACTTCCACAACGGTGCCATGAGTGCGGCACAGTGTGTACGGTTGAAGTATGCGGTAGAGTATCTACAAAATGAGTGTGAGGTACTGGTATTGATGGGTGGAGAGGATTTCTTCTCAAATGGGATACACCTTAATATACTCGAAGATTCTGCCAAGCAGGGGGAAGATGGTTGGGCAAACATCAATGCGATGAATGATCTGGTCTCTACCATACTCTATGCGGAGGAGGTGGTGACCATTGCCTCATTTCACAGAAATGCTGGAGCAGGTGGCGTCTTTATGGGGCTTGCTTGTGACTATGTGGTGGGACGTGAAGGGGTAGTGTTAAACCCTCACTACAAAACACTAGGGCTTAGTGGAAGTGAGTACCATACCTATACACTACCTAAACGTGTGGGTGATGAAATGGCACAGACACTCCTAGATGAATGTTTGCCACTCTCTGTGACAAAAGCAAAGGCTTTAGACATGGTGGATGAAGTTTTTGCTAATGAAGATTATGATGAGGCATTACATATTTTTGCAAAGAATAAGTATGATGATGACTTTGTTTGGGAGAAACAAGACTACTTGGAAGAAAACAAAACAAAGATTGAAGTACTCAAAGAGAAAGAACTTGAAGTAATGCATCCAGAGTTTTGGGATGAAGAGAGTGATTTTCATACTTTGAGACAAGAATTTGTCTATAAAGTTTGTCCAAGAATTACTCCCAACAGACTCAAAGTAAAAATACAAAAGGATAAAGTATATGCATGAATACAGTGTAGTCCAGGCACTACTTAACCAGTGTGAAGAGGTAGCAGAACAAAACAATGCTACCAAGATCAGCAAAGTGATCTGTAAGATCGGTATTATGAGTGGAATAGAGATCCATCTGTTGCAAGTTGCCTTTGATACCTTTAAAGAGGGGACAATGTGTACAGATGCCGAGTTTATCATTAATGAGCAAAAACTCAAACTCAGGTGCCGAGACTGTAAAGATGAGTATGAGATAGATGAGATCATCTATAAATGCCGCAATTGTGGTAGTTTGGGTATGGATGTGATAGATGGGGAAGATATGTACCTCATGAGCTTGGAGATGGAATAGATCCATGTAGGGGTCGGTCTTGTGCCAACCCATTGATGCAAGGGCACCCATAAGGGATGCCCCTACAAAATGTAACAATCTAAAAAGGAAGATCATGCAAGAGTATTGGGAATTGTATATGAAAAATTTGGAAGGGAAGCCGGCATCTATTCTGTTTAATGCAGGGATTTCTATGGAAGTTGAGGCGATACGATATATCTACCCTCAAATCGCCTTTGTAAAAGTGAAACTCAATGAGCCTAATGAGAAAGGTTTACTGAGTCAAAGTGAAGAGCCTGAGATCTCTTATCTGGAAGATAAGCTTGAAGCTTCACTCATTAAGTTCCGTATTGGAAAGTATGTGGGGCGTGTGATCAGTGATGGATATGTGACTTTTTTGTATTATCTTCAGTTTACTTACAATTGGCAGGATTTTTTGAACTTTGCCCTAGATGAGTTTGCAAGTTATGAGATAAACAGTGGATTTCAGGATGATGAGGAGTGGAACTACTACCAAAAACTACTTTATCCGACACCAAAAGAGTGGCAGATCATTCAAAACCATAAAGTGTGTGATCAGCTTAAAGCCAAAGAGGATACCCTGGAGGTGCCAAGAGCCATTGAACACAAAGTATTTTTAACCCAACAGAGCAATAAAAAGGCACTGGTTGAAGCTTTAGCCGTTGAGGGTTTTGGAGTTTTGAATGAGATAAGTAATGATGAAGGTGTTAAAGGTTTTAGCTTTTACCGTATTGATAAACCTTTTTATACCGATATAGATGAGTTGACACTTCATTTGATCGATCTGCTTGAATCATACGGAGCAAGCTATGACGGTTGGGAGACGAGTGTGGTGAAGAGTTAGACTCTCTTTACTTCATGAATAATCTCTTCTAATGTGACCATTTCTTTTTTTAGTTTGGCTTCAATCCCCTCTTTTTTTAAAAAGTTCAATGCTACATTGAGATAACCTTCGAACGCTTCTGTGATTGTCTGACTCAGTGTCATTTCAAAAGTGATATGATGTGGTACCATACCTAAAATGGTTGCTTTAGGTTGCTGTTTTCCTTGTAGTTCCAACATGTCAAGACACTGCAATACCCCTATTTCATGTGCACCGCCTGAGTTAAGACCATGCCCGCTAAGTTCGTGTGATGGAATGAGATAAATGGAACCCGGTTCATCTTCAAGTTCTATAGAGTCCAAGATCAAGATATGTTCATTTTCTTCAAAAATAGAGAAAAGATTAATCCCCTCAACCCCACCGTTAATTACCTCTACTTCTTTGGAAAACGTATAATTTCTTTTCAGATAGGTAGAGGCATATATTCCAAGTCCGTCATCTTTTTGCAGTACATTTCCAATGCCTAAAATCACCATTAATTATCCAGTCTGTTTAGTTATTGGATTATAGCTTAGAATATATAAATATAATGGTTTTATAAATTCTTACATTATCTATTTTAGCTGTTTAAAATAGAAAAACTTTAAAAAATATGACAATATGCCATACTATTTAAATGCCAGATGATTTTATACTATACTCTTTTCATGTTTCTTCATATAGATATAGACAGTTTTTTTGCTTCTGCCGAACGCAGTATGGATCACTCTTTGAAGGGGATTGCTATGGCCGTAGGCTCTCGGAGTAATCTGGAGATATTCAATAAAAAAAGAACCAATATCAGACTGATGAATGACAACAGTGGAGCATTTGTAACGCCTGTCTTTTACAGTGAGAGGAAAAAAACATTTGATTCCTATTTTGTAGATGAAATAGAGGGACGTAAAAAAGTACGGGGTATCATTACTACGGCAAGCTATGAAGCAAGAGCCTATGGTGTAAAGACAGCAATGCCTATTGCACAGGCTTTGCAGCTATGCCCGAAAATGGTGGTTGTACCGTCAAACTATCCGCTCTATCATAAACTTTCACATAAAATACATGCTTTTATGACGGCACATATACCTCTGGTAGAACAGTACAGTATTGATGAGTTCTTTGCGGATATAAGCGGATGGGTAAAAGATGAAGAGGTGTATGCTTTTGCCAAGGAGTTACAGGAAAAAATATTGAAACATTTTGATATTCCTGTCTCCATAGGCATCTCCCAAGCAAAGTGGATCGCAAAGCTTGCTACAGAGTCGGCCAAACCTTACGGGATCTTTGAGGTCAAAAATATAGATGCCTATATTGAAGAGATACCCATAAAAGCATTTCCGGGCATAGGCAGAGGGTTTCAAAAAAGGCTAGGGGAGTATTATATCAGGACATTAGGTGATGTGAAACGACACAAGTCTCTTCTTTATTCATGGAAAAAACCGGGTATTCAGATCTATAACAGAGTGACCGGTCAGGATGAAGAGGGGATTGAACAGCGTGGTGATCGTAAATCCATTGGTATCAGCCGGACTTTTGATGCTATCTATGATCCATATGAAGTGAAACGTCGTATCATGATCATGGCACGGCATATCGTCTATATGGTCATGGCAATCGGGGCAAATCCTACAACTTATTACTTGAAGATCAATTATGAGTATGGTGTGAAAGTAAAACAGAGTATTACAATAGACCGTCTTTTTAGTGAAATGGTTTTTAAAGAGATATTAACACAGATGTACAATGAAATATTGTTTTCCGGAAAAGGTGCCGTAAAAGTAACACTTAATGTTTCAAATTTTACTTCACAGCATAAAAAAACACTCTCTTTAATGGAGTTTGAGAGTGATATGATCCATCAAAAGCTGAGTCGAGAGATACAAAATTTACGAGAGCGTTTCGGACTGGATATTATTAGAACCGGAGATGAGCTATGAGATAATTAGATAATACACAGTATAATATATCATGGATATTTTGGCAAAGATCACTCAATTAAAAACACTGTTGCCTATTGACTACAAAATGGTTTCAAGCCTTTATGCTCTGTCTGAAAAAAGTTTACTGGTAGTGATTGTATTGGCTATTATTATCTCTTATATTTTTTATCCTATGTTTGGGTTAGAAATTATCATTTGGAATCTTTTACTTTTAGGGGTAGTTTCATATAGACTTTTTTCTGCTGTTTCGTTTAGGAAAAATCCTGAAAAACATTCACTTAAGATATGGTATCGCAATTTCGCTATATCTACATTCCTTACCGCTGCTTTATTTGGGGCATTGGCTTTTATTGTAATCTCTTATGCAGATAATATTCAAGATAATTTTTTTGTTATTATCATTTTGTTGGGACTTTCAGGTGGTTCAAGTACAGCCTTGGCTCCTGACTACCGTATAGCTATAGGATATGTACTGATTGTTATGATTCCTCTTCTTGTAAGCGTATTGCTGCAAAGTACAGAGATTTATTTGATCATGGCGTTCCTGATAATTATTTATATTGTTCTCAAAATAATCATGGTGGCACAAGGGGTTAAGCAACATCGCAAGATCATTCAGCAGGAAGCACAGATACTTAGTGTAAAAAAAGCATTGCAGGAGAAACAAAACCTGCTTTATCATTTTGTTGAAGAAGCACCTCTTGCTATATTTTCTTATGATATGGATCTGCATTTTATTGATGGAAATGATGCACTGCTTAAACTTCTTAAAACAACAAAAGAGCAGATCATAGGGCTTGATCTGACCACTTTACCTGATTCAAGAGTACTGGATACCATGAAAAAAGCATTGCATCACGGGTCTCAGGTCTATACCGGTCCTTACCATTCATTGCAAGGACTTGATCTATGGGCAGAGATCATCTGTTTTGCATTCAATGATGATCAGGGGAATGTGATAGGCGGGATAGGAATTATTGATGATAAAACAAAAGAACATACTGCAGTAGCAGAATTGGAATTTCTTGCCAAACATGATCTTCTTACTTCCCTTTTGAACAGAAGAGGGCTGAAAGAGTATATGAGAAATTTTATGCAGGAAGAACAGCATAAAAGTTTCTATTCACTTCTTTTTTATCTTGATCTTAATAAATTTAAACATATCAATGACTCTTTGGGACATAAGGCAGGAGATGAATTGCTCATTGCCATCGCAGACAGATTAAAGAAACTTGTAAAAAAAGAGTGTATTGTAAGCAGATTCGGCGGGGATGAGTTTATTATTGTCTCTCTTTTTGTTTCAGAAAATCTGTTAGAGACACATACTGAAGCACAAGAATGTATTGATCGGATACAAAGGGTATTTTCTAGACCTTTTGTTGTAAATGATATGAATTTATCGATTCATACAAGTATCGGGATTGTTACTATTGAACCTTATAGTTCTGATATCGAAGAGATCATACGCCATGCGGATATTGCGATGTATCAGGCAAAAAAAACAGGGAATGATCATACTTCATATTATGATACAGAATTGGATAAAGAGAGAAAAAAACTGTTTTTGTTACAGCATGATCTTGTTCATGCATCAAAAAATAAGCAGCTTGAGCTCTATTTGCAGCCGTTGGTTTACATGGAGGATGAAAAATTAGTTGCAGCAGAATGCCTTTTACGCTGGGAACATCCGGTACAAGGATTATTACTTCCCAATGAATTCATTCCTATCGCGATCGAAACAGGTCTTATATCAGAGATTACATGGTGGCTAGTTGAAGAGGTATGCAGGTTTATATCTCAACTGAAAGAAAAGAAGATTTGGAAATTGAATTATATCTCGATCAATATAGATGCAAAACAGCTCTTGGTCAATCATTTTGTTACTGAATTCCTCTCTAAACTTAGAAAGTATGAGTTAAAGACCAGTGATATAATGATTGAGATCACAGAAAGGTCGATCATTGATAACTTTGAAGATACACAGGATGTGATCAATGCTCTACGTGATGAGGGTATTAAATGCGCGATCGATGATTTCGGGATAGGGTACTCTTCTCTCTCTTATCTTAAAAAACTCTCTTTTGATACACTGAAGATAGACAGGGAATTCGTCAAAGATATTCAAAATAGACCGGATGATATAACTTTGATCAAAACGATATTGGCTATTGGAAAACAGTTCAATTATAATATTGTAGTAGAAGGAATAGAAGAGGAGAAACAAAAAGAGTTGATTCTGGAGATAGACAAAGATCTTATCTATCAGGGATTCCTTTTTGGAAAACCGATAGAAGCAAATGCATTTGCTAAAAAGTATTTACAAAACAGTTAAAAGACGATCTGTCCGTCATTTTACTTATTATAATAGAAACGTTCAATGAACAAAGTCCATTAAACTACGTTGTCACTAGGACAACTTCAGCAGTTGGCTCACGCGACTTGTCGCTTTAAGTAAGTATGCAAATTAAAAGACGATCTGTCCGTCATTTTGCATTCTCATCATAATCTCTTTTGCTTTTTGATGTCCTTGGAAGGATGCTTTTCTGCACCATTCTATGGCTTTCTCCTTGTCCTCTTCGCAGCCAAGACCCATATCATAGAGTGCTCCAAGGTTGAACTGTGCAGATGCATTGCCTGCCATGGCGGCTTTTTTGAAGAGTACATGGGCTTTCTTGTAATCCTGCTCCACACCACGACCTTCTTTGAACATAGCTGCCAGGTTATTGAAAGCATCAATATTCCCGCGTTTTGCAGCTTCTTCATACCAGAATGCAGCTTCTGAAAAGTTCTGTTGGCACCCTTCACCGTTCTCAAGCATGAGGGCAACTTCGAATTGTGCTACGGGTACCTCTCTTGTTGCAGCTTCCAGGTAATTCTCAAAAGCTTTTTTTGAATCCTGTTCTATACCAAAGCCTCTGAAATAGAGAAAGCCCAAATAATAAAAACTTGTAGGTTCTTTTTGTTCTGCCAATTGGCTGTAAAGAACAAAAGCTCTATCGTACTCTTTTGCAAGCAGGGCATCATATGCTTCTTTAATATGTTGTTGCATTAGGCACCGAACCCTTCAAGCTCTGCAGAGACTTTAGTCATTTTGTTCTGTGCATCTTCAAGTGCCTGTCTGTTTTCGGCAATAACAGCTTCAGGTGCATTGGCTACAAATCTTTCATTCTTCAACATACCGTTAAGTTTTGCTATCTCTTTTTCAAGTTTCTCTTTTTGGCGTGTAAGTTTGTTGATAATGGGGGTCATGTCTATCTCACCTGTTGGGAGATAAACTTCCAAATTATCGGAAACATCGGTAATAGAGTCAGGTACTTTAGCATTTACAAACTCGATCTCACTTACTTTTGCCAGTTTTTCTATGAACGGCTTTGCCATAGCTGTATCTATTTGTGTATCAAGTTTAATGTATGCTTTGTCTATTTTAGAGTTCCCCATGTCTATGACCACTTTGGCACGACGCAGGGCAGTGATAGACTCTTCTATGATGGAGAACATCTTCTCCGCTTCAATATCTCTGCTGATCTCTTTTGGGAAGTTCATGACCATTAATGACTCTCCCTCTTCAAGTGTTGTACCTGAGAGTTTGTGGTAGAGATGGTCAGAGATGAACGGCATGAATGGAGAGACCATTTTGAGTGTCTCTTTAAAGATAGCACCAAGCTCTACGATGCTCTCTCTGTCTGCTTTGGAGTACTCGATCCCCCAGTCACAGAATTCATTCCATACGAAGTTGTAAAGTATTCTTGCACTTTCATTGAATTTGTATGTCTCAAGCGTAGCACGTACCTCTTCAACTGCCAAAGCCAGCCTGCTTTGCATATAGCGTCCCAGTGGTGTTTTCACCTCAATATCTTTTAAATCTTTAAACGTATCAACATTAAGCTGTAGATAGTTCGTCGCATTATAAAGCTTGTTTGTAAAGTTTCTGAACTGCTCCAGGTTTTTTGCACCAAGCTTGATATCTCTACCCTGTACAGCCAAATAAGCAAGAGTAAACCTGATAATGTCAGCAGAGTGTTCCTCTACCATATCAAGAGGATCGATGACGTTTCCTTTGGACTTGGACATTTTAGCTCCATGCTCATCACGTACGAGGGCATGCATGTAGATGTCTTTAAATGGCAGTTCACCGGTAAAGTGTTCACCCATCATCATCATACGTGCTACCCAGAAGAACATGATGTCAAAGCCGGTAATGAGTAGAGAGTTCGGATAGAAATCTTCCATGTCTGTATCGTTGTAGAGTTCTTTCAACTTACCGTTGTTTCCCCACCCAAGAGGAGACATTGCCCATAGTGCGGAAGAGAACCAAGTATCAAGAACATCAGGGTCCTGGGTCATCTTTTTGGATGCACACTTGGGACAGGCTTCGGGTTCATCCGCTTTGTCAGCCCACTGATGTCCACATGCATCACAGGTAAATACCGGGATGCGGTGTCCCCACCAGAGTTGACGAGAGATACACCAAGGTCTAAGCTCATCCATCCATGCAGTGTAAGAGTTGATCCAGTGTGCAGGGTGGAAGAGGCTGGTGCCTTTTTTTGCACGCTCTTTTGTCACCTCTTTAGTTTTTCTGATGGAGTTTTGTGCCACCTCAGAGTCAAGGAACCACTGCGTCGAGATAAACGGTTCTACAATGTTCTTACATCTGTAACAGTGACCTACCTGATGGACATGATCTTCTATTTTTACGATATGACCGGCATTCTCAAGGGCTTTTACAATGACAGGACGAGCCTCAAGACGCTCTAAGCCTGCGAACTCTCCACAGTACTCGTTGAGGATACCTTTTTCATCAAAGACTTTAATGAATTCCAGGTTGTGTCTTTGTCCTACAGCGTAGTCATTCTGGTCATGGGCAGGAGTTACTTTTACCACACCTGTACCAAAATCCATATCTACATGTTCATCTGTGATCACTTTGATTTTTCTGTCTGTAAGCGGAAGAAGAACTTCTTTACCTACGATCTCTTTGTAACGTTCATCATCTGGGTGTACCATAATGGCACTGTCCCCAAAATAGGTTTCCGGTCTGGTGGTTGCTACTTCAAGTGCCCCTGAACCGTCGGCAAATTTGTAGAGCATAGTGTAGAATTTACCGTTTACCTCTTCGTGTTCTACTTCAATATCACTCAGCGCACCGTCATGTGTACACCAGTTGACCATGTAAGTATTTTGTGTGATGTGACCTTCGTTGTAAAGGGAAACAAAAGCTTCTTTGACCGCCTCTTTCAGTCCTTCATCCATTGTAAAGCGTTCACGCTTCCAGGCAGGAGTAACACCAAGTTTTCTCATCTGGTGGACGATATTCCCGCCACTTGTCTCTTTTTGCAACCAGGCACGCTCTAAAAATTTCTCACGTCCTATCTCCTCTTTGCTGGTGCCTTCTGCCAAAAGTTGCTTCTCAACAATATTCTGTGTTGCAATACCCGCATGATCAGTTCCGGGCTGCCAAAGTGTCTTGAATCCGTCCATACGCTTATAACGGGTGATAATATCCTGAAGTGTAAAGGTGAGGGCATGTCCGATGTGCAGACTGCCTGTGACATTGGGAGGCGGCATCATAATGGAGAAGTTCTTTCCCTCTTCCTGGATGCTTTTGTTCCCTTCTATCTCAAAATATCCACGCTCTTCACAGAGTTTGTAATATTTGTCTTCTACCTCTTTTGGGTTATATGTTGCTTTTTTCTCTACCGTTTCGCTCATATGTTACATTCCTGCGTTATTATATTGCCGCGATTATAGCGTAATGGTGCTTTTTGTTTTATGGAAAGAGAAAAACTACATCTTCTTTGTAGCGTTCTTCAAAACTAAATAGCCAACCACGCCTGAAAACAAAGAGCCAAGCAAGATAGCCAGTTTATCGGCAAAATGGAATATTTTTGTGTCATCGTAGGCCAGTGTGTCAACGAAAAGACTCATAGTAAACCCTATCCCTGTAAGTACTGCCACGCCGTAAAGCATCATCCATGTTGCCTCTTTGGGTAAAGATGCAATACCAAGTTTTATGGCTATCCATGAAAAGCCGAAGACACCTATCTGTTTACCGATGAAAAGTCCTGCCATGATACCCAGAGGAACAGAGCCGCCCATCTCTTCGAATGAGATACCTCTAAGATCGACGCCTGCATTGACAAAAGCAAACAAAGGTAAAATGAAGAAGGCTACCCAGTAGTGCAGACTATGTTCCATATTGTATGCTATGGAGAAGGTTTTCCCAATCTCATCTTTGGAATGTAGAGGGATCATAAAGGCTAGGGCTACACCTGCCAAAGTAGCATGTACACCGGACTTGAGTACAGAGACCCACAACACAATACCTACTAAAATATAAGCAGCCTGTCTGGCAATATTGAGACGATTCATAAGGAAAAGCACTGCTAATGCTCCCGCTGCAATACTTATGGAGACAGTAGAGAGTTCAGAAGTGTAGAAAAGGGCAATGATAACAATGGCACCAAGGTCATCTATAATGGCCAGCGCCATAAGAAATATCTTAAGGGAGACCGGTACACGGTTCCCCAGTAAAGATAAAATACCTAATGCAAAAGCAATATCTGTAGCAGTAGGGATAGCCCATCCGTTCATGGCAAATTCTGCACCGTTATTGAACAGTACAAAAACAAGTGCAGGAACCAACATACCTCCCAGGGCCGCAATACCGGGAAGGGTTACTTGAGAAAGAGAAGAGAGATGCCCCTCCATGACTTCACGTTTGACTTCCAATCCAATAACAAAAAAGAAAATAGCCATTAGACCGTCATTTACCCAAAGCAGGAGGGGCTTGGCAATATGCAGTTGACCAAAACGTATCTCTACGGGGGTATGCAAAAAACTTGTATAGAGTGAAGAGAAGGCACTGTTTTGCAAGAGCAGTGCCAAAATTGTTACTGTAATAAGCAAAATACCAGGTGTTGAATCATTTTTAATAAAGCCTTTTAACATATGGTTCATATGGAGACTCCTTTTTTACATGGTATATAGTAACAAAATTACACTAATCAAAATCAATACGTGATACAGTTGACAATTGAAGCATAATAAATTAGAATAAAGATCAAGGAGTTATTATGAAAAAGAAACTAGAAGAAGTCATAAACCATGTACAAAAGTCAGAAAAGATAGCCGAAGAGAATAAACCGCTTATTATAGAAAAAATAGAAGAGTGGGAAAAAGAAGATGCTGCAGTGGGTGATCTTATGACACATTTACGACAATGGTGGATGGAAGTTGAACCTATCTTTGCGGAACTCGGTCTTATCTGACAGATGGAACTTTTGACACAATACATTTACGAAAAGAAGTGGATCAAAACCACTCAAAAAGAGGCTCTGGGAATGATAGAAGAAGAGATGCCTGAGGCAGATGCCGAAGGTACACTGAATTATATTTTAATGGAGATAAAAAAGGGTAAAACTATTACACTGGGTGAGTGTCGGTTTAAAACAAATAATAGCGAATATAAGGGCTAATACTATTTAATATTATTATCTATTTTATTCTATATGAACTCTTGTCATTGGCAAATTTCAGAGTGCCTTTATAATATTTACGTATCTCTTTTTTTGTCTCTTTTTCTCTTCCCAATGTCCTTGACATCCGGTGAGAAAGTATTAATAATTTCAGCTTTGTCTTTCCTGCTATTTGACCAATGATGTCCGGAGTCATATGCAGTTGTGCAGCAACACCTGAAGCTCCTTTGGGTACAGCGTTGTGTGCGATTAAAATATCTGTACCCTTAGCCAGTTTTTCTAAACTATGGTAGTCTCCATTCATATCTCCCGAAAAAGTAATACTCTTAGATCCTATATTTACCCTGTATGCAATGGCAGGGATAGGACCATGATGTACACTGACAGCTGTTATATGTATGTTGCCTTGAGCGTAGATTATTTTTCCTTTTAGCGTTTTATCTATATTATGTGCTTTAAGCTGTAGTTTGGCAGAACCGTTCAGATAGTCACCTAAGTACTGCCATGCTCCTTTGTTGTCTTGAAACAATCGTTTAATGAAATTCGTTGTACTTGGCATAAAAGCATTTTTGTTTGGACCATAGACAGGTAATTGTCCTGAGGCTTGCGTAAAGAAAGCCGACTTAAGAAGAACAGGGATATCTGCTGTATGGTCAACGTGTAAATGGGTGAGCAGTATAACTTGCAGGTCAGCTATTTTTGCTCCGACTTCTTCAAAACGGAGTGATGTTCCTCCGCCAAAGTCCACAAGAATACGGCTTTTACCGTTTATCCATATGACATAGCCTGAAGAGGCACGTTTATCTCCGCTCTCAGGACCGCCTGAACCTAAGACTTGCAGTACGACTTTAGGCTGAGCTAGAAGCAGCAGAGGCAAAAGAAGCAGTATTAAAAGAAGTTTTTTCATAATGTTTTCCTTATTCCATAATGATTACACACTCAAAATTCTATAATAAGTGTATGTAATGATCGTGCAAAGGAGTGTTATGAGAGATATTGAAATTGAGTACACAGAGGCACTAAATGTCTAATCTTAAAAATTTTTTGGGTGAGTGTCGTATACTCTTCTCCTATCCGAAGCATATTATCATCTTATTGGCTCGCTTAGTTATTGCGTATGGTTTTGCCGTACCTGCACTTGTCAAGATAAATGACCTTGAAGGTACAGCCAAATGGTTTGAAAGTATCTCTATACCTTTGCCTACACTTACTGCCTATCTGGTTTCAGGTATTGAGACGATGGGGATCATTTTGCTGATCTTGGGGCTTTTTACACGATATATTTCTATTTTACTTGGTTCTGTCATGCTCGGTGCTATACTTTTTGTACATTTGGGACACGGTTTTTCCGTAGCGAACAATGGTATAGAAATACCGCTTTATTACTTTATTTTCCTTATGTTGTTCGCCAGTTTCGGAGCAGGAAAATACAGTATGGACAGACTATTGTTCCGGGAGGGAGAAAATGAATAAAGAAGACCTGCTTTCATACTTCTCGGTACTCTCATCTGACTGGAGTATACTTATTAAGCTTTTTATCGTAACTATTGTCTTAGTAATGATCGCCATAGCGATCTATGATCGGTTTATTCAAAGGAAAAACCAGCTTCTCATAAACTACCCGCTTATCGGTCGTATGCGCTACCTTCTCTATATGCTTCGTAATCCTATGCGCCAGTATTTCGGTGATGAGACCTTCTATAATTCTTTTGAAAAACTAGACTGGGTCAACAAGGTTGCTGCAAAGAAAAACCCTTACCTCTCCTTTTCTCCTACAAAACCTTACGGTAATCAAAAAACCCTTTTTAAACATGCCAATTTTGTGAAAGAGGAAGATGACGTAGAGAAAGACTTTTCTGTGACTTTTGGAGAAGAGAGGAGTGAGCCTTATATCAGTAAAAGTATCATTGGACGTTCAGCCATGAGTGACGGTGCTATCTCTCCTGAGGGTACACGTGCTTTTGCCAAAGGTGCATTTAAAGGAAAATTTCCCATTAATACAGGAGAGGGAGGTTTGACTTCAAATTTCCTGACAACACTGCATTGTACGGATTGTAATGCAGCATATTTGGAAATGAAGGAAGGGACATGGTTTGCCAAAACTGTTTACAGGACCATGAAGCTTTTTACCAATAAAGAGGTGGCAGGACGTGTCTACAGAAAAATGGTAGTACGCCAGAAGGACAGAGGTTCATTTATTTTTGACAGGGACAAATTGGTCTATTTCAGGATCGATTGGAGTAAACCTCTGGAACTCTTCCCTATGCAGGTACCCTTGGGTTTGCCTGATATTACTTTTCAAATGGGCAGCGGTCTTTACGGAGTGAGAGATGAAAACGGAGTATTTGATACGCAACGCTATCAAAAAGTCATGCGTTTTTGCCGTATGACAGAGATCAAGTTGGCTCAGGGTGCCAAACAGACAGGGGGTAAACTTTTAGCAGCCAAAGTGAGTGATGATATCGCTTACTATAGAGGTATTCCTGCTCATGAAGATCTTATAAGCCCAAATCGTTTTCCTTATGCAACGGATATGGATACTTTTTTTGACTTTATCTCTGAGTTGCAGGAGCTCTCAGGAAAACCGGTGGGTTTTAAGATCGTTATCTCAGATAGGGAGGATTTTGAACTCTATGCCAAAGCATTTAAACATAGAGTAGAAAAAGGAAAGAGTATTGCAGATTTTATTACCATTGACGGTGGTGACGGAGGTTCGGCAACGGCACCTTTGGAGATGATGAGTAAGATCGGACTTCCTATACGGGAATCTCTAAAGATCAGTTCAGAAGTTTTGGACAGCTATGGACTAAGGCAGATTATTAAGATCATCGCTGCAGAAAAAGTATTGACACCTGATGATGTCGTGGAACTACTCTGTTACGGTGCTGACTTTGTAAATATTGCCAGAGGGTTTATGATCTCTGCCGGATGCATAAGAGCTAGAGAATGCAGTGGAGCAGGAGGGAAGAATTGTCCTGTAGGGCTCGCAACAATGGATGAAGCAAAACGGAGTAAATACCTTGTGGAACAAAAATCCAAACATGTAGCCAACTATCACCATGAACTCTTACACGGTGTACTTTCTTTGCTTGCCGTGATGGGTAAGAACAATGTCAATGAACTCTCACAGGATGATCTGATCGTACGTTAAAAAACGGTTAAACAAGTAGCCTTATAATTTGAATAGAAATCAATTATAAGGAGCACAAAATGTTCAATAAAAAATTTTCACTTTTACTCTTGCCGCTTATTGCAACAGTCTCACTTTTGGCCAATGACCCTTTCAATGATCCGTTCTTCAATGACCCGTTCGGAGATGATATTTTTAAAGAGATGATGCAGATGCAAAGTAATATGGACAAGATGTTTGAGCGTATGCATCAACGTATGCAAAAACGTACTTCAGGGCTTGTCAGCCCACTGGGAACCTATAAGATGGCTGTACGTAATCAGCTAGAAGATAAAGGTGATCATTATGAACTGGTAACCAATATCCCTGAGAGTAAAGAAAATCATATTGATATCAATACAGCCAACGGCATTATGTCCATCACTGCCAAGATCGTGCAGGAACAAGAGAACAAAACAAATAATATGGTTAGTCAATCACGTTCTGTCCGTATGTACCAACAAAGTATGACCCTGCCGCAGGATGCTGATGAGAGTACGATCAAAACAGAATATAAAAACGGAAAACTGGTTGTGAATATTGCTAAGAAAAAGGGTGTGAAGGTACAGTCAGTCACACCAAAAACTGAACCTAAAAAAGTTGAGCATCAAAAAGAAGAGATGAAATCCGGTAAGCATGAAGAGAAAAAAATCCAGGAAAAAAATGATACAAAAGAGGATAACACTACTATTAAAAAAATGACACTTCATACCGATGTACATGAGATGAGTTAAGCAATGCTTGGGAGTTATGAACAGCAACTCCCGCCGCTGCATTCATCATTTTTTTTGAAATAAGGTTTTAGCATAAACCACAGAACCAATCCCCATAAGACCACTGCAGAAACTGTAGTTATCATACCTGCATGCTCCTCCATGTGAATGAGTGATGCAGGGTCTATATTTGAACTGTCAAAAATATAGTCCAATCCCAAACCAAAGAGTATGCTTCCTATGATAATGCTTCCCAAATAGATGAGCAATGACTTTGTCCCCAGCATTTTCTTAACTACACCTATGGTTACGGTATTGGTTGCAGGACCTGCAGAGAGGAAGACAAAGGCAGCACCGGCACTGACTCCTGAGAGCATCAGTCCTGCAGCTATGGGAAGTGAGGCTGTTGCACAGACATACATAGGCACAGCTATAGCTATAACGATGAGGTAACTTAGCCATGAGTTGTCTTTAAGGAGTTCAGCAAGGTTCTCCGGGATAGCCACTGTTATGAGTGCTCCTAAAAGAAGCCCCCAGAAGAGAGGCTTGGCTATATCCCCAAGAAGTGTACCAAAAGCATAATTCATAGCTGCGACAAATGAAAACTTCTTTGAACTTTCTTTTTCTGCAGTACAACATGAACCGGTACCTGTTCCGCAAGATTCATCTTGCTTGGGAGCATTCATACTAAATGTTGTTGCTTGAGGTGCTACAGCAGAAAAAGATGGTTTACTGTCAGATAAGGTTACTGAATTTGTCGAAGTATCTTTATCAAAAATATTTGTCAGAATACCTGCAAGCATGGCAATGATCATCGAAGTTACGGCACGATAAACAGTGAATATCCATCCGAATATCCCGTAAGTAGCCAGTATGGAGTCAACACCGGTAATAGGCGTAGAGATAAGAAAAGAAAGTGTGGCTCCTTTACTTGCACCCGATTTTTTAATCGAAGTTGCCAGAGGAATGACTCCGCAGGAACAAACAGGCAGAGGAATGCCAAACAGTGTAGATTTTACCACTGAAGAGATACTCTCTTTTCCTAAATGTTTAGTAACAACAGTGTCAGGAACCAACTCATGCAGAACCCCTGCAAAAGCAAGCCCAAAAAGGATATAGGGTGCCATGGCAATACTGAGACTCCACAGTGCTTCAAAAAAGTGTGTGATTTCCAAAATAGGACCTTTTAACTCTTATTTATCTAATCTATCATAATTTTTCTTTAGAGAAGCTCAAAAATACTGTTATTCTCATACCATTGTCTGATCTCCTGCCATGCATCTTCTGCATTCTCCACATAAATAAAAATGTTAAGATCTTCCGGGGCAATCACACCTTCATCAACTAAAAAATTAAAATCAATTACTTTTTTCCAGTAACTGCTTGATACCAGTATAACCGGAATAGGCATACTTTTTTGTGTCTGTATCAAGGTAAGAATATCAGAGAGTTCATCGAGTGTACCAAAACCTCCCGGAAATACTACCAGTGCTTTTGCACGTTGCATAAAATGCAACTTGCGTATGGCAAAGTAGTGGAACTGAAAACACAGATCCGGTGTAACGTAGGGGTTGGGGAACTGTTCATGCGGAAGTTCTATATTCAGCCCTATGCTTTTTGCTCCCACATCAAAAGCACCTCTGTTGGCTGCCTCCATAATGCCCGGACCTCCACCTGTCATAAGCGCAATACGGCAATCTTCCGGACCCTTTCCTCCAAGCCCCACCAGTCTGCCGAACTCCCTTGCTTCATCATAATAAGTACTTTTTTCAACCATCCGTTCAGCAATATGTAATTTAGAAAGAAGTTCTTCTGAACGTGGTGATTTTTCCAGTTCTTTTTCCAGATTTTTTAAGTTTTTTAGTGCACTGTTATACTCAACGATACGGGCACTTCCAAAGACAACAATCGTATGATCTATATGTTCTTCCCGCAATTTTACTTCTGCCCTGAGGTAATCAAGCTGGAGTCTTATTCCCCGTGCTTCGTTAGAACCTATAAAAGAGATGTTTTCTTCAAGAAGCTGATAATTGGGGTTTTTCATGATCTCTTTTATGAGTTTGGCTGCATTGGGGTCTTCCAGTTTGGATTTTGGTTTTTGCCATGGAAACTGGATTTTTTTGCCGTTTCTCTTTTTAGGTCTTTTCATAGTCATTTCCTTATGATTTATTATATACCATTTTTGCTATAATCAAAAAAAGAGGTGAATAATGAATAGAATTGCCATACTTTGTTCAGGCGGGGATGTTTCAGGAATGAATGCCGCATTGAAGCGTTTTGTTGAATATAGTTTTGCCAAAGGTCTCACTCCATATTTTGTTGAGCACGGTTTTGAGGGATTGATAGATAACAAGATATATAAAGCAGGGTACAGTGATGTTGCCGGTATCATTTCCCGCGGCGGTACCAAGATACACACAGCAAGATCAAAACGTTTTTTGGAACAGGAATACCGTAAAAAAGCAATAGATAATCTCAAATTGCATGGTATAAAATACCTGATCGTATTAGGTGGTGACGGCTCGTTCAAAGGAATGCAAAAACTCAGTGATGAAAGTGAAGGCATAGGGTTCAGCGGGATACCCTCTACCATTGATAATGATATTGCAGGAACAGAATATTCTCTCGGAGTCGATACGGCATTGAATGTTATTAAATATGCTATAGATTCCATTCGTGATACAGCTTCCTCATTCGGTCGTGCCTTTGTGATAGAAGCTATGGGAAGAGAGTGTGGATATCTGGCACTGGTCTCTGCACTGACAAGCGGTGCGGAGATGTGTCTTATACCTGAGATCCCTTATGATCTGAAGAGTTACAAAAAGCGTTTCAAAAAACAGATCGAAGAGGGCAGGGAGTATTTTATCGCTGTTGTCTCAGAAGCCTTGAAAAATTCAGAACAGATAGCAAAATGGTTTGAAGATGATATCGGTGTTGAATCACGTATCATGGTACTGGGTCATATTCAACGCGGAGGGAATCCGACGGTGTATGATCGTTTGATGGCCTTTCATTTTGTAACCCATGCCATAGACGGACTGCTTGAAGGAGAGAGAAGTGCTGTGATCTGCTATAACGCAGGAGGCTTTGACCGTAAAAAGATCGAGGATGTTGCTTTCAAAAAATATCAGATCAACACTGAACTGCTGAAACTGGGTATGGAATTCAATATCTAAACGTAATCCAAAGATCATTTTTGCTTTTTCTGTAACAGTTTTTTATAGTGAGAATAAAACCCAATATTTATCAATGCCCCAGTTATTGCAGCAATAGTATCTTTCTGGGCATCCCAGATATCTCCCTGTGTCCCCAAAAATGCAATACCTAGTTCCGGATGAAAGACAACAGCAGCCAGCCATTCCAGTATCTCATACAGTGTTGAGATGGAAACGATCATCGTAAAGGTAAAAAGCAGAGCCGGACGCAGTCTTGATACAGAGGGGAGTATCATTTCAAAAATGATCCTGTATGTAAGCAATCCAAAAAGAAAATGTACTAATCGATCAAAATGATTTCTTTCAAAACCGAAAAATTCAGTGATCACATTAAAATACTTCATCTCTGCATAAGTATAATGTGCACCCAAAGAGTGCAGACTTGCAAATATCAGAAGCATTATCAGACTCAGGGATGTAAATTTGTATTTTGTATCCAGCCAGACGATTAGAGGGAAAACAAGAAAAACCAGTACATTTTCAAGAAGCCAGTCTTGAGGGTATTTGGGGTTGATCGCCATAATGATCCAAACCAGTATATAGACTGCATAGATCACTTTATGTGATTTCGGCATGCTTTCTCCTTAATTAAAAATCTACAAATATACCATACTCTTCGTAAAAAAGCTTATTTTTTACCGGGTAAAATCCTGATAATTTATTTTAGTCAGATTCTCATAACGTTTATACATCTCTTTTGCATGAAATGTAGCTGTTTCCAAAAACTGTATGGCTTTCTGGGTATCAATATTTTCTACCATTTTAAAGCGTGTTTCGTTATACATATACTCTTTAACAGGAATTTTCGGTCCCTTGTAATCCAGCTTCATAGGGTTTTCTCCCATCCTTTCAAGCCCCGGATCATATCTGAATGTTGGCCATAAACCGCAGTCAACCGCGAGTTTCTGCTGATGCATACCGTGTTTCAGATCATACCCGTGTGCAATACAGTGAGAATAAGCAATGATCAAAGATGGACCGTCATAACGTTCAGCTTCTATAAATGCTTTGATCGTTTGTGTATCACTTGCACCCATTGCCACACGTGCTACATAAACATTGCCGTAAGCAATTGCCATCATTGCCAGATCTTTCGGTAACTGAGGCTTTCCTCCTGATGCAAATTTGGCAACAGCTCCTGTCGGTGTAGCTTTGGACTGCTGACCTCCGGTGTTAGAGTAGACTTGGGTATCAAGTACCAGAATATTGACATTCTTGCCGCTGGCAAGTACATGGTCAAGCCCACCGTATCCTATATCATAGGCCCAACCGTCTCCACCGATGATCCAAACTGATTTTTTTACCAGATAATCAGCGAGTTCTAAAAGATGCTCAGCCTCATCACTTTGGATGGCATAGAGTTGTTTTTTAAGCTCTTCAACACGTTCCCGTTGCTTGAAAATATCGGCTTCAACATGCTGATCAGCATTGAGGATAGCCTGTACAAGTTCAGGTTCGATATATTCACTGAGTTTTTGCAGCAGCTCTTTAGCCTGAGTTTCATGTTTGTCTATGGTCAGTCTAAAGCCAAGGCCGAACTCTGCATTGTCTTCAAAAAGTGAATTTGACCATGCCGGTCCGCGTCCTTTGTGGTTTTTTGTCCAAGGTGTTGTTGGCAGATTACCACCGTAGATCGATGAACATCCCGTGGCATTGGCAACAATCAT
>Ga0256828_1000069_pt1 | contig 67626 bp, 87 predicted proteins | sample CV88metaG_FD_185993 | JGI IMG/M metagenome (GOLD analysis project Ga0256828, IMG submission 185993) | Hydrothermal vent microbial communities from East Pacific Rise, Pacific Ocean - CV88 | ecosystem: Environmental > Aquatic > Marine > Hydrothermal vents | place: Pacific Ocean: East Pacific Rise...
GAAATGGTTAAAGAGTTAAGAGATATTGCTGATGCGTGGGATATGAGATTTGGAGATGAAGAAATTGCTAAATCCTTAGATAATATAGCGCGTACTTTAAAAGCAGAATTAAATCCTATCCAAGATGTTGTTAAATTAAATGAAGAGAGATACGGATTAACTTTCAATCCTACAAAGGCTACTGAAAAGTTAGACGAGGAGTTAGCTGAATTTAAAGACGCTGTAAAAAATAATGACATCCACGAAATGGTAGATGCACTTAATGATTTGCGTACAGTAGCTATCGGGGAAATTAGGAAAATGGGTTATGATCCTATTTTAACTTTAAACGAAACAGTTAAAGAGATTAGTTCAAGAAAACAAGACCCTAAACAAAAACAAGCGTGGAAACAATATGGTATTCTTAAAGGAGATAAGTGGCAAAAAGATGTAAATCAATGTAGTGAAACGATATATAAAGCTGATTTTTCTTTATGTAAATTAAAGGATTAATTATGAGTGATAAATTAGATAGACTTATTGATTCTGCAAAGAGCAGGAAATCAAGTGAAACACTTTATGGTGTTTCTCCTTGCCACTTTGCTAACTTAACTTACAAAGGTGCATTATTAGAAAAAATAAGATTAGGTAAATTATTACTTAAAGACTTAATGAAAGACGAGTTTTGGTATATGAATAAAAGGGTAGATATAGTTGACCAAGCTATATCATTTAATCACTTTTTATTAGATGAGATTAAACAATGTAAAGGTATTTAAAATGCAATTTATTATAGAATTTATAAGAGAAAACAAACCTACATTCAGTAAAGAGGTTGAGTTAGATAAATTAGAGTTACTTATATGTGAAGCAAAAGAGGCTATTTTAGATAAGGATTTAGTTGATAGTGTATTACTTTACACCTATTGTGAGAACCAATTAAACTATTGTAGGTTTCAAATGTTACCTAATTTAGATAACAGATTAAAACAATATGAGGATAGTTTAGTTTGGCTTACCTTGTATACTGAACGTTATTTTAACGAAACAGATAAGAGTGTTTTTGATATTATGGTTAATAAAGGTTTAGACAGTTATTTGTGGGAACACGGAGATAGATTAACTAAAAGACTTATTAAGGTATACATAGAAGGACTTAATAATGCCTAATATAGACGAATTAAAATTACATTACAGAAATTTACCTAAGCTTTGGGCTAATTATAATAGAGCTATGTTTTCTATTTCAGAGGATAAATTAAGTAACTTAAAGGCTAAGCTCCTAAGTGTAGTAGAGAGTAATAAACAAATAAATTTATATGTACAAGAGGGTTGTGGTTTATTAGTTAAAGAAACCTACAAGGAAATATCTTATTCTGGTCTTGACTTTAAAGACTATTTTGATAAAACATTTTCTAAATCTGAGGATAATAGTGTTAGTTTTGATTCAAGAGCTTCTGTTATTGTTATTTACAATGTAGGGTTAGAAAAAGCATTAAATACAGAGTTTAGTGCTAAGCTTTTATTAGGTTTAATAAAACAAGCACAAGATTTAAACAAAGTCGTTATGTTATCTTCACATCTACGTTATAACGATTTCTACAAAAAATACCAAATAGAATTTATAAACAAATTAACAATAAGTAAAAAACAAGAAGAAAAGATATTTTAATCTTTTCTTTCAGTAAAGGAGTATAATGTATAAGGAATTGACAACTTTATTAGGTAAAGCTAATAGGTTTATTATAACAGGAGATATTCATTTAGATTTAACTAAAAATACTGAATTTGAGTTAAATAGATTTAAGGAATATATTAATCTTTTAGATAAAGAGGCAGGTGTTATTGTGTTTGCTGGTGACCTATTTAATCGTGCTAAACCTACACTAATAGAAATAAAAGCTTTTTATGAAGCTATCAACTTATTATCTATAAATCATAAGATAGTTATTATAGATGGTAATCACGAAAAGGTAGATAAGTATACCACTACATTTGATTATTTACCTCGAGATAAATTTATATATCTTACAGCCCCTACTGTATATAAATACAACAAAGTTAATTTATGGTTTGTTGGGCATTCTCATTTAAAAGATGTTAACACTATCGAGTTATTAGAGGGTAAAAACTTGTTAGTATCACATTTTAGGTGTAGTTTAGGAGTTATCAAACAAGAGGTTAATGTAAATCAAATTAGTAAGGATTTTGATTATGTCATTGTAGGTGACATACACCAACACTACAAACCTTTTAATAATGTAGAATATACAAGCCAACCTTACAACACGCACTATGACACACAAAAAGATAATGGTTATATTGTGTTAGATTTAAAACCACGAACGTATAAAGTTACTTATAAAAAAGTAAATCTCCCGAATAAGTATAAATTAGAGCTTACAGCCAAAGAGTATTTAGATTTATTTCATAGTTTTAGTAAAGATAATTTATATAAAATAACTATCAAAGACAGGGTAGATAATGTTAAAAATTTAAGTAAAAGAGATAATGTATTACTTTCATTCTCACCAACTATAAATATAGACGAGGGACAATTAGATACAATTAAAGATGAGTTACGGGAAAGTGGTAACATAGATGTAGTTACAACAATGAAGAGGTTAATTAGAGAGAGCGAAGAGTTAAATGAAACTACTTTACGAAAAGGCGAGGAATTAGTTGAGCATATAGTTAAAGGTTATTTATAAAATGGAGGTACAAATGATAGTTTATTTATTAGGTTCATTACTTATTTTCACATTAGCAACTTACACAATGTTAGGATGTCATTATGATTGAATTTAAGTATATAGATATAGAAAATTTTATGTCTATTAAAAAAGAAAGAGTAGTGTTTGAAAATGGTATTTACTCATTATCAGGTAAAAATATGGCAGGTAAAACTACAACTATTTTAGCATTATTGCAAGGGCTTTATAATAAAAATATAAAGTCTGGTTCAGATAAAATAGAGGAAACTTACAATAAGATAACTAAATTACCTTATAAAATTGAGATAAATTTCTTCAAAAATAATAAGGAGTATTTAGTTATAAATGATAGGGTTAATAATAGTATTTCTATATTAGAGGATGATATAGATATATCACCTAAATCTATTAAAGCACAGTTAAAGAAAATTGAGGATATTATAGGATTTAGTTATACTATTTTTAGTTCATTTTATTATTTATCTACAACTACTTTGTTAGATATATTTAATGTGAGCTCAGATAATAATTTAGTATATAAGTTTTTTGATATAGAAACTATTAAGTTATTAGAGAAAGAATTGAAAACAAGACAGAAAGAGTTAAAGTTAGATATTCAAATGGTATCAGCTAATTTGAAGTCTATTGATAAACAAATAAATATGCTTACTAATTTTAAGCAAATTGATAAAGAGGGTTTATTAAATAAAAAAAGTATTTTACAAGAAGCATTATTAACACTGTTAGATAGTAATGAAAGTAAGAAAGTTAAATTACTACATAATGAAATTAGTAAATTAGATAACCAACTCAATAGTTTAAAAGTTGAGTATAAAGCTCATCAAGCTAAGTTAAGTATTTTAGAGAAACAAAAGGCAACATTTGATAGAGGTATATGTCCTGTGTGTGGAAGTAATGTCGAAAATATGACAACATCTTTAACACAAGAGTTAGAAGATTTACACAAATTAAAAGATAACATATTAGCTCAAAAGGTACAAATTGATACTAAAAAGGATAATATATTATCTATCTTAGTTGAAAGTGAAACTAACTTAAAAATCAAACAAACAGAGTTAAATAATGAAATACAATCTATTGATGCACAACTTTTAGTTTATGAGGAAGAGGAACGAAGATACAAACAATTAGCTGATAATTTAATTCACTTAGAAAAAGAAAAGTTAATCTTTAAAGAAAAATATAGTGATATTCAAGATGAGTTAGCTTATATATCAGTTGCTTTAGCTGTGATTAAGTCTAATGCTATAACAAAAGAATACTTAAATAACTTTATTGTTTTATTAAATAGTAAGATAAAAGAGTTATCTGAATATGTAAATTTTACCACGGATATTATTATAAGTGAAACAAGAGGTAAATTAAAGTTTAAATTTGTTGAGGGTAATATAGAAAAGACACTTAATGCTTTGTCTGCTGGTGAGAAAACAAGAGTAGCATTAATTACTTTATTTAGTGTATTAGAAACATTATCTATACTTGCTAACAATAAGTTTAATCTGTTAGTGTTGGATGAGTTATTAGGTGTGTTAGATGAAGAGGGTGTAGAAACATTAAAATTATTATTACAAAAGTATAAAGATAATATGTGTATCTTTGTAGTTTTACACCACAACGAAATAGATAGTAACTTTTTTGACGGTGTATATAATGTACATAAAACAAATGGAATTACAAATATAGAATATAAAGGAAATTAAAAATGACAATAAATAAGAGAAATATAAAATACGAGGATTTTGTGAGAGAGAATCCTCATTTTATTGAGAGTAAAGTTAAGATGTTTTGTTTCAGCAAAGGTTATATACATCTTTACGATATTCTTTTAAGTGAAGCCCAAATCATTGTTTTAAACTCTATTGAAACATACGATAACGAACAAGGAACACTTAAAGGTTGGATTAGTATTAATATACTTAATGGTTTAAGAAAGTTTATGAATAGTTACAATGAGTATAACAATACAAGTTTATACGAAATTCACGATGTTGATAACTCAAAAGTACATATTGATTCGGATAGTTGTTTAGAGTTTCTTATTTATTTTGATAAGTTCAGCAAGGTAGAGCAGTTCATTATTGTATCTTATTTTTTTGAGAATGAAACTATAACTTATATATCAAAGTTGTTAGGTCTACCTCGCTATAAAATAAATAATGTAGTTGATAGTTACAGTGAGTTTATGAAATGTGTTAGAACACACACTACAAGTAACTTTGAGTTATTAGCTAAAGGTTCTATTAATGAATTATAGAACACTTGAAAATATATATCAGGCGTTGGATGAGCTTTTGTTCCTCCCTGATATATACAGTAGGAAATATAGATATGAAAAACTACACAACCAATATCCTGACACATTAGATAAAATAGTAAGTTATACTTTTGAGCTTAACAAATTAAATGTTACCCCTATTTATAATGATTTTACAAATTTTGATTATTCTATTGATTTTGGTAATTTAGTTTACTGTAATATGAATGATGAAGATTATCAAACTACTTTTACTCAACTACCATATCCTATACAAAAATTAATATACATTATTTTAAATAAAACACTTATAAATAAATTAGGTGAAGATTACTTACTAATTAAAATGGATAAGTACTATAAACTATCTGAATTGCTTTTAGACTTGCAAATGCCTGATATTATAGATAAAGTAAGTGTAGGTATTCAAGGATTAAAAAGAGATAAAATAAAGACAATAGAGTTTCCTATCTATTTATACCAAATCCCTAATAAATTATCATATGATAGGCTACAATACTTTATAAAAAAAGATGGAGAGTATGTTTCTAACATTAATTCAGGTGTTATCAGGGAATATATTAAAAACAATATAATGGAAGCTAATTATGGTGTTATAGGTATAACAACTAAGATACGAGGATTTAAGAGGAAATATAAGTTTATACCTTTATACTTTAATCTCAATAGTAATAATGTTAAATTATTGTATCAAAATAAAGGTGCTGAGTACAGTAATGATTTAGACAGTTTAAATTTAGATAATATACCTAAACTAATTACTTTAAATAATGAGGATGAACTTAAAAACTTTATCTCTAAAAAGAAAAAGAAAGTTACTTACATAGTGTTATCTAATAATGGTGTAGAGGTTATGAAGCCTAACATAGAGTATAAGAATGTTAAAATACTTGATTACATTTATAATGATTATTACGAAGCAAAAGGGTTAGTTGTTGAGTTTCAAGGCAGAAATTATGAAATATATTTTAATGTTATGGAAACTCACTATATAGATTCTATTGAGGATAAATATGTAAGAATTAGTGTAGTTAATTATAAAGGTGTAGTTTTAAGTGTATATTACAACTCGGAGCTTAAATTATGGAGTAGGGTTAATAAGGTGTGTAAAGTGTGTGGTAAGGTTGATAGTAAGCATAATAGGGATGGTGTTTGTAATAGTTGTATTTATAAATTTGAAAGGTATGTTGAGATTGTTAATAGAGAGTGTATTGTTGATTGTGTATCAGAATTTGAAACGACTGTAGGTAATTATAGTTTCAAAAGTGTAGGAGGTAAGTTAGTAGTAAGTTGTATAGGTGTTTGTCAGCAGAATTTAGATTTGTTCAAAGGGAAGCTTTGTGAGAGTATTTAACTCTCACTCATAATAACAACCCTCTAACTCACCTATTATAAATAGTGTAAAGCTACCTAATAAAAAACCTATGAAGAATGAAGTCATTTTAGCTCCTTTAATAATTCTCTAATATATTTTTCAGTTATTTTACTATAACTCCTATCAACTTCTAATCTTTTATGATTAACATAGTTTAAGTAGTTTTTACATTGGTTACTGCTAAAAAACTCTATATTATTTATCATATTATCTGTAATGATTATATCAGAGTATATTGCTTGTGTTTTGTTATAATCATCTACATAAACTAAAACTATATATTTTCCTAAATTATATATTTTACATTTTTTCATTTGTTTTCCTTACTTTCTAATTTCATTTTCAAAGTAATCACTGAAATCTTTATAACTTGATTTCATATAAGATTGTATCATAGTATCTTTGAATTTGTTAAGTGTTTTTACTTCAAAATAATCATTTAATTCTGATTTTTTAAATAATTCTACTGCTTTTCTTCCAGCTTCATCTTTATCAAAACCTAAGTAAATAGTTTCAATTCCTTTTTCTAACAACTTCTTTATCTTATTATTACTCATATTGTAAGCAACACCAAAGTTACATATTGCTGAATAACCTAAATCCACGAAGGATAAAGTATCAAAAATACCCTCTGTTAAGATTACATAATTATTACTAAGTTGTGGATAAATTATATCTTTTACTTGGAAATTTTTACTATGTAAGTACTTTGGTTGTGTGTTACTGTCTAATGCTCTTGTTTCAAAAGCAACTATTTCATCTTTCTCTTTAATAGGTATTATCAACCTATTTCTAAATTTACCTTTACGACATACGTAAATACCTAAATCATTTATAACTTGTTTAGATAACCCTCTGTAAGTTTTTATATCTTCATTCTTAGGCGGTAATATAATACTTGCTTTAACCTCATATTTACTCTTTATGTTTTCAGCACCTTTTAACTTATTTTTAAGTTGTTGGTAATAACTTGCTCGTTCTAACTCTTCGGTATCAATTTCTTTATCTAACCAAAACCCTTTTTCCAACTTATAACCACAAGTGTAACAAAATGCAAAGCCTGTATCAGTATTAATACTAAAAGATGGTTTACTGTCATTGTGGTGAGGATTAAGGCATTGAGATAATAAATATCCTTCACCTGATTTACTATATTTTATACTAAGTTTGTCTAACTTAGTTGTAATTATTTTCTCTAACATTTAAAATCCTTTGTTTTTATAAGCCCAAAAGTTTGTTCTGCGTTATAACCAAAAAGCTTTGTGAAACTTTTATAGGCACATTCCGAGCAACTTTTGTTCCATCTTATAACTTTTATTGTATAACCATTTGGGAGTATAATAGTGTTATTTACCCATTTAGCTTTATAAGGTTTCAAGATTGTTTTCTTTAACCAACCCAAAGACCATTTAAACCTTTTACCTCTCTTATCTTTATTATAATACCAAACTCTACTATACTTTTCACCCTTTAACCTCTTTTTAATATATCTTTCATCTTGTAGAGAACCCCAAACAACACTATAAACAATATCTTCTGTCATATCACACTCAAACATATATTTTAGTTGTTTATATTTTCTTTCTTTCACTTTATTTATTATACCTCTTTTTCTGCCATTTAGTTTATTAAAATGATAATTATAGTAATGTAGTTGCATATAGCTCCTTTAAATTATTTGTATTGAAATTGTAACATAAGTTGCTTAAAGTTAGTTTAAATTATAGTTTATTGTGTGAAGAAGGCTCTAAAAAAAAAGCCTTCTCGTAGTTTTATTCAATAACTGTATATAAGTCAGTGAATGACATTGTATCAAAATCATTCTTTACCATACAAGTTATCTTTTGTGCATTTCTTGCTTTCTCTACTATAATACGAGAAACATTTTCAGCTCTTTCTTCTTTGTCTTGATATATAACTAAAAATAATGATGAGCTATATATTAGTTCTTGGCTACCTCTACTTGATATTTGTATATGCCCATTTTTAGACACTTCTAAATTAACTTGCGTAGGTGATAGGATAACTACACCTGATTCGATAGCAAGTTGATGTAACTCTTTAACAAGGTTTGCTAAACTTTTCCACTCGTCATTAACACTATCAAAAGCTACAAGGTTTAAATAATCAATAACAATAAGTTTAACACCTTTGTCAATTAAATCTTTAATTGTATCTTTTAATCCTGATATAGTATATCTTTTATGTTTGATGTAAAACTTATTTTCTCTATCAAAGTACTTAACTTTCCACTTGTCTATTAACTCTTTTTTACTTGAATTTTGTAGTAACTCTTTATAGTTAGTCTTGTTAATTTGTGAGTACATACGTGTTAAAAGTAAGCTTTCATCTAATTCAAGTGAAAGGAAACCTACACTATGCCCTTGCTCATACGTGTATAATGCTTGTTGTAGAGATAATAAGGACTTACCCCCACTCGACTTAGCACCAATGATAGATAATCCTGTAAAGTTAATTCCTCTATCTCTAAGTGTGTCTAAACAATTATCAATATAAGATAAATTAACATTCTTAAAATCAACATTTAAAATATCATCAACACCACTATCATCAACTTTATTAATTTTATTTTGTAAATCTAATAAAACAACTTTTAGTTTGTCTAAATCTTTGTTCTCAGCTAACTCAACTATCTTAGCAACCTCACTATCAACTGATTTAGCTACACTATCATACCTTAACTCAGATAGTAATTCATCTGTGTTTAACTCACTCTCTATTTTATTTAATGAATCTATAATAGCTGTGTAAGTTTCTGCTTTGTCTTTTGGTAATTTAGATTGAAACAGAGCTATTATATCATCTTTTGTGGGTAATTTATTGTGTTTAGAATAATAAGTGTCAAATAACCTTACTATATTTTTATAAGCCCCTGAAAATAAGTTAGGTGTGAGCTTATTAAGTAACTGCACGTTTCTATCTTTTAGTAATTGTTTTAGTGCTATCTTTTGAAAGTTCATTTATTCTCCTTTAATTGTTCATTCATTATTAATCCTTTATTTTAGTAGAACCTATACTTAATATAAATTCAAATAAAATAAAGAGATTTCCTCTTTATTTGTTGTTATTTTGTTTACCACAGAAAGTGTGTAACTCTTCGGGGATGTCTTCTACACCTAACTCCATTAGTGTTGATACGTAGTCTGCGACATAAACTTGTAACCTAAATAAGAATGCTGCATAAATCTGTGTAAATCCTTTTGGTCGTTCTAAGATTAAGGTATTAGTTGCAGAATTAATTTTAAAAGTGGTACTGCTATCTAAGTCTTTGTGTATATTTTTATTAAATAAATCTAAGCTAAACTTTTTATTCTTCGTTGTGTTTGTTAAATTAGTTAGAGGCTTTAACGTTTTACTGATATATAACAAATCACTTAAAACACAATAACCTCTTAATTTAATCTGACTATCTAAACCTTTAAATGTAACACCTCTTTTATTAAATGACAAACCATAATAGCCTAAGTCTTTTTGGTAAATATAAAACACTTCGCCTTGGTAATGTGTCATACGTAGTATTGCAGTGTAAGGTAATAATTCTCCTTTATCACTATAAATAGTAACACCCATATTTAATAGTGTTTCAAAATACTTTTTAATTACAACTATATCTAATCTCATTTTAATCTCCTTTATTTGTTGTTAGAATTGTAGCATAGTTTTCTTAAACTCTACTTAATCTCCTGTATAATTTTTATCATTTCTTAACCAATCTATTGTAGGTTGTCCTACATAGTCTTTCCGCCAAATAAACCAAGCATAGCATATAGCATTACTTGTACCTGTATTAATACCATTTTTATACATAGGTTGTCTATTACTAAAAACTAATACATTCTTTAACATCATATTACTTGTAAAGAAATCATATCTTTTAATACTTTCTAAGAAGGTTATTTTTAGGGACATAGCCACACCTATCTCAGCAACAGCTAAACTCTTCTCTACAAAAGGTATAAGGAGTTTAGAATCATAAGGAGGGTTTGTTATAACCCAATCATACTTTTTATTAGGTTTCCATTGTAAGAAGTCAATACCACTTTCTACACTTGGTTCACCATAATCATATAAATCTACTGCCTTCACTTCACAATTTTTATGATATTGTTTTACTAATTTTCCTATATTATTTTTACCTGCACAGGGTTCTGACACTTCATATAAATTATTGTCTAAGTAACCACTCTCTAATAATGATTTTGTAGATATATCAGGTGTAGGGTAAAAATCCCTACTACACCTTTCTGATTTACCTTTTCCGCCTGTCATTAAACTAACTCCTGCCATTATCTATCCTTTTATTATATTTATTCTCTAACTTAAAATCCATTTGTCAACCTTATAAAATAAAAAAGCTAAGGCAAATTGAGTAATAAGTAAATGTATATACTCAGCATACTTATTTCCTTCACAGCATTTATATTTAATTAAAAAGTAAAGTGGTATAAATGCTATAACACCACTTATCAACCATCTGGTTAAATATAATAAATAGTTTAAAGTTAAGTAATCAGTCATTTCTAAACCTTTCTATTCTATTACTTCTATTTCCATATCTTTAATATCAATTTCTTTTATCATTTTATAACTCCTTATCTTTTAATTACTTCACAAATTACTTTTCAAGTATATAACTTTTTCTGAATGGTAATAAGTATTAACGGAACTTTTTGTAAAAAAAGGTAGTCCAGACTACCTTTTCAAGTATATAACTTTTTCTGAATGGTAATAAGTATTAACGGAACTTTTTTAAGGGTACCGGTACCCAAATCAAGTAAAATTATAACAAAAAAATAAATTGTATGTCAAGTGTTTTACAAAAAGAGAAAGTCAAGAAAGTTTATTTAAAACTTCCTCAATCTCTTCTAATGTAGCGTTGTTAGATAAAATTTCTAACTCCCCTACACTATAACCTATTTCTAAATCTGCCTCATTATCTACTTCCCAGCTCTCATCATATTTATAAGTCATCAGTTCAATTAAATTATCATTTAACCATTTAATAATCCCTGTGTCAGGTTTAACATATAACATAACGCTGTCGTGAACTGTGTTAGAAATTATTATATCTTCTATATAACCTTGCTTCTCTATTCTTTCTTGTAATTTAAAGATAGTTCTAACCATCAGTAAAGCAAAAGATTGAATAGTTGTATTTACCATAGTTCTTAAAATACTTGCATATTGTCTATCATCACTCATATCTTTTAAATTACTTCTTACCTTTAAACCAAAAGCACCTGTAACAAAACCTTTACTTAAAATTTGTTTTTCTATTTTACCCCAATACTTTTTAGTAACAGCATACATTTCCCAATATTTATCTAATATCTTTTGTGCTTCTTCTTTTGAGATTTTTAATGATTTACTTACAGCAATATGTGTACTTCCATAAGTTGCTCCAAATGTAACAGACTTCCCCTGCTGCCTTAAATCTTTTATTTCATCTTTTAAAGAGTTAATACTTTCAGGGTTGTCTCTATTAAAAGTTATTCCTCTATTTTTTATTTCTTCTTCAAAATAGTATGTTGCTGCTAAAGTATGTCCATCAAATCCTTGTGTAAAAACTTTTATTTTATTAGGGTCTTTTGTTACATTAGCCCCTACTCTGTCTTCGCAATCTGTTATGAGGTTTGCTACACCTCTCTCCAATTTCTTGGAGTGTCGGACTATATCATCACCCACAGCATTATCTGTTTGGGTGGTACCTGTTTCGACTTCACTTGAAGCCTACCCTACTCCCTTTAAGGTTATTTTAATAACCCCATCTAATTTTATATAGGTGTCATTAGTCTTGTATCTGACAAGATGTAGGTTTCGGTAGTCTCTGAACCGATTAGTGTTTTATTCTATTTATCTTTATAAATAAATTTATAACCATTAAATACTTTATTATATCTTAAAGTACGACTTATATTACTATGGTTTGTATTAAAATATTCAGCAGCCTCTTTTATAGAATAGAACTCTTTTATAATATCACCTGTTGTAATATCAATTTGGTATAAAGGTTTCCTTAAAGTAGAAATTTTAGCTGGTTTAGGTCTAAATGTTCCTTCTTTATACCTCCATTTAAAATCACCTGTTGTTTTTCTTTCACCTCTACATACTTTACCAATTAAAGCTGTGTGTAAATTATTTTGTTTAGCTGCTTCTGTTATAGATGGGTACTCTTCTAAAACTTCATTTGTATTTTTATCAATCTTTAAAACTTCTGTGGTTGGAACTTTAACTAACCCATTAGCTTGTGCATGTTGGTTATTTTCTTTAATTGTAACCCATTCTAAATTATTTAATGAATTATTTGTTTTGTTTCCATCTTTGTGATTAACACAACATTTATTTTCTGGGTTAGGTATAAAATGTAATGCTAATAATCTGTGAATAAAAACATTCTTTCTCTTTTTTGTTTTAGGTTGAACTAATGTTACCAAATAATAACCTACACCTTTATCTAAAACAGGTTTTAATTTTATCCATTTATCCCCTAAACCACTAATTTTATATTTATACCCACTATAAACATCACCATTTTCTGTAATTTTATATACACCATTGTAACCATCAATCAACTTTTCTCTCATTTAAACCCCTTAATTTTCTTATATTATATCAAAAAATTAAGGAAATATCAAGAACAAAACACTAACTTGGCTGCTGATTGTCCTCAACTTTACTTGTTAGGATTTCCAGCAATTAAGGTACTTTTCATAAAAGGTTTCCCTTTTATGCCCCCGATTTGTTAAGGGCTGAAAAATCAGAGTAAGCAACTAAATAACCTTTCGGTGCTATCTGTGTTTTTTTAAAATCTTTTCCATAACCTGATGTTGCTGGGGTATTTTGAAAATTTATCTGACCTGAACTTGATAACCTACCAGAAACTACTTTTGCTGTATTAAAATTTGATACTATTCTTTTATTTCCATCAATATCATCTAAAACTATTTTAGGGATTTTATCTGTAAATGATGTAATAACTGTCTTAACTTTTGCTATTTCTAATAAATCATATACAATTTGATATTCTTCACTATCTTCACCAACCTCTTTCAATAAATTCTCTAAAACTTCTTTTCCTGTTGCTTCACTACCACTTTTAGTTTTTTCTAAAACAGGTAACCCTAAAACATCGTATAACAATACTCTTACTTGATTGCTTGACTTTGGGTTAAAATCTAACTTAATATCATCTATTGTTAGTTGTTTAGTTTTTAATTTAGCATTTCTTTTTATCATTTCTCTTTCTTTTAATATATAAGTAGTTTCTTTTACTGCTTCCCTATCTCTTAAATCGTCTAATGCTTTATTGTAAGTTTCTTTTAATTTATCATTTAATTCATTCATTTTACCAATATCAAAAACTACACCTTGTAATTCTACTTTTAATAATGATAATAAAGCAGGTTTATATATATTAAAATAAATATCTTCTTGGTTTTCTTCAAGCAATAAATTAGAAAGCTTATTATATAAGTAATAAGTCCCTATTGTATCTAACCCATTATACTTACCTGTGTCTTCATAATTAGTATTTATTAAATTACTTTGGTCTATATCATCATCATAATTCCCAAGAAAATCATAAACTAATTTTTTAAGCCCTAATTCAGGTCTATCTACTGAGTTATAACATAAATAAGCCATTTGTAATGTGTCTTCATAGCCTTTAAAATAGTTAGCACCTTTTATAGCTCCTTTAACATCACCTAAACCTTGCATCCAATATCTATACACAAAAAACTTTAAGTCAAATTTACCATTATGTAAAATAAATCTACCTTTATAATTTTCAAAAAATGATTTCACTAATTTATTTAATTTTTGGTAATCATCTGAATAAACTTTATGTAAAGGTATAACAACTGCTGATTTATCATCTTCACTGAATGATACAGTTAATAACTCATCTTCCCAAAAATTAAGTCCCGTTGTTTCAATATCCATAGCTAATAAATCTTTATTTATAAGTTTTTTTAACTCATTTTTTGCTTCTTCATAAGTATTACATAATTTAATATCAAATGTTTTAAAAAGTTCCTCTTTGTTATCTCTATACATTCCTTGATACAAGGCTTTTAAAAGTCCTAACCCTTTATTTAGTAACTCTTTCTTATTTGGTTGAAAAGATAATACTTGATAATTTACAATAGGTAGAATTTTCAAACCATCTTTTTCTCTCAAACTTCCAATTTCTCTTTCAAAAGCAGGTTTCTTTTTTTCTTCTAAAATAAACTTATAATAATCTGTATTAGCAACCATAATTTTATCTATTCCGTAAGTTTCAACTAACTCATATACTGCTTCTAACTCTTCCATTGCTATACTTTTTTTTAAGCTTCCTTTTTCGGGGGTAAATACACCTACTACTAAAACTCTACCTCTAAACTCACCTAAGGGGGTTATATAGTTATTTAATACGGCTGGTAAACTATTTGTAGCTTTCTCAGGTAAGATTAGCAATGTATCTATATTTTCACTGTTTTTATTTATTGATAATAATCTCATTTTATTTCCTTTTGTTCTAATAAATCTAATTTTATATATTTATTGTCATTATCTAAGTAACCTACAATCTCTTGTTCTACAATAAAACCATAAAAGTCTTTATACTCTTTAATCATTCTCTCTGCTAATTGTTGATTACATTCTTGATACGTTTTAGTTCTGTGGTCCTTTATATACCATTTACCCTCATATAAAGGTCTATCACTGAACTTATAAAAATACCTTAAACTTATATTTCCAAATAACTCTACCTTACGGTACCATTGTAAATTCCTGTGCAATTTCATTATCATCCTTCTTTTAAAATATAATAGCTAATGTAATATCATAATCTTTATTTTCTGTATTAGCATAAACACCTATCCTACCTGTACACACACAATCTGCTTTATCTAAGATTATATTGACTACCAAATGTACTAACAAATCTATAACGTTATTATAAGTTATATCCTTTATTGCCCAACTCCAAGAATTCACCCTACTCAATGTAAGAAAGGCACTAATAAAATCATCGTGCTCCTTTACTAATATATCTGTTATTTTACTTTCTAACTTACCCTTCCTCATCCACTTTTGAACTGTACCATAGTTTAAATACATTTATTCTCCTTTTTGTAATTATACCTTATTGGTTTAATAATGTTTGACATCGTATGTAATTTAGTGTAATACTTACACCTTTAAGCTAAAAGAAAAGAGAAACTATTTAAGTTTCCCCTCTGTTAATTCTTTCATTTTCTCTGCTAACTCTCTTGTAGGCTCTTGTGTAGCTTTCTCTAATCTTAAATCAAAGAAAGTTTCTAATTGTTTTTTAGGAAATAGTTGCCAAATCGTTGTGTATAAAGCAACAGGTAACACTACTCTTGCGTCTTCTGGTTTCCACCCTTGTGCTAATAATAAATTATATTTATCAAGGTGTGAGCTATAATCAATAGGTTCCTTATTAGAGAATTGATAAAATTCAAAATTACCTTTTGTGTATCTCCTGCTAAGTTCGTTTGCAACTACTCTGTGTCTAATAGTATGTCTAACTACAAAAATAGGAACTTTATACCTAAAACAAAATGTATTCTCAAAAATCATTTTAAAATCTTGCTCTGATTTATTAAACCAACCTGAAATATCTTTGTTAAAATACTTAATACTCATAAAATTATCATTTAATAGAGCTCGTAAATTAGTAATAATATAAGGTTTTTTATCTTGTCCTACTACAACCTCACTATATTTCAAACAATGAGGTTGATATGGTTGTGTAGTTTTGTTATAAACTACACTTGCTAACTCTTGTAAGTAATTCATTTCTAATTGACCTAGCACCACAGGAATAAACTCAAATGACGTGTTAGGTCTTGAAGCATTCTCTTTCATTAGTCTATGGTAAAGTTTTTCAGGGTTCTTACTCTCATCTTTACCAAAACTGATTGATGCAATCCTCGTAACAACATCAATTCTGTTATCTTCACTTTTATTAGCTTGTGAATTATCCCATAACTCTACAAACCCTATATTATCATTATACAAAGCTATTTTACCTAAAAGTTTCATTATAACTCCTTAATCTTATTTAATTTATCTACCAGTATATCTATATCGAAATCCTCAGCTAATCTATTAAGAATACTATCTAAGGGTAACTCTGTAAGTATATCTAATAAATCCTCTTTATGTAATTCTAATGGTATATTTATAGCTACTTTATTACCTCTAACCTCTACTTCCATTGTTTGTTTATATTCTGTTCTTATATCCATAATTTATCCTTTATAGTACCACAACTTTATCATTATAAAAATATAATGGTTGTATTCCTTTTTCTCTTAAAGCTAACTCTAAATGACTTACTAAAAATAAATCACAATCTATCACACATTTAGTACACTTAGCTTTCACTACTAATTCAGCAAGTCTGTATGCTACTCTTCTCAAATCATCTCTATTAGGTTTATCAGTAAATATCAGTAAATTGTTAACCTCTTCAATGTTTGTTGGATTATACACAAACGCCTCATTAATTTGTCTTAACTTTGTATTCTTTGTTAAGTTAAATATCATAATTTCTCCTTTCTTACTTAGAATTATATCATTTTTAAACTTAAAGTTTCCTTAAATTAATTAAATTTTTAAGTTTTTCTTTATGTGTTATATTATTTTCTTGACCTTTTATAATAAAATCATACAATTTTAAATCATTTTTATAAAAAATTAAAGCAAATTGGTTTATATTATAAGTTTTCTTTATATAGTGTACAATGTATTCTATTGTTTGCTTACTTCTATTGTCTAATTTATATACAAAATTATAGTATGTATTTGTATAATCTATAACCACACCTATAAAATCCTTAGTTATTTTTGGTAATTTTATAGGAAGTTGTATATTTAAAGTAGTTTCAATAGTGTTATACCTGTATTTAGCTACTAAAACCTTTTTCAATATAAATTGATAAGCTTTGAATGATTGAAAATCTTGTAATTTTAAGAAATTTATCATTTTTTCTTTGGGTATATTACCACTATTTAACTCGTGAAGTAATACTTTAAATTCTTTTATTGTATTCTTAAAAGCTAACTTCTTAGGTGTAGCAACTATTAAATTAAACTTTTTATAGTTAGGATTCACACATAAGTAAATCAACTCCTGGCTAATACTACAATCTTTTAATTTTATCTTATTTTCACATAGATTATTAAATTCTATAATACTCTTTACCATTATTAATCCTTTATATCATACATAGCTCTATAAGGCTTATACTTTGCTTCTAAGCAACTTTATTAAGTTTTAGGTGTATTTGTATATCTAAGTATAAAAAGTTGCTTAGAATGCTTTATTTAATAACATTCATTGTGTATAAACTAAAATAACCTATAAAATTCAATGTCATTAAAATTAGTATAAAAATATAAAATCCCTAAATTAAGGTAAATACCCTATGGGAAATTTTATATAATAAATATATACTAATAATAAAGTTATTTTATAGCTCTTGTAAGTCTTTATATAATTTTATTTTACTACTAACTGTTTGGTGTAAAGTATGTCTTAACTCTTTTATAACTGTACTCTTAGCTTCTACCTTTACCTGTAAATCTTTAATAGTTTGTCTAAGTAGTAGTAAATCATTCACAGTAATACTAACTTTATCCTCACCTTTTAATTCATAACTTGCTTTGTTTATTTGTTGTAATAAAAAATCTATTCTTTTCATTTTATATCCTTATAATTCTTGTGGATTGTCTATACACCATTTTATCATTTTGAAATTCATAATCTATGTTAGCCTCAAAAGACTCTCTATCATCTTTTAAATTTAATACTTCTAAAACTACTATATTGTCATATTCATTTATTACTGTAACTTTAAACATTATACATCCTTTACTAATTTATTTATTAATTGTTTTCTTTTATTTCTGTACTCTCTCATATATTTCCTTCTCTTTTCTTTATTATAGTTAGCTTTTTTGTACTCATTATTTTGCTCTAAAAATAAATCATAACTGTTAGGCTTTACAATAAATCTGATAGTCGACTTAGACACCTTGTATATTTCTTTTAAATCATTATAACTATAAAGCCCCGACGCATACAATTCTTTTATTTTTTGTTTGTCTTCATCACTTAGTTTTTTTCGCCTATCTACCCCTAAGTTTGATAAATTAACTTGTTTTATCATTATTTTACTCCTAAAATTCAATGTCATTAAAATTAGTATAAAAATATAAAATCCCTAAATTAAGGTAAATACCCTATGGGAAATTTTATATAATAAATATATACTATAATAAAGTTATTTTATTTACTTTTATTACTTAATTGTAATATATTTATTTCAACGCTTTTGTATAAATCAATATAACAATTATATAAATTTATTTTTATTAAATTATCATAATCCTTTTGTTGATACACTTCCGCTCTCGTCAGCACACAAATACTATCCATACAAAACTTAATATAGTAATGTCTATTATTTTTAATGTGTCCTACCTTATCTATAATTTTATACTCAACCAAACAATTAAACAAACTTTCTTTTGTTAAATCGATTAAATTAATCTTACATAACATACTACCTCCTTTTAAAGTGTTTTAAGCAACTTTATATACTTAGATATACAAATACACCTAAAACTTAATAAAGTTGCTTAGAAGCAAAGTATGAGCCTTATAGAGCTATATACTTATCAAACTTCACAACTCTCTTACTGTCTTTCTCTTTAACTACTAATTTATTTATATCATTATACCTTTGTTTACATTGTTTAGTTAATACACCACCAAACATAATGTCAATAAATAAAGGTTTTTGTTTTGTACTATGTTCACGTACTAATCTACCTCTAAGCTGTTCTAAGTTTTCTTTTGTAAGTGTAGATAAATTAATAATAGTGTCCAACCTCTCTATTGATACACCTTTATTTAAAATAACCCCTGAAATAATAATATCTAATTCCTCATCTCCAAAATTATTTATTATCTCCTCTCTATCACTCTTTTTCACTTTACTATTGATGATACCGACTTTTAATCCTATGTCTTCTAATAGTAACTTATAGTATTCCATAACGATACTGTAATTAGTGTAAAGTAGAATTTGTCTATTTTCCTTTTTAAGTTGAGTTATTAGGTTTATAACATATTTACTAAACTCTTCATTGCACACAATGTTTGAGTAAGCATCAGCAAATGAATTACCGTCCCATTTAGTTCTCCACGAGGTCAAATCTAAAATATCCCATTGTACTTTTAGACCTTTATTTAATCCTACTACTTCATTACTTCCAAATAAATCTCTAAGTAATTCAGTTAAACCATCAGACCTTGTAGGAGTAGCCGTAACAAATAATTGGTATGCGTGATTCAAATTAGCTAAAACATCTCTATAAGTTTCAGCTCCTAAAATGTGTGCCTCATCTACAATCACAAATCCTACAATTTTAGATAATTCTTGTACTATGTCAGCATTCCTATGTAAAAATTGAAATGTAGTAATATAAACGTCTTTTGTTATGTCTAATTTTTTATCCTTTACAATTTGGTAATTTCCATTTGAGTTATGTTTGAATTCTTTACTCATTTGCTCTACTAAAAACTTTCTATCTACAATAATTAAAGTTTTTTGATTAATTTCCTCCACAATAAAAGGTAAAATAAAACTTTTACCGAAACCACAAGGAGCTACTAATAAACAATCGCCTTTGTTTTTTAAATTTTCAATAACTTTGTTTACTGCTATTTCTTGGTTAGGTCTAAGTTTCAAGTTATCTGACTTCCTAAAATTAGTTAGATTATTTTTAGTTGTTTTGTCTATTATTTTTAAACTACCTAAAACATTTTTTAATTTATCTATATCTCTCGGGAATTTAATATAATCTTTACCTACTTTTGTGGAGGTCACTATTTTGTAATCAAAATTACTACCTTGCCTATAAGAATACTTTTTAATAGCTTCTAAACTATTCTTAGTTTTTGGTACAATATAAAACCCTGATTTTATTACCTCTATCATTTTGCACCTCCTTTGTAATAATTCACTAAATTAACTAAGTCTTCAATCTCTAAGTCTAAATCTTGTAAAGTGACTGTTATATACCCTAAGGTAGTCCAATCATAATCCTCACAACCTTTATACACATAAGGTCTATTTGTGCCAAATTCTATTTCTACTCTATCTATTATGTTATCCACCATATACTCTAATATCTCTAAGACATAATCAGATAAAGCTATTGCAAAAGCCTCTTCTATGTCGTGTGCTTCTATTGTTAAACTCATTTTATAATCCTTTTTCTTATGTATTTTTAATGTCATTATTTTACACCTATTTTTATAAAATCCCTAAATTAAGGATAATACCCTATGGGAAATTTTATATAATAAATATATACTAATAATAAAGTTATTTTTAACTATCTAAATCAAATCTATTTTCGTTTAAAATATCACATATTTTCTGTGCATCTTTTTCTGTTTTAAAATAAACTCTATCAGGAAAATAAAAATAATCTGTTATACTTGTTATCCATTGTTCATTGTTTTCTTCTACAAAAATCTTTTTTAAAACCAAACAATTCTATCTAATGTATCACTCATTTATTTATCCTTTTATTTATGTAATTGTTTTAAACTAAAACAATTACATCCGAAATAATCTGAAACTTTTGGATAATAATCTTCATATTCTTCTATTTCTGTATTATATATTTGTTGTGTTAAACAATTACTAACACATTCTTCTCCGTTATAGTATATACAGTTTTTACATATTCTATTTTCAAAATCATCATATATTTTATTTATTAAAAATCTTACATCAGTTGTTTTCACTACTTTTTCAGTTACTGCTTTGTCATCATCTTCATATCTTGTTACTTTAAAATTTAAAGCTTTTTCTCTTGTTAATTCCATTTTACACCTCTTTTTATACGACTAATAAGACTTGGATTAACTCCAAATTTTATAGCTAGATCTTTATTCTTATAACAGTTTTTAACATATTTTTTAGCTCTTTAACTTTTCTTCATTTAATCTTGCTCTATTATGGTTTTCTCTTTTTAAGTTTCTTAATCCTTACTCATTACAAGCTTTTCTACAATTTTCACCCCTTGTTGTATACTCTAAATTTTCTGCATTATTATTTCTTGCTACTTCATTATCAATTAGTATTAACTCTTTATAAGATCCTGATAATTCAAATCTTATTTTAAGCTCTTCTATATCCATTAAATGATAAGAAGTATTTTTGCATTTCTTCTAATTTTATTTGTTTTTCTTTTCAATAACAAAATAAATAGTTATGTCCTTACAGTTAGAGTCAATTTGTAAAATATTGATTTGATCTATTTCATCCTTATAAGGAAACCATACATCATTTAGTAACAAATATCTTAACCTTGATATATAAAAATTTCCAACATTTTCTATTGTATGTTCAATAATTTTTCCGTGATTATACCCAAATACTCTCATTTTAAGCTCCTTTTGTAGTTTATGTATATTTTATAATTATATTTGCTATCTTACCTCTAAGCATACTTTATGTTAAATTGTACTAACTATGTCATCAATTACTAAATCCGGACGACTTAATAAGATTTTAACTAAATCCCACGAATCTTTTAACTCTTCATACTTTAACTTAGAATTAATGTACTCTAAATGACTTGATTTTAGTACATTATTACTTTGGTAAAACTCTCCTAATACTTTATCTTTTGCTGTTCTATCTTTTGGATTATCTTTTTTCCACTCATTATATAACTTAGTTTCTAAGTGTTCTAAATCAACTTTATTACTTATATACTCAAATCTTGCTACTGCTAAACTACCTTTTAACTCTTTAATTTTATTTAAACTCATTTTTGATCCTTTTTGTTTTGTTTATTTTGTGCTTTTATTTTAGTAAATTTTTTCTCTAAGTGTAGTAACACCCGCTCATTATCTTCTACATAACCTGAACCTAAATCATAAAGCTCAGTTAAACAAGCATCACTGAACTCTAATAACTCTTCAACTACTCTAATTAATTTTTTATTTTGTTTTTCTAATTTCATTTTTTAATCCTTTTTCTTATGTATTTTTAATGTCATTATTTTACACCTATTTTTATAAAACCCCTAAATTAAGGATAATACCCTATGGGAAATTTTATATAATAAATATATACTAATAATAAAGTTATTTTATGTTTATTTAATTATCATTTATATTGTTTAGTACAACATAATCAACCCTAAACCGTTGTTCTTTAAACAACCACTTACTGTCAGTTCTTAGTTGAGCTTCAAATTCTACATATTCCTACGATAACAGCTCTTTTTATAATTTTACTTTACCTTACTATTATACATAGCTCTATAAGGCTCATACTTTGCTTCTAAGCAACTTTATTAAGTTTTATAAGCAAACATACTATAAGCCTTTTAAAGTTGCTTAAAACTCAATAGGGTTGTCTTATAGGGCTATTACCTTTTGTTTTATCAATTATTTTATTTAGTGATATTGTGTACTCCACGTCTACACTACTTCCGTCTTTAAAAATATACCTAATTATTTTATGTTTCTGCTCTTCTTTTAAGTAAATAGTATCTAAAACCTCACTAAAATACTCACTAACATTTTCAGCTTTTATTATTTTATCACTTGTATACTTCATTTTTAATCCTTTTTCTTATGTATTTCCACTGTCATTAAAATTAGTATAAAAATATAAAATCCCTAAATTAAGGATAATACCCTATGGGAAATTTTATATAATAAATATATACTATAATAAAGTTATTTTTAACTATCTGAATTAACTAAATAGACTCTAAATATAAATCATCTATCTTATTATTTAGTACATCATAATCAGCTCTAAACCATTGTTCTTTAAACAACCACTCCCCGTTTTCTTTTATAACCACAACTGTTATGTAACAATACGGTGGTTGATCCTCCATTAAATCCCTAAAATCTATGTTTAGACTACAACTAACCGTGCAAGTATCACTAATTAATTTACAGTTTTTTAACTCGTGGAGTATAAAGTGTTTTGAATAAATACCTCCGTCATCTTTTGGTTGAGCTTCAAATTCTACATAATCAATAGCCCCTATTTTTCTATTTACAATGTTTTCTAACTTTCTAACTAATCGTGTAGTTGTTATAAAATCATCTATTTCTAATTCATTTTCTACATATTCCTGTGATAACAACTCTTTTGGTGTATTCCATTTCATTTTATAATCCTTTTTATAATTTTACTTTACCTTACTATTATACATAGCTCTATAAGGCTCATACTTTGCTTCTAAGCAACTTTATTAAGTTTTATAAGCAAACATACTATAAGCCTTTTAAAGTTGCTTAAATCCTTTTATTTTTACTAATTATTTCGAAGTCAATAAATGATACAGGAATTAGCACAAAGGTTTCAAGTGTTTGTTTATAACCGTAAAGGTAAAATTTACCTACATTTCCTGCTAAACCGTCAAACACTAATTTATAATTTCTTACTCTTATAACTTGTCCTTTTGTTAAGTAAATAATACTATTCATCTCTTACTCCTTTTCTTTTTATTTTGTTTGAAATACTTTATATTTTGTGGGTTTTTAATTATAATTCCTACCTTTTCAGTAGTTAACCCACTTAAATAATGATAGGTAACACCCTCAAACTCTATAATATAAGTTTGGTATTTTTTCAGTATTTTATATTTTGTTTGTCCTTTTCTGTGATTTTCAACCCATAAATGTTCTCTAAAATCATCCCAGGTGGAAGTAGTAGGGTTATATTTTGTTACATTTAGTAACAAAACTAAGTCTTTATAGCCAACTTTACTGAATTTTGCTACTCTTGCTCTAAATTTATCCATAATTTATCCATTTATTGTATAAAATTTAGACAATCAGCACATACAAAATAACCATTAGCATCATAAAGTTTTGTATGTTCTCCACATACCTCACAAACAATAGGTGTATTTTCTATAAAAAAATCATCATAATATGGTAACTCCTCCACCTCAAATTGTTTTTTACTAACTTGTCGAATAAACTCTTGATTTTGTAAGAGTTTCAAAGTTTCTACCATTTTATCATAATAGATTATTTCGTTTTTAGTGTGTTCATTGTCATACCCTACTGATAAATTTATCATAGCAACTTTTGTATGTTCAGCAACCGTCACCCCGTCTGTGTAGCTTCCCATACCCTCTTGAAAACCTAAATCTAAAAATATGTTATTTAAGTCTTGTGCATCAAAACCATAAGTAGCAAATTCATTTACTCCATTTGGACTTCTACGGTCTAATGAAATAATACACGACCAATTTTCATCTTTATACAAAGTATTACACCAAGTACCTACACCTATTCCTCCTATCTCTTCATCCGTAGTAAGTAAAATATCGTAATCATTTATACTATTTTTTAGTAAAGATTCAACAATCCATACACCACATCTATCATCGCCACCTAAACAACTTGCTTTACTTTTCTTATTTAGTGTTATTGTGTTACCTATAATATCTAAATCAGTGCTATTCAGTGCTGATTTATACCTGTGAGTGTTTATCGTGTCCAAGTGGGCTGTTAAAAGAGGTTTCAAGCCCTCTTTACTTCCTTTAATAAGTACAGCACCTGCCGTTATCTCATATTTTTTTATTAAGCTATTCTGTGTTTCTTTTAGTAATTGTATTAAGTTTTTCATTTTTAAAATCCTTTATTTTTTTTTAGTTTAGTTCCTCAAAATCGATATTGCTATCGTTTTTCAGTGTTTCTATTTCGTCCTCATTTAACTCACATAGTTCTGGTATAAAAGTAGGTTGTCCGTTTATTGTTACCAAATTACCGTCTATTTCGTCATCATCTAAGACTATTTCATAACCGAAATAGTCTGACAGCTCATAATAATTGAAATAATTAGCTACATTTTCAGTGTGGTACAATGCACGGTTTGAACTTTCGATACCATAAGTTGTTATAATTCCCTCAGTAGTACTATAAATACTGTTATTAGCTTCTGATACATACTCTTGTATCACTTCATCATATATTACTTCATCTTCTGGTAGATAGTCGTCAGTATCTAAACAGTAATAAGCCTCATCACTTTCTATGTATGCATCTAATTGTTCAGAATATACATAATATCTCTCTAAACACTGTGAGCATATATTCATTAGCCCTTCTCCATATACCTCAATTTCATTCATTTCACTATCTGCCTCATCACAATACTCACACATTATCTGAGTGTATTCACCACAAGTAGAATCCAACACCACTGACTGTTCATCATTAGTTAGGTAATTCGTTTCTATGTGCTCACAATAACTTAATGTGTCTAAAAATGGTAAATAATACTGGTCTAAATCTACATAGTCCTCATGTTTTGTATGTACTTTTATATCATCATAAAAAACTTTATTCTCATAAATGAAACTCCCTTTTTCCTGGTATGATTGATATTTTTTGAACACCATATTGTTTTTTGTTGCATACTGTTGAAAAAAATGTAGGTATTTTTCCTCAGTGTAGTAAATTCTATCCATAAAATCTACTGTCTGATTAAGTTGTGGAAAATATACATTTTTCCATAATAGTGCTCTCGCAATTAATGTGTTTTTACTGTTAGTTAAATAAAGAACCCCCACATCGAAATTTTCCATTAGAAAAGTGTAATAACTTCCATTATTTCGCATACAACTATTTCCAACAGTTCCTTTTGGGTAGTGTTCAAGATTATAAATCGCTTCAATATCACTTGATTTTAACATTTTTAAGTCTTTATCTATTTTATACTTTATACCCCATTCTGCAACTATTTTTCCAATAATAGTGCTATCTAATTCAGGGAAAATAGATTTCAGGATTTTTCCTAATTTCACAGGGTTTTCAGGGTTACTTTTAAAATACCAATTTCCACTCGCTCCGTTGTATAAATAGTTTGTATTAGGTTCTGATTTATAGTTTTTATCTACTAAAACCTCGTACAAGGTTTTGTTTTCATTGTTTGCAACTGTGGTTAATGATTCCTCAGATATTAAGTTTTCATTCACTGTTGCCATAACTTCCATAAGTCTATCCATTGATAGACGCGATATATATAATATGTTCATTTTTAAGTCCTTTTTGTTTTGATTTTATTTTGTGTTTGCACCTAATGACTACACAAATATAAGGGTAATTTCATATTACTGAAAAAATTACCCTTATATTTATATAACATTGTGATTTAATTCTACTTAATAAATCACCTTATTTATGGGAAGTGGTGATTATTATTTAGTGTTTTTCATATTTTATAAAATAATTGTATAACATTGTCAAACATTAATCAGTTATGACTACCTTACAAAATTTTTTTATTTTTTGTAAGGTAGTGAAATTTTTGTAAGTTTTTGAGTTCAGTTTTTTGAGTTCAGTTTTTTGAGTTCAGTTTTTTGAGTTCAGTTTTTTGAGTTCAGTTTTTTGAGTTCAGTTTTTTGAACTTAATGGAACATCGCCGAAAAACCAAGTAAAAAGCTGAACGAAATTATTATGTCGATTTTGTTGTATCTCATTTTGAATCCTTTATTTTTTATTTTTTAAATTACATTTTAATTTTTTAAATAAGCTTGAAAATCAGCTATCACAAAATTGATTTCAGATAGCTTTAAATTTTCTTTGAAGAGTTGGTCTTTAATTTGTATTAACATTTTAACCTGCTCTTTTTTATTTAGTTCTTTGAAAAACTCCACTAAGTTTATATAATCATTTAATTTCATTTTGAATCCTTTATTAAAGTTTCTAAATTAGCTTTTAAATTGTAAGAGCTTACTACGATACAACCTCCACAGTCTTTTCCACGGTATTTTTTCCCGCCAATTTCCCTGCTTATTTTTAAAGCTTGATTAAACAATTTAGAAATAGAATTTATGTCTATTTTATAATCAATCTCTTTTAATCTAAGAAAATACAAAAAGTGAATCACATATCTAGGGTTACCATTCACATCGTTCTTAACTCTTTTATACTCAACTTCTACATCATTTACAGTTACATAGTTAACCATATTCAAATCCTTTAAATTTAATTTTGTGATATTCTATTTACATAATGAGAACATCATCAAACTAAATCGTTTGATTGAACCTTTAAACAACACTCCAATGCACTTCCAACACTTGGTAGCCAACCTTTAAAAGTTCCTTAACAACAAATTATCAAATATCGTTTATAGTGTTATGATGATTTAATCAAACCACTTGGTGCTATTGTTTGGATTATGTTTTTAGTATTTTGAAAATACTTTATGTAATCCTTGCACCTTTTAAATAAATAAAAACTCAAACCTTTTTGAAAGAAACTTTTAATCTCTTTCAAGCCGTTTGTTTGTTTATGAGTTGGAATTATAGTAAATTTTTGTTTGAATGTCAAGTGATTTTTAATAAATTTATACACAAATTTTAATGAATGTTTAATAAAGTCCGTAAATAAGGGTTATAAAATTATTGTAAATTTTGTTATTTTTAGTGTAGATAGCTTGAAGGTGTATTATAATAGTTATAATAGATTATATGATAGCTTGGAGGTGTATTATAGATAGCTGTATGGAGGTGTATTATAATAGTTATAATAGATTATATGATAGCTTGGAGGTGTATTATAGATAGCTGTATGGAGGTGTATTATAATAGTTATAATAGATTATATGATAGCTTGGAGGTGTATTATAATAGTGTTATTAGTGGAGTGTGCTTCCATTATATGTTTGACTCAAACATAATGATACAGGGGGATGTTAGTTTGAGATTTTTAGTGGTTGTTTTGGAGAGTACAAAACACTCTCAAACACGTTATGTAATATATACTCTGAGTATAATTAAATACTATTGGAGAGCGTCACAAAACACTCTCAAACACGTTATGCAATATAGATATACACAATATCTAAGTTAATTCTACTAAACACAAAACACTCTCAAAATCACACCACCAATTTTCGCCCCAAAACCTTTGCCTGATTGTCTAATGAATGTAAATCAGAGTTATTATCAATATCATTCGGGAAACTAATGTCATCAAAACTTAATTCTGATTTATGAGTATCTAAAACACCTTTAAATTGTTTATTAACTTTAACAAAAACACAATCATAAGAATCAAATACTTTACTTTCATAAGGGTATCTATAATCAGGTATTAATACAAAATCATAATTAACTCCCACCGATTCTATATATGATTTTAAAACTAAACTCCAATACAATTTCCCTTTACACTCCTTAACCGATTCTGCGTAGTGTTGTATAAACTGCCTCCAAGTCAAACTCCCTGAAGGACTTACTAATGAACTACTATTCTTTAATCTGTCTAAACACACTACACTAAACCCAAATAACTTACTTATTTCCTCTTTTACTTTATCAGCAAAATGGACTACCAAAACTCTCTTTCCTCTAAATTCTAAATAGTCTTGAAGGAAAGTAGCAAAGGTATCCTTCCCTGACCTTTGCTTCCCTGCTATAAATACTAACTTAGGTTTCTTAGTACTACTCATTTTATCTCCTTCCTTTTTCTCTTTTCATTTGTGTCATCCTACCATAATAATTATCAGGGACTCCAATATCATTATGACATTTTAATGTTACTATTTTACTTATTGTCTTTTGTGTTGTGTTATACTCTTTAGCTAAATCACTTTGACTAATTCCTTCTAAGTAATCTATCCTTATTTTTAACAACTCTTCCTCTGACCAAGCTTTCTGTATTCCTACTCTTTTCTTCATTTTATCTCCTCACCATTATAACTTAGAAATAGTGAAATCGGATAATTGATTTAATTCTTTTAAAAAAGAAACACTCACATTATTTATTTGTCCAACATAATAATCTTTATGGTGTTCTAATTCTGATTTCATCTTTTTAATCCAAGCTTTCACGCCTAAGTTATAATCATTTGCTTCCATTTTATATCTAAACGCTCTTTTATACACTTTATAAGCTAATTTAGCTTCATCTCTTGTTACTTCCATTTTATTACCTTTGTTGTTTTACCTAACTTCATAATCTTCATCATCTACCAATAACACACTACCTCTGTACTTATTTATAAAATCATAAATATAATTAAAATCTACTGTAATTGGTATTTCTTCAGGTTTTAGAAAACCTATTTTAGTAGGTAATCTTCCTGCTACATAATGTAGTTTATCATCAATCACAAAAGTATCACAATAGTATTTTAAAAATAAATCAGTTACACTTTTCATATTTTATCCTTCATTTGTGTTATAAATCGCTCCAGCCATCTAAAATAGTAGGTTGTTTATAATTTATACTTGTTACCTCAAAATTGTTTGTTCTACTTGTTGTTTCATCAATAACCCCTGATTGTAAATCTAAATGCTTATAAGGATTAGTTGTTTCATTGTAAATAGGGTTAAATTCTATTTGTTTCAATAACCAATCACATCTGTATTTAGCATATTGTGTTACACTCTCTGATGATTGTCCTAACACTTTATCACCTAAAATAGAAACACTGAATTTTATCTCCCACTCTGTTGCTTGTCTGAATAAGTCATAGATAACGTCTGTGTATTCCTCTTTAAGTTCAGGGTATTCATTCCAAATCTCTAAGAATATGTTTCTAAATAATACAATGTGGAGTTCCTCTTCCTGTCTAATATATCTAATTTGTGTGTCTGTTGATGACATCAGACCTCTTGAATTTAGATTATGGAAGAATTGGAATCCGTTGTAAAAATACAAACCCTCTAAGATGTAGTTCCCTATAATAGATTTCATAAATGTTGCTTCACAAGGATTATCTATAAAATCTTGATAAATACTCGCTATAAACTTATTTCTTTCTAACAATAACTTATTATCTCTCCAACGATAAACAATTTCAGTAGCCTCTTTATGACTAAATAATGAACTTAGTATATGTCCATAACTTAAACTGTGATTACTTTCTTCATAAGTTTGGAAAGCTAAACAAATAACAACCTCTGGTGCTGTGATATAGTCAGCTATATTAGGTATATTATTTGTTTGTACACTATCTAAGAAAACTAAAAAACTAATAATATCTTTGTATGCCTCTTGCTCTGCTTTTGTTAAGCTAAACCAAGTTTCTTTGTCAGGGAGCATATCTACTTTATAAGGTATCCACACCTTAGTGAACATACTCTCATATAGCTTAATAGCCCATTTATATTTACTTGTTTCTAAGTTTAGTAAATTAGTTGTGTTACCATTTATTATTCTTATATTGTTATCATCGCCTGTTGGGTTAAATAATCTCTTCTTTTCCATTATATTCCTTTATAATTTATGTTATGCTAACCTCTTAAAAAGAGGGTGATTGTCTTAATTTGCACAATCAATACATTTATTTGATTCTTTTGAATCAATAGTTAAGCTATAATACACTGCTTTCAATTCTTTATTTTTAAAAGCATTCAATATACTATCACTAATAAGTTTTATATTAGTATTTTCAGGATTGATAAATAACTCCATTGAAATACCTGTATCGACCCATCTCTGTAACCTTGTTGTCATATGCACTATATCGTGTGCAGGTATTTGATACTTAGCTTTATAACTCCAATAGTTAGTTTTTATAAATTTAGGCATAACAGGTACATTCATACCCCCTAACTTTTGATAAAAGAACTTTTCTTGTGGCGGTAAGTAACTTGCCGTCGTACCCATAAGTAATCCTGTTGAAGTGTTAGGTGCTATTGCTAACAACCAACCATTCCTTAGTCCATACTTATTTATGTCATTTATTAAACCAACCCAATCTAAATTGTTTAAACTTCTTTGGTTTAACTCTTCTGGTAATGTACCAAATAATGTCTTAATACCATTAAAAGCTTTGTAACTACCTTTTTCCTTAGCTATTTCCATACTACCTTTAAATGTATAGAATGAAATAAGTTCTATTAGTTTTTCAGCCTCGTAATAACCTTTTTCACTGTTATAAACAACATTCTTACTTGCTAAATAATCAGCTAACCCTAAAATACCTATTCCTATATTTCTAAACAACTCTGATGAATTCTTAGCCTCTGGTACAGGCATTGTTCCAGTATCAATAGAATTGTCTAACATTTCTACTGCACATTTAGCTACCTCCTCAATATCATATTTGTCTATATCCGCTACATTAATAGAAATCAAACTACAACTATGGTATAAACCATCTGATGTATAATTAGTTATTTTATCCTCAACAACATCTAAGCTATATTTAGTAGCTGGTTTAATTAGGCTATAACTTTCTTGACATTGTCCTGTACATAAACCATTAAACATACCTAAATGTTTTTTAGACTCTGTAAAACACCAAGTAGGTTCTATTTTACCTTCATCTACAATAGCTGTTACTTGTATAAACTGTTCAGCGTTTCTACTAGGTTGTCTTAATTTAGGTTGTAGTCTAAATGTCTTTAAACCAAGACTTAGTAAAGCTTGAACACCATTCTCTCCGATAAGTAACCTATAACTATCCTCACGTTTGTTTAAAGTAGTTACAACACCTAATGTCTGTAGCATCAGTAAAACATTATGTAAAAATATATAATTCTTGTCCTTTATTTGAATACTATAATCACCAAACAAAATACCATTATTATCCATAAGCTGTGCTAACCACCTTAACCTACTTTGTACTGTATAAGCTTTATCAGGTACAAAATAATCACCTGATTTAAGATTAGTACAAGAAAATTCTTTATACCCATCAATAATAGGTAAGTCAAATTTAATTAGTTTATCACCTATATGCAACTCATATGCACGCTTTTCAATAGTTTTACCCGCAATAGCCACATAAAATTTATGGTAAGGAGTACATTCAATAGTACCTCCGTTTGTTTCTACTTTTACTACTTTCTGTCCTTCACTTGTCTTAACAATAGTAGTTTCACTCCACTCACTACCATTCCACACATTCACTTGTTGGTCTTCTAAGTCTATAATCTCTTTATATCCATACTCTTTTGTTAAAATCTTAGTATCTCCAACAACACACAGATTCCCACAAGTAGCTACACCAATATCTTGATGTCTATTATCTATGTTTAAGTTGTCTTTGTGATTTATATAAAAATCTCCAGTTTCAATGTAAATCTCTAAGTACCTTTTCCATAATTCTTTAGCTTTTACTTTTCTAAAATGCTTTAATTTACCGTCTTCAATTAACTTTACTATTTTACTATAAGTGTCTTTAAAAGCATCGCCTATTAAATAAGGTATCACTACATTTAATAATTTACCTGCTTCATAATGGTCAAATTGATATACAAAGTCATCATTTAAAACTGCGTCTATAAACACATCATCTACAACAATTTGTGGGAATAAATCAAATGCTTTTAACCTTAACTCTCCTGCTGTTTCTGTTTTCATTTCTACAAAATCATTACTGTCTAAATGATACCAATCGATAGCTGGTGTTATAGCACCTTTCCTATTAGCACTTGCTTGTGTTACTGAATTAGCTATATCATTAAAGAACCTAACCCAATTCATTATATTACCAGCACTCGGTATTTTATCTGACTTACTTCCTTGTGGTCTTATAGGAGTAACATATACACCTAAACCTCCACCGGCTCTCGATATAACACCTGCATCCATAATAGCCTTTGCAATACCTTCCCAACTATCAGAAATAGGTAGAATAAAGCAACTACCTGTGTTACCATTAGGTACTCTTAAATTTCTTTTAAATGGTGTAGCTAAACTGATAACATTATTGTTAAGTAAATTAAAGTATTGTTTAGCTTTACTGACTCTATCTGTATAATTATTAGCTAAAATCATTGCATTAACTAAATTAGCCCATATAGGATATTCTGTTATGCTGCCATTTAACTTTAGTAGATATTTTGATTTTAAACTTGCTACTTGTGCTATTGTAAGCTCAAAATCTTGTAAATTACCGTCAATAAATTTACTTAACTCAGCTAAATCATCTTTCGTGTAATTACTTAAAAGATTAAAATTATACAAATTATTATCAACAGCAAATGTTGTTATAAACTCATAAAAATTATGATAGTCTAATTTAGTTTGTTTATAAACTTGTCTATATAATTGCCACATAGCTAATCTACCAGCTACTTTAATCATATCAGGTTCATCTAATGATGTAAGCTTTATAGCAGTTGTCATAATAACATCTTGTAAATCAGTTGTAGTTACTACCTCACTTGTTATTTTTAACTTACTCTCAATTTCGAGGGGATTAATATCTGTATCTTTACAAGCAAACTCTAACTGCCTCCTAATTTTAAGTACATCAAATTCCTCTAACTCACCACTTCTTTTTATAACGTTTTTAATCATCGTCTAAATTCTCCTTTTTGTTTATTTAGATTGACATTATAATCTAAATTCTACACATTGTCAAGTTAATTATACTCAAAGTATATATTTTAGTATTAAAAAAGCTGATATTTCACAGCTTTAATATAAAATTAACAAAATATATCATTATATAATATATAACTAATAACCACCAACACACCACTAAAAACAACAAAATACCTACTTTTGTTAAATCATCTTTTGGTTTTATAACATCTCTATCATTATAAATAAAAATACCTGCAAAAAACAAACCTACAATTAGATAATCTAATAATAGAAAAATCATCTCAACCTCCTACTTATTTCTTTACTATTTATAAACATATAATCATTCCTATAAACTAAAACATAAGCTACACCTGTTAAAACTAATGTTAAAATTATAAAATATATAGTTACAAGTAACCTAAATTGTTTATAATTACTATCATATAATATCATTAACTACTTCCTTTGACATATATAATATAGGTGCTAATATATATGTTATATCACTTTTAAATTTGACTAATTTTGTATCTATATATGCCTCTACAATATCGAAGTCTTCGTCTTTATCACAATATATAAAGTGAAATCTATCGTCCTTTAAAAAGCCTATATGACCACAACTACATAATCTATTAGTATAAAGTATATCATTACACTTATTGCACTTTACAGCTTTTACCCTATCCATTCTTTAACCTATCTAAAACTAATTCATCTAACTTTAACCTATCTTCATCAAATCTATCTAAGTCTTTAATAACAATAATAGGTATGTTTTTAGTTAATGTTTTAAGTTGTGAATTATCTCTTGTTAGTGAGTATTTTTGCTTCACCACATTTAAAGTTCTGTCAGAAATACCAAACACCTTAGCTATCTCTTTGTCTGTAAGGAAAGGTAATAATGATTTCAATAACCTTAAATCATCACCTCTCCAATTATTCTTTCTCTTTTTCATTTAAACACCTTTAAAGTACTACAATATCATTAACATTATAGCTTTTCTCAAATGTATAAATTCCATAACGCATTGAGGCTACTAAGTCGAAGTGGTGTCCTTTAACTCTCTTAAAAGGGTCAGGACTACTACCGTTATTAGTAGTTTCTTTCCACTCTATTAACTCAATCTCTGTAATTAATTGTTTCATATTGTCTGTAATAAATAGTTTTTCATTTCGAAATAACATATTTAAAGTGCTTATACCCTCTCTTACATTATTCTTTGCGGGATAAAAATATAAATCATAATTATTACTTAATGAAACAATCATCATTTTAGCTGATGGGTCACAAAATCTAACTTGTGGTTTAACATTCCATTTAGCCTCTAACTCTTTTATCTTCTGGGCTATAAGCTTTTCATCTAAACCACTTTCAGCAAAACCATCAAAAATGTAGTATTTACCATTTTCTACTTTTATTAATAAGTAAGCAGTGGCATCAACAAAACCTACATCTAATGCCCCAATAATTGTGCTATCTTTATCTATAAATTTTTCAACATTAGACAGAGGTATAACATTCACATTATGTTTAAAACTATTAAATACATCTGTACCTCCGACATCTATTAGCTCTGCCTCATACTCTCGTTTATATGTTGCTTCATCTAAAACAGCTCTTTGACTTTCTAAGAACTCTTTTGTGTTCATAGGATTTAACTTTGAAGGTAGTCTAAATGATACGAAACCTCTCTCTTTATTTAATCCTTTATAATAATACTGTTTATACTCTTTTGCACCACTCTTATATGTACCCGAACACACAACTCTACCTAAAGGTAAGCCTGTATTTGGTATATTACCATAAGACGCTAATGAGGGAGATAAAGAATTAAGCACAGCGTCGATAGAGTTCATAATTCCTGCTTCATCAATTAAAATTAAACTTGCTCTCCTACCTTCTGCACTATCTAATCTTGTTTGGTTAGCAACAACCATAGTGCTTCCATTTTCTAACTCTAAATGAAAATCACTATTATTAACACTCTTAAAACCTATATTTAATTGTTTTAAATACTTAACAACATCTTTAAATATAATACCTGCTTGTTTAGCATAAGGTGCTACAATAATAGTTGAGCTAAATGGTAACATCAACTCTGTTAAAGCTATCATAACTAATGTATGTGTTTTACCAAACCTCCTCGCAATAATAAGAATAAAGAAGTAATAATCTTCCCACTTATTGTCGTAAGAATCTAATATCAACTGCTGACCTTTGTGGGGAGTAAAACCTAACAACTTAAACATTTTACTTACTTTAGGTCGTTTAGTACTTAAAGCTACTTGTCTGTAACAATCTATTTCAGGATTTGATATAATTATATTATCTTCCATATCAATCCTTTTACGCTAATTGATTAAGTACATTGATAATTACATTCTCACCACCTGCACCTAATCTCTTTTTCTCAGTTTCTTTCATCATTGCATTTGTCGTATTTATAACATCTAAAATATCTCTACCTCTGCCTAACAAATCAGTCATATTTTCAGCATTCTCTGTTAGCTCATCTGTAAGGTCATTAAGTATCTCACTTTGCTTTACTTTAAGTAATAACTCTCTATGTTCTACAATTTCAACTAATTTATCTTTTATATTAGGTTTAACAAATACTTTGTTTATAGCTTTTATTGGTAAATCTAATTTATAAGCTATGTCTTTTCTTGAATAACCTTTAGTATAAAGTTCTAAGACTTGTTCATCTAACTCTGTAAATTTAACTAACTCATTCATCGTTATACCTTTTAGGTAATTTATTTGTATAACCACATTTATATTTAACAAACTGTATAAAATCACTGATAGACGCCACTACATCTGAATCCTTACTCCTAAGTTTTCTATAAGCCTCTTCACAAACATCACAAGTATTTTTATCGTCTTGAATACGTTTACCGCAACTGCAATATCTCCTATTTTTCTTTAATCTTACCATATTAACTCACCTTATCTCGATAGCTTGATTTAGCTTTCATACCACTACGAGTTAATGTTACTACATTTTGTGCTATAGAGGCTAACAATTCTATCGAATATATATTATGCTTAGCTTTCTTCATAAACTTAGCGTAGTCTTCTTCATTATCTTTAAAGTTAGCTGATTTAAAATAACTTACTAACTCTTCAGCAGGAATACTACATAAAATTAAGTCAAATAAAGTTACCATATCTTTATCTTTTTGTAAGTCAAAACTACCAATTAAAATAAATAGCTCTTTTACTTCCTCTCTATATTTTCTATAAGTCTTAATATCTACCTCTGCTAACCTTGCTAATCTATTATAGAACCCTACACCTTCCATAATATGATCAATAGTTGTTGCTCCTGTGTCTATTGCTATTGCTAAATTAGTAATAATCTTTATCAGCATTTTAGAGTGTATAGTTTTAGTTAAGTCTAAATAATACTCTCTTGTAAATTTAGAATAAACAGGATTATAATTATCCTCTGTAAAATTAAATACAGATAATGCTATGTTCTCTACCTCACTATTGTATAAAGGTATTCTAAATCTCTCATTCTCTCTCATTGCTATCTCCTTAAATTCTACATAACTTAATCCATTTCTATGTGCCTCAAACCCTAATAAAGTAAGATTACTAAGTAAAGCTTTATTCCTACCACCGACATTAACTTTACTTAAATCAACTAATTGCTTAGTTATAAACTTACTTTTTGTTTCAAAATTAAACTCTTTTATTGTGAATCTACTAAGTTTATTTAACATTGTTGCTACAACACAATTAACAATCTCTTTACTACTAATAAAATCTGTTAGATTAAATATAGTATTATTAAACTTATGTTCGTGTTGTAAAGGATTTCTCATTATATAACCTGCTGCATTCAAATCACCATTAAATAAGGCATTCATTTGTCCTACCACATATTTATATAAAACAGTAGATAATGAGCTTTTGTTAGCTATGAAATGGTCTAATGTAAATAATATGTGCCAACCTTTCTTAGTCTTAGTGATAAAAGAAGGTAATTTACCAAACTTAGCCGTACAAAACTTCTCAATATCTTTAAAAGACTTAAATTGTTTTCTATCATCAATATCAACAGGTACAACTTTACTACCTAAAATACCATTACTTGTAGGCTTAATTTGTATAAAATAAGCTGTATTGATAGCAATGTTATTAAATGTTTTATCTGTTGCCGCTTTCTTATCTTTGGCTAATGAGCACTGCATTAGCCTTTGGTTGTTTACATAATAACTTAAATGTTCCTTAGGTAGATTTTTACCTACTCTTTTTCTACCTGTCGGGCTATATTGTAATTGATGTTTATCTACACCTTTTAAAATAGAATTAAGCTCTGTTAACTCTCTATTAAATTTAGTCTTAGCTTTAATAACTCCTTTCGGCAGCTTAGGTCCACTAAACATATTAGAAAGTTCATTTTTAAATTTTGATTTTATATCATCTATTATTTGTTTATTCATACAATCTCCTTTTATTTATTTTTGTATCAGTAAATTACTTGTATTATATCAAATTTTTAAAGTAATGTCAAGGGTTTTATAAAGAAATTTTAAAAAACTTCACACTCTCTATAAGTATATTACACCCCACTGTACAAAGTTTTAGGTTTTTTATGTGTTGCTAAGTGCGATGACGCCCACCAATTAGGTAAGTAAGAAATTTGTAAATTTAAATATACTATAAGTATTATATACCTATTTCTGTTAATTTTAGTTTTAATGATAGCTAACGCGTTAGTGTAGTTTATAATGTAGTGTTGAGTAGAGTGACATAAATCAGTGGAGTGGTTGTAATTAGTTAGTCTATATTAGAGCAATATAAATGATAATTAAATAAACATAAAATAACTTTATTATTAGTATATATTTATTATATAAAATTTCCCATAGGGTATTATCCTTAATTTAGGGGTTTTATAAAAATAGGTGTAAAATAATGACATTGAATTTTATGGGTTATTTATACAAATTTCTTTATAAAACTCTTGACATTATTTTAAAAATTTGGTATAATTGTGTATAAATACACAAAAAGGATTTAGATGAAATCTATTATAGACAGACTTAGTAATGTAAGTTCTCGTAAAGAGAAAGAGCGTATTTTAACAGAACATAAAGAAAATGAACTATTTAAAAAAGTGTTAAAAGCTACATATGATAATAGTATAAAGTATTATATAACTGATTGTGTTTTCACTCCTACCAACGAAAACATAACATTAGATAATGCAATAGACTATCTGTTAAATGAAATAGCTACACGTAAAGTAACAGGTAACTTAGCACAAGAAACAGTTAATAAAATATATTCATCATTACCTACCGATGATAGATATGTTTTTAAGCTTGTTTTAGAGAGGAATTTAGGTTGTGGTATATCAACTACTACAATCAATAAAGTCTTCTCTGAGCTCATTACAGACCCTAAGAAACTATATATGCGTTGTAGTACGTATGATAAAAGTAAAATAAGTAAGATAGCAAAACCAAATGACCTATTTTATGTTCAAGAAAAGTTAGATGGTTTATATTGTAATTATGATATTAATAATCAAGACTTTATAACAAGGAACTTAAAACAATTACCTTTGTTTGTAAATCAGTATGAAGCTTTTGTCGATATTGTAAGGGGTGTTAATAACACACAACTAAGTAATGGTGATTATATTTTACAAGGTGAGTTATTAATTAAAGACAAAATAACTAATGAGATACTACCTCGCGAGGTTGGTAATGGTATGTTAAACAGTAAGAACAATTTATTAGATTTAACTAAGTATAAAGTAGTGTATTACGTGTGGGATGTGATAAGTAAAAATGTATGGTTAGGTAAGCAACAATCTAAACCTTATTATGATAGACTACAATTTTTACAAGATAATGTTAAGTTTCTTAACGATTGTGTAGTAGTACCTCAAACAATTCAAATATACCATAATGGGAGTTTTGAATCAGAAGTAGATAAATTATTAGATTTATTTTTAAGTAGGGGTAGTGAGGGAATTGTAATTAAACATAGTAAGATGTTATGGGAGGGTAAAACAAGTAAATATCAATTAAAATATAAAAAGGTGATTGAGGTTGATTTACTAATTACTGATTTATTAAATGGTGTTACAGGAAGCAATAAAGGTAAATTATCTATATTACACTGTGAGAGTTTAGAGGGGGAGTTACAAGTTAATGTCGGCATAGGTTTGAGTGACGAAGTATTAGAGGACATTAGAAATAATATGAATAATTGGTTAGGTAAGGTTGTAGCTATTAAAGCATTTGGTATTACAACTAATGATAATGGTTATAGTTTATTCTTACCTCGTTTTGTAGAGTTAAGGTTAGATAAAGATGAACCTGATAGTATAGATAGAATAAAAGAAATAGATAGTTAAAATAATTTTATTATTAGTATATATTTATTATATAAAATTTCCCATAGGGTATTATCCTTAATTTAGGGATTTTATATTTTTATATTAATTTTAATGACATTGGAAATATACAATAAAAAGGAGTTTAAATGAGTCATTTAAACTCTAAAAAGGTAGAATTGATAAGAGAGTTGGCTGAGTTAGTTATAGACTACTACGATTTAACTTACTTACCCAAAGATGATTTAGTTGAGTTAGTTGTGCGTGATATTAAGAAGTGTGATTTTAAAAGTAAGAAAGCAGTTATTAATAAAGTATTGAAAGTGTTTAGTTGTATTGAGTTGACAGATAACTTAGGGTTATCTTACTATATAAGTTTAAAATATAAGTATCTACCTAAGCAATTAAAACGTAAGTTGAAAACAAAATTTGTATAATAGTAGGGTAAAATACCGAGAGTATAATTAAATTTACAAGAAATTTTATACCTTATTTTAGGTATTTATTTATAATTTTAAGTAAAAATATGCTAAAAGTTTATACACTGATAGGCATTATACCTATAGAGAGCGTGGTTGATGAGCCACAAACAAAGGAAATGTTTATGGGAATTTTAAAAAACATATTTGGGAAAGATAAATCCCCGCCAAAACAAAGTAATGAATTTAAAAACACAATACCATTAGAACAGAAAGCAAGTAAAAATAATAGGCTATTAGTTGATAATGTTAGTAAACCTACCTCAACTACTTACACTAATGCTTATAAGAATGCTGATATAGTTAATGCGTGTGTATCATACAGTGCTGATATAGCAAGTCAAATAAAATTGAAAGTTATGACAGATAATAATGGAGAGTTAATCCCTATAAATGACAAGAAGATAAATGATTGGGTTAAACAACCTAATCCATTTATGAGTTGGGCAACATTGTTCCAACTTTATTTTCAAAGTTATTTAGTTACAGGGAATGCCTACTTAACATTTGAGAAAGTAGGTATAGGTTATGAAAGTTGGGTTTTAGACCCTACTAAAACAGAAGTAGTACCTGATACAAGAAAGTATATATCAGGTTATATCTTTGATTCACAAATTAGCTATAGAGCTTCCGAAGTTATATTTATGAAAAATGGAGATATAACAAATGGTTATTATGGTTTAAGCCCAATAGCAAGTTTAATAGATATGTTAAGCATTGAGGGTTATGCTGTTGATGATTTAAAAGATTTTTATAGTAACTCAATGATTATGCAAGGTTTATTTACTTCGGAGTATCAACTAAATGAAACTCAAATTGAAAGTTTAAGAACACAATTTAGAGCTTTATATGGTAAAGGTGGAGAAGATAGATTTGGTCATTTATTTATGGGTAACAATTTAAAGTATCAACCTATGAAAGTGAATGTTAAAGACGGAATGCTTTTAGATGCTTTAAATATAAGTGAAGATAGAATATATAAACTATTTAGAATTAATCCTATTCTGTTAGGAGTAGGTAGAAGTAATTCAGGTGATGATATTAGATTGGCTAAAGAAAATTATTTAAACAATTTTATAAGACCTTTGGTTAATAAATTAATAGGTGAATTTACTACATTCTTTAGACGTGTGCTAAAGAACAATAATGTAGAAGTTATTTGTGATTACTCTAACATACCTGAAATAACAAATGCTATACAACAAAAAGTAGATTATGTTAGTAAAGCACAACAAAACGGTATATTGAGTGTTAATGAAAGTAGAGATTTACTAAACTTACCAAAAGTAAGTGATAAGTGGGCTAATGAAAGGTTCTTACCTTCATTTTTATTAGGTACTCAACCTATTAGTTTGAATGGTGAACAAATAGATTTAAGCCCAACTAATCAACAAGTCAGTCCTTCAAATGCTAATGTTAATGGTGGTGGAGAGAATGATAATTTAAGATAATGGAGTTGTTATGAAGAATAAAGTATTTTTAAATACACAAACTAAATTATTGTCTAATGTTGAAGATGTGGCAATAATTGAAGGTTACGCTAATGCTAACACAAAAGATAGGGACGGAGATATAGTTATTCAGTATGGAATTGATTTAACTAACTTTAAGAAAAATCCTATTATGTTATATCAACACGATAGAAATAATCCTATCGGTAAAGTTGTTGCTGTTGAAGCTACCGATAAAGGGTTATATGTTAAATGTGAAATTTATAAAGCACTAAACCCACAAGCATATGCTGGTGTTGTTAATGGTGTATTAAAAACATTTAGTATAGGTTTTAGAGGTCTTGACGGGGAGTATAATGATGACACTGATACATTTTATTTTACTAAAAGTGAGTTATTAGAAGTTTCAGTTGTATCAATCCCAGCAAATCAAGATAGTATTTTTGACTTAGTAGAGAGTCCCTGTGGTGATGGTTTTTGCTTATTAGGCAAAAAAGGTTATAAACCAGAGGGAAGTATAAAAAAAGAAATACAAGCAAAGGAACAAGATATGTCAGAAGAAGTTGTTAAGCTGTTAGAAGAGATAGCTAAATCAAATAAAGAGTTATTAGCTTTACAGTTAGAAAAACAAGAACAAGCTAAAGGTGAAGAAACACCTGAGGTTGAGGAAGCACCTGAGGTTGAAGAGAAAGAGTTTAACTTAGTAGCTCACATAGAAGAGTTAGAAGTTAAAGAAGGACAATTTGAAGCTTTATTAAAAGCACAAGAAAAATTATCAGCAAAACTAAATAAATTTGTTGAAGAAAACATATAAACACAAGGAGTATTAATGAGTTTAGAATTAGTTAGAAACCTTAAAGGTGAAGTAGAATCACTAAAGAAAGAGTTAGAATCAGCGAAAGAAGCTGGAAGTAAAGTAGCTGAGCTTGAAAAAGAGTTTGGAGTATTTAAAGCAGAAGCTGAAAGACAAGTACCAACAGCAGAGAAAGAATTACCTGTTGCTGAACTAAAAGAAAAAGCAGCAAACTTAAAACTTAAATCTATTCTAACAGGTAGAGAGATGACAGCAACAGCTGAATATAAACAAATTGCGGGACAAATTGAGAAAGCAATTAAACCTTCTGATATTCCTAATTGGGTAGAGGAAGCATTCGCAAGTGAAATTTTAACAAAAATGGAACTTGATTTAAAAGTTGCTTCATTATTTGGAAGTTATACAATTCCTGAGAATGTTCAAGTATTATCAGTACCAAGATTAGACGCAGGTGCAGGTGAAGGTTTCTTAATTAATCCAGCAGATGACGCTATTGAAAGTGCATTAACAAGTGGTAAAGTACAATTCCAAGTTACTAAAATTAAATCATTAGTTGTTACAGCTGACGAAGCAAACCAAGAAGCAGTTATCAGTACTTTAATGGATGTTGTTAAATCTGAATTAGGTAAATCACTTGCGAGAGGTGTTGAAAAAGCTATTGTAAATGGTGACCAAGACACAGGTGATGATAACATTAACGGTGACCCTGCTGCGACTGACGTAACAAGAGCTTATGCAAAAGGTCTTAGAAAATATGGTTTAGTAAATACAGTAGACGCTGGTGGTGATGCAATCACTCTTGATGATATTAAAGCAGCAAGAAAAGCTATGGGTGTATTTGGTGTTAATCCAGCTGATATGGCATTAATTATCAATCCTGAAACACTTTATGATTTACTTGGAATTGATGAAGTATTAACAGTTGACAAAATTGGTTCTGATAGAGCTGTTTTAAGAACAGGTACAATCGCAAGTATCTTTGGTATCAATGTTATTATCTCTGAATATATCCCACATAATTTAGGTGCTGACGGTAAAGTAGCTGATGACGGTACAAAAACTGCTGCATTACTTGTACACTTACCTTCATTTAGAAGAGCAAAAAGAAATGCTGTATCATTAGAGCAAGATAGAAACATTGTAAATGGTACTAACTTATATGTTGGTCAAACTTACACTGACTTCAAAATGACATCAGTTGCTGGTAATTCAGTAGTATCAATCATTAACTTAGCTTAATAGTTAAAACATAAAGGCTGTTTTCCTTTATGTTACTTCCACACAAGCTTACAAAATATATTGTGATTTGTATGTTCAACAAATCAGTAAATTAATAAGGAAGACACTAATAAGTTGTCTTCATCTTTATTAGATAAATTTCATATAAAGGCTGTTTTTCCTTCTTTTCAGCCTTTATATGAAATTTTAATTAAAGGATTATAGATGAGTTATAAAGTACAACTAAAAGATAAAGGTTCTATGATTATTGACGGGGAAAAATACCCATTCAATCAAATTAGAACTGTAAGTAAAAAAGTATTTGAGTACATTAAAGTTACATTTCCTACTAAGTTTAATTTCTTTGGTGAGCCTGAGAGAAAGGTTGTTAAAACAAAAGAAAGTAAAGTTGAAGAGAGGGCAAAAGAAAAAGTAACAGAGGAAGGTAAAGGTTATACAAGAAAATCTTCTAAAAAGTAAGGAGCTATAAATGGCTGATAATAAATTTTTAGATGAATTTAAAGAGTACAAAGATATTCCTACGGATAACACAGATACTGACACTATTTTAAATAAAGTATTAGATGGGGCTGAAAGCTACCTTAAAACACAATACTATGTTTATTTAGAAAAAGAAAGTTTAACTAAAAAATTGAATGGTAAAAACTATAATTTTGTTGTTCTACCTAATAAGTATATTAGTTTAACTTCTGTTAAAATTGATGGTGTAGATATTGATTTAGCTAATTTCTATGTTTCAGGTAATTTAGTTTATTACATAAATAACATATTTAGTTTTGGTGTACAAAACATTGAAGTAGATTTTGACATAGGTTTTGAAGATAGTGATGATATTCCTGCTGACTTAAAAGTAGCTTTCTTTATTGTAGCTGATAAGTTGTACGAGAATGTACAACAAAATACTAACACGATAGATTACAGCGCTGATAGTAATTTTGGTAGAGTTAAAACATTAAATACACTACCTGATACTTTCTATCGTTTATTACAACCACACATAAGTCCTGTGCTTGGTGTGTAAGTTATGAGTAAGCTAACTACTGAGAGTATTAGATTACTTAAATACTTAGATGAACTATTAGCTTTTAATCATACTTTTGATTCAGGTATTGGAAAGAAAAAGATAAAAGGTGTTTCGGGTACTATGTATAGTGTGTTACTAAACACTATGGCTGAAGAGGTTAAAAAGGCAGAGAGTGAGTGGATAAAGGAATTAAAACCTAAATTATCTACACCACTACCTTATAAGTATAAATACAAAAAGCGACCACAAGGTAGAATGTTTCCTTTTAGAATACCTAAGTCAAATGATTTAGTTAATTCTCTATCGACTGATTTTGTAAGTAATTACACGAATGGTACTATTGACATTAAAGCTTGGGCTGAGATAAATTCATTACACGCTTTATTAACTAATTATGGTTTTAGTAGAGCAGGTAAAGGTACATCTAAAGGTAAGTGGGCTGAGAATAATTGGATGGAAAAAGTGTTTTACTCTGACAAACCTTATGGTAATAGCAAATATGGTTATGTAACTTCGTTTTCTACAATAGTGCATAATATATTTAGAAGTAAAAGATTATATAATAGAATTTACTACCTTAAAAAGAAATTAAGGGGGGAGTTAAACTTTGAGTAAGAGAAAAGATATATTTGATAAAATAGTAGATATTGTAAGTAACAATGATAACATCAAACACACCTATATAAACGTTGCACCTACTTGGGGTAATGTTAGAGTGTTTCCTGCATCTGCTGTATTATTAGATACAGAAAATATAGAATTAAAAGAATATAGTTGCTCTACAGATAGAGAACTAACTGTGCTTATATTGATTTATAATAAGCATAAGAACAATGATTATTCAGATATACTATCGGATATTTTAGATAGTATAGAGGATGATTTGAAGAACGATAGTGATTTAAGGGACTTAACTACTATTAGTTATCCTGAAACAATTACACAAGATGGTGGGATTTTATATCCTTTCACTATGGCAGAAATAGCTTTCAAGGTTAGATATTTTGAAAGCTAAAATTAGATAAGGAGCTTAAATGGCAAGAAAGACGAGAGGGATAGTAACTCAAATTAAAAAAGAGGATACTTTCAATGGTGGGGCTACATTTGATGATAGCGATGTAGTAGTAGCTAATGAGGCAACAATTACACCTAAAACTGATATGGTTGATAGAAAATTTTTAAACTGTGACATTGTTAAATTAGGTGGTGTACCTGTTAGAAATACAACAGATGGTACAGTTAGTGTTGAGATAGTTGCAGATACATCTGATACTGACACAGATTTCTTCGGTAAGGTTTTATTTGGTGCTGGTTTTGGTTATAAAAACGTACCAGGGCACGCAGGAGATGATACTGATAATGGTAAAGGTGGATTTGTAGGTAAAGATAGTGCAGGTAATGACGCTGATATGGTATCACTTGCTGATGATAATACAGCAGGTACTGATATTGTTTATTATGTTGCACATAAAGCAAGTGGTAATACTGCTGGTGAAGAATCAACTTACTCAATCGCAGTTAGAAAATTCTACGACGCTGACACAGTATGTTTATATACAACAGGTGTAAGAGCAAATAAAGTTGATATTTCAGTACCAACAGCTGATATTATTACAGCAAGTTTTGGTGTTGAAGGAAGTGATTATACAACTCCAACTGACCAAACTAAACCAGCTTGTAGCACAATTACTGCTGCACCTTTTGTAGGTAAAAGTGCTACATTCAAGTATAAAGGTAATACTGTAAATGCTATGGATTTACAAGTTTCAGTAGCTAATACAATCGCTAATGAAGATTCATTAACAAGTGCTGGTTATACTGATAAAATTATTACTGAAAAAGCAATTAGTGGTTCATTTAAAATCTTATTTGAAGATTTCAGTTACTTAGATGAGTTAAAAGAACAAACTATTGGTACACTTTATCTAAACGTTAAAGTAGGTGATAATGAGTTTGGTTTATATTTACCGAGAGTTAAAGTTCAAGATTATCAAGTAACGGATAACTCAAATATGTTAGTTGAAGCTACTGTTAATTTCATAGGTGAAACAGATACATCATTAGTACCTGCTCCTGAAGCTATTTTAGTGGGGATTAAATAATAGTCTGACTAACTTGTAACCCTTTTGGGTTGCTTTGTTTAAGAACATTAAGGTGAATTTAAACAAAGCAAAAATAAAATTAAGGAGCTTAAAATGGCAATCAAAGCAATCAAAAGACAAAGTGAATATAAATATATTCCATTAGAAGAAAGAGGAGAAAAGAAACCTACTACTTTCTATTTTAAACCATTAGATAAAGAAACAAAAGCAAGACTTGAAGATAAATTAGTAACAGTTAATAAAGATGAAACAATTAATATCAGTAATGCTACTTATATTTTAGAAGCATTTAGAATTTGTGTAGTTAAAGTTGAAAACTTTGTTGATGAAAAAAATAGAGAAGTACCTATCGTTAGAGGTAAAGATGGTTTAGTTGTATATGACTTTTTAGATATGCTACCTGATAGTATTATTCAAGAAGTAGGACAAACAATTATTAACATTTCAAAATTCCCAGATAAAGCTGACTTATTCTTAGGTGAATAAATAGGTAAACATAGCCTACCACTCCTACTATAGAGGGTCTTCGGTAGGTTTTTATTATATTTTAGACATTATTTGATTTTTAAAATATAATAAAAAGGAACACAATGGATAAATACCCTATACATAAATTAGAATTTACTTACAAAACTCATTTAGTTGATGAAGGTTTACCTGTAATAATTGAGTATAGAGTTCTATCTAAAGCTGAATTACTCAATTTACATTCAAAATACTACATACAAAACTCTCCAAATAATACATATAAATTTAAAATAGTTTATACTTCCCTCCTTAATGCTTACAAAGAATACACAGAACTACTTTCCGATAATGAACTAAATGATATATATAATAACATAGTAAAATACTCTACAATTAATGTAGACACACTTGAAGAACTTAAAGATAGCTTTACAATATCAAGTCACCAACCTTTACAGACAGATACATTTGATTGTGCATATTGTAAAGAAACAGGTTATTTACAGAAAACAAGGAATTGCGGGTATTTAACTGATTGTTCAGATTGTAACAAAGACTTTACTTACGTTATTGACGGTAAACTGTATAGACAATGCCCAAAGAGTTTAGTTAATACAATGCTACTTAAAGCTGGTTATGACTGTTATTTTATGTATAATAAAGGTTTATTACCCGAACAAGGTGGTATGTTAGACCAAACAGAGTTTTTTAACGAGGTTAGTATTAGTATGTTTAATTGGTTAAAAAAATATGAAAATGACATACTAAGTAAATCTGACGACCGATAGATAGAAAAGGAATATAAATGTTTAATAATGACAACAATAAAGTAAAGATAGACTTAGGTGTTGATTTTTCTCTTTTAGGGGAGAAGTCAGCCGAAGAGGCTTTTTACAAACTACAAGGTAAGGCTAAAACACTCACAGCCGAATTACTAAAATTACAGCAAATAGCGAGTAACACTGAATCATTTAAGAAGTATGATTTAGGTATTACAGCTCTTGCAGAGGACTTAGGAAAATTAGCAATAGATAGTAAGAATGTTGATTTAACAAGTGTAGCTAAAGAGGTAGCTTATTTAGAGAGCGTAACTAAATCACTTACTAAACAATTAACTACAATGAGTACAGCTGTTGAATCAGATGTGACTAAATCTATTGACGTACTTTCAAACAAATTTACACTACTTAACAAACAACTTATAACTTTTAAATCTCAAAATAATAACTTACTCCCTGATAATATGAAACAATCATTAACTACGAGGGAAACACAATTAAATAAATTTATTAGTACTATTCATAATTATAAAAAAGAGTTAATAAACTTACAAAAAGTGTATGATAATAGTTTAAATAATGGTGATAGTAATGGAGCAAAACAGACGCTACAATCTATTGAGTCTATTAAATCTAAGATAAAAGAATTAAATAAAGACTACACTATTTATAATAGTAGAGTTAGAGATAGTATTAAACAAGCTAAAGATAGTATAGTTGTAGATAAAGATAAATTAAATTATCTAACTAGATATAAAAAAGGGTTAATAGAGCTTGAAAGACAATATAAAGTTTTAGAATCATTTAAAGGTTATAAAGATGTTGTTGTTGATGATAGTATGTTACTTAACTCAAAGAAACATATAACAGACTTAAACGCTTTAATCAAAGACACAGATAATTTAAGTATGGATGACTTACTTAGTGGTTATAATAAATTAGACCACGCTATTAAGTCTATTAAACAGAATGTTAAAGATTTAGCTCCTGCACTTACAAAACAAGATTCACTTAAAATTATAAATGATTATGAAAAGAAATTAGCTAATTTACAGAAAACTATTAATAACAGAAGTCATTTAGCTCCTGACGAATCTATAAAAAAATCAAGAGAATATGTTGTATCATTAGAAAAAGAGATAAATAGATTAAAGAAAGCTTATCAATCTGAAACAACTGCATTTCTTAAATCAGGGCATACACATAACTCTACATTAATTGAAGCTAAGAAAAATGTTAATAGTTTAAATAAAGATATAGCTGTACTAACAGAGGGTTTAAATAAACAAAGCCACACTAAATTTTTTGGTGAGATAGCTAAAAGGGCTACTGTGTATATGGGGCTATTCCAAACTATTAGCTTTATTCAAAATACATTAGCTAATGGTGTAAGGTTTATAGCTGAGTACGATGGGGCATTACATAAACTACAAGCAGTAATGGGTGTATCAAACCAAGAAGCTAAAAGTTTAGAACAAACATTTATGCAGTTAGGGCAAACATTTGGTGGGAGTTTAGAATCTATTAACAAAGTAGCGTTAGATTTAGGAAGAGCAGGTATTGCTTCGAAAGATTTAGCTGATGCTACTAAGGTAACTATACAAATGGCACTACTTACAGGTGATACATATGAAGTATCAACACAAGCTATTGTAGGTTACTATACAACATTCGGTAAAATGGTAGCAGAGCAGTATAATGGTGCAAATGCTATGGAAGTTATAGGTAATAAGTTAGCTAAAATAGCCAATGATTCAAGACTTACAACACAAGACATAGCAACATCAGGGAACTACTTACTACAAATGACTAAAAATGTTGGAGCAAGTATTGATATGGTTGGTGCTTTACAAGTAGCTTTATCAAATGCAGGTGTTAACGCCTCTACAATAGGTACGAGTGTATCAAGATTTTTTACTATTTTAAAATCAGGTAGTAAGGACACAAAAGATTTATTCTTCCAATTAGGTATAAACACTAAAAACTTTGTAGCTGATTTAAAGAAAGGTGGTAAAGTAGGTAAAGACGCTTTCAACCAATTTTTAATTAAATTAAAACAAGTAGATAAAGTTAAATTTGATAACCTTACAAGTAACTTGCAAATACTTGACCAAAAAGCACTACTCGGTGTATATAACAATGTTGATGCTATTATTGAAGAGTTTAAAACATTAGGTGAAACATCTGCTGGTGAATTAGATTCAGCAAGTATTATAGCTAATTCTTACGTTAATATATGGGAAAGATTTAAAAATTTATTAGGTGAAATAGCGACTAAGATTAAACCTGTTACAGATATAGCTGTTAAAGGTTTACAGAGTGCTGGTTGGGTTGCAAGTTTAGCTATGAATCCTAATCAAACATTAGATAAATATAACATAGCTCAAAAAGCTACTGACATCACGACAAAAGAACAAGAGCTAAAAAGATTAGAAGCTTTACAGAAAGTTACAGGTAATTATACGGATGAGATTAGAAACCTTAAGCTTGAATTGATTAGTTTAAAACAACAACTTAAATTTCTAAATAATAGTTTTAGTACTAAGACCGTTATAGCAGACACAAATAAAGAATTTAGTGCTTATAGTAAATATGATAGTGTCACAAAAGGTGTTGAAACTACTCAAGATATAACAAATATGAGTAGGAGGTTCTTAGCTAACAATAAAGCTGATGAATTAGCTAAATACTTAGACATATTACATACTAAAAATGAAAAAGTGTATGATAAAGTGATGAATGCTTTATTGTCTAAAGCTAAAACTGATGAAACTTTTGGGTCTATGTTTAAAAGTGCTTTAGGTGTTTCTAATGATTTTTTAAATTATAGTATGAAGTTTCAAGAACTCTTAGGTAAATATGCTATGAGTAATAAAGCTAATGCTAATAATTTACAAACATTAGCTCCTAATATGAACTTAGACGTAAGTAAAAAAGGTACATTTGTTGGTTATAATGATATTACTTACACTGACGATAAAGCTACTAAAAGTAACAACACAGAGCTAATGAATAGTTTAGACCTTTACACTGCGATAGGTAAAGCCTCTACTAATTATTTAAAAGATGTTAAAGCTTATAGAAAAGAATTAGCAAGTATTTTAAAGTTATCTGCTGATGTTGAAAAACATGATTTAGCTCTAACTAAAAAGAACTTTAATAAACAAGCACCTAATGGGCTTAAAAACTTTATACAAGATGCTAAAAGTTACACAGAGGTTGTAACAAAACTTTCAGGTAAATTAGTGGAACTACAAAAAGAGAAAGCACAAGCAACTAACAAAACTGATAAAGACAATATTGATAAAAAAATAAACTCTGTCAAAGCAACTCTTAACATAGCTAAAGAAAGAGTTAATATAGACGGTACACAAATACAAATTAGAAAGAAATTAAACGTAGCTACTATTGATTACTATAAACAATATAAAGAAAAACTTGATAGTACTTATGTAGCGTTAACTAAATATAAACAAGTTAGTGCAGATATAGCTAATATAGAAAAACTCAGAGTTCAAGGTAAAATTACCTCTAAACAAGCTAATGAGTTAACACAATTAGCTGAAAGAGATAGGTTAGAAAAAGACTATCTTAAACTATTACAAGGTAAAGGCAACTTGTCTTCAGGTGATTTATTAAGTAAATTAGATAGTTTAAACAATGGTTATTCTGCTATCAACACAAAAGGTAAATACACTGATAGAGTAAATCAAACATCGGACGCAAGTACTACTGTTTATAACAAAGCTATCGGTAACTTTATGTCTAATGATTTGAGTTCTATTATTGAAGCAAGAAATAAAGAGATAGAACAAATCAAATTCAAAACTTTATTAGGTGAGAAATTAACTAAAAAAGAAAAAGAAAAATTAGATATTTTAGAAAAAGAAAACAAAGCAGACAAAGAGAAACTCTTAGAGAACAACTTACTTAAAGCAAGTGTAATGGCAACAGCTGATGTATTTACTAAATTAGGTACAGGTCAGTATAAAAATATAAAGTCATTCCTTAAAGATTTAGGTAATCAAATAACTCAAAGTATCACGAGTTCTTTAATGCAAAGCTTTACAAGTTCTGTTATAGATAGTTTAACACAAAGTACCACTAAAGCCGCGGTAAATAGTGCTACACAAAGTGCTGAGAGTGGTGCTACAACCTCTATAATGGGTACTGGTCAAAGTAGAGTAGGTAGAGCTATGGTTGCTTATGGTGCAGGTAACATAGCAGGTAGTATAGGTGATACTATTACAGGTACAAAAACAAAAGCGGGGCAATATGCTGGTTTAGGTGCAGGTACTGCAATGTTATTTGGTGCTACACCTCAAACTGCCGCCGCGATAGGTGTAGCAGGTTTAATATATGGAGGTATGAAAGGCTCTAAGGCTTTAAAAGATAGTGGTGTTAGTTTTAGTAGTGGTAGTTCAAATGCTACAAGTGGTTTAGACACATTTAAAGACTATAAAAGGTCATCTTGGTTTGGTGATAAAGCTTGGACTGAATATGAAACAGCTTCGTACGGTATTGTAAAACAAACACAAGATTTATTCAAAACTTATGGTTATTTAAAAGATAAATTAGGTGCTGGTTCAGATATTTATATACAAGCAGGGGATTATAATAATGGTGAGTTAGCTAAAGAATTCACTAAACAATTATTAAAACCTTTTACAAATAACTACGATAAAGTAGCAGATGAATGGGCTGATTATGCTGATAAAACAGACACAGACTTAAATCAATTAATAACAGAAAGTATGAGTAATTACTTTGCTGAGTTAGACAAAGTGAAACAAGCATACTACAAATCAATAAATGATAGTGTAGCAGGGGCTAAATTAGCTTTAACAAATGCTACTAAGGACTTAGACTACTATAAAGAATACTTAAATGTTGATGATGTGACATTAAAGAATTATGAGAGTTTATATAAAGCACAAATGAAAACAAACCCTACACCTGACACTATTGAGAATTGGAATCAGTTAGGTGACGCTTTAATTGCGGCACAAGAGGCAGAGAAAACTTACTATGACACATTAAGACAACAAACGTATGATGATAATTTGTTTGCCCAATCGTGGTCAAATTATGTTAATCAACAATTAGTAGATTATTCAAATAGTATTATTAGTGTATTTAACAGTATTTTAAATAGTTTAAATGACTTAAGAAATAGTTGGCAAGATGACACAGCTACTAACTATACTGACAGTGTTAAGACTTATTTAGAATCAAAAGATACTTTATTAGGTATGTATGATGATAAAGGTAATTTGAAAGATACCTATAAAGCCGAGGATGTACAAAAAGTATATAATGACTTTATATCTGCTTCAAACGCTTTGAAGAGTTCATCAGATGATTTAATAAACTTTGATACACAAGACTTAACACAACAAATAGCATTGTCTGATATTGACCAAATATCTAACCTAACTACAAACTTAGATACAGTAATGAAAGTTAATGTAGTAGGTAATGACGCTAATTTAGCTGTTAGTGACGACTTGAGTCCTATCCAACAGTCATTAATGACGTTAGAAGAGTATAAATACTTAACTCCTGATGATATAACAGACGTTGATAAAACATTAAAAGATGTAGTAGACGGTGTTGCTGGAGTTGCTGATAATGTTGATTCAGACAAAGATAGTACAGCTGATTTCTTAACTAAGGTTGAGGATGCTATTAATATATTGAAAGAGGCTAACATAGTTGAGGCAGGGACAACACAAGACACAATAAACTTATTAAAAGATAGTGAGGTAATTAATGCGTCTGATATAACGTTAGCGACTGATAATTCTACAGAGGATATTAAGAATGCTTTAAGTATTTTACAAGATACGGAAACAAGTAATCTAACTGACATTCAAAATGCTACTGAATTAATTAGTGGTAATGGCGAGTATGACTTAGACACTGTAAGAGCTTCAATTAAGAGCTTAGAGGATAATGAGGATATTAATTCTGATGATATAAACACAGCAGTAAATAACTTAACTGACGCAACTAACATTAATTTAGACGACGTACAAAATGCTATCACTATTCTTAATAATGACCAAAATGATTTATTAGACAGTGGTGGTATTAGTGTAGCTGACGCCTTAGCATATTTGACTGATGATAATGGTGTGAACTTAGAAGATGTGAAAGTAGCCTCATCAACATTAACAAGTGTAAATGGTTTAGATGATAACTTACCAATATCTATTGCTAAAGATGATATAGGGTTATCGTTAGATAGCACGTTAGGTGATGTATCTACTTACACACAAGCAACAGCAGAGGCATTAGGTGCTAATAAAGATATTACTTGGGATAATGTTACATTTGATAGTAATCTTTACACAGATGAACAGAAGAAAAATATCATTGACACCTTAGGTATTACTAATCAAGATGATTTAACAAGTACTTTACAAGATTTAAGTAACATTAAATATAGTGGTGGTGATTATCTTAGTCAGTTATCCGTGAATGATGCTAACAACTTAATATCTGAAATAAACAAACTAAATCTTGACCCTACATCAATTTCAGGGTTAGATTCATTATCTATGGCTAATTTAGATATGTCAGGTGTGGATGTTAGTAGTTTAGGTTATACAAGTTTAAGTGCAAATAATGTAGAAAGTTCAGTATATTCAGGGAATCCTGAGATTAAGGATTTAACAGATGGTGGTCTAATCTCATTATCTAAAACTAACAATGTCTTAGATACATTCAACAACTTAGACTCAGCTATAAATTATGATTTGTATGATACCTTAGGTAATTATATGACAGATGAAGATTATAGTAAATTGAGTGATTATTATAACGATAAGTCTTCATATATAAATGATAATGTAATTCAAGAATCTATAGATTTTTTACATTTATTAGACGCCCCTTTGGTTGATACACATAATTCTTGGAAAACTGCGTCTAATTTATTAGCACTATCTAATTTAGACACCGACGGTGATTACTCTGCTTGGTTAGACGCATTAAAGTTATTACCTGAAGATACAAAAATAAGTTATACTAATGGTTATAATCAAGACGACAGTATGACAGTAAAAGATATTTTAAATAAATATCCTGACGCACTTAGTTGGGCTGACCAACAAATACATAATAGATACTCTCCACAATTTGCAGATAATGCCCAAGAGTTTTTGAATAAATACTTGCAGGGGTTTTTAGGAGATACAACTCGTTATTTTTATAACAAGTATGCTTCACAGGGTTATGCTAATGGAGGTTACACAGGTATAGGTCAAGGGTACGCAGATGAAACGGGTGAAACCGTAGCAGGGATTGTGCACGCAGGTGAATGGGTTGCCCCAAAATGGATGGTACAACAAGTACCAGAGTTATTTGCAAGTTTAGAGGGTGCAAGAAAGAATAAAAGTATAAACAATAATACCTATGCTAACGGAGGTTTTACTGATTTACTATTAGATAAATCAACACCAATACAACCTATTGTTTATAACAGCACTACTGATTTAACAGAAACAAATAATATAATGAAAGAACAATTATATTACCAAATAAAAATGTATAAAATTTTAGATAGAATTGATAGAAATGGTGTTGGGACTTACACAGTTTCAGCTCCTGCTTAATAAAGGAGGATAAAATAAAGTGAATATATTATTAGAAAAAGGTAGGAGTGAGTTTTCTAACTCCTCTCTATTTTATGAGATAGAAATTTATGACGAAGATAATACATATGATGACGGAGATGAAGTTATCTACTTAAAAGACGGGCACAAATACACTTCTAAAAAGGATGGAAATGATGACCCTCTTGATGATGATGATAGTTGGGATGATAATGGGGAATGGGATAAAGTTTATATCTATGATTTTTGGGAAAATGGGAAAGAGTACAACAAATTAGATTTAGTAAGGTCTGGTTCACACGGTTACCAATCATTAGTAAGTAATAACACAAAACCATTAGATAACACCGAGTATTGGAATGATTTAGGTGAGGATAAATACTATCACACAATATGGGATAGTAGCACATCTTATAGTACAGATGATATAGTTATCTACAAAAAAGATGATGATTTCTATTACTTATTTCAATCTATGAAAGATGATAACGATAGTGAGCCAACTACTAATATAGATTGGTATGAACTAACAACTCAAAATGCTTACAAAGCTTTTGATATTTATCTAAATACACACACAACAGCAAAAGATAGTTTATCAATTTGGTTAGACTTAACTAAGTGTAATTACACTGCTTTATTATCTTTATTAGGTGAGAAAATAAGAATACGTGCATACTCTTCAAGTATGGAAAAATTAGATGATATTGAGATAGACTTAGTAACTAACATAGAAGGTTGGGAGGACTATTTTTATGGAGATTTAGATGAGTTTTTAAGTAGTGTGTTTGAGGATATAACATATTCTTATACAGGTTATCTTAGAGTAGATTTAACAGGTTCACAAAATCCTATATTATTAGGTAAAGCCTTAGTTGGCTATAAAAAAGAATTAGGTGCTACTTTATTAGGATTAAGAGGAAGTATAACCGACTATTCTACAAAAGAAACAGATGATTATGGAAATATATATTTGAAACAAGGAGCTTATGCTATCGAGAGTTCAGGTAGAATAATGGTAGATAATAATAACTTAGATTATCTATTTAGAAAGTTAGCAAGTTTAAGAGCTACACCTGTGTTGTGGTTGAGTGGGGCAGAAGATACATACAAAACATTAAATACATATGGTTACTACAAAGATTTTAGTATCATATTCGATAACAATGTTACATCAACTTGTGATTTGACAATACAAGGTATTATATGATGAATATAAAAGATATAGAAGGATTAATAAATGGCTAAAATAAATCAAAAAATAAGTACTTTACCTGATGTTAAAGATAGAAGAGATGCGGATTTCATACAATCTGCTGATACTTTCTTAGACATCTTACCTAATTTTAGTAGTGAATTAGATACATTCGGTGCAGAGGCAAATAACCTTAGGGATGAAGTAAATGATTTACAAGAAGCTACTAAGAGTTATAGAGATGAGGCTTACAAAAAAGCGGAAGAAGCAAAAGCAGTAGTTATTCCAGAGGAGGCTACGTATAGTGAAGAAGAAATAGAGTTAAGAGCTTTAACAATAGGTGAAGCTCAATTTAAAGCTTTACAAGAACAAAGAAAAAAAGAATATGCTGGAAGTGGTTTTGTTGAATGGGGTAACAACCCAGTGCATATACCTTTGATAAACCAATCAATGTATGTTCATTATGATGATTGGAAATCAATGTATATGACTTACGGTGGGTTAACAGAGTTAAATATAAATGGTGATTTAATAAGATTAGTAAGTATTAATTATGCTGGGGCTTCAAACAAAATAGGACTACCAAACCCAACTACTTCATTATTCACAATCACTAACTCAACTTCATTAAATGGAGATATGAAACAAGGTGATTTCGCTATCTTAAAAGATTTAGATAGAGAATTAGTTACTAATGGAACTTTTGATGATAACATTGATGGTTGGGTTTTTAATCAGTGTGATGGGTCATATGATGACGATAATAATAGAATGAAAGTTGAGTGTACAGATGAATACTCTGTTATACTACAAAATGACGATAATAGAAAACATTTGATTAAAGATATTAAATATTTGATTAAGGTAAAAGTCGATACTGATGAAAATCCTGACGATATGGTATTTTTAGAGTATTCATCAGGACCAGCAACTTATCATCATTTTAATTTTGATAGTAACGGTAATGGTGTATTAGAGTTTATTCCTAAATCAACATTTAATGCTTATAAATTTTTTATTCCTCATAAAAAAGATAAAGTATACTATCTAGACAATATCTCAATCAAACAAGTAGAAGAACAGCCTATTGTATCATTACAAGACACAACAGAAGGTATCGATGTTTATGAAAACTCTTCATTATTTGAAGCAAGAGATAGTGTATCGAGACAAGACTTAGTATTCTTAGAATCATTTGAAGTTGATGTAACTACGAGATTAGCTTACCCATTTGGTAATACACAATATAGAGGTGGTAATGTTGATAGACTATCTGGTATTGGTGAAGGTGATTTTGAAGGTGCTGATACTTACTCATTATTTGGTAATTGGCAACAACCTGGAGATTTAGTAGGGAAAGGCTATAAATGGGACGACCTTAGCATTGAAGACAAGATTAAATTTGTTAGTAATCCAGAACATAATGTATATCTTAGTAAAGATGGTAAGTTTATCCAAGTTCAATACAGAATTAGAGTTGTTAAAGGTTTAGGTAATGAATGGAGTAATATAGATCCTCAAATTATACATGGAAGATTAACTTACGATAGTAGTGCCAATAACAGAGTTCAAGTAAAAGGTTGGTTAAATAATATAAGTAATGATACAGGAAAATATAATGAGTTTACCTCGTTAGGAGAATTTTATAATGAACCTTCTTATTATGAAATAGAAAACGGTATTTTTAAAAATAATGCAAGTGATTTAGACGACGAAAACAAAGTATTTGCTCTCCCGATAGCACTTGTTCAAAGGGTAAACGATGGAATTTTTCATAAAATCTATAACCTGCAAGGAACAGCTTATCTAATCAATGACAATGGTGATGACTTAGTACCATTCGAAGAATTTGCTTTAGATAATACATACATCACAAGCTTAGAAGATTGCTTTAACATTTCTAAAATTGCTTATAAAGATAGTGACGGGAATTATGTTAAGGGAGATGATGATTCTGCTGTAACGAGAACAGGAACTATCGCAAGTGCTATTACTGCTAATGAGAGTGGTAGATACTCTGACGAGATTAATGAAATGGATGTTGAAGATTTAAGAATGTCAGCACATAAAAAAGTGTTAAAAGAGATACACGATGTTGAAAGAATGACTGACATAAATGGTAAGAGAAGAGGTAAGGAAACATCTACTTATTTTAATGGAAATATAGATTTAACTGATAAAACTGAGTGGAAACATTACCCTAATGATATTGAAGATATTACTTACTTATCAGAGAAAACTCACCAATTCAACAACACACTAATACAAACAGACATCATTGGAGATCCAAGAAAACTATCAGATAGGATTGAATATACGGTAACAGATACAGATGAAACTATTTCAATTCATAAAAATGAATATATTAAATGTGATGACGATACAAATAATGGTGGTACAACAGGACATTTATATAGATTATTAGCTGGTGATATAAGTAATATCCATAGTAACTCAACTGATGGTGATGCGAATACAGAAGATGGTCATATTGATTTCTCTGATACTGATGTATGGTTAGACTTAGGTGATGATTTAACTACAGGCGGGTATAAAGATGAGTGGTTAGAGAAAGGTTTTAATGGAACCCCTTTGATTGTTGGAGAGAATGGTGAGAGTTTACTACCTATTGCTGTTGGAATATATGACGACACAGCTTTAAAAATAAAAGTTATTAAAAAATATGTAAATTATTATAAGTTGTATGTATCTGATAAAAATGGTAATTTTATTAACTACAGTAAAGGTGACTTACATAATCAAAATAAATATAATGTAAATAATACATTAAATGTTTATTACATAAATATAAATAATTCTTATTCAGATTTAGGTTATGATTCAGAACAAGAAATGTTAGATTTAATGAAAGTAGTTGTTATATATGAAACACAAACAAATACTATGGAATTAGCCAATAATAGTAAAGTGTTAGATGTTTATCCGATGGCTGAAAAAGGTTATAGTAGTGATATAAACGAAGGTGTTTTTGTTACAAGTAATTTAATAAATAAGATACCTACTAATGGTATTATGTCAATAAATACTGAAAGTCAAACACTAACATTTACAAAAGTATCAGATAATACCTTAGATGGAGGTGGTGTTATGATACCTAAAAATAATTCATTCGATTTTAGTAATTCATCACATATGCCACAAATCAAACAATTCACATACTTAACACAAGAAAACAACAGGCTTTATTTACAGTATGTATTTAAAGAACTTAAATATGATGATGATACACATACTTGGGGTGATGATAATAAATTCCAAATAGTAAGTAATGTATCAACAACAACTGATGACAATGGAAATACAGTATTATACGGACAAAAAAGAATTCCATTACCTTATTTCTACAACGAGGAGGATTAATATGAGTAATCATAATAACTACAAGATCAAAGAAGATTTAGACAGAGTTGTAACTAATAAGAAACCAGAAAGTGTTATAAAAACTTTCTTTGTTTCTTACAAACAAGGTTTAGCATATCAAGAATTTATAGATAGTGTAAGGGTAGAATATAATGAAAAATACCCTAATGATATTAATTATTTAGTTTATGATAAGCTAAAAACTATTATTGACGAAAATGGTGAAGAGCAGTCAATACCTGATATAGATAATCCTAATGACTTACCTTTAAAACCTACATTTAATTTATGTTTACAAGGAGTATTAGAGCATTACACAGACCCCGTAATATCAGACGAAGAGTTTAATGAATTCTATAAACCTTATAAGAGAGAGTTATTAAACAAACAAAGAGATGAGGAAGTTGCTAACTTAACTATTGACCTTACTTTAAACGATGAAGTAGTACCTTTTGACGCAGATGAAGTATCACAACTTAGAATTACAAGAGCTTTACAAGTGTTAGAGGATGATGATGACACATTAGATTGGATTGATGCAAATGGTGATATTAGAACACTCACAAAAGCACAAATCAATGAAGGACTTAAATTAGCAAGTTATAAGCAATCAAATATCTTTATGCGTTATGCTAAGTTAAAGGAAGAATTATGAAAAAATTAGCTATATTAAGTTTGATTTTGTTACTCCCTATTACATTTTTATTTGCAGAAACTAACAATTTCTTAGATAAAGACTTTTGGGAAAGTAAAGACAAACAAGAACACTTCGGAGGTTCTTTTGTTTTATCAAGTGTTATAGTCCCTGAATTATACAAAAGTTTATCAGAAACAAAACCAACGAAAACAGAGGTGTTTCTAATATCTGTAGGCTCAACTATGTTAATAGGCTGGGCTAAGGAAGTTCGTGACGGGCAAGGTTATGGTAATAAAGATATAAATGACTTAGACGCAGATGTATTAGGTGCTTTATTAGGTGCATTTGTTAATATCACAATTAGGTGGTGATGTGGAACATAAAGTTATAGTAGCCTTTTACAAAGCTAATCAACCTAAGGCTACTATCTTTGATAAATTAATAGCTTGGTACACAGGAGGAGCTTATTCACACGTAGAACTAATTATTGGTAGTATTATGTACTCATCATCAAGTAGAGATGGAGGTGTTAGGTGTAAAACACATAGTTTTGACAGTGATGTTTGGGACTACATACAGATAGAGGTAGACAATATAACAGAAATCTTATTATTTTATTCTCTAACTGAGAATGCTAAATATGATTGGTTAGGTGTGTTTAGATTTTTAAACCCTATTATTAAACAAAACCATGAGAAGTATTTTTGTAGTGAGTGGGTAACTAATGCACTACAACGTGTAAACAAACAAATGTTAAAAGTAAAACCTGAAAATATAAGTCCAAACGGTTTATATAAATTATTAAAACAGAGATGAAAGAGTAAGAAATGGTAAAGTATGAACAAATGAATGATATACCTATAATGCTATATATTATAGTGTTTGGTTTAGGTATGTGGGGAGCTATCCTAAATTACTTTAAAAGAGAAGACGATAAAGTTAGCAGGACTAAGTTACAAAAATTAGGTATATTTATACTTGATTTAGTGTCAAGTATGGGACTTAGTGTTATAACATTTCTTTCTTTATTGGGTTTAGGTATGAACGACATTATAGCTGTAGCTTTTAGTGGTTGGGTAGCTCATCAAGGAACAAGAGCTATTTATTTAGTTGAATTAATAATAGCAGAAAAATTAGGCAGTAAAGTAATGAAAGACGAGGTCTTAAAGTACAATGAAAAATGAATGTAAATTAGACTTACATAAAGAAATAGAGAAAGCTAAACGAGAGGCTAAGGTTAACTTACTTGTTACTATCTTAGCTTTCTCTTTAATTATATTATCTACTCTTTATGTATGACAAAAGGAATTAAAAATGTTAAGTACATTAGTTACAATGATATATGAAATGAGTATAGCTATATTAGGTAGAGTAGCTTGGACGGCTGTATTTGAAAGATTCTACACAAGACTACTTATTTATAGTTTAAAGAAAATACAAACTATGAGTACTAATGATGTAGTAGATTCAACTGTTGAAGACATTATAAATAGCCTAAAAGGTAAAAAATTAGCTGTGGTAGATAAAGGAGTTTAATATGCTCCTTAAAAAGATAGATAGATGGATAACAGCTGACGAAGATGTAGATATTGCTGATGAGATAAACTCTATGAAATCAGATGTTAATGACCTACAAGAAGCTGACGATAACAAAGATGAAGACGGAAACTACGTAGATATTATCCACGGAGAGATTTATGATGATAGAACTAAACAAATCTTCGAAGTTATATGTGATTATGGTATAGACTATTACAAATTAAATGCTTATTACAAAGTAGATGATGATACTTATATTACAGGTATTATTGATTCTACCCCTTTCCTCCCTGTTATTAGGTATTTACAGCAGGAAGCATTTAGTGTAGGGAGTGTATTATGATTGATAGCCCTGCATATAACACATATTTTATAGGTCAAAGTATTGTTAAAGGTATTAAAATTAAAAGTAGTTTTTGGACAAGACCTCGTAGTAATGATATAAAACTTTATATATCACTTACTATTGACCCACTAAATAAAACTGAATTAAATGTAGGTGTAGTTGAAGACAATGGATTTTATTGGACTAACCCGTTTACCTTAGATGAAGTAGGAGAGTATATAATACATTGGTATAGTATGTCTTACGGTATAGACTATAAACAAACATTTACAGTGATACCTTATAGTGATTTAAACACTGCATTAGAGGAATTAGAGAACAAACTACAAACAAGTCAAGATAGTATTACACAAATCTTAATTAGTTTAGGCGAGAACATAGAAGCGACTAAACAAGAGATACAATTAGATAACAATATAGGTAAAATTGTATTCTGAGTATTGACCTAAGTAAGTCAGTAAACTACTTATATTTTTAAAGGAGCATATATGGCTAACATTAAGAAAGCAGGGGTACCATTTATTGTAACATTAGATTTAACACCAGATTTATCAGATAATGCTGATAAATTTAAAGTTATTTTAAGAAAGAACATAGATGGGTCTGAAACTACAATAGTTGATGGTAGTGACGGTGCAGAGGTTACAGAGTTAGATAGTTTAGCTGGTACATACCAATTTGAAATGATGATTGATGAAGTAGGAGATTATACTTTATTAGTTGACGCTGATATTACAGCATTTAATAAAGTGGCAGCAGCATTCGTTGTTACATCAGCAAGTATTGACGATGTTAAAGCAGTTGTTGATGATAGTTTAGTAAAAATAGAAGCTATTAAATCACAAGTTGATTTACTTGATGAAGATGGATTAAATGCTATTGTTGATAAAACAAATAGCTTACAAGTTACAATAGAGAACATTAGAGATTTAATTACTGATGTTACAGCTACCATTAAAGTAAGTGGTGATAAAACAGCTGATGTTAATAACGGTGATGTGTTAAGTGGGGAAACTACTAATGCATTAGGTAATGTAGTATCTTCAAGTTATGATAGTGATAATGATGTAACAGCTATTGTGTTAGATAATGTTAAAGGTATATTTGATGTTGAAACACCTGAAAACTTATACAATGGTGATGTTGATTTAGGTGGTATTAGCGAAGTAGCTTATGGTGGCGGTGCAGTTGACAGTGTAATGGAATTTGTGAAATCATTAAATGCTGAACTTACAGATGGTGCAAGTGGTTTAGAAGCCTTAGCTACATACTCTAAGGATATTGAACATATCTTAAACGGTGATGATACATTAGAAGACGGTAGTGATAACCCTACTGCAGGTAAAGGATTAGTAGCTATATTTAATAATGTTGATGGTATTAGCGACGACATAGCTGATTTATCATCACAATTAGATAGCGTAAAATCAGACTTAAGCGACGCTATTAATAGTGCTAAATCTGATATTCAAGATAGTGTACAAGCTGTTAAGGACGTGGTAGACGCTAATAAATCACTATTAGAAGATGACACTTATGGGTTATCTGCACTTAAAGACTTAGTTGACCAACTATCAACTGATTTAAGTGATGACACTAAAAGTATAACAGACATCTTAAATGATGACACTTATGGGTTATCTGCGTTAAACGATACAATCACAAATAGATTTGATTCTGTTGATAGTGCATTAGTTGATGTTAATGCTAAATTAGACAACTTAGGTGCTATTGTTAGAACAAACGTACAAATTTAAGGTTAGGTTTTCCTTTCCTTATTTTATTTATTTTAAAGGAATACAATGTGGTATATAAATGAAGACCATAGTGTTACTATGACTTTCCCTGAAAATGCTGATTTAACCTTATATCTTAGGAAAGATTTAAACGACTTTAAAGAGTTAGATGTAGACATAGAAAATCCTGAAACAACTATTTATCAAACAACTATAAACATAGAAGAAGAAGGAAATTACACTCTAAAAGTTGAAGATAATAACTCTAATATATTTATAATTAAAGAGTTTAAAGCTATCAAGAAAGAAGTATTTACAGATAATGATAGAACAACTCTTAATACTATAACTAGTAATATAAATCTATTATTAGACATAGAGCAAGGTAATTGGCAAATTAAAGATAAACAAATGATATTTTATAATCGTGTAGGTGATGAACTTATGAGATTTAATCTATTTGATAAAAATAATATACCTTCTGAAAAAGTTGTATATAAAAGGGAGAGAGTATGAAAAATGAATTAATAAGTAAGATAAAATTAGATGAGGGATTTAAAGGTACTGTGTATAAAGATAGTAGAGGTTTTCCTACAATAGGTTATGGGACTTTACTACCTATCACTGAAATAGAGGCTGAACTATTATTAGAATATAGACTTGATTTAATTGTACAAGAACTAATCAATAATAAACCTATTGTAGTAGAATTACCTGACGAAGCTCAAAATATATTATATAATATGGCATATAATATGGGTGTACCTACATTACTTAAATTTAAGAAAATGTGGAGAGCCTTAGAGGAAGAAGATTTTAAAACAGCAAGTGCTGAAATGGAAGATAGTAGGTGGTATCATCAAGTAGGTGATAGAGCTAAAGAATTAGTACAAAGAATGTATAATGTTAATAAATAAAGGGCTAACTGATGAAAGTATCATAACACAAGGTTACGGTTGGTTACCTGAAAGTATAAATGATATTATTACATTCTTTGTGGACTTATTTACAAATTTAAGGTATCAAGATGATAAAATACACTATTGATATAACACAAGGTATTACATTATATGAAACATTAAATTTAGGTGTAGAACTTAAAGAATACATAAATAAAAATATCAAATTTAATATTATTTTAAATACAGAAATTGAGTATGAAAATGATGTTATTAAATTTACAAGGATAGATGATGAGCAATAACTACAATACTGTATATCAATTTGATATAGGTACAAGATTTGATTTTAGTATTTCCGTAGATATAGATAAAGTAGATTTAGCTAAACTATATGTACTTAAACCCGATAACACTAAAATTGAAGTTGAATGTGAGTTAGACACAGAGAATGGATTAATTTACTATGTAACGCAAGAGAATGATTTAAACTTAGCAGGAACATATCAGCTACAACTATATTGTGAGCTTGATGACGGTTCGTGGAAAGGGAGAGGACAAATTATAAAACTCCCTGTAAACAAAATTATATAAACTATAATTATTATTGAGGGCTTTACTCCTATTATTTGCTTTGATTGTTTTAAAGCCCTCAGTTATTTTTATTCAAATATGTTACCTTTAATTTCTATTGTATCTAACACAGTTAAAGGGACAAATTCTTCTCTTACCTTATCATCAATTAAAAAGGCACTACATCTTTCATCATAATATACAACACCCTCTGTACTAAAACCTAAACTTATGGAAGAGATATTCACAATATCTCCTACATATATTTTATTATTGTGGGTGTCTTTTAAACCTATGTATTGACCTAAACTATTGTCAATAAAATAATCACCAAAACTAAATCTAAAAAATCTTTCTAACTTGTAAGTATTAGTTTGTGTAAATAAATCTTCATTATTTGTACCATAAATCCACTCATTTGTTGTCTTCATTTTACCTCTAAACTCTAATATCATAATATACCCCTTTAAAACTTAATTAATTTTTGATAATTTAATTCCCCATACTCATCATAGCTTAAAATTAATTGAGAAGGTACTTCTTTAATAAACCCGCTATGGAAAGCATAATCATCCATACCAATCATTGAGCCTACTGTGCAAGCTAAACCTCCGTTACTCATTAGAGCTGATTTATATTTATGGAAATGCCCATTTAGTAATAATGTAGGCTCTACCTGATACATTGTTTTACATAAATCTATAACTTGTAATAAACTACTCGGATTACCTACGTCATATTTCCTAATAGTATCAGAGTGGAAAGCAAAACCATAGTTATTATTAGGTAATTTTATTAAGTTAAACCCACTAACGTCGTAGTTTATACATACTCTTGTACCTTTAAATACCTCTTTTAGAAATGAATAAATTAAGAAATCAAAGTCATAACCTTTTTTATAAAATGCTACATTTTCACTCAACCTTGCATGATTACTATTTGTTAATGTGATATGAATGTTCTCAAATTTAGTCTGTAATGGTAAAACTAAACCACTAAATATACTTACAAACTTAGTGAGTGCTGACACAACAGGTAATTCTCCTGTGAGGTTTGATTGATGAATTACACCTTGTAAAATATCACCTAAAACTACAATTTCAACATCTCTTGTATGTTCATTGTTTAACATTGTAAAACATTTATTTAATCTTTCCTCTGCTATCGATATATTATACTCATTCACACTACCTACATCTTCCTTTTCGACTAAACTACCTAAATGTAAATC
>Ga0256828_1000070_pt1 | contig 66787 bp, 71 predicted proteins | sample CV88metaG_FD_185993 | JGI IMG/M metagenome (GOLD analysis project Ga0256828, IMG submission 185993) | Hydrothermal vent microbial communities from East Pacific Rise, Pacific Ocean - CV88 | ecosystem: Environmental > Aquatic > Marine > Hydrothermal vents | place: Pacific Ocean: East Pacific Rise...
CGTATGAGCTACCTTGCAGGAAGAATTCCTAAAAAACCTTATGCAACTGCTTCTAGCCCTGTTGATGGACTGATTCAGTTTTAAATATATCTAGTTAGACCTTGCCAATGCGGCAAAGTCTATCACCTCTTCTTTACTCTCTTCTTGACGCTTTTTATCTTCTTCATAACTTCGAGTTGTAAAGATATACTCATGTTTCCCTTTGTTTAAAATACACCCTTTTATAGCAGGTGAGCAGTTTACATGTAAGAGTTTACAATATCCCTTACAATCATATTGACAACCCCATCCCATAACTACCCCTCAATAGTAAATTTTTCACTTAGTTGACTCATTAAAAGAAGTTTACCCATCCCCTCAAAGAAAAATTGTATCTCTTGAGCTGAATTTGAAGATTTTTGTAGTGTCCTCAAAAATACTAGTTGTGATTCCTGAGATGCTTGCATATATGTGTCAATAATATACGCTAATGTCAAATGCATCATCTCACCATTTATCTCAAAGTCTATACTTGATTGACTATTAACACCTTGTGCTTCTACTAACTTTATACACTCTCTTGCTATATCCATTATAAAACCCCCATAAGTGAAAGCATCACAACAAACATCGCCACAGGAGTGAGATAACGAAGGGAGAAGTACCATCCGTTAAAAGCCCATTTTAGTTGTGGACGCATCACTTTTTCAACCTCACTACGAGGGACAATAAACCCTACAAACAGAGCCATAATAAGCCCACCAAGTGGTAACATAATAGCAGCCGTTATATAATCCACCCAATCAAAAAAGTTTTTAGAACCCCATGTTAAGAACTCTTTTGCTCCATCTATATTTGATAAAATCGCAAAGACTCCAAAAAACCAGAAGAAAAGTCCCATCACTACAGAAGCTTTAACCCTACCCCATGAAAATCTATCTATAAAGTACTGCACCATCGGCTCAACTAAAGAAACAGAAGATGTAAGCCCTGCAAATGCTAAGGCGATAAAGAAAAGCACTGCAAAGATATTTCCTAAAATACCCATCTCATAAAAAGCAGCTGGTAAAGAGATAAAAACAAGCCCTGGTCCTTTTGCTGGTCCTGAACCATACTGATAAAGAAAAGTAAAAAGCATAAGCCCTGCCACGATGGCGATAAGCGTATCTAAAAATACAACCCAAAAAGCAGCTTTAACAAGATTTGCATCTTTTTCTAATGATGCGGAGTAGGTCATAATAGCCCCCATACCAAGAGAAAGTGTAAAAAATGCGTGTCCAACAGCGGTAACAAATGCTTCTGAGTTAATCTTAGACCAATCAGGTGAAAACATAAAGGAGAGTGCTTGAGAAAAAGTATCTAAAGTAAGAGCATAAGCAAACATTCCAGCTAAAATAATCATCAAAAGAGGCATAAGATATCTATTTAACTTTTCAATTCCCCCTTTAATCCCTTTTGTAAGCACATAAGTGATAATCGCAACAGAAAGTGTATGATAAAAAAACTGTGTTAAAAAATCACTGTGTAACATTGTAGTAAAAATACTTTCTGCCTCTTGCACTGATGATGGAAGATAGGTAAGTGAAGTCACTATATAGTTAAAAATCCACCCTATAACAACAGAGTAAAAAATCATAATAAAAAGCCCAGCTAAAGATTGAAAACCACCAAATTTCCAAAGATTCTTATTCTTTGGTGCAAGTTTTTCAAAAGAGGAAACAGTATCAACTCTGCCTAAGTACCCTATAAGCATCTCAGCTATCATAATCGAAAAACCTATAAGAAGTACTGTTAAAAGATAAATTAAAACAAAAGCACCTCCACCATATTCTCCAGTAATATATGGAAATTTCCAAATATTTCCAAGACCAACTGCACTTCCAGCTGCTGCTAAAACAAATCCCAACCTACTAAATCTTGCTACTTTCATAAAACTATTTCCTCTTTTTAATTACGCTAATTATACGATAAAATCACTAAAATTTTAAAAAATTTCATTTTTTTTCAAAAAACACTTGACATTTATGATAAAGTTGTCTATAATTTCGACCTCATTAGCAAGCGTAACAACTTCTTAATGTACAGGTCGGGGTGTAGCTCAGTATGGTTAGAGTACTTGGTTTGGGACCAAGGGGCCGAAGGTTCGAGTCCTTTCACCCCGACCACTTTTTTTACTTTTCAATTTATTTTTAAAAAATATCATGGTGGGATTAGCTCAGCTGGTTAGAGCACTGGTTTGTGGTGCCGGGGGTCACGGGTTCGAATCCCGCATCCCACCCCATTTTTAAAAGATAAAAACAGATAATATAACAAATATAGTAGCGTCCGTGGCTCAACTGGATAGAGTTTCGGATTTCGGCTCCGAGGGTTATAGGTTCGAATCCTATCGGGCGTACCATATTTTACTGATGCGTCCTTAGCTCAGCTGGATAGAGCAATGCCCTTCTAAGGCATAGGCCAAAGGTTCGAATCCTTTAGGGCGTACCACTGCATTTCTTATATTATTTGGTCAGAAGTGACATTAAACACTTTAACCACGCGGACGTGGTGAAATTGGTAGACACGCCAGACTTAGGATCTGGTGCCGCAAGGTGTGGAGGTTCAAGTCCTCTCGTCCGCACCACTCAATCATAAAACATTCCGGATTAGCTCAGCGGTAGAGTAGGTGACTGTTAATCACTTGGTCACTGGTTCGAATCCAGTATCCGGAGCCACAAAATTTCCCTAAGCTACGAACTTTCAAACACTTTTTAAAAGACTTCAAATTAAAAATATCTTCTAATAATAACTATAAATTAAATTTTTTAATTGCCAATTCTAATAACAAATGCATTTTTTTGAAATAATCGAGAAAGATAGATTTAACTGAGAGCCTGCTAATCTTATTTGACCAAAAATAAAGAACTAGCATGAGATATAAACATTAACACTAAAGTAGAAAAATATAGCTTTTTTGCTAGAATACTCATAATTACATCTTAACAAGGAAATACTTGAAATACAATATTGTACTTATCAATGATAATGAAAATGAATTACAAAATCTTGTTGCTTACTTTGATAATATTCATGATATAAATTTAAAAGTTATTCATAATAAAGAAGATTTTGAAGACTATATTAAACTCCATCATATTTATCTTATTCTAGCAAATGAACAGTGTGTAGCATTAGATTCTCTTTCACTTTGTCAAAATATTCGTTCTTTAGAGAAACTCAATTTTTTACCTTTTTTATATCTTATAAAAAATAATTCATTAAAGAGTATTCAAAATGCATATGAAATCGGTGTAAATGAGTGTATAAAATCACCTTTTAATTTGGAAGAATTAGTACTTCGTATTCATAGATACATCATTAACTATGAAGCCTTAAAAAAATGTTTGGGTCAAAATGAAAGACTTGCTATTGTTTTAGCTACCGATCAATTAACCAAAGTTTCAAACAGAATGCATCTCCAGACCCTACTTGTCCAAGCCATCAAAGAGTATAACCGTTATGATAGGACTTTTTCAATCATCTACTTTCGAATAAATAATATGCAAAAAATTAATGCTATTTATGGTTTTGCTAAAGGAGATAAACTCTTAAGAAATGTTGCTCAATTTATTGTTAAACACTTAAGAGCAAGTGATGTTCTTGCAAGATGGGGTGGAGGTGATTTTGTTATACTAACACCAAATACACATGCAAAAGATACAAAAATTTTAGCAGAGAAAATAAATACACAACTAAAACAAAAAACCTTTATTGCATCGTTTAATATTCATATCTCTTTTGGTATCACGGAAGTGCTTAAAAATGATACTATATCTAGTATAACAGATCGTTCAAAAAAAGCTTTACAACAAAGCATAAACAACCATACTATTAATATAGTCATAACATAAATACTATAGCAATATTTTTGCCGATACTGCTAATACAGCGCTTTCTGATCGAAGCACTAAAGGGGTATCAAGTCTAAAGACATCTTTTTGTGCTAAAAGTATTTTTTCTTCTGCTGAAAAGCCACCTTCACATCCTATAAGAATATTGTTAATATTTTGTGTTGTATCAAGTACCTTTTGAGTAAAGTCAAATACTTTAACATTAGGATAATCTTCTAAAAAAATTTTAAGATTTTTATAGACTTTAAATTCCATTATATCACTACGACCACATTGCTGATTTGAAGCTTCTATAATGCGTTCATAGCGTTTAAAATCTGCTTTAAAATTCTTTTGACTTCTTTCACAATAAATAAAAGAGATACCCCCTACCCCTATCTCATTTAAAGAAGCAAGTACTTTTTCTACAGACTTGGAATCTATTACACACCACCCTACATGTAAGCTTTTTTTTGCTTTCACTTCGTAGTGCTGAGAATGTACTTTTTTCAACGATAAACTGCGAGGTTCTATCTCTGTAATAGTGTAAGTATGGAGAAGTTTAGGGTTTGTTTTTTGCCTTAATGCAAGGGTATCACCAATCTTATGACGACGCACTTTAACAAGGTACTTATAACTTTCCCCTTTTAAAACAATAAATTCTTCTCCCGCTTTTTCTTCATACAAAAAAACCATCTTACAAAAACCACATCCATAAAGATATAAGCGTAATCAAAATAAACTCTACATATAAAATTTTTAAACCAAAAGGTTTATAAGCTTCTAAGGCTCTCTCTTTTTTAGAGTTTAAATAGCGTAACATTTTTGCTCTTTTTGCCTCTAAAATAATAAGAACAACACCTATAATAATCATCACAATATTTTCTAATGTAAAATCAAGATGTTTCGCAGCCATCATAACCATACCTGTAAATAGTGCTATTCCTATAGCCATAGAACTCAAAGGCATAAGTACTATAGACATTAAACGACGATATTTCGCCAACTCATTTGCATTCATAAGTGCCAAAATGTTGATAAAAACAACACCTAAAAGCCCTACTGCACCGATACTGTGGATACTAAGTCCCATACTATACATTTCATTCATAACGAAATTATATTATAATATGATAACGAAAGAAAGGTTTTAAAAAAATGGCAGTAACAATTGAAGAAGCATTAGCATATATTTATGTACAGACACCACAAAAATCAATTAAAATTATTCCTCTAGAAGAGGCATTAGGTAATATTTTAGCACAAGATATTATAGCGACACATAACCTTCCCCCTTATGACAACTCAGCAATGGATGGTTATGCTGTAAAACTACAAGATAGTGGAAAATGTGTAGAAGTCACCTATAGCATTTTTGCAGGAGATGATTTTCATGGTGAACTTAAAGAACACCAAGCTATTAAAATTATGACAGGAGCAAGAATTCCTGTAGGTACACAGTGTATTGTTCCCATAGAAGATACAAAAGAGTGTGACAAGGGTATTTTACTTCCTGAGAATTTAACACTCTCAAAACATATTCGTCTTGCTGGAGAAGATATAAAAAAAGAGGCTTTACTTTTAAAAAAAGGTCTACAACTTGATGCACACCATATTGCAGTTCTTGCATCACAAGGTATCAGTCACATTAAAGTCTATAAAAAACCACGCGTTGCTCTCTTCGCTTCAGGAGATGAACTAAAAATGCACTTTGAAGCTGTTACAGAGTACCAACTCTATAATACAAATACTCCAAGTCTTTTAGCAAGAGCTCAAGAGTTAGGATGTGAAGTGGAATTTCTAGGTACAGCTCATGATACACTTGAAGATATTCACCAACATATAAAAAGTGCTTTAGAATGTGACTTTGTTATCACTTCAGGTGGAGTGAGTGTAGGAGAGAAAGATTTTACAAAAGAAGCTTTTGGTGCTTTTGGTTATGAAATTTTCTTTGATAAAGTTGAGATTAAACCTGGAAAGCCAACTACATTTGGTAAAATTGGGAATACTATGATTCTTAACCTTCCTGGTAACCCACTAGCCGCAGCATTAAACTTTGAACTTTTTGGTTGTGCAACTATCTATGCTATGCGTGGAGCAACACATAAGTTTACAGCACCATTTTGTGCAACACTTACAACAGATATCGACACAAGAACAAAAAGGAGGACACTCATTCCTGGTTTTTATGATGGTAATAATTTTACTCCAAGTGATAAATATGCCCCAGGAATGGTTGCCCCTCTTGCATCGGCAAATGGCTTCATTATCATAGATACAACATCAACAAACATACAAAAAGGCTCTTCTGTACAAGTTATTAGTACAAAATATCCACTAACTGCTACAGAACCAAAGAACCTTATAAGCTTTTAAACCTTAGTCTTTATACAGAATGCGGGTTTATAAAAGGAGTATCGTTAAGTAGCTTTTCATAAAGATTTTTATCATGAAAAGCTTCACGAACTGCTTGAGAAAATACAATCTCATTAAGATTTATTCCACCCATTTGCTCTGAATAAGCATCATCTTCAAAACATTGAGCATAACCACTTTGTGTTTCATGAACAATAACTGAATGTAAAACTACCTCTTTTTCACCATTAGATGTAGAGGTTAAAGAGAGGAGTTTATCTATCATCACAAAAATAACACGAGAAAACTGTTCAGCAGATGGAGAAACAGGAAGCTCTACCCAACGCTCAGAATGTTTTTTCATATCTGTTCTATAAGTAGCATCATCTCTATTCCAAAGTGTAATAGCATGATCAAAACTCTCAACTAAATCTTTCATATTTTGCTTCATAAGACCAAAATCATAAACCATTTGACCATTATCCAAAAAATTTGATGCAAAAAGTAACTCCACCCTATAAGAATGTCCATGTAAAGAACTACGACATTTTATAGTGGAACATCCTCTGACTATATGAGCATTTTCAAATTTAAACATTTTTCTTATAATCATCTATACCCCTTTATTTTCATCCCATATGCGTATATGAAGCCTATCACTAAAGTTATACCCTTTTGTCTTACAAAACTCTATCAATGGCTCTGTATTGGCTTCTACTTCCTGTTTTGATCCACCAACTGGCATACAGTAAATAGTAGTTTTAGGTGAATGAAGAATGATGTTATCTATCTCATCTTCTAAACCTAGATTAATAGAATCTCTATCTATAGAAAATTTAAAAAAAGCATCTTTTGCATAAGTTGCAATAGTATAAATAACATCTCCTCTTACCCTCTTACTTAAAGGTTCCAAAGAGTTTGCAAGTTTTACAGAAAGTGCAAAAACACAGGACTTATAAACAGGGTATTTTTCAAAATCAATAGCTATCGTTGCATTAGTTTCAAAAGTAATTTGATGTCCTTTAGCCACTAATGCTTCTAAAAAATTCACAAAGATTATATCATTTGCATAAATAAGAGGTTCACCTCCTGTTATAACAATATCTACAGCACAAGGTAACTCATATAAATCAAGTACATGTAAGAGTTGCTCTGGATTTTCTATAGCTATCCAATTATGTGAAAAATGCTCTTTATTTACCGCATAAACAGTATCACAACCCAATACTTCACTACCATCAGGAGCAATCTCTTTACATCCAAATCCTTCACAACGCATATTACATCCACCAAAACGGAAAAAAAGGCTTGGCGTTCCAACATAACGTCCTTCCCCCTGAATGGAATAAAAATGTTCAACTAAATAAACCATAAACTGCTATCATCCACCCGTTTCATAAAATGCCCGCGTTGAGACTGCATCATCTTCACCACCCCAACGATTTTTTTCTGGTTTGGTTCTCACAACCTCTTTTAAAACAAGTGCAGCTGTTTTAATATCACCTTTTCTAATTGACTCTGCAATGCTCATCGCTTCATCAAAGTATAAACATGGTATTAAAAATCCTTCTGCTGTAAGTCTTATACGATTACACTCTTTACAAAAATCATCCCCATAAGGCTCTATAATGCCAAAACGATAGCCATCATCCATTTTATAGTAGCGTGATGGAGAAGATTTATCAAAGCCTTCATCTACAAAGTTATAATGCTTTGCTAAATTTTCAAGCACCTCTTTAGCTGTTAATCGAGCTATTCCTGCTTTTGCATAAGCATTTTCCATATACTCTATAAAACGAATAGTCATCCCTCTTGCTTTTGCATACTCAAGAACATCTATAATTTCATCTGCATTCATATTTTTCATAGGAACCATATTTACTTTTACTTTGAGTCCTACTTTCAATGCCTCATCAACACCTTCTAGAACATTGGCTAAAACATCTTTTTGTGCAATCTGTTGTGCCACTTCAGGTTTCAGTGTATCTATACTTACATTGATGCGTTTAAGCCCTGCATCTTTTAATTTTTGAGCTGTACCTTTGAGTAAAAAAGCATTTGTTGTCATCGCTAAATCTATAGAAGAATCATAATCATATATCATTTTTATAAAAGTATCTAAATCTTCACGAAGCAAAGGCTCCCCACCCGTAATACGGATTTTTTTAATCCCCTCATCTATACACACTTTTACAAATTCAAAAAGTTCTTCAAAAGTAAGAAGATTTTCTTTAGGAACCCAAGAAAATGGCTTTTCAGGCATACAGTACTGACATCTAAAATTACATCGCTCCGTTACTGAAATGCGTAAATAATCCACCACTCTTTCATAGCTATCAACGAGCATATTTTTTCCTCTACTAGTAAAATTTTTCAAATTATAACCACTCTTTTTGAATATAACTTGACCTATGTCAAGCTATTCATATATCTCAACTGTAGAACAAATAATATCATGAAGTGCTTTTTTGTCTTTTCTATAAAAAGGTGTTAAAAGTCCTAATAAAATTGTCGCAGAAAACAAAAATGCCACAAAACGACATAATGCTCTAAAGAAACTTATTTCTTCAAAAGTTTTATCATCTACCACTTTCATAGTATAAGCTTTTTTTCCAGGTGTTTGTCCAAATTTTGCAACTAAAATAGCATAAACAAGTCCATATAATGTCACACCCAATAAAGGTGCTAATTGAGAAGCTTGAAACGCATCTTTACCACCCATAACACCATAAGTGATAATGTATAAAATAGGTGCATATATCATAAACATATCTGTAATCAATGCCTTGATTTTATCAGGATAGCTTACATAATGTCTCTGTTCTAAATTGCTTTGCGATTGTTGTTGTTTTTTTTGTTGTTTTTTAAGGTCTCTAAATCTCATGGAAAGATTATAGCAAGGAAAGGTTAAAGAAGGGTTTAGAACACCAAAAAAGGTGTTCTAAAAAAGAGAAGAAAGGGTTAGTGTAACTCTTTCCAAACCTCTTTTTTCCAAAGAAGAGCGAAGATAGCAAAGATAATGATAAAAATCATAACTCTCATACCAATTTCATCACGCATATGGCGTTTAGAATCTCCAACATCTTCTAAATGTTCGATAACTTTCTCAGCAGCTTCTGCAGTTACACCAACACGAGGCATTGCAGTCCCTTTAAGATAGTTTTGAGGATTCTCAACAAATGTAGAGATGAAATGCTCACCACGAGAACGGATATACATACTTAAATCTGGTGGTAATTTACCTAAATATTTTTTCAATGCATCTTGATAATCAAGCACTTGTGTTTCAAATGCTAACTCATCTTGTTTATGTTTGAATGTTGGTTTTTCACCAATTTGTGTCCATGCTGGATTAGCTTTTCCATCTTTAACATACGGATAGTGAACAGCGTGACATCTACCACAAGCAGTTTCAAATGCCATCTTAGGTGTTAATTCTTCACCTTTAGGAGCAATTGATTGTAAATATGCAACCATATCAGCAACTTCTTGATCCATATCACCACCAGCTCCATAGAACTGAGTCATAGGGAATACTTTTCCACTTTTTTCATTATATTTATGATCAAGCATTAAAGCATGTGCAGGATTTTTAATAAGAGATGCTAAAAATTTAGCATCAAAAACAGCACCAGCATCACTTAAATCAGGTGGGTTTACACCATAAGATTGTGCAGAAGTTACAGGATCCATTGGAGCTGGCATACCAGCAACTTTGATAGCATGACAACCAGTACAAGCACCAGCTCCCATTACTAAATCTTTACCACGAGCAGCATCACCTTTTTTAGTAAGTGCTGGTAAATCATCATATTTGAAACCTTCACTTTCATAGTGTTTATGCATTTGACTATGAGCAAAAGGCTCAACAAGCCAATATGTAAGTAGTGTAAAGAAAACTACTATAGCTAATATTAATGGTTCTTTATTTTTCATATTTTCTCCCTATGCCTTTTTTTCCATTTTAGTGATAAATGGAAGAGCAATCCATAAACCAATAAATGTTAACGCTGCGTATAAACCGATAGTACTAAAGATACCAGATGGTGGTACTTTACCCATTGCAGTTAAGATAATCATATCGATTAACATTGCCCAGAACCAGTATTTAAATAGACCACGACGAGATGCTGGAATAGTATTTGGACTTCTATCTAAGAATGGTAAAAGAACAAAAATAACTTGTGCAAATGCGAATGCTATTAGCCCAACATTAGTAGAGAATGGACGAAGAATCTCATAAGACCATAAGAAGTACCACTCAGGATAAATGTGAGCAGGAGTCTTAAGACCATCAGCAGGATCAAAGTTTACAGGATCCATTGCAAAATCATAATGGAAAAATACAAGATAAAAGAAGAAAATCAAGTAAACACCAACAACCATCATATCTTTAGACATAAAATCATTTACGAATGCAATTACTTTAGAACCAGCTTTATCACCAGCTTTATATTTTGCAGCTTCCGCTTCAAAATCAATCTCTTCACCATCTTGATTATTAACATGAGGAATTCTTAAAGCACCAAAGTGTAAACCAATAAGACCTAAAATAGCCAATGGAATAAGAAGTACATGTAACATAAAGAAACGGTTAAGGAATGCTTGTGCAGGAACATAATCTCCACGAATCCATTCAACTAAACCATCAGCATGTAATGAACCACCAGAGAAAAGGTTAGTAATAACCATACCAGCCCAGTAAGACATTTGACCCCATGGAAGCATATAACCCGAAAAAGCTTCAGCTGAGAATGCAACAAAAAGAAGCATACCAGAAATCCAAATCATTTCACGACCTTGCTTATAAGAACCATAGTAGATACCTGTAAACATATGAATGTAAATAATCAAGAAAACTACAGATGCAGCTACACCATGAACATGTCTCCATAACCATCCATAACCAACTTCTTGCATAATTGTATAGTTTACACTATCAAATGCAAGATTTACATTTGGTTGATAATACATCAATAAGAAGATTCCAGAAATTAACAATAAACCAAAAGTGATAGCTAAAACCATCCCCATTGCCCATAAAAAGTTAATATTTTTTGGAATCCAATATTCTGTTGCCATAACACGGCGAACAGTGTCAATGCCCATGCGTTGGTTTAACCAATCATGAACACTTGTTGCTTTTGTAAAATGTGCCATTTATTTTCCTTTTACCTATACTTTAAGAGTTGTGCCAGATTCTAGCATCTTATTATACTCTGGACCTGCTTCACCTAAAACCAATTTCATACCATCTATTTTAAAAGGAGGAATATCCAATCCTCGTGGAGGTGGAGCTTTTGTAACTTCAGCAGTAAAATCATACATACCACCATGACAAGCACATAAAAAATCTTGTGTATCAGGACGGTATCCAGGGATACAACCAAGGTGAGTACAAAGACCTACACACACCATAAAATGTCCATCACCAATTTTAATAAGTCTTTCCATATCTTTTGGATTTTTCTTTGCTTTTGCAACCATTTCAGAAGATTGCTTTAAAACGAAGATAGGCTTCCCTCTCCATTTTTCTGTTACTAATTCATTATCTTTATATGCGGACATATCAAGAGTAGTGAATCCAGCTGCTTTTACACTCGGTAAAGGATCCCAAGATCTCTTCATCGCGTACAAAGAAGCTACTGCACCAACGCCTGCAACGGCACCAAATGCTTTACCCATAAAACCTCTACGGCTACTATTTTTCATGTTTGCTCACTTTTTGTGAATTTTTGAAGTCTTATTATATACCAAATAAGTTTTAATTATTCATAAATTTAAGCTATTTTTTATAAAATTTGCGACTTTGTAACTATTTTGTTCTAGTTGCGTATATCTAATCGTATCAATTTTTTCAACTATCTCTTGTAATGCTTTTTTATTATAATTTCTAATTATAGGAATATTCAATTTTTCAAATAAAAGTAAAAAATCTTCTGTATAATCTTCTCTTTGGATATAGATAGGTTTACCACCTGATGCTAAAGAGTCTAAAATTGCTTGAGGAGAAGCACTCAAAAGAATTTTTGTTCTTTCTATCATCATGTCATACTCTTCAAAAGTAAAACAATTTATAAATTTCTTTTCAAGCATAGTTTCATAATCTAAAAAATAATAAAATCCAAGTTGTAAATAGACATTCATACCTTCAATAAAATCAAAATGTTTCTCTAAATCTTTTTCATAATCATCATCACCGAAAAAATAAGTTATAGCAACATCTTTTTTCTTTGTATTCATCTCAAAATATTTATCATCTACTATTGTTACATGTAAGATATCTTCACCTTCAAGATAAGGAGATATAAGGAATTCTCCCGTTTCTTTCGTATCATTTTGAGCATCATTTATACGAATAAAAGATGAAAAATAATTTCTCATATCTTCAAGCATAATAGGATTAGCTTCATTAGAATCAAAAAGTAATTTATCACCATTTTCGGCTATATTTGGTATATTTCTTACCACATCTATACCTACACAATTTTTTATGCCAAAATCTCGTGCAATTTGTGCAATTCTAAAATCTGAAGTTAAAAGTGTAATCTCTTCATCTTCAAGAGCATGTAAGATAGCAACTGCCCTTCTAAATCTATCTAAACCTATTCTATGTCCAGTATGCACATAATAAAATGTAGCCATTTCTTTCCTTTTTATAAAACTATTTTTTTTTCTCAGCCATACGAATATAAATATGTAAAATTTCAATCGCTGCTGGAGTAATCCCACTAATGTTCATCGCGGATTGTAGTGTTGGTGGATTAAATTGTGCTAATTTTTCCTGCACCTCTTTTGAAAGTCCACTTACTCCTGTAAAATTAAACCCTTCTGGAATTTTTACTTTCAAATATTTTTTCATTCTTCTGATTTCTTCACTTTGCTTATCTATATAACGAGCATATTTTCCCTCAACTAAGATTTCTTCTTGTATATAGCTATCATACTCTGCTAATTCAGGAACAAGTTGTAACATTTTAGCGACATCAAAACTCTTTCTAGCAACAAGTTGCTGAGCAGTTGAGACATCTTTAATAGGGGCTTCTTCCATAGCACTTAAACGAGCATTAAACTCTTTATTTGGTGTAAATTTTGTTTCCTCTAAAAGATTTGCACCGTACTGAATCTCTTGATGTTTTTTCTTAACTTTTTCGTAAAGAGTATCACTTACAAGTCCAAGTTGATGACCATAATGTGCTAAACGAGTATCGGCACTCTCTTCTCTAAGAAGAAGTCTATACTCTGCACGAGAAGTAAACATACGGTAAGGCTCATTTGTTCCTTTAGTTACTAAATCATCTATCAAAACACCGATGTATGCTTCATCACGACGAAGAATGAGAGGCTCTTTTACTTCAAGTGCCAAACTTGCATTAATCCCTGCCATTAACCCTTGTGCTGCTGCTTCTTCATACCCTGTTGTTCCGTTGATTTGACCAGCGAGATAAAGCCCTTTAATTTTTTTTGTTTCAAGAGAGTGTTTCAGTTCACGAGGGTCCACAAAATCATACTCTATCGCATAACCATAACGCACAATTTTTGCATTTTCCATCCCTTTAACTGAATGAACCATAGCTCTTTGTACTTCAGGTGGTAAAGAGGTAGAGAGTCCATTAATGTAACACTCTGTATTTTCCATAGTTTGTGGTTCTATAAAAAGATGATGGCGTTCTTTTTCTGGAAATTTGTCTATTTTATCTTCTATAGATGGGCAGTATCGTGGCGATTTTCCTGCGATTTGTCCTGTAAAAAGTGGTGCTCTGTAAAAATTTGACTCAATAATGTTATGTGTTGCTTCATTAGTGTAAGCGATATAACACGGAAGTTGTTTTTTCGTTGCTCTAAACTCTTCCCTATCAGTTCTAAAAGAGAAAGGGTTTGGCAACTCATCTCCACCCTGCTCCTCCATAACAGAAAAATCAATCGTAGAACTATCAATCCTTGCACATGTTCCTGTTTTTAGTCGTGCCATATCAAGCCCTGCATCATTTTTCAGTGAAGCTGAAAGCCCTACACTTGTCTGCTCACCAAAACGCCCACCTACTTGCTGTACTTCACCTATATGAATGATACCATTTAAAAAAGTACCACTTGTGATGATAACTTTTGATGCAAAATACTCATTTAACAGTGCTGTTTTGACCCCTTTAACTACACCATCTCCTATGATGAGAGACTCCACTGTATCTTGTGCTAAGTCAAGATTTTTTGTTTCTAAAATGGTATTTCTTGCTATAATCCTATACTTATCCATATCTATTTGTGCACGACTTCCTCGTACTGCTGGACCTTTTGTTTGATTGAGTATGCGAAACTGAATTCCAGCTTCATCAGTTATAAGTCCCATCTCTCCACCAAGTGCATCTATCTCACGAACTAAATGCCCTTTTGCCAGTCCACCAATAGCTGGATTACATGAAGTTGCCCCTACATTTTCTGCAAGCATAGAGACAAGTAGTGTCTTTTTTCCCATTCTTGCACTTACAAGAGATGCTTCAACACCAGCATGACCACCACCAACTACTATTACATCATAATTCATCATTTTTCTACTTCTTTAAAGTTTTTATGCTATTTTATCATCTTTTTAGTACTAAAGAATGTGAAAGCTATCCCTTTTTTAAAGATTCTTTTCCAATTCATCACTTTTTCATCACTTTTTAACATTTCTAAAAGAAAAAAAGTTGTAATATTTACCGTTAAATAAAAATGAAAAGACAGGAGTCTAAAATGAGAAGAAGTGGTTTTACACTTATTGAGTTAATCTTTGTAATTGTTATTATTGGTGTACTTTCTGCGGTTGCTATTCCTAAGTTTACGAACTTAAAATCAAGTGCAGAAGAAAAATCAGTTATCAAAACAGCTATCGATTCTGCGAATGTTGCAAGTGAAGCTTCATTAAATCTTGCTGATTTAGAAGACAATACAACATTTGATTTAAATGATACAGTTCATGTTAAAGGAAAAAATTGGACATATGATGATACTGTAGGCCCTAATGGTAAATATAGTTACTTAAATAAAGCAGGAACAGATACTATTGCTTCTATAGCTTTAGATAGAGGTAATAGAGCAGTTACTCTAAACATTGATTGTACAAAATTTGATGATACAGCAAGTCAAAATAAATGTAAAAAAGATTTAAATGTGACTACAACCTATGAAGAAAATCTAACATACTAAATTAGTACTATGCAAAAAACAGCCTTTACACTCATAGAACTTATATTTGTTATAGTCATTATAGGAGTATTGGCTGCTTTTGCAGTCCCAAAATTTAGTGGTCTTACCTCCAACTCTAAAATATCTGCTGAACTTGCAACTGCTTCTACGATTCAAAGCGCCATTGATGATGTTCATAGTGAATGGATTATGAATGAAGATGGTTTTACATGGGGTAATCATAAAGATCAAGATGATGTTAACGATGAAGGATATCCTAAAAAGTTAGGGGATTGTAATGACACATCACCAATAGCATTTAATTGGATACTCAAAGCTTCATCTGTTACAGATGCAAAATGGACTTGCAAAGATAATAATGATGGAACTTTTACTTACCATGGTCCCGCATCCTCTACAAATTCAGGTGTTTCTGAAAATGGTAATGGTAAACCAGATACAAATGATGCTTGGGAGTATAATACTACAGATGGAACTTTTAGTCTTCAAGAGAGTTAAAAGTCCCTCATAGATTTGACATCTTATGTAGTAACCAAAATCCAAATCCTAAAATAAATGCACTCATTACCGCGATAACAATACTCCCACTTTCTATACCCATCGTTTTCCTTTATCCTGCTAACTCTACCATATTCCACATTGGTAAGAAAATACCAAGTGCAAGTGTCAAAACAAATCCCGCTATCGCTGCTATCAATACAGGTTCTATCAATGTTGAAATATTATCAACTATATAATCAAAGCGATCTTTATAAATTTTTGATACTTTTGTAAGCATCTTATCTAAACCACCACCTGTTTCTCCAGCCTTTATCATCTCCACAATCATATTTTCAAACATCTCACTCTCTTCAAATCCTTGATACAAACCTCTTCCCTCTTCAATAGCACTAGGAATAAGATCTATTCTCTTGCGTATATAACTATTATCTACAATTTCAGAAGCGATGGCGAGCGCATCCATCATAGGGATACCTGCCTCTACTAAAATTCTAAAAACATAAACAAAACGGCTAATCATTGCATAAAGTGTTGCCTTGCCTATAATCATAACTTTTAAAATTAACTTATCTAAAAAAAATCGAACTTTTTCATTTTTAGCATAAGAATATGTCATAGAAATAAATATGCCAACACCTCCTATCAAAATATAAGGACCATAAGTAGTTAAAGCATGTTCTAACCATAGTAAAAACTGTGTAGGTAGAGGTAATTCCATTTGGGAAGATTCAAAAAATGAACGAAATTGAGGAATAACAAAAATAGTTACAACAGTAAAGGCAATTCCCATCGCAAACATAATGACAACAGGATAACGCGTTGCTTTTTTAAATTTTTTTCTATTATCTAAAATATCTTGTAAAATTTTTGTTAAATGTAAAATAGAATCTGCTAAAGTACCTGTTTCCTCACCTAGTTTAATCATAGAAAGCGTAAGATTACCAAGTTGTACTTTATAAGTTAAAGCGGATTCATAAAAACCTTTTCCACCTTCTATATCTGCTAAAATATTAGCAAATATCATCTTTAACATCTTATCATCTTGTGTTTTTATAGACTCAGAGATTACCATATTTAAAGGAAGTCCCGCATCTACCATCACCGCAATCTGATCTAAAATAGCTATCAATTTTTCCATATTTGCAGGTCTATTTTTAATAGGATTTGCCATCTTTTCATCAAGCTCTTTAAAACGAAATGATAATGGCTTTCCCACCTTTCTCATTTTCACTAAAACACCAAGACCCTTATCATAAAACTGTTCCATTGCATCAATTTTATTTGATGCTTCTATCACTATAGAAGCTCTTTTTTTACCATGTTTATAAGCAATGGAAAAATATTGCATCACTAATCCTTCGTAACTCTCAGTACTTCATCTAATGATGTTATCCCTTTAAGTGCTTTTTTTACACCATCTGCTACCATAGGTTTATAGCTTGTATGTTCTATAGCATACTCCATAAGTTCTACTTTATTTGTATTTTCTGCTATCATTTTTGAAAGCATTGGATCAATTAACAAAATCTCAGAAATCATTGTTCTGTCATAATAACCACTAAAATCACATTTTGAACAACCTCTCCCTTTAAAAAATTGTACCTCTTCTAAATCTTTAGGAATATATTGTTTCACCTTATCAAGATGATGTTGTAGAGGTTTAATTTCTTGTTTACAGTAAGGACAAATTTGTCTCACAAGTCTTTGTGCAACAACACCCATAAGAGCATCCGCTATCAAATACGGTTTTAATCCCATCTGTACCATTCGAGGTATAGCACCTGTCGCATCATTAGTATGTAGTGTTGAAAAGACAAAGTGACCTGTCAGTGCTGCTTGTGCAGCAGAATCAAGCGTTTCTTTATCTCTAACTTCCCCAATTAAGATAACATCAGGATCTTGTCGTAAAAAAGATTTTACAGCTCTAGCAAATGTTAAACCTGTTTTTTCATTCACCTGTATCTGCTGAACTAGTGGCAATCTATACTCTACAGGATCTTCTGCTGTCATCACTTTATTTGAAATATTTTTAATCTCATTGAGTGCAGCATAAAGTGTTGTTGTTTTACCAGAACCTGTAGGTCCTGTTATAAGGGCTATACCATGGGGAGAATGAATTAACTTTGTAAATGCTTCTAAGTTATCATCTTCAAGTCCCAAATCATCTAGTTTTAACAGGACTTTTTCTCTATCTAAGATCCTCATAACTAAAGATTCACCATAAATTGTTGGTGTACTTGAAAGCCTAAAATCATAAACTTTTGTATCAACTTCTAAGGAAAATCTTCCATCTTGTGGCATCCGTTTTTCTGAAATATCTAAATTACCTAAAAGTTTGATTCGAGAAGACAATGCATAGTATATTTCCAAATCAAAAACAAAATTTTCATAAAGCATACCATCAATTCTAGCACGAACAATCATCTCTCGTTCATCTGGTTCTATATGAATATCACTTGAACGCTTCATAATAGCATCTTTAACAATCAAACTAATGAGTTTCATAACAGCACTCTCTTGACCCTCTTTTTTAAAGCCTTCCGTATGTAACTCTTTTTTTACCTCAACAACAATCTCTTTTGTTCTTTTTAAAATACCAATACGATGAAAAATAACCTCTACATCATCTTTGTATGCCAAATAAAGTTTCATAGGTTTTGTAGAGATAGCTCTTTCTAAATTTTCAAGGGCATCATAGTTTAGTGGATCTGCTGTAGCAACATAAACAAAATCTTCATCTTCCTTAAAAGGGATAGCTTTTGCCGTATCTAAAAGTGTAAAAGGGTATTGCCCTACCAATTTTTCAAAATCTATAGATTCACCATAGAGATCTATAAATTCAATGTTTAACTGTTTAGATAAAGTTTTTAGTACATCCTTTTGACTTAAGTAACCCTCATCCACAAAAATTTCACCAAGTTTTTTTGTAAAATTGAGCTCTTTTTGTTTTTTAAGAACTAACATCAATTGTTCTTCTGTGATAAAGCCCTCTTCTATGAGAATATCACCTAATCTTACTTTTTTTGCTATCATTGTTTATTCCATTTTTCGAGTAAAAGTTTTGCTTTTTTAGAATTTTTATAGTTTAAATAAAAATGTAAAATCTCTTTAGCCGATTTTACATTACCAAGTGCATAACGAGATTTTGCGTACAGCATCCACGAAGCTTCATCTTCTTTATTTAAACTATTGGCTTTTTTTGCCCATACTAACGACTGTTTGTAGTTATGCTTCTTAAAATATTTTTTAGCAATTTTTATAGCTATATCGTAAGTATGTCGTTTAGCAAATATCTCTTGTAGTTTTACTAGAGTTACTTCTCCTGATGATATAACAGTATGATTATGCTCTCTTTTTTTTACTAACCTTTTTTTGGGTATATCTTGTTCAAGTTTAGGCTTAAGTTCTTGCTTCTGTTCTATCTTTTTAAAATTCTTGATAGGTTTGATAATTTGACGAGAAACTGCTTTTACCATTACATGTGGTACAAAATTCTCTTTTTTTGGCATAGCTTGGTAATTATATATAAAATAGCTACCACCTCCAACTAGACTCACAACTCCGATACCTAAAGAAAAAAACTTTACAAATTTCTTTCTTCTATAAGCTTTGCATTTTTTTTCTAAAATATCAAATTCAAGCATCTATGATACCTCCATCTATAGCAGACATTAAAAGTAAACATTTAGATAGTTTTTGATACTTTATTTTTTTATGTTCATGTGCAAAATGTAGAAGTAAAAAAAGATGAAAAAGAAGTTTTTTCAAATTTCTAAAATTACCGTGGGTTAATGTATAAATACTTTTTAAATACTTATCTACAAGTTCTTGAGCAAGATATTGTTTCTCAACTTTTGTTAGCTGTGCATAGATAAAACTTTCATATTCATGCTTTTGTAAGACCCCTAGTTCTAACACTTTATGCGGTCTAGTTGCAAACTGTGGTGCTTGTAAAATCTTTTTTGATTCATGCTTATGCATCGCTAGAATAAACCAAAATGCTTTTGAATCCGCTAAAATTCTAATCACTTCTATCATTTGATTAGAAAGAAGTTGTGCCTCATCCATAAGAACTATATAGTGTGCATCTTTATAAATTTCTATCACTTGCTGAATTAATCCCTCAAGATGGAACTCTTTTACCTCTTGTTGACTTTTTAATATCAATGTTTTTATAAAATCAACAGGTTCAAAAAAAGGCATATCAAACTTGATGATGTCATACTTTGAAGCAAAAAGTGTATCAAAATTGTTTAAAAAAGCACTCTTCCCAACCCCTGGTTCACCAACTAAAAAAACAAGCTGTTTTCTGTTGTTATCAAGAAGTTCTTCTAAACTTGCTTTAATACTAAGCACTTCTGAATTTTGATAAAAATCTATATCCTTTGCTTGTTCTTCAAAAAGTCGTGCCACCTTATTATAAGGTATCATTCGTATCCTTTGTATCATGAAAAGAATCTTCAAGATGCAACTCATCCAAAGTTGGCATATTGTGTGTTTCAATGATTTTAGGTACTAATAAGATAAACATCTCACTTCTTCTTTTAAAATGTGATTTATGACTAAAAAGTCCCCCTATCAAAGGTAATGATCCAATTAAGGGAATGGTATTATCTACTTTTCCTTTATTCACACTTACTAAACCACCTATAATAATTTTATCATTATTTTTAACCCTTACTATGGAAGTCATCTGCTTTACTTTTATATCTGGTGGTAATTCTCTTGAAGATTGATTTGTTGTATCTACATTTTCATTAGAAAGGCTACTTATTACTGGATTTATTTTCATAATAATTTCATTTGTATCACTCACTTCTGGTATAACATACAGTGTCACACCTACAAAAGTAGAACCCAATGTAAAAGTATTTGTTCCTGCTGCTGTACCTCCTGTTGTCGTAACTGAACCTGTTTGGTACTTATAAGAAAGTTCTTCTCCAACATTAATAACAGCTGGCTGATTGTTAAGTGTCAAAACTTTAGGATTTGATAAAATCTTAACATCTCCATATTTATTTAAAAAATTAAGAAATTTTTCTGTAGCAAAACTATAAGTTAATTCATATCCTGGTTTATTAAATGTCCCTGAACCATTAGCTAAAGGATTAATATTACCTATAGATCCATGTAAAGTTAAATTTAATTGACTCCAATCAATCCCCGTTGCCGAAGCATCATTATAATAGAGTTCAATAATTTTAGCCTCAACTAACACTTGTTTATGCATTTTTCTCATAAGATGTGCCAAATATTTATCTATCTTTTTTAATTGCTTTTTATTTGCTGTAATAGTAAGTAAAGCAGCATCTTTATTTAAAAATATTTTAATATTTTCTTTTTTTGGAAAAAGTTTTGCTATATCACTTTTCATATTATCCCAAAAAGTGAAAGTTGATTCTGTTACAATTTCTGTCACATCATTAGAAGGTGAAGCTTGATCAGCATTTATACTTGAAGAGGAGCCTGTATTAGAAGATCCTGATAGTGAAGATCCACTTGTTATAGACTTAGAACTCGAACTTGTTAATCTACTTACATTGATATAATCAATACTATATGTTTTACTTTTTAAGTATTTTACACTAATAGATTTTTTTTCACTGTTATAAGTATAAAAAAGGTTAACTTCATCAAATAAAAAATCAAGAAATTCACGAAAAGTATAATCTTCAAGATTAACAAAATCTAATTTTTTTCTAATCATCTTTTTACTTTGAATATCCTCAAAAGCTATAGAGATATGACAGGAGTAAGAAAGTTCTCTTAAAACATTTTCTACACTTAAACCAACACCTCGTTTTTGATAAGCTTGTAAAGAAAACAATTGATTTTCACAATCGTTTGCATAAACAAAGATAGAAAAAAATAGTACTAATATTATAGATTTCAATATGCTATCCTCTTTATAGTTTGTTTCATTTGCATTTGGGAAAGAGATCCTTTCATAAGTGGAAGTATCATAAACTTTTTACCTTTTTTAAGCAAAATACGATTTTTATAAATATGTACAATTAAAAATCCGTTCACTCTATCATTTTTTTTATAAAACTTACCATTAAGCAGAGCCTTATCATTAAAAATAGCTAAAAGATGTATTTTTCTAGATCTTCTCATTATCCTCGTTCTACTATGTTTCATTGTCATAATTTTTTGTGCATGTAAGAATGGATTATAGTGTACAACCGCTAAAGAATTTGCACCAATATTTATAGCTAAAAAAAGCATTAAAGTAAAAAATTTCACTGTTTTACTCCATAAAATTCTATAACGACATCTGTTTGAGGTAAAGACCCATTTGTTTCCACACTAAAATTTTTTATACTAATGAGCATTTTATTGTCTTCAATGGCTCTTATAAATGAAAGTGTATTTATAAAATCACCCTGCCCTTTGAGATGAATATTTTTTTTAATGTCTAACATCCCTATATAATTTTGTTCTTTATTTTCTATAGAAAGCGTTGCAATTGTAAAATCATAATAAAGTGATTTTGCTAAAAGTGTTTCTAAAAAAATATTGAAATCTTTTTCATCACTAAATAAAAAACGCATAGCACTAAGCTTTCTCTCTAAAGCGAGTTCTTTCATTTTTTCATCATCTATAAGTGTTTTATTTTGCTTAATATGCTTACGTATAGCTACTATTTTACTACTATACATACGAGGAGAATCTTTTTGTATCTGTTTATCTAAAGTAACAATTTTTTGTTTTTTCTCCTCTAAAGTAGATAACTGACTATCTATAAAAAAATAAAAAAATGCACCAGTAACAAAAAAAGGTGTAATGATAAAAAGAAGACGCTTCTGTATTGTATCTAAATCTACTAATCGATCTTCTACTATTTCTAAATACTCTCTCATCTCTCTACCCATACCTTACTTTTATAAATACCATCTTCCTCTTGTATAAGTTTTGTATACACATGAGCATACTTCTTTTTCACTAATTCATTCATAAATTTTGCAATAGTATCACGATTGTTAAACTGAGAGACAAGCATAAGTTCCATACTCTTTGTATTGATTTGATGCATATATTGTGTATTGAGCTTATACTTAGCTAAGCTACTTACAACATCATTCATAAATCGTTGTCGTAATCTCTTTTGTGCTTCCATCATAGGTAAAATATCAAGTGTTGTTTCATACACTTGTACCTCTTTTTCTAAGCTAGTTTTCACTTCCAATAACTTTTTATTTTTACTTTTTAATTTTTTATAATGCAGAAGAAGTTTTTTCGACTTTTTTTTAATATCTTTGAGCTTTTTTTCTTTTTGTATGACAACATTATCAAGCAAAGTTTCTTGATAATACAAGTAGCCATAAAAAGCAAAACAACAAGCTAAAGTTATCCCTACAATCCCCGCATATTTTATAGAAATATATTTAAAAAGTGGTTTTTTCCTTTCTAGTAATGATAAATTAAGCATCACTAAATCATTTTCAGGTTCTAAAGAATCATCTATGTAAGTTGCTTCAAGATAAAGACTATCATCAACTTTTTGTGTATGTGGAAGTGTTATAACTTGCGGTATCAGTGTTTCATAACCAAATGGTTTAAAAAATGCTTCAATACCTAAAAGATTTTGATTATAAAAATCTATATAAATATTATCAATACCATCAAGACCAAACATACTTCTTTTATGATTAATTGAGTAAACAAGTTTTTCTATATCTTTAAGAAACACCTCTTCAATAGCATCAATAATATGCATCTCATCATAAGCATAATTCTCTTTTATAAACCCTTTTTTTTCTAAAAATTCTTTAAGTTTAACAAGTTCAACACCTGTTCTTTTAGATATAGATGATAAAGAGTTTAAAACTCTATGCCCTATATATTTACCATCTTGATAAATAGCACCAAATGCCTCATCTTCATGCAAATAGATGATAAGATCATTATGCCCTTTTTCATAACCATGTAAGTACAATGATTGATACATTAAAAAACGAACAAGTGTATAATCAACTGCAACTAAATTATGAATATACTCGTGTGTATAAGTGTGAAAACTACTCCGTGAAAGTGCAAATGCTTCGATTAAGTACTCATCACCTACATCATACTTAATAAAATCTATAGCATAATCATCATCAACATTTAAGCCACCCTCTCTATACATTTTCATCTCTACTTGAATCTGTAAATCTTCAGATGTTAAAGATTTTGATAATTTAAAAGAGAGGGTTTCAAGAAGATTTAAAGGAATCGTTAATGCTGTAAAGTAATTCTTCGTTTCTGTTATATCTAAGGCATCAATTTTATCATCACTAACGAGAAATACCTGCTGTTGCGTTAAAAGAGCGAAATCATTATCTTGCATAAAATGACCAACCTTAGATTTTTATTTACATTTTAACAAAATAAGCACTAAAACTAAATTAAATCACCAGTAAATCACTTTTATATATCCACTTTGCGGTTGAATTGAGAGTTTTGCCTTTTTAGATTGGTAGGACAACGATATATTGACATCCTGAAAAAGGAGACTTTTTAATGTTGTTTTATTATCATCAACACCTCCATCATAAGTACGACCATAAGTATCAAAACATAAGATGGAAACATTACTATCATTAGAAACAGAAGAGTGAAACTTATAATTCTGACTTTGAGTTTTTTGATTTTTTGTATCTTTGAGTTTATCCGTATCTAAATCTATACACCCTATAGCATAAGTAACTGATCCTCTGTTATTTAATCCTTTATCATAACCAACTGCTTGGTACTTTACATTCGCAAATTTTAAAAAAATAATATTGACATCATCTTTAAGATGATTAATTTTAAAGCTAGATAGAGCAACACTACTTAAAATACCAATAATAATAACAACAACAATAAGTTCTACAAGTGTTAATGCTTTTTTCATGGTCTTTGTAAACTCCTCATTACAATCCTTATAGGTGTTACAAAATTTTTAATCTTAGCATGACTCTCATTTGTTGTAACAACTACCTCAACAACAACATAACCATGGGACTCACTTGTAGATATATTTTCATCAATCGTACAATTATCCAAAGTAGATCCATCATTATCTTCACCATTATAAAGATAATAATGTTCTATATAAACTTTCGCTAAAAAACGATTATCTGCCGATTGTGCATCAAATTCTCTAAGACAGTCTTTATTTGTACTTCTGTCATACCCTTCAATTTTTAGTAAACTCGCTTCTAAAATACTTTTTGCAAAAATTTCAGCTTGTTCTTTTACATAACTATCTGTAATATGTTGTGCGGAGATAGAAACATATTTCATTGTTAGTATAGCTGCACCACTTAAAAGTAAAATCATTCCTATAGCCATGATAAGATTAAATGCTCTTCTCAAAATACAACCTTTAGTTTTGAGAGATGAATAGGTTGAGAGCCTCGTATAGTTCGGTTGATATCTAAACCTATACGCAAAGTATAATCTATCTCTTCAAACTTAAAACCCTTTACATGTAACATTAAAACAGAAACATTTCCATCTTGTGAACTACCCTGTTTATCTGCACAAAAAGTTTCCCCTTTCCATGGTCTATAATTGGAAAAGAGTAAAAGTGTATCATTTATATCTTTTTCAGCGATATTAAGATTTTTTATACACTCTGCACTTTGATCTATATCACTTCCTCTTGCTACACCATAAGCACTATCTACTAAAAAATATTTTTCATAGATAAACTCTGGTTTGTCATCATCATCAATGGTGATATTACCATCATTATCAATGCTAATATCAAAACTATCTAAACTTTTACCACCATGCCAACCAAAAGTATCATTGTAATCATGTGAAGAACCTGCACCCCTATCAAAACTTCCTGCAAAAATAAGATTAATATACTTATTTGTATAAATATTATCAGAAAAATGAAATTTATCATCTAGAGTTTCATTAATACAACTTCCATTAGTATCTTGTGAAAAAGTTGTATTGTCTTCTTTTGTTGCCATATCTAAAAAACCACTATAATCTCGTAATAACAACGATTCACTAGCAAGACCAAACCATTCTAGCATAGGTTTTTGTGATGTTAAATCTCCTATATATTCGTAACTTCCATCCTCAGGATTGTAGCCTATAACACTATAAGGTACTCTGTTTTTCAAATAAGCACTTAACATATTAACAACTATTTGTGATTGCATAGAAAGTGATGTTATCTCTTTTGCTTTAAAACTTCTGACTAAAATCGTAGCAAATGCTTTATAAGTCGCTACTGATAAAAAACTCACGATAACAAGAACAAAAATAAGTTCAATAAGTGTAAATGCTTTTTTCATCACCATGCCCTTTTATTTACTTGAATTTGTCCAATATTCATAGCATGAAAATAAAATGTTGCAATAGTTTTTCGTAAAGTACTCTGCTTTTTCTTTGTTTTATCTTCCACTTTTATATACTTTGTATTTGTCGTATCACTCTTAAGTGTTGTAGAAAAAGCACTTTCATTATCCATAGATATATCTTCAACATAATCTACACTTACACTAAGATTATATTCTCGTGAATTGTTATAATTTTTAGCACCAACAGATGAAAAATCATCCATATCATCATCGCTTCCATTATCGTCATCATCACTTCCTAAAGAGGAAGCATTTTTATCATTTTTACAATTTCTTGAACCAGTAAAACCACCTATCCTATAAGTATCATCACCACAAGTATAATTTCCATCACCATCTACAACATGTAAAATATCATCCACCTCAGTATTATTTTCATCCCATGCTGTTGCTTGTATAAGTCCAATGAGTGCTATAGCATTATACATCGATTCCTCACGTACACTTTGTGTTGAAACTTTTGTTGCAAGTTGTAAGATTTTAGGTAGTACAGTAAAAGCAATGGCAATGATAACCATAGATAAAATCAACTCTATAAGTGTAAACCCTTTTTTCATCGTAAAAGTCGCACCCCTTTAGAATTTTTTGAAATATTTACATCAAAATTAACTCCATTAAAAGTTCCACTTTGTATGCTATTTATCGTTGTTGGTGATTCGTATGTATATTTTATACATGGATGTTCTCCACATTGTGTACCATTTGTCTCATTATAATCATCACCAAAGCCCTCTTGTACATACCAAAGCCATGGGGAAATATCAAGATGAATAAAGTAAGTACCTCTTTTTTCATTACTATTATTTATATCTACTTTATAAATTCCTGCTTCTTTGTAAGAAGCATTACTATCTATCGCTTTTGTATCTTTTTTGATGGAATTTGTCACTAAGCTTTCATTTACTTCACCAAATCTATTTTCATCATGTGGTGTATAAAAGTACCAATGCACTAACTCTTCATCTAAGTTTGTATTATTAGCTTCACTATAAACTAAAATTTTTACTAAACTTGTATCATCTTTTTGTGAAGTTGCTATATCTTGAGTATAAACACGCCCATAATAAAATCTACTTGTTTGGTTTGCTTCACCTACTATGCCATTACGATTTTTTGCTACATCTTGCGTAGTAATATTGGCTTCAAGCAATGCTACATCTATAGGAGAAAGTGCTTTCGTATAGTTTCTATCTATACCAAAACTATAACTCGTATTTGCTTCTCCTTTTACAAAAAGTACTTTTGGTATTTGTAATGTTTTGTTTATATCATTAAAAGCTACATTACTGCTCGTTAGATTACCATCTAAAGTAAGATTAATATCACTACTATCATTTGCTGTAATGTTAGTATCATAATGAAAAGTTACATTAATATCTTGTGCATAACAACTTTCATTAAAGTCTTCTAGTACATCACCTTGTTTGTTGTAAGCCCCTACATGTAAAGTAAGTTTTACCCCATTTGTAGAAAGGTTTGCATCCATATAAAGCCAATCTTCTCCTGTAGAGTTGTTATAATCTAGTTGTGTAATGTTAAGCTCATAAGGGCTTACATGTAAGGTTGTTGTATTTGCTTCGATAAAGCGTGTCGTATCATTCGTATCATCACTATCTACCTCAGCATACTCACTTCCAGCTTTTTCTTGTATAGTGATGTTTATCTCGCCAACTTCATCATAACTGCTATTAACATCTTCCTTTTTTCCATCTGCAAAACTAAAATTATCTACTGAAAAAGAACCACTTGTACAACCACTTTTTGTTTCATTTGCCTCAACGCTAAAAGAATCATTAAGTGTTTCATTATAATCACTAGCATTAGCATCACTGTTATAAACTTTTGCACTAAAACTAAGATTAAAATCTTCTCCAGCATAAAGTGCATCAGTTGGTGTATCTATAGCAAATTTTTCAGGACGCACTGCAAAATCATCTGTTGAAGTTGCATTAGAATCAGTTTCAGTTGAAGTTTCTGTTCCCTCAATATAAACAACTACACATTTAGCAGATTTATCTACTTGAACATTATCAATATTTAAACATCCATCACTATCTGTTTTACCACAATTTTCACATACAGTATAAGAAGAAAGCATATCACCGCTACAGGCATTGTTATCACCTGAAGCATAATATTGAAATTCTGTTTTTGTAATGTTGGCTTCTATAGGATCACTTGTATTTTTATCTCGTGCTAAAATAGTAAGACTAAACTCTTTAGAAACAAGTTTTGTTGTAAGATTATCATCCCAATCATCATTTGCATTACAATCACTTACAACATAATCAACACCATTATAATCCCCCTCTATAGCAGAGGTGTCACCACCACAATCATTACATACCCTATCTGTTCCATCATAATTTTTTTTATCTTTTTCATTATTATATATTTTATCTACATCTGAAGAGCTAAGTACTTTATTGTAAACTTTTACTTCATCTATATAACCTTGAAAATACTTAGGATTTTTCCCTGAATCTGTATTTTCAATACGACCTATACTCGTAAAACTATTTCCAACATCACCACTATCAGTTGAACCATTTTTATCTAAATCACCATCAACATAAATTTTTATATCACCCGTATCACTATCTCTTGCCAAAACGATATGATGCCACTGATTGTCATTAATGGCAGTATCAGAGCGTGAATCATCACCATCACTATTGCCTTTGGATATACCTATATGTCCTTTATCATCAAGCCATCCCCAAAAAACATCATCATCTCCACCACTCTCTTCTATACCTGAAATACCAGGAGATTTCCATGCGTCATCTTTATCTCCCGTTTGCGTTGTTTTAATCCAAAAACTTAAAGAAGCGGTTGTTTTTAAATAATCATAAATATCATCATTATATACATAGTCATCATCACCATCAAACTTTCCAACTTGACATAAACCTCCACCTGCTGTTGTGTTACTCTCAGTGTTAGCACCATTTTTTGCGGTTCCATCATAATGATTATCGGTCTGATCTTTAACTTCATCATCTGTTCCATCCCATGAACATTCATCCATTCTATAATCAGCCACGGGAGTAGCTTCCGTATTTGTACCACAACTATTTGGACAAGTTGAACGAGGATTTGCATCATGCACTTTATGGTAATCATAACTAGGTGCTATAAGGTGTTCCCAGTAATTTTTATCAAAGCCATATTCATCAGCTTTAGAATAAGCAAGTTCGTCAAGCTTACCATAAAAACAACTATCTGTTACATCAGCATTTGCGTTTGTATTGACAATATATAAACTATAATCAGAATCTTCTTTACTATAAAAACAACTATCCGAGATTTTTATGTGATCTGTATCATCATAAAATTTTATAGTTGTATGTGTACCTGTTGTTACAAGTTTACTCTTAGATATGTTAGGTATTGCATTTTTTATAAGTACAGCACGAACACTTACATTAATGTCAACATTCGTTAAATTGACATCTTGACCATGAGCATCTTTAACATATAAAGCTCCTGAACCCTCATCTGACCCTCCAGAGATATTGATGTCTTCAAATACCTGTTTCTCTCCTGATTTAATTAAAATAGCTTCTTCTGTAGCATGTAAAGTCATCTTTTTTAAAGTATTATCAGCATCTTGCTTTGCATAAAATGCTCGACCTTTATCTGAAATAACGATGAGATTTGTAGCGGAAAAATTACCACCAGATTTCAAATAAATCGTTCTAGCACCCTCTGAAGTATTATCCATATGTAATGAAACATTTTCAACATGTAAATTAGTCGCACCATCCATCTTTAAAACAATGTCATTATTTGTCCAATTTACATCTGTTGGAACATCAACATTTGCACCACTTGTGATGTTTATATCATCCAAAGCACCTATGGTCACTTTTTCTCTGTAGTCACCTTTACAAATTTTTATAGTAGTATTGTCCTCGGCATCATCTACAGCATCTTGAATGGTGTCATAAAAATCTGTAGTATCTTCACAACTTTTATCACTTCCAAATAATGAACTTGAGGGGTTCGCATCAACGACAAGGACGGTAGAATCATCATCACTATCATCATCACCTCCACCTCCCCAGCCCCATGAGAAAAGATTACTAACAATAAACAAAGACATAACAAAAAATAAAATAATTTTCATACTACTAAACCTTACATGTAAACTCACTAAAAACTCACATAATGCTACTCTTTTTTTACTTTTACCTTTCTTTATTAAACATAATGTATAATGTGGATTCTAATAAAAGGGACATTTTCATGATACAAGAAGCACATAAAGCTTACACGAGTAAAGCCTATGAAAAAGCTTTACAACTTTACACACAATTAGCACAAGAGGGCAACGCTGATGCTCAAACATCTTTAGCTTACATGTACCAAATGGGACAAGGATGTCAAAAAAATGATGTAAAAGCGTTAGAACTCTATACAAAAGCAGTAGAACATAAACAGCCTTATGCTCTTTTTAATCTTGCTATTTTATACGAAAATGGTGTTGGTGGTGTTGAACATAATCTTTTTAAAGCATTTGCATTGCATTTAGAATCAGCAAAGAGAGAAGTTCCCCCTGCTATGTATGAAGTAGCACTTATGTTAGAGAGAGGATTAGGCTGTACTCAAAACTATTCAGAATCTGCATTTTGGTATGAAGAAGCAGCAAAACGGGGACATTTGGAAGCTTTTAATAATCTCGGTGTTTTATATAAAGATGGTTTAGGTGTTGTCAAAGATGAAGCTAAATGTTTTATTTGTTTCAAAAGATCTGCCGATGGTGGTCTTGCTCAAGGACTTTATAATCTTGGACTTCTTTATGATCAAGGTTTAGGGTGTGAACAAGATAATGATAAAGCCTTAGAATTATGTCGTAAAGCAGCGTATGCTGGTCATGAAAAAGCAAAACAAATCATTCGTTCTCTTCAAGAAGACGGAAAGATAGTTTTTTAAAATGTTTACAGGACTTATAAGAGAAGTAGCACAGGTAAAAAGTTTTGTAGGTGCCAAACTGAGTATTAAAGCAAAGCACAAAGCAAAACTAGGAGATTCCATCGCTATTAATGGTGCATGTTTAACTGTTATAGAAGTGTTAGATGATGGTTTTTGTGTAGAACTTTCACCAGAAAGTCAAAAACTTTTAGCTATAGAAAACTATAACAATGAGGTACATATAGAACCTGCTATGATGATGGGCAATCGCTTTGAAGGACATATCGTTCAAGGACATATAGATACTATTGGTACGATAGAGAAAATTCAAGATAATGGTAATTCTTATGATATTTTCATCCATATAGAGAAGCGTTTTATCCCTTATATCGTACCTAAGGGATCTATCACTATTGATGGTGTGAGTTTAACTATAAATGAAGTTTTTCAAGAAAGTTTTCGTCTTACTATCATCCCTCACACTATGAAAGAAACCCTTTTTAAAAGATATAAAAAAGGATCACATGTAAACATAGAAACAGATATGTTCGCTCGTTATATAGCCCACATTATCACCCATCAGAACCAAATGAAAAATACATTAACTTGGGAAGAGGTAGAGGGCATAAGTGCAAGTTACTAAACATAAAGTACTAAAAGATATTTTTGGGCATAACGATTTTCGTCCTCTACAAGAAGAGGGTATAGACGCTATACTTCATGCTAAAGATCTTCTTATGATTTTACCAACAGGTGGGGGAAAATCACTTGTTTATCAACTTCCTACTATGATGATGGATGGTATAACTATCGTCATCTCACCACTTATAGCTCTTATGCAAGATCAAGTAAGTGCATTAAAAGCCCAAAATATTGCAGCAGATATGATAAGCTCCGCACAAAATTTCCAAGAGGTACAAGAGGTTATTCACAAGGCAAGAAATGGTAGATTAAAATTTTTATATCTTTCACCTGAACGCCTAAACAATGGAGAAACACTACAAATACTGCAACAACTTCACATCAATTTTTTTGTGATAGATGAAGCTCATTGTATTAGCCAATGGGGGCATGAATTTCGTGATGATTACCGAGCATTAGGTAATCTCAAAGAGTATTTTCCAACTACAACTATCGCTAGTTTTACAGCTACAAGTACCCAAAATGTTACGCAAGATATACTCCACCAACTTCGTTTAGATAATCCCCTTACGCTTAAAGGTAAAATCTTTCGTAAAAATATCTTTATCTCCGCCGAACGACGCATAAGTAATGGCTATACACAGCTTAAAAATTTTCTTTTTCGTCATAAAGATGAAAGTGGTATTATCTATGTAAGCTCTCGTAAAAAGACTGAAGAATTAAGTACATTTTTAAATCAAAATGGATATAAATCACTCCCCTACCATGCAGGACTACCCCAACATGTAAGGGAGCAAAACTTTAAAATCTTTGTTAATGACAAAGTCAACATTATGGTAGCCACCATAGCTTTTGGTATGGGAATAGATAAAAGTGACATCCGTTTTGTAGTGCATATGAGCCTTCCAAAATCACAAGAAAACTACTACCAAGAGATTGGACGAGCGGGACGAGATGGTGAAGATAGCGAAACATTACTTTTGTTTAATGCTGGTGATATGGCACAACATAAACATTTTTTGCATGAGATAAACAATGATGAGTATAAACATCACCTCGAAACAAAACTCAATCAAATCTATCATTATGCTACAAGTGAACTCTGTTTTCATCAACAACTTGCTCACTATTTTCATGACACACTCCAACCATGTAAAGATCGCTGTGATAATTGTCTTAACACTGATGACAAACGACAAGACATCACAAAAGAAGCACAAATGATTTTAAGTACCATCTATAAAACAAAACAAAATTTTGGTAAAAACTATATTATAGATATACTACGAGGTTCTAAAGAACAAAAAATTTTAACAAATAATGCAGATAAACTTTCTGTGTATAACATAGGTTTACACCTCAGTAAAAAAGAGTGGTTTGTCATACTCGAAAGACTTTTAGAGTTACAAATCATTACGCTTGGTGACTTTAGTACCCTTAAACTTTCACAAGAAGCTATCGCTGTTTTAAAATCACAAAAAATGATAGATATTAAAGCTTCTCGCCTCATTATCGATAAAAAAGAGAAAAAAATCAAGCAAGTAGAATTAGTTGATTATGATAAAGATCTCTTTGAAAAACTTCGCCTAAAACGAGCAGAACTTGCAACAGAATCAGGTGTACCTGCTTACCTTATTTTTAGCGATAAAACCCTTAAACATCTTGCCAACGAAATGCCAACAACAAAAGAAGAAATGCTTGATGTCAATGGTGTTGGCGAGAAAAAATTTACTCAATTTGGTAAAGCTTTTTTAGAAGTGATAGAAAACTTTTAAAGAGATGTATCTTGTAAAGGTTCTACACTTGGATTACATGCTATTTTATGTACCATATTTACCACTTCATACCCATGAAGTGGTTCTAAAGAAGCTAGTGTTGCTGTTCTAAATGCTTCTCCACTATTGATATATATATAAAAACCATTCTGATAAAGAGCCAAACGCGTTTTAAGTGCTGTAGAGTATGTCGTGAGTATACCATCTTTTCGCATAGCATTTTTAAGATCTAAAAAATACTCTTGTGTCCATAAAATAGGATTAACATGAGGAGAAAAAGCATCTTGATACACAACATCAAAAGAGTGATGAAACTGCTTTATATAAGCTCTTGCATCACCTAAAAACAACTCTATAAAGAGATTTTCATCTTCATATTTTCCTTGTGTACTTAAACTTTCAATCACACTTTTTAGTCCTTCAAACCCATCTGGATAAGTAAAATATGCTAATGATTTTACAAGCTCTTCATCAAGTTCAGGGGAATAAATACGCAGTTTTTTTTCTGGTGCATGCTCTTTATAGTATAAAATAGTTGCCAATGTATTAAACCCTAAACCATAACAAATATCAAGAATACATACTTCTTCTTTCTCTTGACAATGTTTATAAGCGGGGATAATGTGCTTATATAAAGATTCAGATAACGCCCCATCTTTTGTAGAATGATAATGTTCATCATACTCCTTAGAATAGGCAGTATAACTCCCATCTTCACTTTTTGCAAGGGTATGGGAGGCATCATTAAAATGCGATGAAACCACGCTTTCTTTCATAGTAATACTCTCTTGTTCAATAATTTTTTAACATTATAACTTGTAAAAGTTAAGAGAAGAAAGAAAACTAACTATGCTATAATGCGAAAAAAAGAAGTTGATTTATTATGGATATTATAATCGCAGGAGCAGGAAAAGTTGGCTTTAATCTTGCAAAAACTTTATCTATAGGTCATAATGTTACTGTTATAGATAAAAACGCTGAAGCACTCTCTAGAATTCAAGAAAGTTTAGATATTTTACCCCTTCGTGGAGATGTTGAAAATATTCAGACCTATGAAAGTTTTGTAGATACACATATCGATCTTTTTATTGCTGTTACAAATATTGATAATGTCAATTTGGTTGCCACTTTAGTTGCTGATACAGTTTTAAGCATAGACAAAAAAATCGTACGCCTACAACAAGCTTTTTTTGCCGATACTGCTGTTGCTAAAAAACTTAATATTGACACCATGATTTTTCCTACTACACTCGCTTCTAAAGGAGTGGCATCTTTATTACGATACCCTAAAGCTAATAATGTTAAACTTTTCAAATACACCCATCATCGACTTATATCTGTTATGGTTTCAAAAGAATATACTCCTCAAATCTTCTATCCATCTACATTTCACATTGTAGGAATTGAAAGAAATAAAGAGTTTTTTATACCAGATGGAGCTATTGAAATACAACCTCGTGATTTAGTGTACTTTTTTGGTGAAGAGGAGGCAATTTGTAAAATATGTCATAATCTAGAAATCGATACAAATAAACAAATTCAAAGATGTGTTGTTTTTGGTGGTAATGATTTGGGAGTTGCCATAGCTAAAGAACTTATTCAACTCACTTCAGATGTTAAACTCGTAGAAAAAGATTTAGAACTATGTCATAAAGCAGATGAACTTTTAAAAGGGAAAGTTTCCATCATTAATTCAAAATATGGAACACACGATATTTTTGAAGATGAAGGTTTAGAACATGCAGATATTTTTATATCAGCAACAGCTAATGATGAATTTAACATTATTAAATCACTTGAAGCCAAAGAACGAGGTATAAAAAAAGTGGTTGCTATCAATAACGATATGGAGTACTATAATCTTATGCATTCCCTTGGCATTATCGTTGTTAGAGGTCCAAAAATGAGTGCTTATAATACTATAATGGAAGAGATAAGCTCAACGGGTGTTGTAATTCAAAAAAGTTTTTGTGGAGCAGAAGCTGTGGTCTTTATGAGAAAAATTTTTCCTCACTCTAACCTTATTGCTAAAAAAGTTAAACCTCTTTCTATCAAAAGTACTTTCCTCTTTTATATACGAGAAGAAAAACTTTCTATTTTTCATGAAAAATTAATCCTACAAGAGGGAGATCTCCTTGTTATTTTTACAAAAGCACAACAAAGTCCAAAAGTAAAGCAGTGGATTTATGAACTATAAAAGTATTATAAAAATACTCTCCTTCATAGGTATTACTCTTTCCATTATTTTTTTGCTTGATGTTGGCATTGGCATTCTTTACCATGAACCTTATCAAAAACTTTTAAGTTACGATACTATTTTCTTTTTCCTTAATCTCATTATTTTACTGCTTCTTAAAAACCATAAACTTAACCTTAAGATTAAAGAGAGTATTTTAGTAGTGAATCTCTTATGGTTACTCCTTGGTGTTGCTGGAGCTATGCCTCTTCTTCTTTATAGTAACATCTCTATAGCATCTGCCTTTTTTGAAGCGATAAGTGGTTTTACTACAACAGGAGCAACAGTCTATACAGACATAGAATCTCTTCCACATATCATACTTTTTCATAGGAGTTTAATGCACTGGCTCGGAGGTTTAGGGGTAATTGTCTTAGGGGTAGGCTTACTTTCTATGATTAATCCAACAGGAAGTCTTTCTCTTTTTAAAGCAGAATCAACAGGCTTATCTATAGAAAAACTCACGCCAAAGATTAAAGACACAGCATTAAGTTTATGGATTGTTTATACTGTCTTAACCTTTGTTGATATGATTTTATTAAAATTCTTTGGTATGACCTACTTTGATGCCATTAATCATGCTTTTTCAACCATCTCAACAGGTGGTTTCTCTACAAAAAATAGCTCCCTTGGCTACTTTCATAATGATGGTATTATTTGGACAACTACAATCTTTATGATGCTCTCTGGAATCAACTTCTTAGCACATTTAAAATTTTATCATAGAGATTTTAGTGTCTATGACACAGAAGAAATAAAATGGTTTTTTCTTATATTTTTACTCCTGAGTTTAGCATTGTCTTTTATACATGTAGATATGAGTGGTGATTCTTTTTATGATGCACTCAAACACTCCTCCTTTACTATAGCCTCAGTTATGACCACTACAGGTTTTGCAACTATTGATTATGGTTCATGGTCTCATCTTGCTATTGCTATTATTTTCATTGGATTATTGATGGGTGGAAACGCTGGTTCTACAGCAGGTGGAATTAAGATTATTCGCCATATAATCATCTTTAAAACTCTTGCATCTGAATTACGACGCATTTTACATCCAAATATGATTATCTCTGTTTTTGTTGATGGTATCAAGCAAAATGAACGCATACTCTCCTCTACCTTTGGCTTTTTTACCCTTTTTATGCTGAGTGTAGCAATTGTAACAATATATATCTATGCAAGAGGTTATGATGCTATGAGTGCTATCTCTGGTGCTTTTGCCCTTGTTGGTAATGTAGGACCAGGATTTTCCCTTGTTGGACCAGCAGATAATTTTGCTTTTTTTAATGATTTTGATAAACTCTTTTTCTCCGTTGCTATGATTATAGGAAGATTAGAATGTTATACAGTTTTTGTGTTACTAAGCCGTTCTTTTTGGAAACAATTTTAAAATCTTTAACATAAAAATCTAAGTGTTAGTAAGAGTTGTATTATAATAATTAATCAATTCAAAAATGGAGCTAGAACATTCAAAAACATATAACAGAACAAACGGCAATCTTTTTTAGTGTTTTCAAATGGGTGTTTTTATCATCAGTCATTGGTGTTGTTATCGGTTCAACGGTAACACTCTTTCTAAAGATTTTAGCCTATAGTGAACTTTCAAGAGATGTTCTTCCTTTCCATTTTTATTATCTTTTACCATTTGCTCTTGTTCTTAGTGTATGGCTTAGTAAAACTTTTGCACCTACAGCAGAAGGACATGGAACAGAAAAAGTTATCTCTGCCATTCATAAAGAAGATGGAAAAATAGATGTTTCTGTCATCCCCATAAAAACATTAACCACTGTTCTTACCATTTTTGCAGGAGGCTCTGTTGGAAAAGAAGGACCTGGCGCACAAATCGGTGCAGGTATGGCATCTCTCATTTCCAACCTCCTAAAATTTAGAAAAAAAGATAGAAAAAAACTTGTCATTTGTGGTATAAGTGCTGGATTTGCAACTGTTTTTGGTACACCTATCGCTGGCGCTATTTTTGGTGTTGAAGTACTCATTATTGGTGTGATTATGTATGATGTACTTCTCCCCTCTTTTATAGCAGGATTTGCTGCTTTTACTACCGCTCAATTTTTAGGTATAGAATACACTTACTATGATTTACATTTCTATCAAGATGTCTCTTTAGATTTATTACTTATTTTAAAAGTTGTTTTTGCTGGTCTATTCTTTGGTTTTATTTCTGATCTTGTTATTACATCTATTTCAAAAACACATATATATATAAAAAATATAAAAATAAGTTCTTACCTTAAAGCTTTTATTGGTGGTACGCTTATCGTTCTTTTGACACTTTACTTTGGAGAACAATACATTGGGCTAGGACTTAACACAATAGCACAAGCACTAAACCCTGATACCTCAAACTATGCAGACTTACATTGGTACACTTTTATACTTAAAACACTTTTTACTTCCCTTTCCTTAGGTGCTGGTGGTAGTGGTGGTGTTATCACACCTATCTTTTATATAGGAGCAACAAGTGGTAACCTTTTTGGCTCCATCATCTCACCTGATCATATTCCCCTATTTGCAGCCCTTGGATTTGTAAGTGTTGTAGCAGCAACAACAAACACTCCCATCGCTTCAACTATTATGGCAGTAGAACTTTTTGGCATAGATATAGCTCATTATGCTGCCCTTTCAGCAGTTATAAGTTTTCTTATTTCAGGGCATAGAAGCATTTTTTCCTCTCAAATTTTAGCTATGAAAAAATCTGAAATGTTAAGTGTGAAAATTGGTGATGAAGTTGATAATATCAATACATCGTTAGAAGAACATGAACAAGAAAAGATTAAACGCTTAAAAAAACGATTGCAAGAAAAGTATAAAGATAGACATCAAATGCTTTAAGCCTTAAGCAATCATTTTTTTTAATTTCTTAAGAGAGACTTTTCATTATGGCTTTTCTTTTACTTTTATCAGTCACTATTTTATAGCTTAAATAAAAAAATCTCTTTGGTATATAGTAAAAGAGCTGGTAAGGATATTGTAACTTTTCATAATTAAATTGTAATGTTTCAAAACTAAAAACATTTCTCATTTTTACTATAAACATTTTAACAATCCATGACATACTTCCTTCTGTATCTAAGTTATGACACACTTTTGCTTCATAAGTAAGCATAGGTTCTACTGAAACAGGAATCTCAATGAAAAAAAGCTTTTGTAAAATCCATAAATATTCATGCCAAACTTGTTCCAAATTATATTTTTTTATATACCCCTCTATTTTTTGAAAATCTATCATATCTGTATATTTTGTTATAAGAACAGCCCCATGATGTAGATGCCTTAAAGTAATAATTTTATCATGATAATCATGACCAATTTCAGAATGTAAAAAAGTATAGTATAACTCATATGTTGGACTCAATACTTTAGCATTGTCAATCCCCATTGCACTTTGTGTATCTTTTAAATCGTTGAAATTTAGCATATATTTTAATACTTTATATTTGCTTATCAGCCTATGAAGTTCAACAGATGTTGCACCCTCAGTTTTATATAGTCTTCTATAATGATGCCAATGTTTTGAAAGTTTTTGTAAAGGATTTATCTCTTGATAACCTATACTTTTTAAAAGCGTAATAGCCTCAAAAATTTTCACTTCAGGTACTACTATATCTATATCCATCATACTTCTTTGTCCATCATCACTAAAATGATGTTCACTCAAAGCCGTTACACCTTTAAGTAGTAAAGGTGTAACTCCTATAGTAGAAAGTTCTAAAGACAATTCTTGAACTTGAAAGAGTATAGCTTCATTTCTTTTTTTATTGAGTGTATAAATTTCATAAAGATAACCTTTAAGCATCTCATCTTCAAGCATATCATAAATATTTTTCTCTTTGAGTGATACATATAAAGCAGGTACAAGAAGATAGCGGTTTGCTTGTTGTATAATGATTTCCCATTCATCTTTTACACTTTGAAGAAGCTCTTGTAGAGCCTTTTCATCATTAAAAGAAGGAGAAATAAATTTTGCTAATGCAAAAACAGCTTCAGATTTTTTCATTGATTAATTACCTTTTTTATAATACTATGTGCTTCTTCTATATCACTATATACAAGAGTATAAAGTTCAGATTCACTTAATAATTTTAGCCATAAAAAGACTTTTTTAGCATCATTTGGATCGACTAGATGATACCCAGCGTCTATAAACAAATAAAGTGCTTCTATCACAGAAAGTGCTTTAAATTTAGTACTACTTCCTTGTATAAATTGAGGAAAAATAAAAATATTTTTTTTAGGATGAAGTTTTTTATATTCTATTTTTGGTGGTACTATCAATTTTATTTTTTGACCATCAAAGCGTAAATGAGAAGATAGGGCATTAATATCATCAACACAAGGCTCTAAAATATGCCAACTCCCCTCTTTTAGTGTAACACCTAAAGGTAAAGGAGTAAGTGTATTACACTCATCTATAATGGTAAGTTCATCAGAAAATAATGTAAAACCTTTATACATTAAATATCCAGAAAGTGTACTCTTCCCTGCTCCAGATATAGCTGGAAAAATCACAGCAATTTCATTATAGGTTACAACACCCGCATGTAATGCTACTAAAAAAGAGTTCTTCTGATAGTGATATATACGAATCCTATCATATAAAACAGGAAGAAGATTTTTAGAGTTAACAACAGTATCTTCTAAAATACCATCTACATAAATTTCATAAGTACCTCTACTATTGTTTATAATACTAATTATAAAATCACTCTTTGTAGTAGTTTTTTGAAGATGTTTTAAAGAGGGCATTAGTAAGGGTTCAAGCGTTGTATCTTCAAATTGAAGAAGAAAATACTCTTCATTTAATTGTAAAGAGTAGCTATGTTTAAAAGAACCTTGTGTTTCTAATGTTTTTTGCTCTTGATTTTTTTGTATTTTTATATCATGTGTTACTAAAGAATCATCAAAAATCTTATCGATTTGTTTAACAAGTGGTCTTAATACTTCTTTAGATACACCATCAAAATAACAATACACACCTTCTGCTTTTTGCTTTACATAAAGTTCATCCATATATAAAAAAACAGCTGAACCTAAACCTTCAAAACCATAAAGTTCTTTTTTTGCTATAGACCAAACAAAAAGTTCTTCACCTTTTAAATAAAGGTGAAGGTGAGAATGCTTTGCTTTAATAAATTCTATTTTCACTAAAGTAAACTATCTTTAATTGCTAGGACCAGCATCAGATCCTGCATGTGCTTTTGATGTTCCCGTAGTCATTAGAATCACACCCATTATAGGAGCAGAAGTTGCATACTTACCAAATTTCTTAATAAACTCTCGTTTACTCTCATCTGCTATTTCCATTATCTCTTCTTTAGTAATTTCTTTTGTACTATCTTGCATACTATTATTTCCTTTTTTTAATTGTATAAAAAATCTTTTACATGGAAAATTATAACACAACAATGTCACAAGAATGTCACACAAACTTTAATAAACATAAAATTTGACCAGTCAATACAGAAATGTTATAATAAATAAAAATGTTAGACCTCTTAGCAGAAGTCTATCTAAGAAGATACATAAAATGATACCTTATACTATTTTAATAGTTGAAGATGAAGTTATTCCAGCAAACTACCTAAAAAAGCAACTAGAACAAGCCAAACATAAAGTTCTTGCTATTACAAAAGATATGGATAGCACTTTAGAATATTTTTCAAATAATTCAGAAAAAATAAATTTAGTATTAATGGATGTTAAAATAAAAGGAAAAGTAGATGGTATAGCACTAGCCAAAGAAATTCAAAAAATTTCTTACGCTACTGCTATCTTATTTACTACTGCATATACAGATAATGATTTCTTACAAAGAGCTAAAGAGGTTAATTCTATTGGTTATCTTGTTAAACCTATTCAAAAAAATACACTTCTAAGTACTATTGAAATTAATATGTCCCATTTTCAACCTCAAAACACTAAACAAATATACTATCTTTGTGACAATACATATTTCAATGAGATAGAACAAACAATAATTTCAAATAATAATTCTATTGTTTTATCACAACCAGAGTTTTTAATACTAAAAACTTTTTTAAAAAATAAACATCAATGCACATCAATAAAAGAGATAGCATCAATCTTAGAAAATATTACACCACTAAAAAATGCTACATTACGAACACTTATTTGGCGTTTAAGAAAAAAACTTCCAAAATGTTTGATTATTGAAAATATCTATAATCTTGGTTATAAAATAAAAATTTTATGATACATCCTATACCAAAAATTTTTATCAAGGCTTTCATTGGAGTCTTTACACTAGTCTTTATTTACTTCTTTTTTGTTTTTGTTTTTTTTATTCCAAAAATTGAAAAGAGTACAAAATCTTTAGAAAATTCTATTGGAAAAGTACAACTAGAAAAAACACTACAAATCATTCATGATAGTGCAAGTGAACTTGAAGATTATAAAGAGCTTTTATTACAACAACATAAAACAGAACTTGAAAAGCTTACTGATGTCATCTGGCATCTTATACAAGCACAACAACAAGAGCATAAAGATGTATCACTACATATACTACAAACTGAAACACTTAATCTTATTAAAAAACTCCAGTATGGTCATCATGATTACTTTTATGTTAGCGACTATAACTTTACAATTATTTCTCATCCATATCTTCAAAATAAAAACTTTTCTAAAGTAACAGATGTAAATGGAAATCTTGTTGTACCACCACTAGTAAAGATTGCAAGAGAAAAAGGTTCAGGTTTTTACAGATACTGGTGGAAAAAAAACAATCATGATGGAACACCCTATGAGAAACTCACCTATGCAAAAGATTTTGCACCATGGAAATGGGTTATAGGTACAGGTGTCTATTTAGATGATATTCAACAAGGGGTAATATTACGGAGAAAAAAACTTATTAATAAACTTAAAATAATTTTACATTCTACAAAAATAGGTGACAATGGTTATGTCTATATCTTTGATTCAAAAGGAAATATGATTATCCATCCTAATAAAAATCTTGAAGGTAAAAATTTTAAAAAATGGCAAAATCCAGGGAAAAAAAGCTATATTTTTGATGATTTAGTTAATGCCTATTTCAATGGCAATAAAATACTTTACTACAATTGGGATAGACCAAATGATAAAGGTAACTACCATTATAAAAAAATATCATGGATAGAATATGATGCCTATTTTGACTGGTATGTATGCTCCTCTGGATATTTAAATGAATTTCATCAAGCAAGTAATAGTTTAAGAAAGTTTATCATCTACTTTGTTATATCAATCACAATACTTTTAACAATACTTAGCCTATTCTTTTTTAGACAAATTATTCGACCTGCTGTAGAACTCTCTAAAAATGCACAAGAAGTTATCAATGGAAATTTTAAAGTAAGATATAAAGGAAAAATATCTAAAGATGAAATAGGGCTACTTGCCTTACAATTTAATAAAATGCTCGATACTATTAATGAGCAAATTTCAACACTAGATACAAAAGTATCGTATAAAACAAAAATACTTTCTGATACAATTCATGAAAAAAATATACTACTAAAAGAACTTAACCATAGAGTAAAAAACAATATGTATGTTATCAATAGTATTATAGGACTTCAAGCATTTCAAGAAAACACAACTGATGTTCACGCATTTATTGAAAGTATTCAACACCGTATTCACTCTATGGCTCTAGGTCATGAACTCTTAAATAAAACCAATAGCTTCGATAAATTAAATGTACAGGAGTATATACCTCAACTTGTAGATTCACTTATAAACGCCTATATAAAACATCCTGATAAATGCCACTGTATTTATGATTTGGATTATATTATTTTAGATATAGATAAACTTCTTTCCTGTGGTCTTATCGTCAATGAACTTGTAACAAACTCAATCAAATATGCTTTTAAACCAGATAACAATACACTTATTGTCTCATTTAAAAAAGAGGGAAATAAACTCTCTTTTAGTGTATATGACCATGGAAAGTGTTTTGATATAAAAGAAAAAAAAGGTATAGGGCTAGAACTTGTAGAGATGTTAGTCTCCCAACTCGATGGAAGCCTTCACTATGAATGTAAAAATGGTTCTTATATTACTATTAATTTTTCTTAACTTGTAAAATCCTCTATAACCCATTACCACACATTCGTTTCTTTTTAAAATAGACACCTATTTTAAAAGCTTTTAAGCTATCACTAATTTTTTTATACAACTGACATTGGTTCAAATTTTTTATACCACCCTCTTTATATCTATTGGTTTTCAAACCATTTATTAACTTCTTCAACAACATAAACTATTTTACCACCTGCTACTTTCTGATGGTATGGTAAAGGGTCGTTTAGACTTGTTAAAAATCTCTATATTTAAAAGCGACTGAAGTTACATCAAACTGATTATCATATCCCAAAAGTATTTTCAAATCATTGAGAGATTTATTTACATCAGAGCGAGTCATCTTCTTTTTACGATACTTTGGATTAGATTTGATACTTTCTCCAATTCTTCTATGATGACATATATCATTACGAGCATTTCTCACGATTGAGAACAAACCTTTTATTAAATCTTTGTTATGATATTTTACTTGACCATTCTTTGTCAAAATTTTATCAGTGTAAAGTTTTGATTGAAAAACATTCCCAAATCTTGAACCATTAAGATATACAAGTTCCAGCGTTCCAAATGATATACTATTGAGTGCATTAGATGGTTTATCGATTTTTTCCATCTTCTTAGTTTGAAATTCTGATAAATCTTTCATTATTTGATTATGATGCCAACTGCTTCCATATTTTTCTATCATCTTGTGATTGATATAAGTTCTTAAAAATGCTTCAAATTGACTAATCTGAATGTACATCAAATAATATTGATTTGTAATTTTATTAATTTCATTTATATATTGAATCAAATTATACTTTTTATTTTTAGGTAAAATAGTTTTGTTATATACAAGAGCATTAGCAGCATCTTCAAGTATAAACTTCTCTTTTTGAATTACCAAAGAGAGTGCTATCTTTTTTTGATTATCATCACTTGGTAAGATGTTGTTCTTAAGTAAAATATTATTATAGTGTTTATTAAACATTTAACATACCTATTGTATAATTTCATTAACTCCTCAAAGGGTGCCGAATCGTTCAAGATATTTGGCTGTATCAACTTTAAGTTGAAACTCTTTGGGATTATTCTTTTTCTGTAATCATATCAAAATAATCACATTACTTACTTCTAATTAACTCCCAATACTTGCTATATGCTTTTTCAATATCTTCATATACAAATGATAAGTAGTGATTTACTGTCCCTCTTTGCTTATGATTCAAACAAGTATCAGCCGCCAATTCAATATCTGCTAATATCACTACTCTTTGAAATATTTGATATAAACTACCACGCTTAACACTTGGAAAAAGTAAGCCGCTTTCAATAGAACTGATATAATCTAAACACTCTTTTGGAATTGGAAATTTATAGTCCTCTTTTGTCTTTGTGATTGTTTTAGGACTGATAATCATCCCTTTTTCAATATAGCAATTTTCTTTATCTAATTTTAGAAGTTCCCCAAATCTATGTGAAGTAAGTAGAACAAGATAAAGAAAAGTATGTATCTCTACAAGTTGCTTATCTGATTTAGTTTTATACAATGGAATTGCATGATATAACTTTCTGACTATGTCTAAATGCTTTTCATCTGTTCTTAATTCTAAACTTTCTCTTACTGGCATATTATAGGTTTTTAATTTATCTATATGATTTTCATGAATATTACCTAATTTAATTTGTTCTGTAAAAATCGGTCTTAGTATCATTTTGAGAGTATTTTTTGTTGAGTTAGCAACATTAGTCATACCCTTATGTATCTTCAATAAATCAGCAACTTTCTGTTTTAACCTTTCATCAAATATATCATTTAAAGTTTCACCAGTTGTAATAAATGGGTCTTTGCCTTCAGCAATTAACATCTTTATCTCTTGAAGTTTTTCAAAAGTTTTTTTTGATATATACCTATAATAGGGGTTTTAGTTGGTATTTTTGAGGTATGGATTTTTACTATAACCCATTACCCCACATATGCATTTTTTTAGCTGTAAGTACATCATACCCATCAAGTATATCCATCGCATTTGGTACTCGAAATTCAAATTTTTCTAAAAGTAATTTCGTTGCTTCTATATCTAAAATACCTTTTGGCTCTACAATGACTATCTCTGCGGTATTTGCTAGGGTAGTATAGGCTATGCGTAAGAGTAATTCTTTGTTTTGATGTCGTGAAAAAATATCTTTCAATACTACTACATCATGATTTCGAGGTAAGGCACGAAATGGATTATGTAAACTTTTAATCTCTTGTAACTTTATTTTAGTGCTATTAAGAGGCTCACTCTCTTGTGCATATAACACCACTTCAAAACTTCCCTCTACACCATCCATAAGTTCAGATAAAGCATAACTTAGAGCATCAATTTTTGTTGTTACTTCCAAGTAATGATTACCTGGTAAAGGGTTGAAAAGTTCTAAAAATTGTTCTAAGTACATAGTTTAGTAAGCTAAATCATGCAATTCTCTAAATAAGAATGCTTCCACTATATCATCTACAGTTTTTTGTGTATGTGCAACAAGTACGACCATAGACATATTGATAAAGTCCATAACTGGTTCACCATCATTACATACAACAACCGCTTCTGGCCATTGCTCAAAACCATCATAACTATCAGCATGTAAAACTTCTACAAGCTCCCCCTCTTCTATGCGTAACTCTGCCCAAGTTTTTGCTTCAAGCACAGGAGTGATTTTTGCTTCTTGGATATTTATACTATCCATTGGAATAACTACTAACATTATCTATTTATCTCTTTAAGTTTTTTCTTTGAAAGTTTTAATGCTTCATTATCCATAACACCTATTTTTTTCGCAAGTACATCAGAAGCTATCTTCTTTGCATTTTTTAAAGAGTGCATTTTATAACTTCCACATTGGTACACATTGAGTTCTGGAATATCTTTTTTACGCTTTACATGTAAGACATCTTCCATAGATTTTTTCCATGCTTTTGCAACTCTTTTTTCACTAGGTGTTCCTAAGAGTGACATATAAAAACCTGTACGACACCCCATAGGTGAGATGTCAATAATCTCAACATCTTTAGCATTTAAATGCTCACGCATAAATCCTGCAAAAAGATGTTCTAAAGTATGTAAACCTCGTCCATCCATCTTTGCAACATTAGGTTTATAAAAACGCAAATCAAAAACTGTAATAGTATCTTTTGATGGTGTTTGCATTGTTTTTGCTTTTCTTACAGCTGGAGCTGGCATTTTTGTATGATCAACAGTAAATGAATCGAGTAATGGCATAATAAATATATCCTTAATTTTAATTAGAAGTATTTTAGCAAAAAAATTTGATTATAAATTGAAGAAAAATGAAAAATAAGAAACTAAAGTTTAAGAAGATTAATGAAGGTTAAACTCAAAGAGCAAAAAAGCTGGAGTAAAAACCTGCCATTTGCTCATTAAGTAAAAGAGTTAGTTAAGCTATAAAGTGACTAAACGCGAGCTTCCTCTCTTCTGTTTAAGTATGCCCAGTTAGCATCTACACGCTCTTGCCACTCTTTAATGAGATATTTGTACTGATCTTTGAAAAGGTGTTTAAAACGCCCTTGTGCTGCTAAATACTCTTCAACAGGCACAACATTTTTAGGTCTATAAGTGATGTTTAACTCATGACCATCAATGATTTCATAAAGTGGAAATACTAATGTATCTGTAGCTAAATCTGCTAAATGCATAGTATCTTTAGGGTCAAATTTCCACTCAGTTGTACAAGGGGAAACAGCATTAATAAATGCAGCACCCTCAACATTCATCCCTTTTTGAATTTTTTTAACCATATCTTTCCATTTATTTGGAGCAACTTGTGCAGAATATGGGATATTGTGTGATGCCATAATAGCAACCATATCTTTTTTATTTCGTTTTTCACCATAAGATATACTTCCTGCTGGTGCAGTTGTAGCACTTGCACCAATAGGTGTAGAAGATGAACTTTGTCCACCAGTATTTGCATAGACTTCATTATCAAGAACAACATACATCATATCATGATTTCTTTCCATACAACCACTAATCCACTGAAAACCAATGTCATAAGATGCACCATCACCACCAAAAGCAACAAACTTAGGATTACGATCTGGTTGCTTTAAACGACCTTTTGTTTTTAATGCTTTATACATTGCTTCAGCACCAGCAACTGCTGTAGAACCATTTTCAAAACCAATGTGAATCCAAGAAGCATCCCAAGATGTATATGGATACACCGCTGTACAAACTTCTAAACAACCAGTTGATGCAGCAAGAACCAAATCATCATTTGTAGCATTTAAAACTTCACGAACAATGATAGAGTGAGCACAACCAGGACAAAGAAGGTTTGCACCTTCAAATCTATCTGCCGATGTTGAAAACTCTTTTAAGTTTTTAATTTTTTTAATTTCACTCATACTAATATCCTATAAAAAAGCCAGTTTCGGTCCACGAACACCGATAAACTGTTGTTGTTTTGTAAGTAATTTACCCGCATCAGCATTTGCTTGAAGCTCAGTAAATAAATCTACTAAATGTTTTTTCGTTAAATCACGACCACCAAGTCCATAAATATAACCACTAAGCATTACATTTGTATCTGTATTAATCAATGATCCTGCTATTTCATTAAACAATGCACCAGCAGCACCACCTGGAGCCGAACGATCAAGCGCAGCAACAGCTTTTAAACCTCTAAGTGTTTCAGAAATATCAGCAAATGGGAATGGACGGAAAACGCGTAGCCCAATAACACCAGCCTTAATCCCTTTTTCTCTCATTTCACGAGCAACTTCACGAGCAGTTTCAACAGATGTACCCATACATACTACGGCTACTTCAGCATCTTCCATATCGTATTTTTCTACTTGATTGTATTTACGACCACTTAATTTTTCAAATTCAGCGAATACTTCATCAATTTTAGCAGGAACAATATTCATAGTATCTGCATGTTGGCGTGCCTTATGTTCAAAGTGCCAATCTTCTTCAGTTTGAATACCATGGCTTACAGGATGTTCAAAATCAAGCATATCATTCATAGGTTTATATTCACCTACAAAGTTAAACGCATCATCATCACTTAAAGGATGAATTCCTTGTGCTGTATGTGAAGTTAAGAAACCATCTTGATTTACTACAACAGGAAGTCTAACAGCATGATCTTCACCAACTTTAAAAGCGATAAGGTTTAAATCATAAGCTTCTTGTGTATTAAAAGCGTCAAATTGAATCCAACCACTATCACGAACCATATACATATCTGAATGATCACAGTTTACATTAAGTGGTGCAGCTAAAGCACGATTTACTAAGTTTAACACTATTGGAAGTCTCATACCACTTGCTTGATAAAGTGTTTCTGCCATAAGAGCAAGCCCTTGTGATGCAGTAGCAGTAGCAACACGACCACCAGCAGCAGCAGCACCTATACATCCCGACATAGCAGCATGTTCAGATTCAACGATTACAACTTCACCTTCAATAAGGTTATCTGACTTAAATTTTGCATACCCTTCAACAACTGCTGTTGATGGTGTAATAGGGTAAGCAGAAACAACATCTACTTGAGCTTGTCTTAAAGCTTGTGCAGCAGCATGATTACCATCCCATACTTCTATATCATTTAATTCTAACTTATCAAATGCCATCTATACTTCCTTCTCATCTTTTGTTGGCCACGAAGCTATCTCCGTTTCCTCATCTGCTTGTTCTGGGAACATTAAAAGTGATTTTGGGTTTGTAGGGCAAACCTCAACACATATACCACACCCTTTACAATGATCCATATCAACACCAATCATCTTTTTATCTCTTGAAATGATTGAAATATCTGGACAATATATCCAACAAAACTGACAATCTATACAATAATCTTTGTTATATACAGGTTTAATCAATCTCCAATCAGCAACACTCGCTGTATAAGAGTTATTTTGTGAATAGTTTCTATCTCTTTGTGGTGTAAAAGCAGAACATTCATCAATCTTACCATCAAAAGAGCGAAGCATAGCGCCTATTTCAAATTCATCCCATCCTTGTTCTTTACTCATCTCTACCCCTTTACTTTACTTCATCATAAGCTCGTTGAATAGCAATCATATTTGCATCAACAATCTTTTGTGGTAGTTTTTTAAGAATTCTTTTCATACTTTCTTTAAAAAACTCTATATCATACATTCCAGAAATCTTCATAAATGCACCAAGCATTGGTGTATTTGGGATTGGACGACCGATAGTTTCATTTGCAATTGTGATACAATCTACAGTATAAACCTCTTTATCTGCTAACTTTGGTTGTGCTTTTTTAAGCTCATCTTTTGTTAAATGCGTTGTAATAATATACTTTGTAGTATCTTTACCATTTACTGTTACATCAGATGTATAAACTAAAGCAGGATCAATTACAAAAACATAATCTGGTTCCATATACTTTTCATGGTTCAACACAGGTTGATCATCTACACGATTATATGCAGTCATCGCTGCCCCTCTTTTTGCAGACCCATAAAATGCGAATGCTTGCACATGCTTACCTGTTGTAGAAATAACATCTGCTAAACCTTTAGCACCTGTTACAGCACCTTGACCAGCACGACTATGCCATCTGATTTCTAGCATAAATTCTCCTTCAATTTTCTTGAGAAACTTTCCATCCCTCAATCAATACTATTTGAATGTATTTTAGGCAACGCCCACTTAAATATAGCTTGATGTTACATGCTAGCACTTAAGCCAAGTGTAGAATGTGATTATTTTCCACTCTTTAAGTAAGTAATTGCTTCAAAAGTATCACTAAAAACAATATTTGTAAACTTATTTAATTCATTTTTATCCTCATATCCTGAACTTACCCCTATACTTTTTATTCCTGCATTTTTTGCACAAAGCATATCCATATGGGTATCTCCTATCATCCAAATCTCTTTATTTATTGTATCAAAAGACTTTAAAGCCTTTAAAATAGGCTCTTTATGAGGTTTAGGGTGTATTACATCTTCTCTACCTACTAAAACATCGAATTTTTCCATCAGATGAAAATGTTCCATAAGAATTTGTGAATATTTTCCTGTTTTTGTCGTCACAATACCAAGAGAAGCAAAACTACTTGCTAACATTATAGCTTCTCTTGCTTGAGGAAGAAGTTGTGTTTTTTGGGTAGAAATTTCACGATAATGTTCTTTATAACTAGTCACGAAATCCCAAACTTTTTCTTCTTCAATGCCAAGTTTTCTATACATCACATCTAAGGGATGACCTATAAGTGCTTTAATTGCGTCATCACTTACATGTAAGCGATTATGTACATCAAAAGAGTTATGAAAACTCTCTAAAATTGCCTCTGTTGAATCGATAAGTGTACCATCTAAATCAAAAAGAATAATCAAAGTTCTTCCTCCACATATTTTTGTAAACTACGAGGGAGCGTAATATGGTGTTGACTCAAATTTTTACGAAGAAAAAGAAGATTTGGTCTTCCTTTTTTCCAGTAAAAACCACCAACAACACTTTTTCTATAATGTTTTAAGAGTGCATAACTTGAAACAAATAGTATTTTATCTGAGACTATATGAAAGTTTTTAGCAACTAAAAGTAAATCTGCATCTTTTTTTGAACTAACGACAATAACCTTAGACATTCCTGATAAAATTTCCCTTTTTTTTGTATCATCAACCCATACATGTACACGATATTTATGAGGAAATATTCCAGTAAAAATGAGATTGTAAATTTTTTGTTCTGCACTAATAGACTCAGCTTGTAATAAGCTGTATAAACTTAAAAGTATAAGTATTTGTATTGATTTTTTCATTAAAATACAACCTCAAAGTTTAACCAAAATCTTTGTTCAGAAATAGGAAATGTCATATTAAATCGCTTATAAGCTTCTTTATAACCAGTATTAAAAATATTATCTCCACGAAAACCTATACTTATGTCTTCATTCCAATGGTATTTCACCGCACTCGTATAACCATAACTAGCATGAAGATGTGTATTAAAATAATCATAACTATTTTCGTATTTTAATTCTTGATAGAAGTCAAATTTTTTATACTGATTAAAAATTCTTGCAAGTAACATTTGATTTGGATTTATTCGTACTTGACCATGTGTTACACCATAACTATAATCAAGGTAAATTTTATTGCCAATATTCCATAAATATTTATAAGAAAGCTGGTATATACTATAACGATTATTAGTCTGTTTATTTTCATAACCATTTTGCATATCATAATAAATAGCATTTTTAATTTTTGTTGTACTAAAACTCAACTCTATACTTTGCGCCTTTTCTTTATACCGAACACTCCCTGTATATAAATCTTGTGTTGGATATTTTAATCTAGGATTTGGTTTTTGTGGTACTTCTCGAGTACTATAAAGCTGTAGAAAAGTAGCCGGAGTATAAAGATGAGAAGCAAAAGCTTTTATTTGTAACTTACTAATGTTTTTAATTGCCCCTACTCTCGCTATTAGTTCATCTTTATTTGGAATATTTTTTTTATATCGATAAAAATCACCTTTCATAGAAACAACAAATTGTGTATTTGTATCAAAATAATAATTTTCTTCAAAATATAAAGAATAAAGGTTTAAACTATTGTTTTCATTATTTATATCTACTACATAAGGGGTAAAGCCTAAAGGTGTATGCGAAACATTAGATCGAAGTTTCGCAGAATCCTCAAAAGTTTTATGTTTTATAAAAGCACCAACAAGCAAATTGTTTTTTTCAGCAATAAATCTTTTTTCTAAGATTAATGAGCTAATCGTATCATGCAAATAAACTTCATAATCTTGTACTATCCAAGTTTCAGGTGGAATATTTGGTGTTACCGCTTTTGTTCCAGGAGAACTTCCATCAGTTATAGGTATATAATTTTCATCACGAAAAATACCATCGTTATTTATATAATCATAAGAGAGTTGAAGCTTAATATTTTGTGCAAATTTTTTCTCTACATGTATATATGTTTGTAAAGTATCTATCCCTTTTCCAGAGGGTGTATGAAAATAACCAGCACCTATATATGCATCTGTTTTCTTCGCATAACTCCCTATATCAACATTCCACTCTTTGTACGCTAAATTTGCAAAAAGTGTATAACTCTTTTTATCATCTTTTATGGTATATCTTTTCCCTTTACGATAGTTATAATATCTATCACTTTTTATAGTGTCTTTATTTGCATAAGCAAAGTAAGAAAACCCATTTTCTAACTGATGTGCATTATAAATATTTGTATCATAACCACCATTTGCAGAAGCCATTAGACGAATCTTTGATCCCTCTTCTCTTTCCGCTTTTTTTGTATAAACCCGAACGATTAAAGAGGCTACTTCATTTCCAAATTCTATAGAAGATGTTACTTTATAGATCTCTATATGATCTATATATTCTAAAGGTATATCTGCCCAAACAAGAAAAGCACTACCATAAGATGCAGAGGTCATTTCGTGATCATTAACATATAAACGAATAGAAGCGTCAGGTAATGTTCCTCCACCAAGAGGACTTAAACCATTAATCCCTATTTCATTTTTAGAAAGAATTAAACTCGGAACAACTTTTAAAACATCTAAGAGATTATGTGCTTGCATTTTTTCAAGTTCATCTCTTGTGTAGAGTTCTAAGTAACCAGCAGATTCTCGCTTTGTAATATTAGAAAGTTTTGATTCATTTTTATACATATTTATCAATGATTCCATAGAATCATCTGCAATTAAGGATGCCACCATAAAAAGATTTGTATATAGAAGAAACATCCATTTCATAATCATCCTTTCACATAAATTTCGTTACAATGATACACTTATTTTACTTAAATCACTTTAACTACTAAAGGATTTATTGAGGTTGCATATTATGACTTTTACCCCCGTTATCCGAACTTCAAACTCCATCCCTAAAACTTTACAAGAGTTCTCTCAAGAACGCAAAATTGACATAAGACTTATTGACTTTGAACTCCTTCATTTTGAAACACTTATACGAAGAAAAGATACTACAGAGTTTACACAAGTAGAAGATTTAAAAACTATCACCAAAGTAGATTTTCTGACCCAAGAAACGCAAATTATACAAGAATACAGTATAAAAATTATGCCTCGAAGAAAACCTCTAACACACTCCAATATAAAGCTTATTTTAGGCGTAAATAAACTCAAAACAAAAGCTATACTCACTATAGCCAAAGGCTCTTTATTTCACAAACATTCAAAAATTCTTCAGGAATTTCGTGACATGCTATGGAAAAAAAAGCTACAAGCAGGTATATTTATAGGATTATTTGAACCTCAACTTGCAACACAACTCAAAAAAGTCTTACATATAATCCCTTTTGATCAACCTCTAGCAAAAGAATTAAAGTTTAATGTTGCCCTCGGTATAGAGCCTAAAGTACCCATTGATGCACGATTTGAGCCACTTTATCTACAAAAAGAACATCAAAGTATTATAGAAGGAGTAGATGCTAGAGAGCTTGTAGCAAGATACATCAAAGAAAAGCGGGGTAAAGATGGTCGTGCTTGTAATGGCAGATATATCACTGTACGCGCACCAAAGACTCTTAACCCTAAACCACAAACAGATGCAACCATTTGCATAGAAGAAACTCCAGATACACTAGAATACTTTGCAAATGATGATGGTTATGTAGTACTTAAAAAAAATAAACTCTTTATATCAAAAACACTTAAACTTGCAGGTGCTAATTTTAAATCAAGTGCAACTATAGATGCAGGAGATGAAAACCGTGATATTGCTGTACATATAGAACATCAAAAATCTCATAGTGAAGATGCCATAGGAAGTGGCGTTACCATCGATGTCAAAGAACTTCATGTTGATGGCTCAGTAGGTGCTAATGTTTCCATCTCTACCCATGAGCTTAATGTTGATGCACAAACTCATAAAAATTCTAAAATCGAAGTTGCAAATCAAGCTAATGTGAAACTTCATAGAGGGGATATGGTCGCCAATAATGCCCAAATAGATATGCTTGAAACGGGTAAGGTACAAGCACATCAATCTATTCACATAAAAAAAATGTTAGGGGGTGAAGCCATAGCGCCTATCGTTAAAGTGAATGAACTACTTTCAAACTCTACCATTATCGCTTCAGAACTCATAGAAATCCACTCTATCGAGGGTGAAAACAATCATCTTATCATCCATCCACAAGCAATTGATAGTCATCATAAGGATATAAAAGAAATCAAAGAAACACTGAAAATACAAGAAAAAACTTTCTTGCAATTAGAAAAAGATTTTAAACTCAAACAAACGCAACATCTTGCACAAGTAAGACGCATAAAAACTTTTCAAGCACGAATAAAACAAGCAAAACAAGATGCTAGACCTCCTATGAAACAAGATTTAATTCGCATAAAACTTTTTAAACAAGAATCACAAAACTTAGCACAAGAAGAAATAGCACTAGAGCAACACCACAAAGATATAGAAGAACTCAAAAAACAACTTCATAAACTACAAGAACAGGATCTTCATGCTAAGATAATAACACAAAGTAGTTATGATGGACATACAAAAATTACTTTCATTACCAGTGATACACAAGAGCATATTAGTGCAAGGCCAGAAGGCAAAATAGCAACTATAACACTCAAATATAATGAAAAAGGGGAAAAAGTCCTCCACTTCCAATAGAAAAAGAACTTTATATATAATAAAAATTAATTTCAAATTCAAAAAGTGACTTTTTTATAAATTTTTCATATTTTTTCATAAAAAAGTGCTATAATTTCTCCAATAACCTTGCTTATTAAGGACAGCATATGCAAAATTTACACATCGAAGCATCACAATACACGCCAGAAATAGTTATGGATGCAGAAAATGGTGTTATAGAGATGAGTGGAAAATCTTACCCTGAAAATACTTTTGAGTTTTATAAACCTGTACTCCAATGGCTTGGAGAATATTTTCAAAATCCTCATACAAAAACAGTTGTAAATATGGAAATTATCTATTTTAATTCAAGTAGTTCTAAACTTTTTTTTGACTTTTTTGATATTTTAGAAGAGAATGTAGCCAATTCAGAGATTATCGTACACTGGATTTATGATGAAGAGAATGAAAGTGCTTTAGAAGCAGGTGAAGATTTCATAGAAGATTTTGATACACTTAAAATCGAACTACAAGTTAAAGCGTAGAAAATACAGATGAAATACAATAGAAAATTTCAAGAGATTTTAGCACGACTCGATAGAATTGATGATGAAGAGTGTCAAAGCTTAAAAGAAGAAATAGCAATTCTCTCTGATATTTATGAAAAAAAAGATAGCAGACTAAACAAAATCATTAAACTTTCAGACAAACAACAAAGAGCTATTTTAGAACTTAATGAAGAGTTAGATAGCTACAAAAATAATCTTGAAGAAAAAGTTCAAGAGGAGATTGCAAAAAGAAAACAACAAGAAGATTTACTTTTTGAACAATCACGACTAGCAAAAATTGCCGAAATGATAGACGCTGTTGCTCACCAATGGGTGCAACCACTTAATATCATTTGGATGAGTACAGAACTCCTTACACTCGAAGCAAAAAAAAATAATGGTGTTTCACCAAAAAGAGTTCAAGAGTTTAAAGAAACATCTTCTACTCAAATTGATCATCTTTTAAAAACACTCAACAATTTTAGAGACTTTTTTCGACCTATAAAGGAACAAACTGCTTTCCACCTTACAAAAACCATTCAAAGTGTTCTTGATCTTGTTAGTGATGATCTCATCAAACACTCTATTGAGGTTACATGTAATATAGAAAAAGATTTTGTACTTATTGGTAATGAAAATGAGTTTAAGCATATTTTACTCAACCTCATTAGTAATTCAAAATACGCATTTTTAGAAAATAAAATTGCCCATAGAAAGATTAGTATTAACATTCTTCCAGATGAAAAGAAACTCGAGTATATCGACAATGCTGGAGGTATTGCAGATGATGTCATCACTACACTTTTCGACATGCACACCTCAACAAAAGGTTTAGATGGTACAGGCATAGGTCTCTATATGTCCCAACAAATTGCAAAAAAACATCAAGGGGAACTCATAGCCGAGAACTTTAGTGATGGTGCAAAATTTACTTTTATATACAAAGGATAGTTTATGGTTTCTATAGAACAACTTGAATCTATTTTAGAAGAAGACAACATTATATTTTTAACTTATGGTGGTACTTTTACACAGTCACTCATAGCTGGGATGACAGGGGTACTTGAGCGAGAAGTTGAAGAGGCAGAACTTTCTATGAAAATATCTAACAATATTTTTGTTGTTTTTATAGAACTAGCACAAAATGTTATGAACTACTCAAAAAGAGTTAAAGCACAAAATATACTTGACCCTAAAGGGCTTATTTTTGTTGGAAAGAAAGATGACAGCTACTTTGTTTGTAGCCAAAATATCATCTCTAAAGAGGACAAAGAGAAGATGGAACCTCGACTGCAAGAAATAGAAAACGCTACGCAAGAAGAGATTAAAAAACTTTACAAAGAAGTTCGAAGAAGTGGTAAAGGTTCTCATGAAAAAGGGGGTGGTTTGGGATTTTTAGAGATAGCAAAAAAAGTCCAAAACATAGAATATAGCTTCAAAAGTTTACCAAATGATACATTCTATTATAAAATCTGTACAACTATTTAAAACAAGTGTTTTCTAAAGTTCTCTTTTTTCTTTTTCTTACATCGATAGCCTATGCTAAAAATTTCAGTGTCTCTTACGACCCTGATTATGCACCATTTTCGTATGGTATCGACAAGAAACCTTATGGGCTTTTTGTCGATATTTGGAAATTATGGGCAAAAAAAAATCATCATACACTTACCTTTGTTCAAGCAAAAGATTGGGATGATGCACTCCTCCTTGTCAAAGAAAAAAAAGTAGATTTCTTTCTAGGAACAACCCCTTATGAAAAATGGATGCAAGCAAGTACAAGTTATTACAAAACAAAAACGGCACTCTACTTTTTAAAATCTTTTCATAAAAAAATGCACACTATAGGCATTATTGGGGATGATTATAAAGAATCTCTTCAAAAAAAACTACCACATAGTGCCATCATCTCTTATACAGACTATGCACAACTCCTCCAATCTCTACTTAACCACCAAGTAGATGCTATCTATGATGATGCACTTGCCATATCATACTATGCCATTAAAAATAAGTATAAACACCTCATTAAAGAGTCTCGTATCATCTCTGATGTATCGGATGTTCAAGCTATTGCAGCGACACACAATAATATTCAAATTTTTAATGAAGGGTTTGGGAAAATAACATTAGAAGAGCTTGAAAAGATTGAAACAGAATGGATCTCTGATAGTTCAATGCGATTTTATAACAATGCCAACTTTTTAAAGAAAAAAGAGTTTCGTTATGTCTATGATCCTGATTGGAAACCTTTTGAATACAAAGATAAAATGAGCCATGTACATATGGGAATTATTGCCGATATTTTAAGTTTGGTTTCTTCTAAATCAGGACTTATTTTTCACCCTGTAGCAACAAAAACATGGGCAGAATCTGTAGCACTGCTTAAAGCACATAAAGTAGATATGGTCAGTGCTGTTCCTATGACACCTGAGCGAAAAAAGTATCTTAACTTCAGCAAAAAAAATATCTATGACTACCCTGCAGTACTTGTTGCAAATAAAAACAAAACTTTTGCCATTAATGAAGATTTTAATGATAAAACCATAGGTGTTGTACAAGGCAACTCTTTAGGGGAATGGATACAAAAAAGGTTCCCACAATCACACTTTATCTTTTTTAACAATGTTCAAGAGGGATTTGAAGCACTCCAAAACAATCGTATCGATTTTTTCGGTATCAATGGTGTGAGTGCTACTTACTACATCAATGTAGTAGGATTTTCAGATTGTAAAATTTATACTATTTTAAACTATATGTTTCATCTCAAAATTGCCCTTTTAAAAAGTGTAGAGCCTGAAGCACTTGCACTCATTGATGAAGCACTTGCAAACATTACACAAAAAGAGCTTAGTGACATCTACCATAAATGGACCTCTGTACAAATAAAAAGAGAGAGGAACTACAAACTCATTTTTAGCATTATAGCTATTGCCCTTTTTATAGTACTTATTTTTCTATTTATCAACAAACGACTTAATCGCCTTGTACAAAAACGCACAGCAGAGCTTAAAGAGCTTAATGAGCATTTAGAAGATAAAGTGATACAAAGAACACAAGAGCTTGCCCTTATAAACAAAAAGATGCAAGATAACATTAAGTATGCGTCTCTCATACAAAACGCTATTTTACCCCATCAAAAAGAGTTTATAGAGTTTTTTAAAGATGCGTCTATTATCTGGGAGCCAAAAGATACCGTTGGTGGTGACATCTATTTCTTTACACCACTCAACGAAGAGGAAGCTTTTCTTTTTGTAATAGATTGTACGGGGCATGGGGTCTCTGGAGCATTTGTAACAATGCTACTCAAAGCTATAGAGAAACAACTCCTGAGCCTCTTAGAACATCAAACACTCTCCCCAGCAGATATACTCACCTACTTTAACCACACCTTTAAAAAAGTACTTATACAAGAAAACACTAATGCAAATGTTGGGTTTGATGCAGGAGTTTTATATATAAACAAAGCTACAAAACAACTCCGTTTTGCTGGAGCAAATATATCGTTATACTACCTTCAAGAAACACAACTTCATACACTCAAAGCAAGTCGCCACTCCATAGGCTATAGTGCTTCAAAAAAAGATTATACCTTTAAAGAGCATCAAATGAGTCTTGAAGAGGGGATGCAGTTTTATATAACTACAGATGGCTTTATAGATCAAAACGGAGGTACAAAAGGGTTTCCATTTGGAAAAAAACGGTTTTTTGAACTCCTTTGCAAAAATGCCAAACGCCCACTCGATACACAAAAAATGCTCTTTTTAGAAGCCTTAGCCCATTATCAAGGAGATGAAGAGCGTAATGATGACATTACACTTATAGCTTTACAAATAATCTAATCTAATTGTTTTGATAAGCTTATATTAACTTAGTAGTATTATAATTTTGCTACTATGAAATAAAAGGTTGAAGTTATGCAATTTTTAGATGACGATTTATACGATGCGGTAAAGAACTATATACCAAAAGTAAGTGAGTATGTAAACTCACATGGAGGAGGGATTGATCTCCTTGGTGTTAAAAACGGTGTTGTTTACATTAAACTCATTGGTGCTTGTGGTGGCTGTTCTATGAGTCTTATGACTACTAAAATGGTAGTCCAAAGAAAACTCCGTGAACTCATCCACCCTGCCCTTGAAGTGGTCAATGAGGATGGTACCCCTGAAAATAAAATGCCAGATGATGCGTATAAGGGTATTTAAATGGTAGTAGATTATGCAGACAAAGCACTCACACAAAAATACCAACTTATGGCACAAACCATCATCCCCCGCCCTATTGCTTGGGTTCTCACAGAAGATGAAAAAGGTACTCTTAACATTGCTCCTTTTAGCTACTTTATGGGGCTTAGCTCTGAGCCTCCAACAATGATGGTAAGTATTGGGCATAAAAGTGATGGTAGCCAAAAAGATACTCTAAAAAATCTTCGCAAAACACAAAAATGTACGATCTGTTTACTTGATCCATCCTTTGTTGAAATGATGCACTACTCTTCAAAAGAGGTTGCAAGTGATATAAGTGAAGCTGAACTTTTCAATATTCCCACAACAAAAGTTTTAGAGGATTTCCCCCCTATGGTTGAGGGTGTTCCAAGTGCCTTTTTTTGTACACTCTACCAAGAGATAGACCTCAAAAACTCAAAAACTATTCCAATGGTAGTAGAGATACACTCACAGTATATAGATGATAGCATTATCACGGACAAAGAGCGTATGACACTTGAGTATGAACCTCTCGTGCGTGTTGGTAAAAGTTACGCTCACTTAGGTGAGCAAATCACACCTCCAGCTATACCATAATGAACGACTACATTCTCTACTCAAGCCTTACACTACTTCTCTCCATCCTTTTTTCTATGGGTGGAGCTGGAAGTGGTGTAGCACTCATCCCTATCTTAAACTTTTTAGGTGTTGATTTTACTGTTGCTAAAGCGATAGGACTCTTTGCTGGAGCATCTACGACGATAACATCAAGCATTATGAACATCAAACGAAAAGCAGTTGATTATAAATTTGTTTTTCCTATAGCATCAATGATGCTTCTTTTTGCTCCACTCGGTGCTTACTCAAGTAGTTTTATAAATGAAGAGATTGTCAAATTTTTCTTTATGCTTATGCTCTTTTACAGTGCTTCAATGATGATGTTTGGCAAGAAAAAAGCACTCTTACATGTAGAGTCTCAAGCAGTATTATTTTTAATAGGTAGTGTGGTTGGATTTCTCGCTGGTTTACTTGGTGTTGGGGGTGGAAATATTCTCATTCCACTTCTAGCACTTCTTGGATTTGAGCCTAAAAAAGTAGCTGTTGCTGTAAGTTTTGTAGTTCCATTTTCAGCACTTGGCTCTTTTTTCACTTACGCTTCTTATGTTGAGCTTGACTGGATTTTACTTGGATGTGTGGCACTCTCTGCCATTGTTGGTGGCTACATTGGCAACTATATGATGCACTTTAAACTTGAGCAAAGTCAAATCAAAAAACTGATGGCTCTCATCTTATACGGACTTGCAATCAAACTGCTTGTTCATTTTATACTGTAGGGGTTGGTGATGAAAATAAATACTTCCCCATCAGTCGTGATACGCATCATTTTATGGTTTGCTATGCTTTTTGGTGGAGCATTTGTATCGCTTCGTATAGATCAAAACACACCTCTTTTTCATAATGGATGGTTTCATCTCCTGAGTGCTATCATTGGTATTTTTATTATTATGTTGGCATTTCGATCAGCTGGAAATGGTGGACGAGAGCTTACCAAAGGGAGAGTGGGCGACATCCCTCGCCTTGAAACAAACAAACTCGTAACAACAGGCATATACAGCTGTATGCGTCACCCTATGCTTTTTGGACTCACACTTCTCCCTCTTGGTTGGGCTTTTTTGATAGGAAGCCCCACTTTTATCACAACAATAGCACCTTGTGAGATGCTTTTTATCGTCTTTATGGTGATTGTCTTTGAGGAGAGAGAGGTTAAACAAAAGTTTAATCAGGAGTATGAAGTTTATAGAAAAAAAGTACCCTTAGTCTCTTTTAAAAAAAAGTGTTTAAAGATGCTTTTTGCAAAACAAAATAAAAAAGCGTTTCTATCTGATTTAAAGTAAACATTAATTGTAAGTTCTATATACTTTAAAGAAAAAAATATTAAGGAATATATATAGATGAATACCTACAAAATAGTCTCTGGAAGTTTTATTATTTTAGCAATGACTGTCAACTTCGGTTTTTTTTATGGAGACCCAACCGTTCTTATACAACACAATGAATATGAGCTTTTTGCTGCTATTGTTATCAACCTTATTACAACAGTACTAAAACTTGGAGACAAAACACAACTTGGTGCTGTTTTACTTTCAACAAGTATAGTTGCAGATATTCAACTTATAGCATCCGCAACAGTATGGACCATCGCAGAGTATATGTTACACGATACTTCTGTAGGTACAACAACAGCTATCGTTTCTTTATCTGGTGGCGCACTTATTGCAAATATCGTCTCTGTTGTTCTTTATATGGGTGATACTTTAAAATCAAAACGATAAACAATGGGTAACTATATATTTTGGATTATTCTTAAGCGATTAAGAGTTCCTTTTCTTGTCATTATTATCACTTTTACCATAGCTATTCTTGGGTTAAAACTCATTCCAGGTGTTGATAACGCTGGACATGAGTACCACCTTAGTTTTTTTGATGCTTTTTATTTTGTTAGTTATATGGCTTCAACAATTGGTTTTGGGGAATCTCCATATGATTTTACCTATCCACAAAGGATTTGGGTCAGTGTCATGATTTATACCACCGTTATTGGTTGGTTTTATGGAGTTGGTGCCATTGTTGCACTTATTCAAGATGAAGCTTTAAAAAAAGAGATTTATAGACAAAAATTTCAAAAACATATACAAAGACTTCGAGAACCATTTTATATCATCTTAGGGTATAATAGTATTACTAAAAGTATTATCAATCGTCTTAACGGATGTGGTTTTCGAGTTGTTGTTCTTGATAAAAATGAAGAAGCTATAGATACACTCATACTTGAAAATTTCTATCCACCAGTACCCTCATTTGTAGGTGATGCGACAAGCCAACATATGTTAAAACTTGCAGGTATTCATAGTAAATACTGTAAAGGGGTTATCTCTCTTTTTGAAAACGATATGACAAACTCCAAAATAGCTGTTATTACCAAACTGTTAAATAAAAAAATAGACATCATTGTCAAAGCAACATCACAACAACAGATTGAACACTTTCAATCTTTAAACCTTCAACATATAAAAAATCCGTTTCAAATTATTTCACAACGCATTTATTATGGTATCGTAGCACCTCATATTTGGCTTTTAGAGATGTGGATGTATGGGCATGTTCTCAAGCTAAGAAAACGAGACTATCTACCAAAAGGTCGCTATATACTTTGTGGAACAGGACGCATGGGACAAGCGATTAAATACGGCTTACAAAAAGCAGGTGTTGAGTATGTTGAGTATGACCTCAATGCCAAAGCCTACCAAAAAAAGAACAATACAAGTGTATTTGGTTCTCAAGAAGATATAGATATACTGCTAGAACTTGGTGTGAAAGAGAGTAGTGCCATTATCGCTGCGACAAAAGATGACTTGTTAAACTTAACCCTTTTAAGCAAAGCAAAACAACTCAATCATGACATCTTCACCATAGCAAGAGAAAACTCTTTAGATGAGTTAAACATTTTTCAAGCAGCAAAAGTCAATAGAATCTATGTGATAGAAAAAATTCTTGCAGATACTACCTATAACTATATAGCACGACCATTAGCAGACCTTTTTATTCATGAAGCTAGAAAAAGAGATGATGCTTGGGCGCAAGTAATTGTTAATCTCCTTAATAATATTTCAGGGATGAATCCAAAATATTATGAAAAAAAGATTAATAGTGATGGAGCGTATGCACTCAGTAATAGACTAGAGAAGCAAGAAACTATAACTTTAGGAGATATTCGCCGTTCACGAGAGAACAACAAAGAACTTCTTCATATTGTTTATCTCTTACTAAAAAGAGGTGACGAAGTTTTTCTTGTGCCTGACTCCTCTATGCCATTAGAAATAGATGATGAACTCCTCATTGTTGCTGATGAAGAAAATTATAATGATTTTGAGTATATTATCAACAACTATTATGAGCTTGAGTATGCACTAGAATATCATAAAAAGAAACTTAGATCTTCTTCTCAATAAAGCGTGTATCACTTCGCATGGAACTTACCTCATCACCACTTGAGAGCATCCAACCACTTTTTACCTCACCACATACTTTATCAAAATGGGGTATATAAGGCTTAATATCAAGTAAAGGTGTTCCATCAACAATATCAATCCCTTTTATTGTAACAACATTCCCTTCAACACTCACAAGTTCTACAAGACTTAAACCTAGAGAGTTAGGATGCATTGGTGTACGAGTGGAAAAAACACCCCGTTTTGTGAATGTCTTATCATTAAAAGGGATAACTTGAAGCTGTGGCTCTTTAATTTTATGAAAATAGTAAATCAAATACACATGACTAAAACCATCTAAATCGGCAAGACCTGCCACATACTCCTCTTTAAAAACAAGTGTCGCATAAGTATTATTTGCACCACATGGCTGTACTGGCATATTTTTTAAATCACAAAAAGGGGACTTCACAGTCGCTATTTGAGTAAGTTCATATTGCATAAAAAAGCCTATAAATTAATTTTATAATTATTATAGATTAAGTTTATAAATAATAAGCTACTGCTACTAAAATAAGTACAACAACTAACCAAATCATAGGTATTATTCTATACTTCATACTTACCGTTTTTAATCCCATAAAATAGTCACTAACTAAAGCACCTTTAATGAAAGTTGTTACAAGTAAAACACCAACCAAAGAGGTATCTATAAGCTTTAAATAGCCAAGAAGATAGGCAAAAATGGTCAAAATCACTAAAACAACCCAAATAATCTCTAAAATTTTTTTCATTTTTGACCCTTAGCGTATAATATAAACAAGTGGAAACAACACTATCCACAACAAATCAACCATATGCCAATAAGAAGCACCCGATTCAAATCCTCTATAATCTTCAGGAGTATAGCCTAAAACTTTTGTTCTTTGATGAATGTTAAATAAGATAATAGTCCCTAAAAAAACATGCATAAAATGAAACATTGTCAAAAGCAGATAGAACATAAAAAACTTATTTGTACTAAGATTAATCCCTTGAGCAAATATATGATAAAACTCAGAGATTTTTATCATCAAAAATGCAACACCACATGCCATAGCAAATTTGAGCCATTTGGAAGCTTCCTGATTTGCCTGTGTATGATTTTCTTGAGTCATTGCTCTCATGTTTGCAACACCCTTTGCTACAAAATAGCTACTTGTTATCAAAATAAAGGTGTTGATAAACCCTGAAGTTTGGTTTAACATCAACTGTGAAGTGTTAAAAAGCTCCACATCAGCTCTTCGTGAAAAAGCATACCCTACAAAAAATAAACCAAAAGTGAGTAGCTCTACATAGATAATAATCCAAACCCCAAAATCACCTGGAGGATATTTCTCTTTAAATGCAATTAACTTAGACATCACTAGCCTTTGTAAAATGAAGTGTAATGAGTTTTTCAAGAACATTTAAAACATCTTCCTCATCACTCAAAGACTCTACAATAGAGTGCATACATGCCTGATAAGGATCAAACCCTCTTACCATAAGTTTTGCTGCATAGATAAGCAAACGAGTAGAAACTGCCTCTTGAATGTCAGTATCATCCAAACGGCGAATCTCTCCTGCTATATCTACAAGTTTTTGTGCTATTTCAGGTTCTATACCACTCTCTTTTATAAGTACCTCTTTTTCTATTTTAGCTTCTGGATAACTAAAACTCAAAGAGATAAAACGCTGTTTTGTACTTGGCTTCATACCCTTAAGTACATTTTGATACCCAGGATTATAAGAAACAACCAGCATAAAATCAGGATGTGCTTCTATCACTTCCCCTGTTCTGTCTATGGGTAACACCCGTCTATAATCAGCCAACGAGTGTAAAACAACTGTCGTATCTTTCCTCGCTTCTATAATCTCATCTATATAACAGATACCACCGTTTCGTACAGCTTTTGTCAAGGGACCATCTTGCCAATAGGTTCCATTTTCATCTATAAGGTGACGACCAACCAAATCAGCTGCACTTAAATCATCATGACATACAACGGTATAAACATCACGACCGAGCTCCTCCCCCATCGCCTCTATAAAACGGGTTTTACCACATCCTGTAGGACCTTTAATCAAAACAGGAAGGTTCATTTGTGCTGCTGCATGAAAAAGTTCTACCTCATTTGACTGAGGTAAATAGTAAGTTTTTGACATTGTTGTTCCTTTATTTTGTTAAATTTATATACACTTCTGTAAGCACTTTTGGAAGTTTTTGCCCATCACGAACAATCGCATAGCCATTGTGTCCAAAAAGGTAGTTTAAGTACTCTTTAGCGTCTAAATCTATCGTTATACAAAAAGGGGTTATCCCCTTTTTCTTCATCTCTTGGAGTGCTTTTTTTGTATCTTCAATACCATAACGACCATCATATTTATCTTCATCATTGGGTTTACCATCACTGATAATGAGTAAAAGTTTATTCGTGCTTTGTTGTTTGTCTAAGATTTTAGTAGCTTCACGAATCGCAGCACCCATTC
>Ga0256828_1000071_pt1 | contig 65762 bp, 60 predicted proteins | sample CV88metaG_FD_185993 | JGI IMG/M metagenome (GOLD analysis project Ga0256828, IMG submission 185993) | Hydrothermal vent microbial communities from East Pacific Rise, Pacific Ocean - CV88 | ecosystem: Environmental > Aquatic > Marine > Hydrothermal vents | place: Pacific Ocean: East Pacific Rise...
ACTATGTAATAAAAAGTGAAGCAGAACTAAACAAAGGCTTTAGTGACATCTTCATAAAACCACTAAGTCCATATGTAAAATACTTTGCTATAGTAGAGATAAAGTATATTCAAAAAAATCATAAACCTACAAAAAAAGAGATACAAAAACTCAAAGAGGAAGCTAAAGAACAGCTACAAAGATATGAAAACGATGAACTTGTAGAAGAACATATAAAAAATGAAAAAATCCTTAAAAAGATAGTGCTTGTTTTTCATGGATGGGATTTACTTGTTTGTGAGGAAGTATAAAATTTTATGCTAGTAATTTTAAGTAGTACTTTTTTTTTGCTTAATAAATTTATAGTGCTTTTATACTAAAAAACAACTAATAAAATTTTAAGTACAATTATAAAAATAAATTTAAAGTGTATAATATGAATAAATGGTTAGAATTTTTAAAAAATAATGATTATCTTAGTATAAAAAAATATATAAAAGATGGTGGAGATCTTACAGTAACAAATGATACAGGGGAAAGTGTTTTAGCATGTGCTTTGCGTGAAAGATGCGATATGGATATACTTATGCTTCTTGTAGAAAATGGTGCAGATATTTTTGATTTTGATGATGAAGGAGTGAGTGTTCTTGATATGGCTATCACTTATGATAATTTAGAAATGGTTCGTTACATTGTAGAAAGAGGTAAAGATGTCAATCAAACAACACGAAAAAGCAGTTTTACTCCTTTAATGGCTGCTGCTTGTTATGGAAGGGTTACAATTGTAAAGTACTTACTTGACAAGGGTGCTTCTCAAACAGCTCAAGATACAAAAGGTTTTACTGCGATTGATTTTGCAAGAAAGATGAATAAAAAGTCTGTTTTAGCATTATTGGACTATGATGTAAATGATCCAAAAAATACAGCGTATGCAAGGTAGTTTTACTCAAAAAACTTGCCTTGCTTTGTATTGTCAAGGGGTTTTCTTTTCTCTTTCGTAAGCCACTCTTGTAAAAGTGATTCTACAACTTTAGAAAGACTCATCTTGTAGCGAGATCGTGCATACTTCATAGATTCATCCCAAGTATTTCTATCTACAAGTAAACTGCGGGTTACTTCATCTTTTGGTTTCACATAATTTCCTTTTTTTCTTTTTGTATTGTATAGTTTATAGCAAGATTATTGAGTTTATCCTCAAAAAGTTGAAAATACTTTAGAAGTAGTTCTTTATCTTCAGACAAAAGGGAAAGTTCTACTTTCGGTCTGTCATTTTGAAAGAGTGGTAAAGAGGAAAGCTCTATATTTGATGGTACTTTTTGCATAAGGGATATAAGTGTATTTTCACTTGTATCTGCTAAAAGTGTTTTTCTAAAAGTTTGTTTTTTCTCATTAAATTTTTTTTTAATGATACTTTCAAGCATAGGATGTGCCATAGATGGAAAACCTGGTACAAAGAAAAATCTTTCATCAAGAGAAAATCCAGACATATTGTTTACTGGATTATAAATCAAGTCAGATTCTGGTGGAAGTTCTGCCATATGGATTCTATGTGGATAAGCTTCTTTCCCAAATCGTTCATGAATGTCTTGTAGAAAATTTTTATTTACCTCAAGAGGTGCATGACGAAACACTGTTGAAGCTATCGCTCTTGTTAGGTCATCAGGTGTAGAACCTATACCACCAAAAGAAAACATAATACTTTTTGGATCTTTTTTAATAAGATTAAAAATATTTGTTATAAGTGCTTCATTATCTTTAATAACAAATGAAGCAAAAAGGCTATGCCCATACTTCTCTAGTGCTTTTTTCAAAAAAGAGAAATGTTTATCTTCTCTTCTGCCATTAAGTATCTCTGTTCCTATTATCACTGCATAAAAATTCATAAGGCGAATTATAGTATAATTCTAAAAACAAAGTAAAGGTATAAAATAATGTCTCATACACAAAAATTACAAGAACTCATTTCTAAGAGTGTTATTCCAGATATTCAAGATGCACTTGATGAGATTTTTGAAGAGATAGCAGGAAATAAAGAAGCAAGTGAAGATGCAAAAGAAGAAATAGAAGAACTTCGTGAATTTAAAGCAGATTTAGAAGATGTTTTAGATGATATCAAAAATGGTGATATGGATGAAGAGGAAGCTAAGGAGCTTATAGAAGATATCATTCAAGCACAAAGTGATGATACAGAAGAAGATTTTGGCTTTAAAGAAGAAGATTAATTTAAACTCAAAACACTATAATTTCATTTACTAAAATATAGAGGAAAAACATATGAAAATCATTCTTTTAGGAGCTCCAGGTGCTGGAAAAGGTACACAAGCTCAATTTTTAACAAAAAAATATAATATCCCTCAAATATCTACAGGAGATATGTTAAGAGCTGCTATTAAAGCTGGTACAGAGATGGGGAAAAAAGCCAAAGAGGCTATGGACGCTGGTAAACTTGTGACTGATGATATTATCATTGGTCTTGTAAAAGATCGAATCGCTGAAGATGATTGTAAAAATGGTTATCTTCTTGATGGTTTTCCTCGTACACTTGCACAAGCTGATGCTGTAACAAATGCTGGTATCGAAATAGATGCAGTAATAGAGATAGATGTACCAGATAAAGAGATTGTTAAAAGAATGTCAGGTCGTCGCGCACATTTAGCAAGTGGAAGAACATATCATATAGTTTATAATCCACCAAAAGTGGAAGGTAAAGATGACATTACAGGCGAAGAGCTTGTTCAAAGAGATGATGATAAAGAAGCTGTAGTTCTTGATAGACTTAAGGTATATCATGAACAAACAGAACCACTTATAGGATATTATAAAGAACAAGCGAAAACACATCCACATCTTAAGTATATTACTGTAGATGGTACGGCTGACATCAAAAAGGTTGAAGAAGCAATTGTTTCTCAACTAGGATAAAAAAGTTTATCTTGTTTTAGAAAGTATTATTTCTTTAGCACTATATGTGCTAAAGAAGTTTTTGCATAAGATTTATGTGATAAGATTCTTGATAATTGATAAAGTCGAAAAATTTTGAAAGTTTTTCATCTGTTATAGCATCACTTAACTCTTTACACATCTCTTTTGCTGCTTCCTCTTCTGCTATACCATCAACAAGAAACTGATCTAAATCTTTTACAATATAAGTCATTTCATGAAGTTCTCGTGGTAGGGCTAAAATCCCTAATTTTGCCATCATGTTGCCAAATGATTTGAGATGAAAATGAGATTCATCTACTAAATCTTGAAAAACATTATAGTGAAGAAGATTTTTTGTTCGTGCTTGCATATAAGCGTAAATTAAAATAAGTTCATATTCTTTATAAGATTCATCAAATAAAAAGAGTGTTAGTGCATCAATTTGATCTTGTGGTAAATCTTCCCATCTTCTTTGCATATTAAAAGCTGTTATTTCTTTGTTGTTTGCAGTTTCTTGTAAAACTTCTTGAAGGTATTCAAGGAGATAAATATCATCTGTTTTTATACGCTCACCAAGAGTATTTTGTGGGTAAAAAGTTTGTATTTCATTAACACATTGTTTTAAAGCTTCTATTACTTCAAAAACCGTTATTCTTTTATAAAGCATCATATCTCTATCGTAATTATAATCATCACCAGTAGCTAAAATTTCTTCTCCTAACCATTTCATATGTCTGAAAGCAATTTGTGAAAAATCATAAAGACGAGATTTTATATGCTCATCTTCAATAGCAAAAGATGCAAAAAGAATTTCTAGCCAGAGTTGGTGTTTTTTTTGATAAGTTTTATTCATGTGATGTCTCCATATTTGTTGCTTCACAACTTTCTTTCATCTTAAGAAGATGAAGTTCTTCATCTATTCCTTCTTTTCGATTGTCATGGTTTTTAAGAGCTGCTATAAATGCTGTAAAAACAAGTTCTGCACATATTTTTTGTTGTGGTGTCATCTCACCAAGTTTTGCATGCATTTTTTCTATAGATTTTTTAGCATAATTTATATCATTGTTCTTTATCATCTCACTAAACATAGAACCAATCACAACAGTATCTTGACAACCATTTGTGGCAAAGCTTACATCTTGTAAAATTTCATCATTGAGTAAAATATAAAAAATAACATACTCTTTTGTCTTTTCATCAAGAGCAACGCCAATACCATTATCATCTTCAAGTTTACCATAGTTTTTAGGGTTCATTAAATGTTCTAAAACTTCAGGGTTCATCCCTTTTGGCATTTTTACATCTTTATACATAGTTATCCTTTTTATAGTGAATTTTTGCCAGATACAAGCCATTTGGCTGGGCTGGTTTTACTGTATAGTTATACTTACATGTAAGCTTTGCTTCTATTTGGTTCGCGTCTAAATTGAGAAGGGAAGCTACCATGAAACGAATTTGACTTCTAAGAAATCCATTAGCTTTAAAATGAAGGACAATTATATCTTTATATTTGTATGCAAAAGCTTTATAAATCTTTCTAACGGGAGATTTCTCATCACTTCCTGTTTTTATAAAATAACTAAAATTATGTTCACCTTCAAATATTTTTATATTTTTAGCAATTTTTTCAAAGTTACATGTAGGCATAAAAGTAATAAAATCTGCTTCAAAAGGATTAGATTCTCCCACTTTGATAAGATAACGATAAACTCGTGCTGTAGCATCATAGCGTGCATGAAAATTTTCATTAACTTTGGAAATCTTTCTTACATGTATGCTTGTTGGTAGCATAGTATTTGTAACGCGTTTTAATTTTTTAAGGTCATTCCAATAGGGTGGTAAATCTATATGTATTACTTGTGCAGAAGCATGAACAGCTCTATCTGTACGACCACTAGCAACAATTTTTGATGTAATACCAAGCCTTTTAAAAATATTTTCTAGAGTACCCAAAACTGTTTGAGATGTTTCTTTTTGTATTTGAGAACCAAAAAAATCTTTGCCATTATAGGCAATAGTAAGAAAAATACGCATTAAAATTTATTTACCACAAATTTTCTATACATTGCGTAAGTTACAATACTCCAAACACTTACAACAACAGGAATAGTATAGTATTTAATAGCACCAGCTAAACCAAGAGTTAGACCATAGTACATAAGTGTACCTAAAAAGAGGTAGAGATAAACACGAGATTTTTGATGTCTTGTTTGTACTATACTAATAGCTAGTACGAGAAAAAGACTTAAAATAGGGAAGAGACTAAGCATAGTATCAGTGATGAACATATTGCGTCTATTTCTATCGTTTTTATCTCCTAACCAATACTCATAGGGTGTTTTATAGGTTGTAAGGGATGCATGCAGCTTATCATTTATAAACATATGGCTAAAGTCTATTTGTGAAAATTTTTCTTTAGAGTAAAGATATCCTTCACCATCAGTAAGTTTTAATTTTAAAAGGCCACTATTGTTAATAACTTTTGCTTTTTTTGCAGAAATAAGAATCTCTTCTTTATCTTTTTTATTAAATAAAAAAACATCACCAAAAGTATTTGAAGCTTCATCTTTTGTACCTAAATATAAAAGCCAATCACCAAAACTGTTACCAAATTCACTAGCAGAAAGATTAAATTTTGCTTCACTTTTTTTATACTCTTTAAAATTTAATGAGAGTGTTTTTGAATGTGGAAATAAAAAATAATAGTTAAAGACAAGCAATGAAGAGAGTAAAAAAGCGGGTTTAAAAAGAGCCTTAAGTAAAAAAACAGGTTTAATACCCAAAGAAAAAAGGACGATGATTTCATTATCATTTGAGAGTTTAAATATAGAGAGAGCTGCTGCTATAAAAAAAGAAATAGGCAGTATATAAAAAAGAATTTCAGGTAGAACAAAAAGATAAAGTTTCCCCATTTCTAAAATATCAAGTTTAATAACTGCTGTATAAGTTGCAAGTTTTATAGAAAATACTACAGAGGCTATAGCAAAAAGAGGTAAAAATGTCGTTAAAAAAAGTGATGAAAGATTTTTAACGATATATTTTTCTAAAACATTCATTTAGTAGTTTGCCTCTATATAGTGCATAATCTGACTATCAAACAAAAAAGTTATAAAAGTTGCCATTGCAAGAAATGGCACAAAAGGTACTCTTTGTTCTTCAGCACTTTTTCCCTGAACCATCAGCATGATAGGAAGTGCAAGTAAAGCAGATAAAAATATAGCAAAAAGTCCAAGTTTTATACCAAGTAAAGCTCCCATTGTTGCTGCAACCATAATATCACCTTCTCCCATCGCCTCTAAAAAAGGTGTTCTGTCATAATGTTTATTCCATGAAGTTTTTGTTTTAAGCCCAGCTCTATATACAGAAGAAGTCATAAAATATGAGAGTGTAAAACGAAGAAGTGTAAAGCCACCAGTAAAGAGTAGGGCATTTTCAAAATTGATAACAAACATTTGAAGGTTAAAAGCACCCAAAACGGCAAAAATAATTGCTAAAAGATTGAGTGAATCAGGTACCATTTTATATTTTAGATCTATCATAGAAAGAGCAAGAAGCATACTAAAACTTAACGCGATAAAAAGAGTAGAATAAGAGATACCATATTTCATACCAACAAAAGTAAAAATAATACTTGTTGCAAGCTCAATAAGTGGATATTGTATAGAAATTTTTGTTTTACAAAAAGAGCATTTTCCTCTTAAAAATAACCAAGAAAACAAAGGAATATTATGCCATGGCTTTAAAGGTGTATTACATGTAGTACAGTGTGATCCACCAAAAACTATACTTTCATCTTTTGGAATGCGTAAAATTACAACATTTAAAAAAGAGCCAAAAAGTAAACCAAAAAGTGCCATTATACTAAGTTCAATCATTTAAGCCCTCCAAAACGGCGTTCCACTTTTGTAAATTTTTTAATGATTTTTTCTAATGCTTTGGGGCTAAAGTCTGGCCATAAAGTATCTATAAAAAAGAGTTCAGCATAAGCAGACTGCCATAGTAAAAAATTCGAAAGTCGTTTATCTCCACCTGTACGGATGAGTAAATCTACATCATGCTTACAATCAAGAGCATTATTAAGCATCTCTAAAGTGATATTTTCATCTTCACAACTTTTTAATGAATTGATAGCACGAAGCATCTCATCTTGTGCGCCATAATTAAGTGCTAACGACTGTACTAGTCCATCACAATGGGAAGTTTTTTCTTGTACATTTTTTATAGTGTTTTGTAGTGTTTTAGAAAAAGCACGAATATCACCTATAGGCTCAAAACGAACATTGTTTTCAAGATATACAGGAAGCTCTTTTTTAAGATAATTATCAAGTAACTTCATGAGAAATTCAACCTCTAAACGAGGTCTTTTCCAATTTTCTGTTGAAAAAGCATAAAGAGTAAGCCTCTCTATATCTGGATGATTAGAACAAAAAGTTGTAATACTTTTGACCACTCTTGCACCAGCTTCATGCCCTTTAATCCTTTTTTTTCCTTGTAACTCTGCCCAGCGCCCATTGCCATCCATAATGATGGCAATATGTCTTGCTTGATTCATTTCTTTAGCCTTGCAATTTTTGAGCATTTTCTAAAATGGAAAATGCTATAGATAGTTTATCATCCTTTGGAAGATGTGTTATATTATTATGTGTAATAAATTCTATCTCATTAGTTTGTGTTCCAAAACTTGAAGCATCTTTTAAAATATTTAAGCATACCCCATCAAGAGCTTTTTTCTCTAACATATTTTTTGCATAAGTAAGTGCATTTTCTTTATCCATTTCTGCTTTAAAACCAACAACATTTATACCATCTTTGTCGATATTCTGTAAAATATCGATATTTTCTTTAAGTTCAAGTGACCATTCACTACCAAGTAGTGCTTTTTTCAGTTTTGTAGTTTGTGTATATTTTGGTATATAGTCACTTACTGCTGCTACCATAAAAAGATATGGCTTCTTCTGAATGAGATGGATATGCTCATCACGAACTAAAGTTGCTTTAGAAAGTTTTCCTTTTTTTGCAATGCGAACAGAATCTGTTATAAATTCTAACATCTCTTGCGTATCATCTACTTCTATTGTATGCATTTCTTGAGGGAGTTCTTGAGGGAGTTGTGTTGTTATGAGATTTACATCTGCTCCTTTAAAATAAAGAGCTAAAGCTAAAGAAGTTGCCATTTTCCCACTTGAAAAGTTAGAAATATAGCGTACTTCATCTATCTTTTCTCGTGTACCTCCACCTGTAACTATAACGCGTCGATCTTGCCAAAATTCTTCTTTTAGAAGTTCTCTTGAGGTTGTATGAAAAATAGATATTGCTTCAGCCATAGCACCATCACCTGTAGTCTTACATGCAAGTTCTTTAGTTTGTGTCTCTATCATTAGATAGTTAGCAATACCAAGCATTTTAAGATTAGCTTGTGTTATAGGATTTTCAAGCATATTTGTATTTGCCGAAGGTGCGAAAATTTTCAATCCACTGAAAGCTAAAGCACATTGTAAAAGTATAGTATCAGCTATGGCATTAGCAAGTTTTGCTATAGTATTCGCAGTTGCTGGTGCTAACACCATAATGTCTGCCCATTTGGTAATTTTTATATGATTAAAATCACTTGCCCAACATTCATTTGTATCATCAAGTACTTTATTTGATGTAAGTGTTTCAAAGCTCAGGGGTGTTATAAATTTTTTAGCACTAGGACTCATAACAACACGAACTTCTGCTCCTGCCTTAACAAAAAGTCTAACAAGCTCAAGAGATTTATATACTGCTATAGAACCTGTAACACCTAAAAGAATTTTTTTATTTTTAAGAAGATTATTTGGTATTTGCATAAAAACGCTACTTTCTACCAAAAAATTTATAGTAAAAATCTTTAACTAAACGAAGTTTTGTACGACTGATTGCTAAATTACCACTTGTAATAGTCGTGCTTGTCACAGTTGTCCCCGCTGCTATCATAACATTATCTTCTAGCGTTACTGGAGCAACAAGCTGACTATCACTTCCGATAAATACATTTTTACCAATTTTTGTTTTAAATTTATTGATACCATCATAGTTACATGTAATAGTTCCTGCACCTATGTTTGTCCCTTCATCAACTTCTGCATCACCAATATAACTTAAATGTCCAGCTTTAACCCCTTTAAGCGTTGATTTTTTCGTTTCTACAAAATTTCCTATATGAGTGTTTATTATATGAGAAAGTGGTCGAAGATGTGCCATAGGACCAGCATCAGAATTTATCATAATACTATCTTCAACAACAGAATGAGCTTTTATGTGTGAATTGATAATCTGACTTTCTCCTGTAATACGACATCCATTCTCAACGATAGATTCTCCCTCAAAAACAACACCCTCTTCAATATAAATAGTAGAAGGAAGTTGCATAATTACCCCTTGCTCCATCCATTTTGTTTTAATTCGCTCTTGCATAATTATTTCAGAATCACTTAAATCTTTTTTAGAATTTACACCTTTAAAATGTTCTTCATCAACTAAAAGGGGTACTATAGAGAGTCCATCTTCTTTAGCCATTGCTATAACATCTGTAAGATAGTATTCTTCTTGAGCATTATCATTACTTAAAAGGGGAATATATTTATTTATAACATCTTTTGAAAATGCGTAAATACCCGCATTGACTGTCGTAGTATTAAGTTCTGCATCATTAGCATCTTTTTGTTCAATAATATATTGTACATGATTTTCTTTGATGATAACACGACCATATCCATTTGGGTCTTTTAAATCAAAAATACTCATAATAACATCTGCATCTATCTCTAAAAAGCCACGAAGTGCTTCAGCTGTAATGAGAGGCATATCTCCATTTAAAACGAGTACTTTGTCATATTTTGGTGTTACATTTTTCATAGCACCACCAGTTCCTGGAAATTTTTGTGCATCTTGAACTATGAAATTAATATTATCAAAATAAGATTCCATTTTTTCTTGTACTTTTTCTTTTTGATGGGCGATGACAACACTAATGTCATCTGAAAGTTCTAAAGAAGCCTTGATGATATGATAAAGCATAGGTTTTCCACTAATATTGTGAAGTACTTTTGCCGTATTTGATTTCATACGACTTCCTTTTCCAGCTGCTAAGATAACGATACTAATGTTGTTCTTTTTCATAAAATTCTCTTTTTTTATATAAATATTACGCTTATTTTACCATAGATTTTTGATGATTAGTCAAAAAATAGGAGAAAGTTTTTAGAATTATCCATAGTAAAATAAATATTGTGGTATCATAAGACATAAATTTTTATAAGGTTTTTGGATGGATTTAGGTACGGTCATTGGTATTGTTTTAATTATGGCTCTTTTACTTGGTGCTATGGTTATGGGTGTTGGTGTCGGTGCATATATTGACATTCCCTCGGTACTTATCGTTGTGGGTGGTTCTATAGGTGCCTTAATGGTTTCATTTAAGCCTTCACAAATGAAACAGTTTACGAAAGTATTTATGAAAGCTATCAAACCAGGTGAAGAAGATGTTAATGAACTTATTAAAAAACTTGTAGAATTTGCGACAAAAGCAAGAAAAGATGGCATACTAGCACTTGAAGGTGATGTTAATAATGAAGAGAATCTTTTTTTAAAAAAAGGGCTTTCTATGGCTATAGATGGTAGTGAGCCAGATACTATTAGAGATCTTTTAGAAATAGAAGTTGAACAAACAAGTACGCGTCATAAGATTCATGGTTCTATTTTTAATCAGTGGGCTGGTCTTGCTGGAGCAATGGGGATGATTGGTACACTTATTGGTCTAGTTGCTATGCTCTTAAATATGGCAGATCCTTCGGCAATTGGACCATCAATGGCAGTTGCACTTCTTACTACTATGTATGGTGCGATGATTGGTAATATTTTTGGAACACCTATCTCTAATATTCTAGCGATTAGAAATGACGAAGAAACGATGGTTAAAGAGATGATTATAGAAGGAATTATGTCTATCCAATCGGGTGATGCGCCTCGTGTCTTAGAAGCAAAACTTCTTGCATATCTTGCACCAAATGACCGTGTAAGTCAATTTGAATAAAGAGCAATAGATGGCTAAAAAAAAATGTCCAGATTGTGAGGAGTGTCTTCCTGCTTGGTTAGCAGCGTTTGGAGACCTGATGTCTCTCCTTTTATGTTTCTTTGTACTTTTACTTTCTATGAGTAGTATGGATGCTAAAAAAGTAAGTGAAGCTATAGGTTCACTTTCTGGTGCTATGAGTGTTCTTGAAGGTGGTACACAAACAGAAATATCACCACAACGAATGCAAGAAGCCACTCCTATGGAAGCACAGTCTGAAACAACTGAAACAGTTAATCGTGTAAAACAAGCAGCTGATGATGCAAATGAAATGATGGAAAAAATGCAAGGACCAAATATCACCGTGGAAGAAGCAGAAGAAGGCTTTGTGATTAAACTTCCAGCATCATTGTTATTTAAAGCTGGGAGTGCAACTATAGAAGATCAAGATGCACTTTTATTTTTAAAACGCATAGCGCTCATTACTGAAGAATTACCAAAAGATTTAGAGCTTAGCGTGCAAGGATACACAGATAATTCTAAACCTGGAACAAATAGCCCTTTTAAAGACAACTGGGAACTTTCAAGTGCAAGAGCTATTTCTGTTTTACATGAGTTAGTACTTGATGGTGTGGATCCCTCTCGTATGCATGCTTGTGGTTATGCTCAGTATAAGCCTATAGCGACAAATGTTACACAAATAGGAAGAGAAAAAAATCGTCGAGTTGAACTGCGATTTTTTGGTAAAAAGAACAAAGATAGTATAAAAGCACCAACTTCTATACTAGATACAAGTAGTCATTAGCAAATGAAAGTTTTACTTTTACTTTTATTTTGTTCTAGTATTATTTGGGGGGGAGATAGCGTTAGCATTCCTACTATGAATTTTAACCTTTCAGAACCAGATACACCGCAACAACTTGTTTCCTCTTTAAATGTTCTTGTTGTTCTAACACTTCTTTTTTTAGCACCCTCTATGGTGCTTGTAATGACAACTTTTACAAGATTTGTCATTGTTTTTGGATTTTTAAGACAAGCTTTAGGTACACAACAAGTGCCACCTACACAACTTTTAGTAATGCTTGCAATGATTCTTACTTTTTTTGTAATGGAACCCGTTGGAACAAAAGCATATGAACAAGGGATTAAGCCCTATATTGCTGAAAAAATAGGCTATGAAGAAGCTTTTACAAAAACAACACTTCCTTTTAAAAACTTTATGATAAGAAACACAAGGGAGAAGGATTTAGCACTTTTTTTACGCATAAGAAAGATGCAAAATCCTCAAACAGTAGCTGATGTACCTCTCTCTATAGTAATCCCTGCTTTTGTGATAAGTGAGTTAAAAACTGCTTTTGAGATAGGTTTTTTACTTTTTTTACCATTTTTGGTTATAGATATGGTGGTCGCATCTATTTTGATGTCTATGGGTATGATGATGTTACCACCTGTGATGATTTCACTTCCCTTTAAGATACTTATTTTTGTACTTATAGATGGATGGAATCTTCTCATAGGTAATTTAGTTGCTTCAATAAAATAAGGAGAATGTAGTGGAATGTAAATACTTTGGTAAATGTGGGGCTTGTCGCCTTTATGAAAAGGGTTATGATGAACAATTAACTTATAAAACAGCTTTAAATAAAGAAAGATTTAATACATTTTATCGGGGAAATATAGATATTTTTCAATCACCTCAAAGCCACTATAGATCAAGAAGTGAATTTAAAATATGGCATATAGAAGATAGTATATTTTATGCAATGAATCATCAAGAGCATAAGGGTGTAGTACTTATAGATGAATGTCCACAAGTCAATGAATATATCGCTTCACTTATGCCAAAGCTTTTAGAAAAAATACAAGTGTATAAACTTGATTTTAAACTTTTTGGTGTAGATTTTTTAAGCTCTAGTGATGGAGAGATTGTTGTCTCTTTGCTCTATCATAGACAACTTGATGAAGCATGGGAAAAAGAGGCACATAAACTTGCTCAAGAGTTAAACATCTACATTATAGGTCGAGCGAGAAAACAAAAAAAAGTGATAGGACAAGATTACATCACAGAAACCTTACATGTAAACAATAAAGAGTATAGATTTGAGTACATAGAAAACAGTTTTACGCAACCAAATCCACGCGTGAATGAGCAGATGATAGGGTGGGCTATGCAACATCTTAAAAGTGTTGGAGGTGATTTACTTGAGCTTTATTGTGGTGCTGGTAACTTTACTATACCCTTTGCAACGCTTTTCGATAAAGTACTAGCAACTGAAATTTCTAAATCTTCTATCAATGCGGCTAAGCGAAATATGCAACTTAATGCTATATCAAATATAGAGTTTGTTCGTATGGCAGTAGAAGAGTTTCGTGAAGCGCTTGATGGTGTACGAGAATTTCGTCGTATGAAAGAGATAAATATACAAGAGTACACTATAGATGCTATCTTTGTTGATCCTCCTCGAAGTGGTATGGATGAAGATTCTTGTAAATTCACCTCAAGATATAATCATATACTTTACATTTCATGTAATCCTGAAACATTGGTAAGAGATTTAGAAATACTTACAAAAACACATAAAGTGGAAGCAATGGCTTTATTTGATCAATTTCCATATACACATCATGTTGAAATGGGTGTAAAACTCATAAAAAAACTATAGTATGAAAAAAATACTTATTATCAGTGATGGTAGTGTTGGGGAACATTTCATACAAAGAGTGATAGAAACTTACACAACAGAAAATATTTACTATGTTGTACAACTGAAAGCAAAAGAGTTTGAAGGGGCTAATCCTGCACGATTTAAATTTTATGAATTTGATCCTACAAGTTTATATAAGCTTTCTAATCTTTTAAAGATGGAATTTATTCAAGTTATTGTTGCTTTGAGTAGCTCTATAGATGTTGAAAATACACTCAAAAATATAAGAACAGTCAAAAAACAACTACGAGTGATAGTTCTTGATCAGTGGGGTATGGCAAATGAAGATGCTAATGTTGTTTTAGTTAATACACAAGAAATTCTTGCTTCAAGACTTTTAGATTTTTTACCTAATGTTCCTGTAATTGCTCAAAATGTTGGCATTGGAGAGGGTGAGATTATGGAAGTTCTCGTTCCTTTTGGAAGTTCGTTTGTTTATAAACATATAGGAGTTATTGAGCAAAAGAATTGGCGTATTGTTGCTATATATAGAAATAGAAAGCTTGTTATGCCTTCACGAAGAAGAATGATTCATCCAAATGATTTACTTCTACTTGTAGGGGAACCTAGTGTTTTAAAATCTGTTTATAGAGCCATAAAAAGGGAGCTTGGTCAGTTTCCTGAGCCTTATGGGACAAATATTTTACTTTATATAGATATGAATATAGTGAAACATACAACTATCAAAGAATTAGTACGAAGAGCTGTTTTTATACATCAAAAGTTTCAGCATAATCTCATTATAAAAATTGTAAATCCTTCAAATATAGAAATATTAGAGTATATTAAAGAGTATAGAACATTAAATACTATTGTTTCTATAGATTATGAAAGTATTAATCTTAAAAAAACTTTTCTGGATGATGTTAAAAATCATCATGCAGGACTTGTTATAGTTTCTCAAGAAATGTTTGGAGATTATTATGTAAGAAAAACACTTTATGAAGCACATGTTCCCATTTTAAAGTTAGCAAATAAACGCTTTTCTACTGTAAAGGATGCTATTTTAATTCTTTCAGAAAATAGAGATTTAGAAAAAATTTCATCAACAATTTTTGATATATCTGAACAAATGCAACTTAATCTTGAACTTTATAACTATACAGGAGAACATCAAGAAGAAAAAGAGCAAGTTATAGAGCATTACTATAATCTTTCTACTATTTTTTCAAAGTCTATCAAAGTGTTTTATGAAGAGGAAAATCCTATAAAAATTTTGAACAAAAGAGAGAAGTTTATACATATACTTCCATTTACGCAAAAACTTACTTCAAGGAGAATTTATGCTCTTTTTTCTACTGATAGTGAGAAATTATATTTTAAGTTAGATAACCATCATCAGATTTTTTTACCTGTACAACTCTGATTTAGCCACTTTTTAGTAAAAATAAAGTATTATCCAACACTTTATAATTTTTGGATAACAGATGCAAGTACATATACCACTAAAAAAACTCGTTGATAACTCATATGATATAACAATAGACACAATACCTCAAATACATTTTGATACAAAAGTGGCTATCGTTACTAACCCCAAAGTTGCAGGACTTCATCTTGCAAATCTTCTTAATACTATTACTGCTAAAGAGCTTTATATCATCACTGTACCTGATGGTGAAGAGTATAAGAATCAAACTTCAGTTGATATGATTTTAGAATCTCTTTTTAATCATCGTTTTAATCGCAAATCATTGCTTATAGCTTTTGGTGGTGGTGTGATTGGTGATATGACAGGCTATGTTGCTAGTATTTACCAAAGAGGCATAAATTTTGTTCAGATACCTACAACACTTCTTTCTCAAGTAGATGCAAGTGTTGGTGGAAAAACAGGAATGAACAATAGCTATGGAAAAAATCTTATAGGTGCTTTTCATCAACCTCAAGCAGTTTATATTGATCCATCATTCTTACAAACATTACCATCGCGTGAATTTGCTGCTGGTGTTGCTGAAATAATTAAAATGGCAGTAACTTTTAACAAAGAATTTTTTACTTTCTTACAAACAGCTAATCTTCATAATACTAAAGTTTTACAAGAGACCATCAAACAAGCAGTGCAAACAAAAGCAAATGTTGTTGCGCAAGATGAAAAAGAGCATGGACTACGTGCTACTCTCAACTATGGTCATACTTTTGGTCATGTTATAGAAAATGAAACATCCTATAAAAAATATCTTCATGGTGAAGCTGTAGCCATTGGTATGGTAATGGCAAATGCTTTAGCTGTAAAAATGGGATTGATGACAGAATCAGAAGCATTACAAGTCAAAAAACTTTTAGAAAAGTACAATTTACCAACATCCTATGCAATTAAAGATATACATACTTTCTATGAAACATTTTTCTTAGATAAAAAAAGTTCTGATACAACCATTACCTTTATAGTTCCTGTAAATATTGGTAATGCAAAGATTACAAATAGTTGCTCTAAAGAATTACTTTTAGAAGTACTTCAAGATTTTGAGGCTCATGAATGAAAAAGCTTTTTTATGGAGTACTGTTAACAGTTTTATGTACCTATGCTTATGCTGAAAATAATACTACTCTTATAAGTGTAGATACAAATCTTACACAGGAACAAAAAGAAGCATTAGCACAAGAAAAAGCCTTAAAAGCATTTCAAGAAGAGCAAAAGAAATTACTACTTCAAAAGCAAGAAGAAGAGAGAAAAAGACAACATCAAATGGGCGACTATGAAATGTCTCTTAAAAAAATAGAAGCAGATATTTCAGAAGAAAATATGTGGATAAAATCTTATGCTTCTTATTTAACTTCATTGGATGTAAAAAAAAATCTTGAAGATATTAGGAAAAGAATCAAGTACCTTTCTAAACATGCAAAAACAACAAGTAATAGAGATGAACTTAATGCACTCATATCTAAAGAATCTATTTTAGCTTCCCAAATAGATAAACTTAAGGGGGACAACAGCTCACCTTTTTCAGAACTTATTACACCTCCAAAAATCGACAATATTCCAAAAATTGAAAATCCTTTTGATATTTTTACTGGGCTTTCTCTTATTAAAAAACTTAATGCTAATTTTGAAGAGTATAAAAAGAAAAAAGAAAATTTAGCAAACCTTATCACTTTGTTACGGAAAGAGAATGCTATTTATAAAAAACTTTCTTTTCTTGATACTACAGGAAAATATACAAAAATATTTAAACAAAAACAGATAGAGTTAGATACTTTTAAAAGAGCATTAGATACTATGGAAGTAACCCTTAATGTGTATCAAAAAAGATTAGATGTCTCAGAAATCAATATCAACAAAGGGATAGAAACACAAGTTTATGGACTCATTAAGATAGGGAGTATCATCCTTTTTGTATTTATAACTTTCTTTTTACTCAAACTTGTTGTTAAACGCTATATTACCGATAATGAACGCTTTTATATGGCAAATAAAATTATCACTTTTACAAACTTTACTATCATTATCTTAATCTTATTTTTTAACTATATAGAAAATGCTGGGTATCTTGTTACAATTTTAGGTTTTGCTTCTGCTGGTATCGCTATTGCGATGAAAGACTGGTTTATGTCCATTTTGGGATGGCTTGTGATTGTTTTTGGTGGAAGTGTTCATGTAGGTGATAGAATTCGTGTTGATATGGATGGGATGAAATATGTAGGGGATGTACTAGATATTTCACTTCTTCGTATGACTATTTTAGAAGATATAACACTTACTTCTATTATGCAAAATCGCCGTGCTGGTCGTATTATATTTGTACCAAATAACTATATTTTTACAAGAATGATAGCTAACTATACACACAACTCACTTAAAACTGTTTGGGATGGTATAAAAATCACTATAACATTTGATTCTAACCATAAAAAAGCGATGCATATAGTAAAAGAGATAACAAAAAAATACTCTAAAGGGTATACTGATATTACAAGAAAACAGCTTAATAAGTTAAGACATCACTACTCATTAAAAAATACTAATGTTGAACCTAGAATCTACTCCTTTATAGAGCCTTATGGTATAGATATAGAAGCGTGGTATTTAACAAATGCCTATGGAACATTAACACTCAGAAGTACAATCTCAGCAGAGATACTTGATGCCTTTAAAGAGGAAGATGACATAGTCATAGCATACCCTACACAAAACTTACATGTATCTATGCGTTCTCAAGAAGCAGCAGCACATAAATTAGAGATGGTATGATGAAAAAAAAAGTATATTTTAAAACATTTGGGTGTAGAACAAATTTATATGACTCACAAGTGATGATGAGTGCTTTAAAAGAGTATGCTATCACAGAAGAGGAATCTCAAGCAGATATGATAGTGATTAACTCGTGTACAGTAACAAATGGAGCCGATACCCATGTACGCTCATACATCTCACATGTAGAAAAATCTAATCCTGATGCTAAGATTTTTTTAACGGGATGTGGTGCACATACAAAAGGGGAATCTCTTTTAGAACAAAATAGAATCCACGGTGTTTTTGGGCAAAGTGAAAAGGAAAAAATAGATAAACTTTTAAATCAAAAAAAACCTTTTTATGAAAAGGGTGATTTAAACCATATTGATAAAATGGTTGTTGATGAGTTTGTTGGAAAAAGTCGAGCATTTATCAAGATACAAGAGGGGTGTAGCTTTCGTTGTTCCTACTGTATTATCCCTTTTGTTCGTGGTGATGCAAGAAGTATGGATGAAGCGCGTATTTTAGAGCAAGTAACACGCCTTGCATCCAATGGTTTTGGAGAGTTTATCTTAACAGGAACAAATGTTGGCTCTTATGGACAAGATACAAAAACCTCATTAGCTTCTTTGATGAAAAAACTCTCTATGATTCGTGGTGTCAGACGCATTCGACTTGGAAGTGTAGAGCCTATTCAAATAGGAGATGAATTTAAAGAGATTTTAGATGAAGAGTGGATGGAGAAGCATATGCACATCGCATTACAACACACCTCTCCAAAAATGCTTAAACTGATGAATCGACGCAATGTTTACAGACAAGATAGAGAACTTTTTGAGTTTTTGGCTGAAAAAGGGTATGCAATAGGTACAGACTTTATTACAGGTTTTCCAGGGGAGAGTGAAGCACTTTGGGCAGAAGCTATGGAGAATGCAAGAGCTTTACCACTGACACATATACATGCTTTTAGTTACTCTAAAAGAGATGGAACACCAGCAGCACATATGAAACCTGAAGTCAATGGTGCCATAGCAAAACAAAGACTTCATGAGATTCAAAATCTTGTAGAGCAAAAAAATTATGATTTTAGAAAAAATGTGCAACACCCTTTAGATGTTCTGATAGAGTCTTATAAAAGTGGTGCCTATCATGGATTTGATCAACATTTCAATAAAATCATAGTTGAGTCAGATGAAGATTTACTTGGTAACTGGATACAATTACAAAACTATGAAGTGAAAAAGGATGCAAACTATGCTCGAGTCTAAAGGGAATCGTATAGCCCTCTTTGTTTCGGCTTTTATCGTTATTGTACTTATTTTATTTGCTTTACTTCGTGATACAGCTGATGCTATTACACTTGCAAAAGCTACTAAACTTTTAGAAGATAAAAAAGTTACGAAAATTGTTGTTTCAAAAAAGTATGTCTATCTACAAACACACAATGGACTCTATAAAATCGCATCATCACAGGTACGCCCTAAGATGTTTGTTCACTATAAAGTGGAAGTTAAAGAGACAGGTATTGTTGTGTATATACTTTTCTTTATCCTCTTTCTTGCTTTTTTATCTTTGTTCTATCCACTTGTAAAAAAACTTTATAAACCTCAAGAACTTCTTGCTTCAAAATCGCAAAATAACAGTAGTTTTACTTCTGAATTAAATACTCCTGTAGAGGCTATAAAAAGTGATGTAAGTTTTGAAGATATAGGTGGCATTGATGATGTAAAAGTGGAGCTTGAAGAGATTATAGACTTTATGCGTCATCCAAAACGCTATAAAAACTTTGGAGCAAGGCTTCCTCGTGGTGTGTTGTTAGTGGGTCCTCCAGGGGTTGGAAAAACGATGATAGCCAAAGCTGTTGCCAATGCTGCTGATGTGCCTTTTTACTACCAAAGTGGCGCTTCTTTTGTACAGATATATGTAGGGATGGGTGCAAAAAGGGTTCATGAACTTTTTGCAGCTGCGAAAAAAAATGCACCAAGTATCATTTTTATAGATGAGATAGATGCTGTTGGGAAAAAACGTGATGGAAACCGTAACGATGAGAGGGAAGCAACCCTCAATCAACTTCTTACTGAGATGGATGGTTTTGAAGCTTCTAGTAGTGTCATCGTTGTTGCTGCGACAAATAAAATAGATGTACTAGATAGTGCATTACTTCGTGCAGGAAGATTTGACAGACGCATCTTTGTAGAGTTGCCAACTATTAAAGAGAGAGAATCTATTTTAATGAAGTATCTTGCAAAGATTCCCTCACAAGTAGATACCACTAAAGTAGCAAGTATGACTGTTGGTTTTAATGGAGCAGGGCTTGCGGCACTTGTTAATGAAGCAGCACTTTTAGCACTACGGGAAAATGACTTACATGTAACACTTGAGCATTTTGAACGGGTAAAAGATAAAGTGATGTTTGGTAAGAAAAAACTTCAAATGCTTAATGATAAACAAAAGAATTTTCGTATAACGTATCAGGCTGGAAAGGTGATGATAGCAACTTACTTTGATCTCCCTTTTGAAAAACTGATGCTTTCTAATGAAAAACTTACACCTACAACTAATGAGCCTTTTGTGAAAGGGGAACTTGAAGCAAGAGTACAAATGCTTTTAGCTGGTATGGTTGCGTGTGATATTCGTTATAAAGAGCATGCAAACAGCGTACAAAATGATTTAGAAGAAGCTAAAGATATAGTAAAAAAAATGTGTCTTGACTATGGTATGGGAACACAACTCTTAGCAGATGAAGAGGAACAGGCTAAAACGCTTACTCGGTTATATGATACATGTTATAAACGGATAGGGTCTATGGTACATGTAATGGATGAGATAGAAAAAATACTTTTAGAAAAAGAGAGTATTTCTAAAGTGGAAGTGAGAAAGTGTCTCGATGCAGTTTTATAGTGGATTTTCTCTAAAAAACGAACAAAGTTTTTTTGAACCTTATTTAGATAAAAGTGCATTCTGTATTGCTGGATTTAGTTATGGGGCTATAAAAGCTTTTAAAGAGGTTTGTAAGTGTATAGATACTGGTAAACGGGTAGACAGATTACAACTTTTTTCCCCTGCATTTTTTCAAACAAAAAGTGTAAAGTTTAAAAAATTACAGCTTATGGGATATGGGCGTTCAGATAAAAACTACTTGCAAAATTTTAGGGCATTATGTTTTAGTCCCTATAAAGAGCAATCTTTAGCATATGTACCTACAACACTTGATGAGCTAAAAGAGTTACTTTTTTTTGAATGGTCTTATGCTGATATACAAAAGTTAAGTGATGCTGGTGTAAGTGTAGAGGTGTATCTTGGTGGTTGTGATGCGATTATAGATAGAGAGAGTGCAAGAGAGTTTTTTGTTGATGTAGCAACGGTTATCTACATCAAAGAAGCAAATCATATGTTACAAATACAATAAAAGGAATAAAATGGCAGAGATAAAAATAGGTGTTATAACAGCAAGTGATAGAGCAAGTAAGGGCATTTATGAAGATATTTCAGGTGTAGCTATTCAAGATACTATGAAAGATTACCTTAAAAGTGAATTTGAGATAGTCTATAGATGTATTCCTGATGAGCAAGATGTTTTAGAAGCTACAATGAAAACATTATGTGATGATGAAGGGTGTTGTTTGGTGGTAACTACGGGTGGTACAGGTCCAGCACTGCGTGATGTTACACCAGAAGCGACAGAAAATGTTTGTGATAAAATGATGCCAGGTTTTGGTGAGCTTATGCGTCAAGTAAGTTTACAGTATGTGCCAACGGCAATTCTTTCACGACAAACAGCAGGTATAAGAGGTAAATCACTCATTATCAATCTACCAGGAAAACCAAAATCTATTCGTGAATGTTTAGATGCAGTATTTCCTGCTGTTCCATACTGTATAGATTTAATTGAGGGTCCTTTTATAGAAACACATGAGGATGTCATCAAAGCATTCCGTCCAAAAGCTAAATAAAGAGGAAAAAGTGGTATGAAAAAACAACCAATAGATAAAACACCAGCAAGACTGGATTTTTTACAAAGTGCTACGGGGCTTATTTTAGCTCTTTTTATCATGGGGCATCTTTTATTTGAAGCCTCTATATTAATTTCTCATGATTTGATGTATAAAGTTACTTTGATGTTTGAGGGGTATTACTTTTTTGGGGAGCGTTACCCAGGGATAGTTTCTTTTTTAGCAGCAGCTGTTTTTACAATTTTCATACTTCATGCGTTTATCGCTATACGAAAATTTCCGTCATCGTATAAACAGTATAAAATTTTGAAAAAACATACAATAACTCTGCAACATGAAGATACATCACTATGGATTATACAAGTAATTACAGGGTTTATGATGTTCTTTTTAGGTAGTGTTCATCTCTATATTATGATGACAGAACCTGAAAATATAGGTCCACATATGAGTGCGATGCGTATAGTAGATCAATTTATGGGACCACTTTATTTTTTACTTTTACTCTCAGTAGTTTCCCATGCGTTTATAGGGCTTTATAGATTAGTTTTAAAATGGGGCTTTATGGAAGGGGAAAGTACAAAAAAATCACGAGCATTTTTTAAACTTCTTATGAAAAGTTTTATAGCTATTTATCTCATCGTTGGTTTAAGCGCTTTAGCGAAATATGTTTCCATTGGTTTGAATGAAGACACAACACAACCTTATACGACACACTTAGAGCAAAAGGAAAAATAGATGAATATAATATATACTGATGTACTTATCATAGGTGGTGGTCTTGCTGGATTACGCGTAGCAACTGGTGTAAAAGAGCGAGGGCATGATGCTGTTGTTTTAACACTTGTACCACCAAAAAGAAGTCATTCAGCTGCTGCTCAAGGTGGTATGCAAGCCTCTTTGGCAAACTCTAAAATGGGTGAGGGTGATAATGAAGATGTACACTTTGGTGATACTATCAAAGGGAGTGACTGGGGAGCTGACCAAATTGTAGCTCGTATGTTTACCCATTGTGCGCCAAAAGCTATTCGTGAACTTGCTCACTGGGGAGTTCCATGGACTCGTGTACAAAAAGGTGATAGAACAGCTATCATCAATGCAAAAAAAGTCACTATTACAGAAAAAGAGGAAGCTCATGGGCTTATAACGGCTAGAGATTTTGGTGGTACAAAAAAGTGGCGTACATGTTATACCTCTGATGGTACAGGACACTCTATGCTTTATGCGATGGATAATAAAGCACATGAAGATAAGGTAGAGATTCATGAGCGACTTGAAGCTATAGCACTTATTCATGAAAATAACCATTGTTATGGAGCTGTTGCTCGTAATCTTATGACAGGGGAACTTGTTGCGTATGTCTCTAAAGCTACTACAATAGCAACAGGTGGTTATGGTCGTATCTATAGTGTAAGTACAAATGCTATCATATGTCAGGGTATAGGTCAGGCGATAGCTCTTGAAACAGGTGTTGCTACACTTGGAAATATGGAGGCTATACAATTTCACCCAACTGCCATTGTTCCTGTTGGTATTTTAACAACAGAGGGGTGTCGAGGGGATGGTGGTGTACTTCGTGATGTAGATGGATACCGTTTTATGCCAGACTATGAACCTGAGAAAAAAGAGCTTGCTTCAAGAGATGTTGTAAGTCGCCGTATGACTGAACATATGAGAAAAGGTAAAGGGGTAAAATCTCGTTATGGTGATCATCTATGGCTTGATATTACAATTTTAGGAAGAGAACATATTGAAAAAAATCTTCGTGAAGTAAAAGAGATTTGTGAAAACTTTTTAGGTATAGATCCTGCTGAAGAGTGGATACCTGTACGACCTACGCAACATTACTCTATGGGTGGTATAAGAACAAAATACACAGGTGAATCACAAACAATGAAAGGGCTTTTCTCTTGTGGTGAAGCTGCTTGTTGGGATTTGCATGGCTTTAACCGTTTAGGTGGTAATTCAGTAAGTGAAACAGTTGTTTCAGGGATGCTTGTTGCTGAATATATTAGTGATTTTTTAGAAAGTGATGCAAGTGATATTGCTATCCATAGTACAAAAATAGAGTATTTTTTAGAGAGAGAACAAAAGAAAATTGATGCACTTTTGAGTAAAGAAAATGGTGAAGATGCGTACAAATTGCGTCGAGCTATGGAAAAAATTATGATGGAGAAGGTTGGTATCTTTAGAAATGGTGATGATTTACAAGAAGCTGTTAATGAGCTTGAAGAGCTTTATAAACGCAGTAAAAATATTGAAGTTTTCCGTTCTAAATCTCGTGCTGCCAATCCTGCACTTGAAAATGCTTACAGAACACAAAAAATGTTAAAAATAGCATTATGTGTTGCTTATGGTGCTTTACTTCGTACAGAGAGTAGAGGTGCACATTCTCGTGAGGATTATCCTATGCGTGATGATGCAAACTGGCTTAAGAGAACACTTACTACATGGGAAGATGAGACGCAGACATTACCAACAATTAGCTATGAAGAGATAGATATTTCAAGTATGGAGATGCCTCCTGGTTTTCGTGGTTATGGAAAAGATTTAACACAACATCACCCTGATACTGCTTTAAGACAAGAACAAGTTAATCAGATAAAAGAGGAATTAGAAAAAGAGGGTAAAGACAGATTTGCTCTACAAGAAGCATTAATGCCATTTAAAGATAAACTTCCTAAAAAATATCAAGGAAAAAATGCAAGACTAGGAGAACAATTATGAGTGAAAAAAAAGCAAGAATCTTAAAAATAAATATACTTCGTTTTGATCCACATGATCCAGAGGATTTTCCTCATATAGAAACTTTTGAAGTGGAAGAGGCTGATGGTATGACACTCTTTATCGTACTTAATGAGATTAGAGAACATCATGACAACTCTTTGAAGTTTGATTTTGTATGTCGTGCAGGAATTTGTGGAAGTTGTTCTATGCTTGTTAATGGTCGCCCTACGCTTGCTTGTCGTACACTTACTTCTACACTAGATGAGGAGATAACACTTGCACCACTTCCTCTTTTTGAGCTTATAGGTGACTTGTCTATCTATACAGGAAAATGGATGCGAGGTTTAAATGAACGCATAGAGAGTTGGATTCACCATAAAGAGAAAGAGCTAGATTTTGATAAACTTGAAGAGCGTATGGAACCTGAACTTGCTGATGAGATTTATGAAGTAGATCGTTGTGTTGAGTGTGGATGTTGTGTTGCTGGCTGTGGAACAATTCAAATGAGACCTGATTTTCTAGGTGCTGTTGGACTCAACAAAGTAGCACGCTATAAGCTTGATCCTCGAGATGAAAGAACTGATGAAGAGTACTATGAAATCGTTGGGGATGAAGATGGTGTTTTTGGTTGTATGACTTTACTAGGTTGTGAAGATGTATGTCCAAAAGATTTACCACTTCAAACAAAAATAGCTTATTTACGCCGTTTAATGATTAAAACAGCAAAATAATATATTTTGTAATAATTACAAACTTGTGTATAATTAGAAAAAAATTTTAAAGGCTTATTATGTCAGTATATGTTTTTGGACATAGAAATCCAGATAGTGATTCTATCATCGGTGCTATCGCTCTATCATACTTAAAAAATAAAGTAGAAAATGAAGAATATATTCCTGCTTGTCAAGGTGCTATTTCAGCTGAAACAGCTTTCATATTAGAAAAATTCGGTTATGGAGAAAAGATTCCCGAACTGAAAACTTCCGTTGCTGGTGAGAAAGTATATTTAGTAGATTCTACTGACAAACCACATTTTCAAGATGATATAGATGAAGCAACTATTGTTGGTATTGTTGATCATCATAAACTTGGTGATATTATAACATCAACACCTCTTGAAGCTTGGATTCGCCCAATAGGTTCATCGAATACAGTTATTTTTGAGATGTATAATGCTTATGGTATTGTAATTCCAAAAGAAATTGCTGGTATGATGATGTTAGCAATTTTAAGTGATACAGTAATTTTCAAATCACCTACATGTACAAAAGTAGATACAAAAGCAGTTAAAGAATTAGCTCTCATTGCTGGTGTTACTGAGTATAAAGAACTTGCTATGGAGATGTTTATAGTAAAATCAGCAGTAGATGGTGCAAGTTCGAGAGATTTAAATACTCGTGATTATAAAGAATTTGATATGAACGGTACTAAGGTTGGTATAGGTCAGCTTGAGATGGTCGATATTACTGTCCTTGAACCTCGCGAAGAGGAACTTTTAGAAGATATGAAAAAGATGAAAGAGGAGGGTAATTTACATACTGTTCTTATTCTTCTTACCGATATTATGAAAGAGGGTTCTAAACTTCTTGTTGTTTCTGATGACCATCAAAAAATAGAAAAAGCATTTAGTATCATACTTAAAGATAACAAAGCATGGCTTGATGGTGTACTTAGTCGTAAAAAACAAGTGGTCCCATTTGTGCAACCACAATTTTAAGAGTAGAGAGTTTTACACTCCTACTCTACATAGAGGTAGCGTTTAATCTTTTTTGTCGGTGTTTTTACAAATGGTTCTATTTGTTCTATAAATTTTACAATTTTTGCATAAGAAGCAAGTTGTGCATTTGTTTCGATACGCATCTCTTCAAGATAATCTTCGATTTTTTGTTTTACAATGGTATCTACTTCATTATGTGCTTTAAACATCTTATCTATAAGTTCATAATCGAGATGAATTCTAGCAATTAATTTTCCATCTATTTGCATAACTAAAGAATCCGCAACAGCTTCATTTTGGTTGATGATAGATTCTATTTGTTCTGGATAAATATTTTCTCCTGATGTCCCAAGAATCATATTTTTACTTCTACCACTTATAAAAAGATAATCATCTTTATCTATATAACCTAAATCACCAGTTAAAAACCATCCATTCTCCATAACTTCTGCAGTTTGTTTATCATCTTTATAGTATCCTAACATAACACTTGGACTTTTAATAAGGATTTCTCCTTCTCCCGTTATCTCGTTTGGATTTTTAATTTTAATACTAACACCAACCATTGCTAAACCTGTAGAACCTATTTTAATGGGATATCCAATTCGTGTACCAGCAATAAGAGGTGATGTTTCTGTTAAACCATAACCAATTATATATGGAAAATTTGCTTCTTTTAAAAATTCTTCAACATAACGAGGTAGAGGTGCTCCACCTATGCCAAAAAAATGAAGTCTTCCACCAAAAGTTTCTATAAGTTTTTTTCCTGCAATTTTATTGAGTTTTTTTCTAGTAAATGGAATTTTATAAAGTGTTCTCATAATGAAAGAACTTGTAAATTTTGGAAGAATTTTATTTTTATAAATTTTTTCAATAATTAAAGGAACACTTAACATCATTGTTGGTTTTACTATACTAAATGCTTTTATGAGTACATTTGGAGTTGGTGTTTTATCTATATAAACTACATGTGCACCATGTAAAATAGGAACAATCATACCAACTGTACATTCTAATGTATGTGCTAGAGGGAGAATAGATAAAAAAACATCACTAGAAGTAATGATAACATTTTTATAAGCACTCATGGCATTTGTAACAAGATTCTTATGAGATAGCATAACACCTTTTGAATGTCCTGTTGTTCCTGATGTATAAAGTAATGCTGCCATATCATCTTCTTGAGGAGTAGGTATTTGTTTAAGAATATTAATCTTTTCAAATTTTTTACCCAATTTCGAGATATAACTATGATTAGTTAATTCATCTATAAGTGTTAAATCATTAAGTTTTATAACAAATTTTAATTCTGATTTTTCTATTTCTTCAATAGTCTGAAGATATTTCTTAGAAACAAAAATGGCTTTAGCCTCAGAATGACGAATAATATGATGGACATCGGCAGGATGAAAGTCAGGTAAAATTGGAACAATAACTCCACCAAAATAAGTAACAGCAAAATAAGCTACAACCCAGTTTGGCATATTTTCACTCAAAAGAGCTACCTTGTCACCTTTTGATATACCATTTTTTTTTAATAATATAATCATATCTTGCACATTCTGATGTAAAGTCTCATAGCTCATAGGTACTTGAGAAACTTTTGAAAGGGCATTCTTATTTTTATATAATAATGCAGAACGGCTTAATAAATTTGGTAAAGTATAGTCTTGTAAATTTTCATAAGGGTATATCATAAACTTCTTCTTTTAAAATTCAAATCCACCGGTATCTCCTTTACTCATCGAGTTATAAACAGCTTGAATATACTCAGATCGTAATGAACAAGTAAGAAAATTTTGACATCTACTACAAGAATCAAGATTATTTTCTACTTGGCATTGTTGCAGTTTATCTATCATACTATCAAGATATATTTCAAACTTATCTTTTTCTTGTTGTATTACTTCAGTATTATGCATTAAGTGCATAAACCTCTTTTACTTTTTGCATTTCATAGTGTGAACCAAAGAAACAAGGAGATGTATCATGAAGATGAGCATGACCTAATTCTAGAACTCTTTGATGACCATTTATTGCTTCTCCACCTGCTTTTTCATAAACAAAAGCAAAAGGAAAAACTTCAAATAAACGACGAAGCTTTCCATTTGGTTTATCACTTGTAGCAGGATAACTAAATAATCCACCACCTTTTAATAAAATTTGATGTAAATCTGGAACCATACCACCAGAGTAACGAAGTCTATATCCTTCTGCAAAAAAACCATCAATCATCGCTTTGTGATATTTCTCCCAATTTTGTTGTGTACCACCTGGTGCCATAAGTTTCCCTTTTTCACCAAGTCGAATTTCTTTAACAAATTCAAATTCATCTGCTTGAAGAAGATAAAGCTTAACTTTATTAAAAGCAAAAACCATTTCTACTCTTGGCCCATATACTACATAACATGATGCTACAAGATTTTTTGATCCAAAATCACCATCATAAATACCAAAAATACTACCAACACTTAGATTGACATCTACAAGAGATGAGCCATCAAGAGGATCGTAAGAAATACAGTATTTACCATTTTCATGAAGTTTTACAGCTTCCTCTTTTTCTTCAGATGAAACAGTATGTATAGAAGAAACTTGAGAAAATTCTTCTTCTATAATCATATCACATTTTATATCTAGTTCAAGTTGTGTTTCTCCTGAAGAATTCTCTTGTTGAGAATAACCTATATCTTTTACATCTATAGCGTTTTTAATTCTTTTTGCACTTGCTTGTATTGCGTTAAATATTGCATCCATTTTTATACTTCCTTTGCGTTTTGTAGTATCCAGTTTATTACTTCATCTGTTGCGTTTAAGTTTAGCATTGTAACATTTTTTGGAACATCATAGTCCATAATATTAATACTTTTATCAATAGCTAAAGCATCCATATATGGAAAATAACTTTCATCTATAAATTCTCGAAATATACTAATACGAGGAAGGGGAAGATTTTTTAATCCCTCTACTAAAAGTATATCAAAATCATTAAATAATCGAATCATATCTTCAAGTTCAGATTTTCTTTTAGAAAAATAAGTGGTTCGAGAGGAAGAAGTCACAATTACTTCTGCTCCTGTATCACTAAACTTATAACTATCTTTTCCTTCTACATCAAATCGAGCCTTATCTTTAGGATCGTGTTTAATAATAGCTACTTCAAGATGATGTTCATGTATCAATTTTCGTGCTACTTTAAGAATTAAAGTAGTTTTACCACTATTTGATGGTCCTGTAAATGCAACTGCTAATCTTTTTTTCACATACAACTCTATTTTTTTAAGAGATTATACAAAAGAAGAGATTAATAAGATATAATTTGAGAAAATTTTAGGCTAAAAATCATGAAACAACTTTTTTTGCTACTTACTTCACTTTTAATTTTCATAGGATGTTCAAGAGATACAGCATTTGATAGATTTCCTATAACACAAAAACAAAAACTAGCCGAGAATTCTATACAAAGTTCTAAAATAAAAAATAAAAACAATATAGATGGTGTTGTTAATGTTCTTTATCTTAATGAAGTAAATCATAAAATATATAATGATAAAGAGTATTTTTATATCTATTTTTATATAAAAAATAAATCTATTAAACCTTTGTTTTTACTTAATAATAAATATCCTTTACATATAACAAAATTAGATAATGAGAATCAATTTTCAAACCTAATTTCGTTTAATGCTCCATGGAGTCAATACTATCTCATTGAATTTGCAAAACAAGGGGATAATCTAAATTTTCAACTTAAAAATGGAAAATATACTTCAGATATTTTAAAATTTGAAAAAGATAAATAGAAGAGGAGGGACTATCAAATATAGTCCCTTATATTAAAAACTATATATAATAGAATGAAGTATAACTTCAATAATTTGAAGCCCTATTATAATAATAAGTGGTGCAAAATCAAGACCATTAAAATCTGTTCTTTTTATGTAGCGTCTTACTAAGTCATAAGCAGGATTTGTTAGACGATATAAAAACTGAACAATGGGATTAAATGGATCTGGATTAACAAAAGTTAAAAGAGCTGAAATAATAACAACCCAAATATATATATTTATAAGTGAAATAAAAATTCCACCTATACCATGAATCATATCTACAATCATTTTATAATTTCTCCTATGTAGTTTTTTAAGTAAGTATAGATTTTAGCAATATCAGGACAATCTTGTGCATTAGTTAGTAAAATAGATAAAGATTTTTCAAATCTTTCACCTTCAATCTTTGTTTCTTTCATAATGTGATTTTTGAAATCATTATATTCATTAAAATAAGGTGCTTTTTTAATACAAAGAGTCATTTCTCTCATTTCATCTTTAAAATCTTCAAAAACATTTCGAGATGAAAAAATAGGCTTGATTTTACTCTTAAGCTCTTTTGTAGTACTAACCTCTTTAAGATATATACGAGCAAGTTCTCCTATCTCTGCATCAGCAAAACCTACATAACGAGAAAGCTCTTTAGCATCCATATTTCTTAAATGTTCTTTATTAATATCTTTTAATGTATCTAAATCAAAGGAAGTAGGGGAGTTTACTATAGTATCTAGTGTAAACCATTCTAAGGCTTCTTCTAGTGTAAAAATTTTACAGGGTGTCTTGTTTCCCATAAATATTAAATAATTAACAATAGCAGTAGGAAGAAATCCTTCTTCTAAAAGTAATTTAATATTTGAAAAAATAGTATTATTTTCAATACTAGGTAAATGAGCATATTTTATAGTTTTTTGATAACCAAGCTGTTCTTGAATATGTTGTTCTCTAGCTGTATCATTAAAATAATCTTCTTCACGAATAATTATAGAAATATCATTAAGCATAGAATCAATAGCAGATGCAAAAGTAGGGGTAGGAGTTTTATCTTGATGTAAAATAACAAAACTATCAACATCATCAGGATTAAAACTTTTATCACCTTTTAACATATCATGAATAGTAATAGATTTATCAGGACGAGCAATTCTAATAGTAAAAGGAGCAGTATTGTCGATAACTAGTTCAGGAGGAAGATTACGACATGCATCATCATAACTATATAATTTATTTAGTTTTTTTGCTTCTTTTTTTTTATTTTCTATCCATTCAGAAGAACAGAAACAAGAAAAAGCCTTTTTTTTATGTAATAAATCAAGAGCCATTGCAGAATAAAAACGAAAATTTTGAGTCTGATGTATTACCTGAGAATACTTAATACCAAAAAGAGTTAAGAGTGCTAAAATTTCTTGATCTTTACCTTCAATATTTTTATGTGTATCAGTATCTTCTATAAGTACTAATAAATTTTTATTTCGTTGTTTGGCAACAAGATAATTAAACAGAGCAATACGCAAATCTTTTATTTGCATATCATCAATAGGGCGTAGAACAAATCGCAACATTTAATTTCCTAAAAGTAATTTTTTAGGATTTTATCATAAATCTAATTAATTTTTGATTTGTATTGTAAACTTTTTTGATTTTTTTAAAAGTAAGTGGTGACCCCAAGGAGACTTGAACTCCTGTAACATGGATGAAAACCATGGATCCTAACCGCTAGACGATGGGGCCACTTGAAGTTTTAATAACAACTTTGTTTTGTTGTGGTGAAATTATATAGACTTTATCCTTAAAATAAGATAAAGTCTAAGAGCTTTTCTAAATTTCGTTATAAAAATTTCGTAAAGCTCTTATAATTACTGCATTTTTAGAGATTGATTCTGATTTTGCATTTTCGTTTACTGTATCATAGAGATCTAATGGTAAAGAGATAGAAAAAGTTTTTGTTTCAACTTTTTTCTTTTTTGCAATCATAGAAACAACATTACCTAAAAGTTCAATAATTTTTTTAGTATCTATAGGTTTTTGAATAAAACTATTTACACCAACTTCTATAGATTCAGAAATTTTTTCAATATCATTACTAGCAGAAATTACTATAATAATTTGTTTTGGATCGATAGCACGAATTTTACGAGACAATTCTATACCATCCATACCATCCATAATAATATCAACAAATACTACATCTGGTTTATTTGCTTCATAACCTTTAAGTGCATTTTCACCATCAAAGTATGAATCTACATTAGAAAAAAAGTTTTTAAAAGTAGAACTTAAAAGCTCATTTGTTACTTTTTCATCTTCTACAACCATTGCTGTAAGTTTTTTTGTTTGTTCTGTAAGTTGAATTAAATCTATATTACTCATTTAAAATCCTTTGTATTTTGATAGAAGTATTATACTATAATAATAGTAAATAACAATCACATATTAGAACATTAGTTTATTGTTAACAAGAAAGTTATTTTTCACTTTTAAACTGTTCTAGCCAGATTTCATCAACTTGATTTAATTCTTCTTTTTCATCAAGAAGTGAAGATATAATATTGATTAAAGTTTCTTCATTCATAAAAGTTAAAATATTTGGATTAATACAGGTAGAGTTTAAATTCTCATAAGTATTTAATAAATTTTGAATATCAAGAATCAGTTGTTCTTTTTTAGTTTTTTGTTCCATAATTTTCCATTTCGAACTATATTTTAGTTTTAAAGCTATAAAAGCTACTTGTCATATAAGTGCATTAAGTTATTTTTATTTTTGTTTATATCAAAGATATAGAGTGTTTTTTCTTAAAAAGGTTGAAAAATCACTATTGGTTAACATAATGTAAATTCTCTTGACTTTATTTTTTTAAGATTTATTAAAACAGAACAGATATGAGATAAGCCGAGTTTTGTTTTGATAGTATTAATCTACTTTATATTTTACAATATAACTCTAGCGAAGCAATAGCTTTGTAAGACGCTAACCATCTGCTTCTTGCTGCCATGTTGGGTTTACAAGCTTCTTATGTTGCCATAAAAACTGGTGGTCTCTTACACCACCTTTTCACCTTTACTATTTTTTTAAAAAAAATAGCAGTCTAATCTCTGTTGCACTTTCCCTCACATTACTGTGGCCATTCGTTAAATGGAACATTGTCTTACAGCAGCTCGGACTTTCCTCTTGCATAAAAATTATACAAGTAACTATCTATCATATCTGAAAAAGTATTATACAAAAAAAGGGGTAAATTTACTAGAGGAAAAAGAAAGAAAAAGAATAGAGTGTAAAAATATCTACCCTCTTTCTCCAAAAAAGAGAAAGTAGATAGAAAATTTATTATTTACCCATTGCTTCTAAAGCATATTTTTTACCTAAAGAGTAAGCAAGTTTATTTGCTTCATGAACTTTTGGTGGAACTTTTGAAAGCATAGTATCTATAAGTGATTGTTCAGGAAGAACATTTGTCATAGTATTTGTAATTGCAAGAGCAACAACAGATTGTGTAATAACATTACCAACCTCTTCTTTTGCAATTGTAATGATAGGAATTTCATGAATTATCCATTTTTTTCTATCATCATCAGTTGGATGAACAAGATTTGGATCTACTACAATAATTCCACCAGGTTTTACACCATTTTTGAATTGTTGATAAGAAACATCCGCAACAGAAAGCATAAAATCAATTTCACCTTCATTTGCATATGGATAACGAATCTCATTGTCATCAAGTGTGATATCAACAACAGTTGCCCCACCACGAACTTGGGATGTATATGTTGCAGTTTTTAAACCATAACCATTATTTTTAATTTTACATGCAGCCATAATCTCACCAGCAAGTAAAACACCTTGACCACCAACACCTGTAAATCTTAATGTATGTCTCATCGGTTAGTCCTTATATTTTATTGTTGAAATCGGCTTGAGTGATTTTTGCACCCTTACCTTGAGCTGCTTCAATAACTCTATCATAAAGTTCACAATACTCTGGTTGTTCAACCTGTCTTAAAACACCTGTTGGTAATTTTTGAAGTTTTTCTTCATCAGAAAGTGCTTCAAATTTTTTCACAGGAACAGTAATACTATCAATCCAATCAAGATTTTGCATAGCATTATTCATTTTGTTTTTACGACCAAGATTAATATGACAGTTAGAAAGAACTTCCATAAAACTGAAACCTTTATGAGAAAAACCTTTTACTAAGATTTTTTCAAGTTTTTTAGGATCAATCATAGATTCACGAGCAACAAAAGAAGCCCCTGCCCCAATTGCTAAACCACTTGCATTAAATGTTGGATCAATATTTCCTTGCTTCATTGTAACAGACCACATACCTTGTGGAGTTGTTGGTGAAGTTTGAGAGTTTGTAAGACCATAAATAAAGTTATTGATTAAAATAAAGTTAAGGTCAATATTACGACGACAACCATGAATAGTATGGTTACCACCAATAGCAAGACTATCACCATCACCAGCAACAACAATTAGGTGTTTATCTGGATTTGCAAGTTTAATACCTGTAGCATAAGCAATAGTACGACCATGAGTTGTATGAACAGTATTACAATCTATATAAGAAGAAAATCTTCCTGAACATCCAATTCCTGAAACGACACAAACATCGTTCATATCCCAACCCATTTTTTCGATTGCACGAATAGTAGCTTTTAAAATAACACCATCACCACATCCCCAACACCATAGTGTTGGCATTTTATTTACTCTTAAATATTTATCATAGTTAAATGCCATTACATCATCTCCTTAACTTTTGCTACCATCTCAGCAGGTGCGATTGGACGACCATTTGCTTTAAGAAGTGTAGTAAAATCATCTCTTTTTATAACTCTTTCAATCTCTTTTGCATATTGACCCATATTTAATTCAGTAAGCATTATTTTATCACCAAATTTTTCGCCAATTTCAGCTATTTTTTTAGCAGGTGATGGCCATAACATAATTGGTCTAAACATACCAGCTTTAATACCATCTTCACGAAGTTTATTTACAGCTTCATATGCACCAAGACCGATAGAGCCGTAAGCAATAATACAAACTTCTGCATCATCCATTAAATACTCTTCATAATCTGGCAAATCATCTAAACCATCATTTTCAGCAGCAATTGTATTAATTTTACCAACAAGTCTTTCAATGTTAAATTCACATTGTTCAGCATCTTCTGTTGGGAATCCCTCTGCACCATGGTGAAGACCAGTAACATGATACTTATAACCTTCAAACATCGGATTAAGTACAGCTGGTTTATTCATAGGAACATCATAAGGTTTATAATCAGCTGGATCACCTTCGAACTTTTCACGATTAACAATAGAAGCTTCAATTTCTTCTAAATCTGGAAGAATCGCTTTTCCGTGCATATGACCAATAGTTTCATCTAGAAGAACAAAAACAGGAGTCATATATTTTTCAGCTAAGTTAAAACCACGAACAGTTTCAGTATAACATTCTCTTAATGAACCTGCACATAATGTGATAGAAGCATAGTCACCATGAGTTGGATACTGCGCTTGACCAATATCTGATTGAGAAACACGAGTTGGAAGACCAGTAGATGGACCACCACGCATAACATTTACAATTACTAATGGAATCTCAGCGATAAAAGCAAGACCAATTTGCTCAGCTTTTAGTGAAATACCAGGACCTGAAGTTGCAGTATAAGATTTTACACCTGATGCAGAAGCACCGATAGCAGCACAAATACCAGCTATTTCATCTTCCATTTGAATAAATTTTCCACCAACTTTTGGCATTAAATCAGATGCAACATGCATAACTTCAGATGATGGTGTAATTGGATACCCACTAAAAAATCTAGATCCCGCATCAATAGCTGCTTTTGAACATAGTTCATTACCTGTTGAGATTACTTCTCTTGCCATTACTTAGCTCCTTTTTGTTCAAGCGACATATAGTTATTTGCAACAACTGCAGCTTGTCTCTCTTTTGATTCATCTGTTAATTTAGCAAAACTTTTACCAGCTTCTTTTAGTTGTTTTCTATCTGCTACATAAATAGCAAAGTCTGGACATGAAAGCTCACACTCCATACATCCAATACATGCTTCAGGATGATCAATAGAGATCATTGCTCCAAGTGTTGAGTGTTTGTTATATTTCATACCCAGCACACCTGAAGGGCAAACTGCTACACAAATATCACATGCTTTACAGTTGTTAGTGTTAACCCATACAGGTTGGTCACCTGGGTTTTCAGTTTTAAAAGTTCCCATTTATTCTCCTATTTTAAAGATACAAATTTATTATTTGTATGCTAATCTTTATCTCAAAAGAGTAGCTTAGTTTGCATAATTCTATAATAAAATGTGCTAGTAACGCCTCACAAATGTATAAAATGTAACATTATGAGGCTCACACAAGTAAAAGTATATTATTTATTTGCTAAAACTTCAGCTACTGCTTTACCAATTTCTGCTGGAGAAACAACAACTTTTACACCTGCTGCTTCTAATGCTGCCATTTTTTCAGCTGCTGTTCCTGCACTACCACTAATGATAGCACCAGCATGACCCATTCTTTTTCCTTTAGGAGCAGTTTGACCAGCGATAAAAGCAACAACAGGTTTAGTAATTTGCTCTTTAATAAGTTTTGCAGCTTGAATCTCTAAATCTCCACCAATTTCACCAATCATAACAATAGCTTCTGTTTCAGGATCTGCTTCAAACATTGGAAGAAGTTGTTTGTATGAAAGACCAATAATTGGATCTCCACCAATACCAACAGCAGTAGTAATACCAAAACCTTCTTTAACAACTTGGTTCGCACCTTCATAAGTTAAAGTACCAGATTTAGAGATAAGACCTACATTACCTTTTTTGAAAATCATACCCGGCATAATACCGATTTTACATTCATCAGCAGTGATAATACCTGGACAGTTTGGTCCTATTGTTTTCATACTATGTTTTGTAGCATATTGCTTAGCAAACATCATATCGCGAACAGGAGCCCCCTCTGTAATAATCACAGCAAGTTCAATCCCTGCATCAGCAGCTTCCATAACAGCATCTGCAACAAATGCTGGTGGAACGAAAATCATAGATACAGTTGCACCAGTGTTAGCAACAGCTTCTTTAACAGTGTTAAAAACAGGCTTACCTAAATGTTCTTGACCACCTTTGTTTGGTGTTACACCACCAACAATATTTGTACCATAATCAATACATTGTTCAGCATGAAAAGAACCCTCTTTACCTGTGAAACCTTGAACTATAACTTTTGTGTCTTTATTTACTAAAATACTCATCTAAATTATTCTCCCTTCGCTGCTGCAACTGCTTTTGATGCACCATCAGCTAAATCAGTTGCTGGTATAACATTTGCAATATTTGCATTTTTAAGAATTTCTGCTGCCTCTGGTGCATTTGTACCATCAAGACGAACAATAACTGGAACATGAACATCTACAAGTTTTGTAGCTTCTAAAATTCCATTTGCAATTCTGTCACAACGAACAATACCACCAAAGATATTTACGAAGATAGCTTTTACTTGTGGGTTTTTAAGAATAATCTCAAAACCTTTTGCAACAGTTTGTGCATTTGCACTACCACCAACATCAAGGAAGTTAGCAGGTGTTCCACCCATATAATTAATTGTATCCATCGTACCCATCGCAAGACCAGCACCATTTACCATACAACCTATTTCACCATCAAGTGCAATGTAAGAAAGACCATATTCACTAGCTTCTCTTTCATCTGCATCTTCTTCAGTTAAATCTCTCATAGCTTCGATATCAGGATGACGACCTAAAGCTGAATCATCAAATCCCATTTTACCATCAAGTGCAATAAATTCACCCTCACCTGTTTTAATAAGAGGATTAATTTCAATCATTTCCGCATCATTTTCCATATACAATGTATAAAGTTTTTTTGCAAAGTTAATCATATTTTTTTGTTCTGTTTTATCTGTTATACCAAGACCAAAAACAAGTTCACGACCATGAAAACCTTGGAAACCTACAGATGGATCAACTTGAACTTTAATGATTTTCTCTGGAGTTTTTTCAGCAACAGTTTCAATATCCATACCACCTTCAGTAGAAGCCATAATAATTGGCATCTCAGCAGCACGATCAAGTACAACAGAAAGATAAAGTTCATCTTTTATATCAGCACCATCCTCAATATAAACTTTTTGTACAAGTTTACCTTCTGGTCCTGTTTGATGTGTTACAAGTGTCATTCCAAGAATTTCATCTGCAAGTTCTTTTACTTCATCTAAAGACTTAGCAAGTTTAACACCACCACCTAGACCACGCCCACCAGCATGAATTTGTGCTTTAACAACCCAAATAGGTCCACCTAATTCTTTTGCATTTTCAACTGCTTCTTCAACCGAATTAGCAATTTTACCCTTTGGTGTAGGAACACCATACTTAGCAAAAATTTGTTTTGCTTGATACTCATGTATATTCATCTATTCTCCTTATTTTAAAATGGAAGTTTATTTAACTTCGTATTGTTCACGACCCATTTGGTATAAATCATTACCATAAGTGTCATTAATTACCGTTACTGGAAAATCTACAACTTCTAATTTTCTAACAGCTTCTGGACCAAGTTCAGGATATGCAATCACTTCTGCACTCTTTATTTGTTTTCCGAGTAAAGCCCCTGCTCCACCCGTTGCACCAAAATAAATACCACCATACTCTTTACAAGCATCTTTAACGGCCTGATTACGCTTTCCTTTACCAATCATACCTTTTGAACCATGTTTAAGCATTGTTGGGGAATAACTATCCATTCTATAAGATGTAGTTGGTCCTGCACTTCCTATTGGATCTCCTGGTTTTGGTGGTGTTGGTCCAACAAAATAAATAATACTCCCTTCTAAATCAAAAGGTAATTCTTTACCAGCTTCTATAAGATCTACTAATCTTTTATGTGCGGCATCCCTAGCAGTATAAATAATACCACTTATATAAACAATATCACCAGCTTTTAGCTCTCTTGTTACCTCTTCAGTTAAAGGTGTTGTTAAATGGTAAGTTTTACTCATTGCGTATCCTTATATAGTAATGTGTGTATGACGAGATGAATGACATTGAACATTCACAGAAACAGGTAATGAGGCAATATGACAAGGATTTGCCTCAACATGTACTGCTAAAGCAGTTTCAGTACCACCCATACCCATAGAACCAATACCAAGCTTATTGATTTCAGTTTTGATAATATCTTCTAATTCTGCCATCTCATTATCTTCATTTACAGAACCTATATCACGGAAAAGTGCATGTTTAGAAGAGATAACAGCTTTTTCAAAAGTACCACCAATACCAACACCAACCGTAATAGGAGGACATGGATTTGGACCAGCATCAGAAATACACTCTTTTACAAATTCTATAACACCTTCCTTCCCAGCAGCTGGAGGAAAAACTCTAGCACGAGAAACATTTTCACTACCACCACCTTTAGCAGCGTATTCTATTTGAATTTTATCACCTTCTACTATGTCAAGATGGATAATAGCAGGAAGATTATACCCTACTGTATCTTTTAAATTTTCACGAGAAAATGGTGTACATGTAGATGCTCTTAAATAGCCATCTTCATACCCTCTTGCTGTACCTTCATTGATAGCATCTGTTAAAAGACCACCAACAATTTTTACATCAGCACCAACTTTTACAAAAAAGACTGCTAAACCAGTATCTTGACACAATGGTCTTGCTTCACTACTTGCAATGTCAGCATTTTCAAGAAGTTGTTTTAAAACCTCTTTACTTACAGGTGATTTTTCATTTTCATATGCTTCTTTAAGAGCATTTAATGCGTCCTCTGGTAAATGTGATGCTGAATAGATAATAATATCTCTTACATGCTTCACAATATCTTCATAAGCTATTTCTCTCATACTAATTCCCTTCAAAAAAATTATTTTTATTTAATGTATCAATTAAACTTTGTACTGATGTACAAGAATGTGCAAACATTGTTTTTTCTTTTTCATCTAAAGTTACTTCAATGATTTTTTCAGCACCCTTTGCACCAAGCATTACAGGCACTCCAGACACAACATCATTATATCCATATTCACCATCAAGACAAACAGCACACGGATGAATCTGTTTTGTATCTTTTAAAATAGCATCTACCATAATAGCTGCTGATTTTGCTGGAGCATAGTATGCAGAACCTGTTTTTAAATAACCCACAATCTCCGCACCACCATGACGTGTTCTATCTACAATTTCATCAATCTCATCTTGAGATAATACATCTGAAAGCGGCACACCTGCGACAGTTGAATATCTTGGTAAAGGAACCATATCATCTCCATGGCCACCCATAACGGAAGCACGAATTTGTCCACCACCATATCCAAGTTTTTCTTGAATAAATGCTGCCATTCTTGAACTATCTAAAATTCCAGCCATGCCTATAACACGACTTCTATCAAATCCACTTTCTTTAAGAGCAACATAAGTCATAGCGTCAAGAGGATTAGAAACCATAATGATAATTGCATTTGGAGAATATTTTGCAATCCCTTCAATAACTTCTTTAGTTATTTTAGCATTAATCATCAGTAAATCATCACGACTCATACCTGGAAGTCGAGGACTACCAGCAGTTACAACAACTACATCACAATCCACTAAATCAGACATCTCTTCTGCAACACTTACAATAGTATGACTTCTTACTGCTGAAGCAGCTTGAGACATATCTAGTGCTTTTCCTTTTGCAACATCAATTTTATTGTCACGAAGAATAATTTCATGACAAGATCCAAGCATTGCTAACGAGTAAGCTACTGTAGCACCAACATTACCAGCACCAACGATACCTACTCTTTTTCCTTGATTCATCTACACTCCTTCAGATCATTTTAAGACACATTATTTTCTAAGGTGTCAATAGTTTTAAGGTAAAACATTTTCACCTTTTATATAAAATAATTCAAATACTATATAAAAAATGAAATTTTATATACCCTTCAAAATAAGGGTATATAAGTAGAAACTATTTATTAAATAGCATTAATAATTTCATTAAGTGTTGTTGATGGTCTCATTGCAGCTTCTGCTTTTGCATCATCTGGACGATAATAACCACCAATATCTTGTGCTTTACCCTCTACTGAAAGTAATTCTTCAAGAATTTTAGCTTCATTTTCTTCAAGAGCTTTTGCAACAGGAGCAAATTTAGCAGAAAGTTCTGTATTGTCAGATTCTGCAAGTGCTTTTGCCCAATATTGTGCTACAAAGAAATGAGATGCCTTATTGTCTGGCTCACCAGCTTTTCTTGATGGAGCTTTATCTTTATCTAAATAACCTTCATTTGCTTGATCAAGCGTTGCAACTACAGTTTTAAGATTTGTAGATGGATGTTTTTGTTCAATATATCTTAATGACTCAGCAAGTGCCAAAAATTCACCAAGTGAATCCCATCTTAAATGACCCTCTTTTAAAAATTGATCAACATGTTTAGGAGCAGAACCACCTGCACCTGTTTCAAATAGACCACCACCAGCTAAAAGAGGAACAATAGAAAGCATTTTAGCAGATGTTCCAAGTTCTAAAATTGGATACATATCTGTTAAATAATCACGAAGAGCATTACCAGTTACTGAAATAGTATTTTTACCTTCTCTTACACGAGCATTTGTGTAACGAGTAGCAGATGCAATGTCCATAATCTGAATATCTAAGCCTTCAGTATTGTGATCTTTTAAGTACTCATTTACTTTTTTAATCATTTGTGCATCGTGAGCTCTGTTTTCATCTAACCAAAAAATTGTAGGTGAACCTGTAAGTCTAGCTCTCTCAACTGCTAAACGAACCCAGTCTTTAATTGGAATATCTTTTGCACGAGACATTCTCCAAATATCACCAGCTTCTACATCAAAACTCATAAGTTCAGTACCATCTTCTGCTGTAACAGTTACTTTACCATCTTCTGCCATTTCAAAAGTTGTTGGATGAGAACCATACTCTTCTGCTTTTTGTGCCATAAGACCAACATTTGCAACATTACCCATAGTTGTAACATCATATTGACCATTTTTAACACAATCATCAATCATCTCTTTGTAAAAGAAAGCATAACTTCTATCTGGAATAACAGCAACACATTCTACTGCATCACCATTTCTATCCCATTGTTTTCCACCTTCACGAACAACAACTGGCATAGAAGCATCGATAATAACATCATTAGAAGCATTGAAGTTTGTTGTACCTTTGTCACTATCAACCATAGCAATTTTTGGTGCATCAGAATCTACAATAGCTTTAAAAGCAGCTAAGATTTCAGATTCTTTTTCATATCCAGCTATTTTCTTTTCAATATCAGATATACCAAGTCTAGCATTTACACCTAACTTAGCAAAATCCTCTGCATATTTTTCAAATACAGGAGCAAAAAATACTTCAAGAGCATGACCAAAAATTATAGGATCAGAAATTTTCATCATAGTAGCTTTAAGGTGAATAGACCATAAAACACCTTTTGCTTTTGCATCATCAATAGATTTTTGAATAAATGCACGAAGAGCTTTTACAGACATAAAAGTACCATCTAAAATCTCTTTATCAAGAGCATCAATAGTTTTTAATTCTTTCCCATTTAAAGAAATAGTAACTTTTTGAGCTTTATCTATACAGATTGATTTCTCATTTTCACAGAAATCACCCTCTTCCATATGAGCAACATAAGCTTTTGAATTTTCTGAGAAATCCTTAAGTCTATGAGGATGGTTTTGAGCATATTTTTTAACTGCTGCTGCTGCACGACGATCAGAATTACCTTCACGAAGAACAGGATTAACCGCTGAACCTAAACAAGGGTTATATGATTCACGAATAGCTTTTTCTTCTTCAGTTTCTGGATTTTCAGGAAAATCAGGAATATCAAAACCTTGACCTTGAAGCTCAGTGATACACTCTTTAAGCTGACCTATAGAAGCTGAAATATTTGGAAGCTTAATAATATTTCCTTCAGGCTCTAATACAACTTCACCTAATTTAGCAAGTTCATTTTCTGCAAGCCCTTGACTAGCTAGAACTCTGTTTGCTAGTGAAATATCACTAGTAACTACATCTACACCACCTACAGCACAAAATTTTTGTACAATTGGTAATAATGAATATGTTGCTAAAGCCGGAGCTTCATCAATTTTAGACCAAATAATTTTTGACATCGTATGTCCTCATGAATAATATTTTTTCAAGATACTTTTAAAAGAAAGTTCATGAAATTTACAAGTTAAATGATAACACTAAGATAGGTAATATTTGATTAGCTTTTGTAAACATCTCTCTATATTTTCAATATGTTTCATTTTGTAGCATGCTTTATATTCTTTAAATGTGTAGAATAGTTACAAGTAAAATCGTGCACACCCCTTTTAGAACGCATAAAATAGAGATAATTTGTCTTAGCTGGAAAAATTGCTGCATGTATAGCCTTAAAACTTACATTACAAACGGGTAATTTTGGAACACCCTTATATCTATAAGTATTATAACTACTTTTATCTTCTCGTATTCTCTTTGGAGTTATTTTAATATGCGAATATTTACCATAATTTAAGCTTCCATCCATTTGAAGTTTCATTCCCCTTCTTAATCTATTATAAATAACGGAACTTACAAGAGGCATCTCTTGAGTATTTGCCGATTCTTTTTGAATAATAGACGCAATAGCTACATAATGAAACCACTTTTTTTGATTATATGTCCCAAAAATTTTCTTAGAGAATTGTTTCATTTTTAGATCAGAAATAGTTAATAGCAAATATATAAGTTTTTTTTCTTTAAGACCTAATGGAAATTTATAAGTATTTGGTACAAAGACACCCTCTTGCAAAGAGGTTTGTTTCAAAAATTCATTTTGTAATTTTTCTCTATCTAAATGTAATTTTTTTGCTAATTGATTTAAAAAAATATAGGTAGTTTCTCCCGGTATAAGTGTTACATTATGTAAAGCAGCCTTTGCTGTTGTTAATTTATATAAGAAATCTGCTCTTGTATTATAAGATGTTTTTAAATCTATCCAACCACTTTGAGGAGAACCAATAACTCTAAGCATAAGAGCATCTACTTTGCTTACATGTAAGTGTTTAGTTTCTAAATATGATATAATTTGATTAATACTCCCTTTTGGTACATAAAGTATTTTGGGGGTTTGAATTGATTGATTTAGGTAGTAAATGAAAGAAAGCATAATTATTAATATAATTTCAAAAATATACTCAAGTATAGTAAGTTTATTTATTTTCATGACGCTACTTTTTATTAGTATTTTTATTTTATTGCAAAATGGATTATATTTTGAAAAAATTTCTTTAGCAAATGTTACATTAAAAGGTTTTTCTATAAAATGGAATGACAAGCTTAATATTTCCATAGAAAAACTTCGTATTGTACCACAACCTACAAAGAAGCATAATACTATCACTTTAGAACAAACTAATCACTATATTCAAATGGTGCAAAGAGTAACATATATTTTCAATTCTATAAATATTGATACTATCAGTGATGGAGATATAAATGGATCTTTTAACTATACATCTCAAAAAAATGGCTATATAACACTACAAACACCTACACTATATCTAAAAGCACAACTTCTATTTCAAAAAAATATTTTACATTGTAAGATAGAAACTTTATATGAAAAAGAAAAAGATTTACATCTTAAAGGAAATATTTTTATAAACACAGCACTTGCTGAACTCTATTGTAATCTTCATCTTAATCTTCATAATGATATAGATTTAAGATTTTTAGCTCAATCAAATCTCGTGAGTATGTATTATAAAGTACAAAGTAATAAAAAAATTACACATTTAAAATATCTCATTGATATAGCTCATTTACCTAAAGAGGTTCTTTACTGGGCTTATACTGCTATAGATATGAAAAATCTTGATATACTCAAAGCTTATGGTAGAATTGATTACAATGATATAAAAAATGCTTATAAACAATGTTATATACAAGCAAATGTCAATAAATTAAATTATACCTATAATCCAGAACTTGATGCTATACATACACATCATACAGAACTTACACTTCAAAATGGTATTTTTTATATTCGACCAAAACAAGCATCTTCTTATGGAATGGATTTAAAAGACAGTTGGTTAAAAATTGATTTTACAAAAGAAGAAGAACTTTTAACTCTTTTTCTTCTTTTTGATGGACAACTGAATAAAAATATGCTTCATATTTTACATACATATCAGATTAACCTTCCTTTCTTACAACATTCAGGAAGTGTCGCTACAAATTTGAAAATAGATGTTAATTTAAGAACCATAGCAGTAAATGCACACGGTAAATTTTTTACAAAAAAAGGAAATTTTGATTATCTTGGAATGAATCTTAATATTTTCAATGCTTACATAAAACTTGATAATTATAATGTAAATATCAATAAAATGTACGCATCATTAAAAGATTTAGCAGGGGCAGATGTTAAAGTTGCATATAATGCAAAAAGAGCAGAAGGTATTATCAACTTTTCTTTTAATAAAATAAAAACTCATGGGATAAATTTAGCAACACATACTTTAAAAGTCAACTACGCTATAAACCCAAAAGGTGATAATATTTATATATATCCATCACAGTGGCATTATGATAATTATACCGTTTCTTTAAAATCTATGAAAGTTCCATTTAATATTCAAACACTTGTTGCAATAATACCAACAAGTTCTTTTAATATAAAAAATCTTGCTAATGGCTACTTGAGTGGAAATATCAATTTAAAAAAGAATATTTTTGATTTTAATCTTGATTTATTAAAACTTCATACAAATACTCTTGAATTTACACAATCAAATATGCAGTTTAACCTTCATTATGAGCATAATCTCATTATACAATCACTTCAAGATATTTATTTCCAAATAAATACTTTACCATGCAATTTAAAAAAATCTACATTAGTATTTCATGACAAGAATGTAACATTAGAGAGAACACATCTAACTCTTGGAAATTATTTACAAACAAAACTTTTCGCTACATACAATATTTCTACAAAAAGAGCAAAAATAAATCTTGAAAAAATAAATCTCATAAATCCAAAAAATAATCATATCTTATACAAAAATAATGCATTACTTCTTAATGCAAAACTTAGATCTAAGCAAATACTTATAAACTCAACTGATCTTAATAGTAGTTTTGTTTCTAATCATGAAGGTTGGGGATTACACATCTATTCTCTAGCAAAAATTGCAAAATATTCTAACTTTTTACAAGACTATAATTTAACTCAAGGGTCACTTAATCTTCATAAATATACAAATAAAAAAGATATACAATTTCAAGCAAAAATTACATATCCATATGGTCTATTAATGAAAAAAGATAAAGCTATTTATAACTATAATATACAAGGAACACTCAAAGAAAATCATGCTATTTCTTGCAAAATAAACAATAGAGTAATACTTAATTATAAAAACAAACTCAAAATTCAAATTACTAATGAAATTATAGATATAAATCAATTACTTTTAGCATTAAAAACTCTTCATTCAAAAGAAAAAGTACACAACCCTACAAAACTTAATATTCTCCTAAATACATCAAAAACACAACTTTATTTAGGTAACAATAGATATATACTTTCAGATACTATAGCTTTACAATACTACAATGATATACTCACTGCACAACTTAAACATCATAAAGGTTATGCTGGTTTAAAATATCAAAATAATCATTTTCATCTTTATGGTTATAAATTTGATGATGTTTTTATGACAAAACTTCTCTCCTTATCAAAATTTTATCATGGTAATTTGGAGTTCTCTTTCAATGGAAAACTTAATGATTATAAAGGTGTACTCTTTCTTAATAATACAACCATAAAAGAATATAGACTTTTAAATAACATTCTAGCTTTCATTAACACTGTTCCCTCCCTTATAACTTTTTCTTTACCTGGATATGACAAATATGGACTAGCAGTTAAAGAAGGATATATTAATTTTACATCAAAAAATGATATTTTTACTATATCAGATATTTATCTAAATTCTAAAGAATTAAAAATTTTAGGAAGAGGTAAAGCAAGTATAAAAAATGATATGATTGATATTATTTTAAATCTTAAAACAGATTTAGGAAGTAATCTTGCAAAAATTCCTTTGGTTGGTTATATTTTACTTGATGGAGATAGCATCTCTACAACATTAAAAATAACAGGTAAACTCACAAATCCAAAGGTAGCATCTCTTTTAGCAAAAGACATTGTTGTTGCACCTTTGAATATTATAAAAAGAACGCTTACACTCCCTTATAATCTTATAAAAAATACAAAAAATACATTAAATAAACTAAAATAAGATGTGAAGACTATTCATTTCTTAAAACTGTTAGTATATCTACTTCACTGGCTTTTTTTGCAGGGTAATAAGAAGAAAGCACAACAATACTAAATGCACCTAGTACAATAAAAATAAAATCTTGTAAACTAAGATCTAGTGGTAATGTAGCTGTTGGATATACATCTTTTGGAAGATGAACAATATCAAAAGTTCCAAGAATCCAAATACCACTTAAACCTAAACTAATACCAGCAATAATTCCTCCAATACCAATTACAACACCAAGATATAGAAAAACTTTCTTTATTTCTCGTTTTGTAGCACCTAAAGAAAGAAGAAGTGCTATCTCTCCTCTTCTGTTCATAACAGTCATAAGAAGTGATGAGATAATATTAATCGCAGCAATAAGTATAATAAGCATTAAAACAATAAAAAGAGATGTCTTTTCCATTTCTAGTGCTGTAAAAAAATTAATATTATCTTCCCACCAACCCTTAATTGTAACACTTATAGGGAGAGATGAAGCTATTTTTTTAATATCTTCTCGTGGATTCTTTGAATAAATATGGATTCCATCATATTCATTATGTGCTACATGTAAGATAGTTTCTAAAGCTTCTAGACTTGTATATGAATAGGCTTTATCATAAGCAGTAAGCCCAGAATCAAATACTGATTTAACTTTAAATCTTTTAATTTTCGGTGTAACACCTAAGCCATCTGGTTCTATATTTGTAAAAATATATATAAGTTTTTGTTCTAAAGAAAGATCAAATTCTTCTTGTAAACTTTTACCTATAATAACATCATATTTTTTAAAAGATTTATTATTTACTGCTTTTTTCAAAATAGTATTAACTTTTATTTCATCTTTAAAATTAACACCAAAGAGGTATCCACCTTCTAAATTCTGACCTTTACGAGCCATAATAGCAGTTTGAATATAAGGGGAAAAAGAGAGTTTTGGAAATTTTGTTTCGAGATCAATAAGAAGATTCTCATTTACTGCACCATAAAATTTAGGAAGTACAGTAAGTGGATAATTCATAACAGTAAGTTTATTTTTAAACTCATTATCAAAACCATTCATAAGTGCCATGGCAATTAAAAGTACCATAACACCTAAAGTAATACCTATAAAAGCTAAAAGAGCAGATATAAAGATAAAAGGTTGCTCTTTATCAAAACGCAAAAACCTTTTTACAAGGTAAGGAACTATATTTTTTTTCAAGAGGCAAATGCACCTTTTTTAGGACCACTTTTACCACAACATTGTTTATATTTTTTACCACTACCGCAAGGGCAAGGATCATTTCTTGCTATTCTTTTCTCTGCTACAACATCTTCTTGTGGAGCATCTATATCTACATTATCTTGTAAATTAAGTTGCATCATTGCTTCTCGTGCTTTTTGTTCATCTTCTATTTGTTTAGCTATTCTTTCTGCTTCTTCTTCTGGAGATTCCATTTGAAACTGAATAATATGAAGTGTTCTAATAGTATTAAATTTAATATCATTAATAAGCTCACCAAAAAGATTAAAACTCTCTTTTTTATACTCAACTAAAGGATCTTTTTGATTATACGCTCTTAAACGAATACCTGTTTTCATATTGTCCATTGCATAAAGATGTTCTCTCCAAGCATTATCTAATTCTTTAAGATAAAATTCTCTTTCAATTTGATGGCAAGTTTCTTCATCAATTACACCCATTTTTTCATCATACGATTGTTTGACAAGTGTAAGAACTTTTTCAAAAAGTTCTTCATACTCGAACTCTTTAAGTTGCTCAATATCTAAAGCAAAATTCATCTCTTCTTTAAGAAGTTGTGCAAGTTTTTCAAGATTAAAATCTTCTCTTGATGCACCATCAAAAATATCTGAAAGCTCAAAAATATAGTGAAGGTATTCTTCTCTTATTTCATCAATTTTAGCATCAATATCATAGTTTTCATCTAGAAGTTGATTTCTGAATTTATAAACAATTTTTCTTTGTTCATTAGCAACATCATCATATTCAACAATCTGTTTACGCCCTTCATAGTGCATATTTTCAACTTTTTTCTGAGCTTTTTCAACTGCACGAGTTACCATTTTAGATTCTATATATTCACCGTCTTCAACACCAAGTCTTTCCATAATAGACTTGATTTTATCACTTCCAAAAATACGAAGAAGATTATCTTCTAGTGAAAGATAAAATTGTGTAGTCCCAGGATCACCTTGACGACCAGAACGACCACGAAGCTGATTATCTATACGACGGTTCTCATGTCGCTCTGTTCCTATAATATATAAACCACCTAAATTTTTTACTTCATCATTTACTTTAATGTCAACACCACGACCTGCCATATTTGTAGCAATAGTAACAGCACCTTTTGCACCAGCATGTTTGATGATTTCACCCTCTTGTTCGTGGTTCTTAGCATTTAAAACAGTATGTGCAATTTTTTCTTTTTTAAGAACTTCATGTAAAAGTTCAGACTTTTCAATAGAAGCTGTTCCTATAAGAATAGGTTGTCCATTCTGACTTAGTTTTTTAATAGTATTTATAACCGCATCAAATTTTTCATCTTCTGTTTTGTAGATAAGATCATTTAAATCTTTTCTAGCTATAGGAATATTTGTAGGAATAGAAACAACATCAAGATTATAAATTTGTGAGAATTCTGTTGCTTCTGTTTCAGCTGTACCTGTCATACCTGAAAGCTTCTCATACATTCTAAAATAGTTTTGAAATGTTATATCAGCAAGTGTCTGTGTTTCCTCTTTTATCTCAACACCCTCTTTTGCTTCAAGTGCTTGGTGTAAACCTTCAGAAAAACGACGCCCTTCACTTAAGCGTCCCGTAAACTCATCAACAATGACAACTTCACCATCATTCACAACATAATCAACATCTTTTTCAAAAAGATAATTTGCTTTTAATGCTTGATCTAAAGCATGTGGTAATGAAGCATTCTCTGCACTATAGAGGTTTTCAACACCAAAAAGTTCTTCTGCTTTTGTTATACCATCTTCAGTAATTAAAATAATTTTATCTTTTTCATCTACAGTAAAATGTTTCTCTTTTTCAAGTCCCAACGCTATCTGGTTTGCACGAGTATAATCTTGCATATTTCTGTTTGTAGGTCCTGAAATAATAAGAGGAGTTCTTGCTTCATCAATCAAAATAGAATCAACTTCATCAACAATGGCAAAATTATGCCCTCTTTGTACCATTTGATTTTTATCATAACTCATATTATCACGCAAGTAATCAAATCCAAACTCATTGTTTGTTCCATAAGTTATATCTGCATCATACGCAGTTTTTTTCTCTAAAGGGTCATGCATATCTTCTAAAATAACACCTATGCTATAGCCTAAAAAATTATATAATGGTCCCATCTCTTTAGCATCACGAGAAGCAAGGTAATCATTAACTGTTACAAGATGTACACCTTTACCTGTCATAGCATTTAGAGAGATTGCAAGTGTAGCAACAAGTGTCTTACCCTCACCTGTTTTCATCTCTGCTATCTTCCCATCATGTAGTACCATACCACCAATAAGCTGAACATCAAAATGACGCATATTTAAAATACGCTTCGAGGCTTCTCTTGTGATGGCAAAAGAATCAAAGAGAACATCATCCAAACTTTTTTCTTCATTCACAACACTCTTTTTGAGTTCTAAAAATGAGGCTTGAAGCTCTTCATCACTTAAAGCCTCATATTTACTCTCTAAGGCGTTAATTGTTTTTACTTTTTTTAAATATTGTTTTAATTCACGGTCATTTGCTGTACCAAATACCTTACCCATTAATGCTTGTAGCATCCTCAACCTTATTTATTGAAATTGGAATCATTTTATCACATTAAATATAATAAAAAGTATAAATCATTTATTTGTTATAATTTCTTTCAAAGGATCATTATGAAAAAGACACTAATTGCTACATTATTAACAGTAAACTGTTTTGCAAATCTTACTACTATAAATCAATTTGAAGCAGATTTTACACAAACTATTATAGATGATAATAATAAAAGTATTATTTATAAAGGTCACATACAAGCATCCAAGCCACAATATGCACTTTGGCAATATACACAACCAGTCAAAAAAGAAATTTATATTCAAGACAGTAGAGTCATTGTTGTTGAACCTGAATTAGAACAAGCTATTTACAAAACAATGGATGAAAATTTCAATCTTTTTGCTATGATAAATCATGCAAAAAAGATAACAACTACTCTTTATGAAGCAACGTATAGAGAGAAAATTTTTTCACTAACAATTAATGGTAATACTCTAATAGCTATAAGATATAAAGATGACTTTGAAAATACTATTACTATTACATTTACTCATGAGATTATAAATAAAGCAATTCCAAAAGAAAATTTTGAAGCAAAAATACCTTTAGATTTTGATATTATCAAAGAATAATTTAACTACATAATATTTTATTAAATAACGTTACTTTATTCCTACCTGTATTTTTAGCTGTATAAAGTGCTTGATCTGCTTTATTTAATGCTATATCAAAATTTTCAACTGTAGATTCTACTTTATAGCCACCTATACTAATAGTAAAAGTAATTCTATGCTCTTTATAAGAAATAACACTTTTTTCTATCGCTTCTCTAATTTTTTGAGCCATTGTACATAGTGTTGATTCTTTTGTATTGAGTATAGATATACCAAATTCCTCTCCACCTATTCTACCAAAAATATCTTCTTCTCTAATACATCGACCAATGATTTTAGCAAGTTCTTTCAGCACAAAATCCCCAGCTTCATGTCCATAAGTGTCATTAATATTTTTAAAATGATCAATATCTATCATCATAACACTAACAGAAAGATTATTTCTTCTTGCATAAGCAAGATATTTATTAGCTTCTTCAAAAAATGCTCTTCTATTTAAAATTTTTGTCAAGTAATCAATTTGAGAAATTTCTTCAAAATACTCCTTTTCATGTGTTAAAGTATTAATAGGATTAACAATAAAATGGACTATAAGAAAATATGCTATCACTAATGTAAAAAGTATAATAAAAATACCTAATAAAATAATAGTGACAATAAATTCCTTCTCTTTTAGATTTTTACTAACTTCTACTTGTGCTATAGAATTATCAACTGTATTAAGATAAACACCTGTACCTATAATCCAGTTCCATGGTCGAAATATTTTTACAATAGAAAGTTTTCTCTCATATTTTTGTGTTGCAGGATTGTAAAAATTATATTTAATAATAGCTATATCATTCATTGATTTTTTTAGTGCATTAACACCAAGTTCGACAAAAGGAACTTTTTTTGTATGTATAAAAACTTTTCCATTATAATGTGGTTTAATTGGATGCATAATCATTTTATAATTTATATCATTAATCCAAAAATAGCCATTTTTACCATAGCGTAAAGCCTGTATATTTTTAAGTGCTTCTGCTTTTGCAAGTGGTGTTATATCACTAAGATAACTACCTGTTCCTATAACCCATCCAAAAGGTTTAAAAATTTTCACTAGAGAAACTTTAAAATCATATTTTTGTGTTGCAGGATTATAAAATCTATATTTTATAAAAACTTCATCTTTTTGAGTCTTTTTAAGCTTTTTCACACCTAAAGAAACAAAAGGTACCATAGAATCATTTATAAAATAATGATTATTATACTGAGGTTTTATAGGATGCATAATCATTTTATTATCCATATTATTAATCCAAAAATATCCATTCTTACCATATCTTGCATATTGGACTAAACATTTCAATTTATTTTTAAGTTCTGTATCTGAATATTTATTTTTATTTAAAGTATAAAAACTATATAACTGAGAAAAAAGTTGTTCTTGATGTGATATAAGAACTCGCCTTACAGTTTTTTCTATATACTCAGGCTTTGTTTGTTCATAATACATGTTAATAACATTAAAACCTAAATCAATCTTATTATGTAATTCCTCTTTTTCATTCTTCATAAATGTAGTAGAAAATAATTCTATATTTGAATCTACAAGCTTATCGGTATTTTCAATACATAACAAAGTTAACACGCTAGTAATAATAATAATGAGAGTAGATAGTAAAAGTATTATTTTGATTTTTAACGATTGGGTATCTTTTACAAGCATCTTTATCCTTTAGAGGATTATAACGCTAAAAAACTAAATTAATATTGAAATAATACTTAAAAAGGGGGGGGGTAAAATGAAAAATAATTTCATTTTACCCTATAATAAATTAATTTAATTTATAATCAGGAATAAGATTAAAGTTAAGATATTTATAAATATCTGCTTCTTTACCTTGTAATTTTTTTGTAAGTTCTAAATACTCTTCTTTCGTTGGAAGTTTACCAAGAAGCGCACATACAGCAGCAAGTTCAGCAGAACCTAAATACACTTGAGCATCTTTACCTAAACGATTATCAAAGTTACGAGTAGAAGTTGAAAGTACTATAGAGTTATCAGCAACACGCGCTTGATTACCCATACATAAAGAACAACCTGGTATCTCAGTTCTAGCTCCTGCTGCACCAAAGAGTGCATAATAACCCTCTTCTATAAGCTGTTTCTCATCCATTTTTGTTGGAGGACAAACCCATAAACGAGTAGGAACAGCACCCTCACCTTTAAGAACTTCACCTAAAGCACGGTAGTGACCGATATTTGTCATACAAGAACCAACAAAAACTTCATCAATTTTTGTAGGTCTATCAGATGCTAAAATCTCAGAAAGTGTAGCAACATCATCTGGATCATTTGGACAAGCTAAGATTGGCTCTGTAATTTCATTAAGATCAATTTCTATAACAGCAGCATACTCAGCATCTTTATCAGCTTCCATTAATGATGGATTTTTAAGCCACTCTTCCATTTTTGCAACACGACGAGCAAGAGTTCTATGGTCTTCATAACCAGCATCTATCATAGACTCTAAAAGAACGATATTTGATTTTAAGTACTCAACAACTGGAGCAGTATTTAATTTAACAGTACAAGCAGCAGCACTTCTTTCAGCAGATGCATCAGAAAGTTCAAATGCTTGTTCAACTTTAAGATCTGGTAAACCTTCTATTTCTAGAATACGACCAGCAAAAATATTTTTCTTACCTTGTTTCTCAACAGTTAAAAGACCCTCTTGAATAGCTTTATGTGGTATAGCATTTACAAGATCACGAAGTGTGATACCATCTTGCATTTTACCTTTAAATCGTACAAGAACAGACTCTGGCATAGTAAGAGGCATAGAACCTGTAACACCAGCAAAAGCTACGATACCAGAACCACCAGGGAAAGAGATACCTATAGGGAAACGAGTATGACTATCTGCACCAGTACCAACAGCATCTGGAAGAACCATTCTATTTAACCAAGAGTGAATAACACCATCACCAGGACGAAGAGCAACACCAGAACGATTTGAGATAAAATCTGGAAGTGTATGGTGCATTTGCACATCTGATGGTTTTGGATATGCCGCAGTATGACAGAAAGATTGCATTACTAAATCAGCATTAAAACCAAGTGCTGCAAGTTCTTTAATTTCATCTCTTGTCATTGGACCAGTTGTATCTTGAGAACCAACTGTACTCATTTCAGGCTCACAATACATACCTGGACGAACACCATCCATACCACAAGCTTTACCAACCATTTTTTGTGCTAATGAAAAACCTTTACCATTGTTAGCTGGTTGTTCAGCAGTTAAGAAAATATCAGTTGAACCCATGCCTAAAACGCCACGAGCTTTTGAAGTTAAACCACGACCAATGATAAGTGGAATACGACCACCTGCTCTTACTTCATCTGTAATAGTATTTGGACGCAATGTAAAAGTTGCTATACACTCACCATTTTTATGAGCTTCACCTTTATATGGATAAATGTCAATCACATCACCCGTTTCCATTTGAGTAACATCTAACTCTAATGGTAATGCACCACTATCTTCTGCTGTTGCAAAGAAAATTGGAGCGATAATACCACCTAAAATAACACCACCAGTTCTTTTATTTGGAACACCAGCAATATCTTCACCCATATGCCATTGAACAGAATTAATACCAGACTTACGAGAAGAACCAGTACCTACAACATCACCAACATAAGCAACAGGATTACCTAACTCTTTTAGTTTTTGAATAGTACCTATTGGATCATCCATTTTAGCAGTAAGCATAGAGTTTGCATGTAAAGGAATATCTGAACGAGTAAATGCTTCTGAGGCAGGAGAAAGATCATCAGTATTTGTCTCACCAGTAACTTTAAATACAGTTACAGTAATTTTTTCAGCAAGTGCTTCTTTAGAAGTAAACCATTCAGCTTTTGCCCAAGAATTTAGTACTTCTGTAGCAGCTTCATTACCTGTCTTATGTAGTTCTTCTACATCATTAAATGCATCATAAACTAATAATGTATGAGAAAGTGCTTCAATAGCAGCAGCAACAACTTTATCATTTTTTGAAGATAAACAGTTTACTAATGGTTTTACATTATAACCACCAAGCATCATACCAAGCATTCTTACTGCTTCTTCTGGAGTAATAGCAACAACATGATGTTCTTCTGAAGCAACTTCATTTAAAAAAGCAGCTTTTACATAAGCAGCATCATCAACACCTGGAGAAACACGATTTTCTAAAAGATTTAACATCTCTTCTACAAACTCACCTGTTTTGATGAATTCAATAACTTCTACAGTTTGTTCTGCAGTTAACGGTAATGGAGGAACACCTAATGCTTCTCTCTCAGCTACATGAGCTGCATATTCTTCTCTAAATCCCATAATCATTCCTGTTTGGTAAATTTGGAGTATTATAACTAAAGAATGATTAGAAAATTTATGCGTGTTACGAAAGTAAACAATAATAGTTTGAGATTTTTTTTAAGTGTAGTAAAAAGTAACAATTATAACTTTCGTTTTTGTAACTCTTCTTCAATATACTTTCTTTCACTCCCTTTATAGCTACTCTTAAGCCATATCATATAAGAATCAGGAAGTTCATTATATGCTAAGCCTTTATATTTACCAAACCCTATACGATGTGCTTTTTTAATTTCTAAAAATTCTTCTTCTATATTTGCTTGAATATGAAGTGATTTAATAAGCTTTACAAAACTTTCAAAATCTAAACGTTTTTGTATAACAAAAGTATAAGTAGAAAAATCAAATAAACCATTTCTCTGTTTCACAAATGATTCTATTTCCTGAATTTGTTTTACATGTAAGCTTTCAAGGTTACGCACCTTTACCTTATAAGAGTTTTTATATTGGGTAAAATAAAAATCAGCATATATCATTAAAGAATTACTCTAATCCCTTTAGCATTAGGAGAAGAAAGTACACCAGCACTTTCTAATTGTTCTATAACACGAGCAGAACGGTTATAACCTATTTGTAATTTTCTTTGTAAGTAGGAAATAGATGTCTTTTTATCATTCAGTACAATATTTTTTGCTTCTTCAAAAAGTGGATCTAACTCTTCATTACTATCATTAGCCGAACCACTAGAATGTTGCTCACTTTCTTCAAGTAAAAAACTTTCATCATAATTTGCTTCTCTTTGTGCTTTAATAAATTCAACAATATTTTCTATCTCTTCTTCTGTTGCCCATGGTGCATGTAAACGAACCAATCCAACAGATCCAGGAGGTGTAAAAAGCATATCACCACGACCAAGTAAAGATTCAGCACCAACTTGATCTAAAATAATTTTAGAATCTATTTTTTGCCCTACTCTATATGATATACGAGATGGAAGATTTGCTTTAATCAGCCCTGTAACAACATCAACAGATGGTCGCTGTGTAGCAACTATAAGGTGAATACCACAAGCACGAGATTTCTGTGCAAGTCTAGCAATGGAAATCTCTACATCTTTTCCACTTGTCATCATTAAGTCTGCAAGTTCATCTATAATGACAACAATATAAGGAAAATGTTCACCACCAATTTTTTTCACTTTTTCATTATAGTTTTCTATATTTTTTGTACGACTATCTGCCATAAGCTCATAACGGCGTTCCATTTCTGCCACCATATTATTTAGTGCTGCAATAGCTTGTTTTGGTTTCGTTATAACTGGTGTCAAAAGATGAGGGATGTCATTATAAATAGAAAATTCCAACATCTTAGGATCTATCATTAAAAGGCGTAATTGATCAGGGGAATTTTTATACAAGAGGGAGAGTATCATCGCATTAATCCCCACACTTTTACCACTTCCTGTTGTCCCTGCTATAAGCAAATGAGGTAATTTTTTCAAATCTGTTACAAAAGGCTTACCAACTATATCTTTTCCTAATGCTATAGTAAGAGGTGAAGATGCTGTTTTGAAAAGTTTATCATCTAAAAGTTCCCGTAAATAAATCGTTTCAACACTATCATTTGGTATCTCTATACCTACAACATCTTTTCCAGGAATTGGTGCTTGAATACGAATCGTTTCAGCAGAAAGGGCCATAGCCAAATCATCTTGAAGATTTAAAATTTTACTTACTTTAACATTAGCAGCTGGTTTAAATTCAAAAGTAGAAACAACAGGTCCTGCATAGGTTCTAACTACATCACCATCTATTTTAAAATGTGCAAGTTTATCTATAAGAAAACGGATTTTATCATCAAGTTCACTCTCATCAATACTTTGTTTTTTTGTATCTGGCTTTTGTAAATAGTCTATAGGAGGTAGTTTGAAATTTGTAGGTTTCTCTATAGTACCTTTATCTAAAGTATCAAGTAATTTTTTATTTTCTTCTAATTCTTCTACTATAACAGCAGATTTTGTTTCTTTAATCTCTTTTGCTGCATCAATGATAGTAGGTTGTACTTTACGACGAATAATAATAGGTTCTGCCTCTTCTTTCATCTCTACTTTAGCCTTAGAAGTTTTTTTAATTTTCAACTCTTTCTTTTTGTCAAGAATAATTTCTTTCTCTTGAGGCTGTTTTTTTTCTGCTTTTTTCTCTTGTTGTTCTTTTATTTCTTTCTCTTCTTCTTTAAGTTCATCTACTCTTTCTACTTCTTCCTGATTTTCCTCTACTAGTTCTTCATATATATTTTCTTCTTCACAATCTTTATGTAGTGTTTGCATTATATTTATATCTTCTGTAAAAGATGATAAAGGTTCTTTTTTAGAAAAAGTAGGCAATTCTTTGAAAAGATCATGTGTTGTTGTATCTAAAAGTATAAGCATAGCAACAAAACCAATGATAAACCAAAAAATCCATAAGCCAAAAACACCAATATAAGGAGAAAGAAAATCTACAAAATCACCACCAAGTTTTCCTCTATAACCATTATCTACAAGAAGTGCTTCCGCAAGAAGTACTGAAAAAAATCCTAAAAAAGAGGCAATACTAATTTCAATTTTTCTCATACTAAACGAGGTATCTTTATAAAAAAAGTACAAAGGAATAAATGCTAAAAAAAGATAAACATAAGCAAAATAACCAAAATAAAGTTTATTATAACTTGCAAATATAGCTCCATAGCTTCCCATCAATCCACTACCACCAAATAAAGTGGAAAAACTCAAATAAATAAATACACCAAAAATAATAATAAAACTCGTATCTTTCAAATCTGTTTACCTTTATAAAATAGTTTAGAGATAATTAACCAAGCTTAATTTAGAAACTTTTCCAACAGTTGAGAGCATAGCCTGATAATTTAATGTCAATTGTTGTAATTTTATAGATGCTTCAGCCATATCAGTGTCTATAACTGAAGATCGTAATGCCACTGTACTTGTTTCTAATAAATTTGTTCTATTCAAAGAACGATCAAGTGCATTTGATTGAGCACCAACTTTAGAGTGTATTTTTGATACATGATTAAGTAAATCATCTACCATTTGTAGTGCATTTTCCATCCCAATATTATCTTTATCACCATTTTTTGCATCTGGATAAGAAGTGCCATCTTCAACCGATTGAATAATTTTATCTATAGTTTTGAAAAAATCTGTTTTAGGATCACTAATAGTTAATGAAGTATTTGTATTAAAAGTCATAACCGAAGCATTACCATTAAATGTCCCACTATTACTATCATGTAAACTAACTGTTGCTTTTGTATCATTACTAGTTAAATCTTGAAATTCTATTTTACCATCATAACTCAATCCAACACTACCCTTTTCATTTGCTTTTTTAATAGCATCATCGTACTGATCTGCCGTACCAGGAGAAGTTGCTGGTAAGTTATGTGTAATGACCATATCCATAACATCCATCATTTGTTGATATGTCATCTCATCGGCATCTACTGCATCTCGAGGATTCCCCATATCATAAATTGTATAGTCTGTATCTACAGCACCATCTCCATTTGTATCTACAGAAAATGTTGAACCATTATTTGCATCACTTTTAAAATTTATTTGTGCTGTATAATTATTTCCATAAATATCTTTACCAACTAATTTCAACGCCGTACCATCAAGTGTATCACTATTACCTTGCGACAAGTCAGCTACTTCTGAAATTTTTGTAGAAGATATTGCAAAATGATTATTTTCTTTCAGAACTTGTGCTACATTCGCAGAAAGTTTTGAACCATCTTTATCAAATTGTGTTCGATCATAAAGTAAACCATTGATTTTTTGTGGTGCATCTTGGGAAGGTTTTAAATCAGAAATAACAAATTCTTTGACATAAAGGTTAGAAGTTGCTGTTCCATTTTTGATTTTATCATAATCATTTTCTCCAACATCTAAAGAATCTATATTTGTTACATTCGCATCATCTGTATTAGCATCACCATTTTCATCTGTTGTTAAATCAAAATCAACTGCACCTACCATATGAAAATCTAATTTAGAAGAACCATTTTGTTTATCTTGAACAACAATTTCACCTGATGAATTCAATGAAACATTAACAAGTTTTGTATTTGTTGTATTTCCATATGCTTTACCAATTTCTGTCAAAAGATTATCAATCGTTTTTGTATCTTGTAAAACAATTTTTTTATTTAGCGCTGTACCATCACTTTTCGCACCTCTTACATAAAAATAAGCAGTATTTACAGTATTTTTATCATCATCTTTATCACCCATTAAATCTCTAATTGTATTATCAGAAGTTAAACTACCACCAGAAATAAGATTACTCTGAACAACATTACTTGTTATATTTCTTTTCGTAGAAGATTCTTCCCCTAAAAAAAGCTCTTCTCCACTGATGTTGTACTGTTGTTCATTATTTGAACCTAAAAAAGAAGTTAATATACCATCATTACCAGTATATAATCCTTTAGAATCAATAGGCTTAACATCTGTATTTGATCCAGAAAAAAGGTACTTTCCATTAATAGATGTATTTGCTAATGCTTTTAAATTATCTTCTATCCCGTGCATCTCTTTTGCTACTGCATCTCGTGAAACATCATCTTGTGTATCATTAGAAGCTTGAACAATCAATGTTCTTAAACGGATAAAATCATCTTCAACTTCACCTAAAACAGTGTCTGTTTGATTAGCCACTTTATAACCACTTTGAGTACTTGTCTTAATTTGAGAAAGTGTTGTTATCTCATTATCTAAACGCATTGTATCATTAAAAGTTCTAATGTTATCACCAGCATACTCAATACTCAAACCAGATGAAATTTGTTTATTAACATCGAAAAGTTCACGATTCACTTTTGAGTTATTATTATTAAATAGATTGTTATAATATGTACTTGTTGTTACACGCATGATAAATAACCCTCACTTTCAATTTCTCTTTATCTACTAGCAAATAAAGTTCCATACACTACTATCGGCAAATAAGAAAAATTACTAAATAGCGAGTTACTTAATAAGCCTTCCAAGCTTTCCTTGTAATTTTAACCATATCCTATGCTCTAATAATGGAAAACCTGCAAATGTTTTACCACTTTCTTTAATAGACTTTGTTACACCGCTTCTCGCTGCAAAACGATTATATGGTGCAATTTTAAGATGCCCTGCCGTTCCAGATTGTGCACCAAAGACATTACTATCACCAATAATTGTAGAACCAGCAAAACCTGATTGTGCAGCAGCTACACTCCCCTTACCAAATACACAGTTATGTCCAATTTGGATTAAGTTGTCAAGTCTAGCTCCACTTTCTATATGTGTTGTACCAAATACAGCTCTATCTATCGTTGTATTTGCTCCTATCTCAACATCATCACCTATTACAACATTACCGTTATGATAGATTTTATTATGTTGTCCAAATTTATTAGAAGCAAAACCAAAACCATCACTTCCTATAACAACACCAGCATGAATGATACAATCCATACCAATTTTACAATCTCTATAAATAACAACATTAGGATAGAGTATAGTATTATCACTCACTTCACAACCACTACCAACATAAACACCAGCCATAATATGACAATTTTTACCTATGATAGCACCTCCAGCTAAAGTTGCTGAAGGTGCCACTTCACTACCCTCTCCAACAACTGCTTCAGGAGCATCTTTATCTTCAAGAGGTGAAGCAAAATATTTTGAAAGCGTTGCCATCTGCCAGTAAGTATCTTCAACAACTAAAGCTATACAACCATTAGGCACATATTCTTTTGTCTTCTCATCAACAATGATAGCACTAGCCTTCGATTCGGCTATACTGTTAATATACTTTACATTAGAAACAAAAGAAAGTTCCCCTTCCTTAGCATCTTTTAATGTATTCATAGCATTTATTTCTTGATCTTCACCATTAAATTCTGCACCAATTACAGAAGCAATTTTACTTAATCTCATCCTCTATCTCTCTAAAGCTACAGCACCACTTCGTACAATCTCTTTTGGATTGTATCGTCCAATGGCACTTAAATAATTATCAATCTTTTTTGGTTCATCTGCAACCATTGCTATAACAACATTTTCTCCAACATTAACGATTTTACCATTATAAGCTTCTGAGATAGTGTTTATATCACTCAAATTTTCAGTAATTGGAAATTTCACCATAGCCATCTCTTTTTCTACCATATCTTCATGTTCATAAACACGGAGTACAGGAATAAGCTTATGAAGTTGCTTTGTAATTTGTTCCATAACACGCACACTTCCAGAAGTTACTATAGTCAAGCGAGAATATTTGCTCTCAGGAATTGGAGCAACAGTCAATGAAGTTATATTGTACCCTCTACCAGAAAAAAGATCAGTAACACGAGATAAAACACTCGCTTCATTTACTACGATTACAGAGATAACTCTTCTTGCATTTTCACTCATTACTTACTCTCCTTTTTCTCTAGTAGCATCATATTAAATAAACTTCCACCCGCAGGAACCATAGGGAGTACATTTTCAAATCGTTCAACAATTACTTCTATAAAAGCTACCACATTTTTCTCTACAGCATCTTTTAAAGCACTATCAAACTCCTCTTTTGTTCGAACTCTATAGCCTATACCGCCAAAAGCTTCAGCAAGTTTAATAAAATCTGGTTGTACACTTAAATCTGTTTCAGCATATCTTTTATCATAAAAAAGTGTTTGCCATTGACGTACCATACCCAAGAAATTATTATTTAAAATAATATTTACTACTGGAATTTTTTTCTCTACAGCAGTCATTAACTCTTGTACATTCATCAAGATAGAACCATCACCCGTAAAGTTTATACTTACTTTTTCAGGAGCACCAGCTTTCACACCAAGTGCTGCTGGAAAGCCAAATCCCATTGTTCCAAGTCCACCGGAACTTATAAACTGACGAGGTCTGCTAAATGGGTAAAATTGTGCTGTCCACATCTGGTGTTGTCCAACATCTGTAGAGATATTTGCATTATCACCAAGTAATTCTCCAACACGCTGTATAACCCATTGAGGCTTAAGTCTTTCACTATCTTCATGAAAAGTAAGTGGATGAAGTTCATTAAAATCAACAATAGTTTCTCGCCAAAATTCATACTTATGTGCATTAACAGTATCTACTAGCTTAAGCATATCTTGAACAACATTTTTAACATCTCCAACTATTGGAAAATCTACACTCACTATTTTAGATATAGAAGCAGGATCAATATCTACATGTACAACTTTCGCATTTTTTGCAAACTCAGACAGTTTTCCTGTTACCCTATCATCAAATCTTGCACCAAGAGCAATCACCATATCTGTTTCACTCATCGCCATATTTGCAGCATAACTTCCGTGCATACCAAGCATACCAACAAGTAAATCATCATCATAACTCAATGTTCCACGAGCCATAAAAGTTTCAACTGCTGGTATTCCCGTCTGATGTACTAATGCTCTTACTTCATCGGAAGCATTAGCATTAATGATACCACCACCGAGATAAAAAAGTGGTCGTTTTGATTCAGCTATAGCTTCCATCACTTTTTTAATTTGACGAGGATTTCCTTTTGTATGCGGTTTGTAAGTTTCTAACTCTATTTTTATATCGTAATTAAACTCAGCAATTTGTGCAGTAACATCTTTTGGAATATCTACATGTACAGGTCCAGGACGACCAGAAGATGCTATATAAAATGCTTCTTTAAGCACACGAGGCAAATCTTTGGCATCTGTTACAAGATAATTGTGTTTTGTACATGAACGACTAATACCTACAGCATCTATCTCTTGAAAAGCATCTGTTCCTATTAAACTCATAGGAACTTGACCTGAGATAACAACAAGAGGAATGGAATCCATATAAGCATCAGCTAAACCCGTAACTGCATTTGTAAAGCCTGGTCCACTTGTAATCATAGCAACACCGACTTTTCCAGTTACTTTTGCATAACCTTCTGCGGCATGGACAGAAGCTTGCTCATGACGATTTAAAATATGTTGAAATTTGTCTTGTTTATATATTTCATCATAAACATTCATAATCGCTCCACCAGGGTAGCCAAATACGGTATCTACACCCTCTGCGATTAATGCTTCAATGACCATTTGTGCGCCACTCATTTGCATGAAAAGTCTCCTCTAATTATCTAAAAATTGAAGGATTATACTTAAAATAAGCTATATTTTAGGTTAAAGTCATTTACTACCTAATTGAAAATGGAATCTTCTATCATTGATGGTCGCCACATTTTCATAGAACCCTTTGTAAGATGTTCTAGTGTTAATTTTGTGTCAGGATATCTTCTTTTGAAAATCTCATAAAAAAGTTCTATTTGATCATCAAGACCAAAATTTATTACATAGTTTTTTATACCATTTTCTATTTCAGACTGTTCCCGTTTTTCTCGTAAAGCATGTTCGAGTTGATTCATATAACACCATGCAAAAACTGTTGCTATAGCTAAAGATTTAGATGTAACTGTAAAGTACTTTTGTAATATTTTTGTAATCCCCTCTACATCACCAAGTGCAGCATAAATATTAGCTTTTTTAAGATCTTCATTCCAAGTATCTAAAAGTTTACGACCTGCTGGTGTTTCTTCTAAATCTTCTAAGAGTGTCATCATATTATACGCTATAGCATAATTATCTTCATCGACTGCATCATAAAATCTTTGTTTATTTTCAATATCTTTCATAGATTCTCTAACATCTTCTTTAAAATCTGAAAATCCCCCAAGAACACGCAATATTTTCATGGCTTCAATATTATTACCATCATAAATATATTTTTGTGCTTTCATGTAAAGATTATCCGCATACATCATCATCTTATCGTATTCTGGGAACTCTTTTAAAAATGGATGTTGTTTTGTTAATTCAGAAGCTACTCTAAAATCTTTTTTTGCAAGTGCATTTTTAAAGCGTTTATAAACTTCACCTTTTGTAAGTACATCCTGAATATACATAGTTTTTTCACTCACACCTCTATAAGGAGCTAAAATTTCTCTTGCTTTATCAGAACCATTTGGCATAAGAGCATATTTTTGTCCTTCATAAAGTGCTTTTTTCCATTTATCTTCTAAAAGTTTATAAATTTTAGACTCTTTATAAATTGGATAACGATTTGCTAAACTATATGCTAAAGCTATTTTACCTTGCTTAGCAAGTTGTACAAATTTATCGTACTCAGCATAATCTTTTAGAAGTTTTTGAATGATTTTATTTTTAGATGGAATATCTTTAAAGGATTTTAGCATCAACATCGCTTTTTCTTTTTGATGATTCTGTAATGCTATTTTAGCTTTCTTTAAAGTATTTTCCCATAAATTTGACACAAGACTATAAATATCTGTATAACGAAGTAATGGATTGTTCTTAACCTCTTCTTCAATTGCATCAATATTTTTTTGCATGAGTAGTTTTTTTAATTTATCTTCATTTTCATAAATATAATAATACATCAAAAAGCCATCTTGAGTACCAAGTATAAGATGATCACTTTCATCATCATAAAACATAACAGTAATGGGAGAGTTGATTTTTATAAAGCGTTTTGCAAGTAATTCATAAGTTGT
>Ga0256828_1000072_pt1 | contig 65221 bp, 79 predicted proteins | sample CV88metaG_FD_185993 | JGI IMG/M metagenome (GOLD analysis project Ga0256828, IMG submission 185993) | Hydrothermal vent microbial communities from East Pacific Rise, Pacific Ocean - CV88 | ecosystem: Environmental > Aquatic > Marine > Hydrothermal vents | place: Pacific Ocean: East Pacific Rise...
TGGGAACTATTCAAAAATATGACTTCGTTAAAGCTATTGAAGCAAATAAAGATGTTATTAATAAATATCTTAATAAAGATGTTAAGAAAAAGAAAAAATCAAAATTTAAATCTATGAGTTGATTCTTCTTTTCATTTTTATTACTCTCAAAATGTTGTTTTTTCAATTATGTATTGCGAAAAATGTAATAAAAATTGGTCTATTACTTTTGAAAATATTATTGATGATTTTATTTTCTTTTTTCTTGAAAACAAAGAATTATATTTTTTGCCAAGAGAACAAATGTTTTTTGATACTTCTATTATTTCTATATAATTTATCAATTCTTAAGTATTTTTCTGTTATAATTTATTTAACAAAAAAAGAAAAGGATTTTCCACATGAACAACACTTTAATTTCCGACTTAACTCCACAACAGCTTCTTAAAAAGATTGAACAATTTTTAAAGAAAAATAAAGTTTCTTATAAATTTGTTGATGAGGATTTAATTATATATCCTGATGATTATACCAATTTAGATGTAACAAAAATTAACCCTAATGATACTATTTATTTTTCTCTTTTAAGACTTAATTATGATTTGGATACTAATTTGAATGATATTGTTTTTGACCCTTATTTTGAGATTGAAGAACTTGGATTTAATAATGATTTTATCAGACTTGAAGATATATTTGAAGTTATTTTAAATATTAAAAATATTTCTTTAAAACATTTGTGTGTTAATGTTAATTCATCTATTAATGATGATTTTGCTACTTCTGATTTTTTATTATCACTTAAAAAATTAAATCTTAGTGAAGATGCTTTTTTAGCCTTATTAGATAAATATAATGCTTATCAAGCTCAATTAAAATCTTAATTATAATTAAGGACAAAAATATGTACAGAAAACAAAGACAAACTCCTAATTTAATCGAATATACTTATATTGAACATTTATTTGTTTTTATTAGTATCTTATTTTTTTCTTCTTCTTTTTTATTTTATTATTTTGATTTTGATACTTTTAAAAATATTCTTATATTAAATTTATTTTTAACTTTTTTAAGTTTATTCTTTAATATGAATTTTAAAAAAAAATATAATATAGAAATTTCTTATTTGTCTCGTAGTGCTGTTTTTTTTGTTCTTATTTCTATGTTAAATAATATAAATCTTGTGTTTTTTAATATTTTTTTAACTTCTCATTAATTTTTTACCCTTATATTTATTTTAAATAAAATATAGAGGTTTATATATGAAAAATAAAAATATAGGAAATCAAGATTTTTATAAAAAAATAGAAAGTTTTGGTAATGGTAGAATTATAGGTTCAGGAAAAAATATATCTGAACAAAAATTTTTAAATTTTGGATATGATAAAGAAACTGGTTTTCTTTTAATAGATAATAATTCAAAAAAATTTTTTTCTATTCTTGATAAGGATTTATCTTCTTATTATATTAAAGAATATATCTCTTCTGAATTTCCTGATTTTAAAATAGAATTAATTCCTGAACAATTTTATTTTAATGAACAAAATACTACTGATACTATTTTATTTAAAACTGATGAACATGGAGATAGACAATATGCTTTTATATTTCGTGAATTTCCTCCTTATGGTTATGCTTTAGCTGGTGGTATGGTTGATGAAAATGAAGATTCATTAGAAGCTAATTTTCGTGAATTGAAAGAAGAATTAAATGCTGACGATATTTCATTAGATAATGACTTTGGATATATTAAGAATTATGAAATAAGAGGGTCTTTAAATACTCGTTTGATTTCTGTTGAAGCTAATAACCCTTCTCAAATTGAGGCTGGTGATGATGCCAATTCTTTTATTTGGTTGTCTGAAAATGATGTTAATGAATTTATTAATTCTAATAAAATAATTCCTCATCATCAGATATTATTTAAAAAATTTTTAAATTCAAAAAAAGATAATTCTCAAAAATTAAATAAATCTTCTTCTTGTTTTCCTTCTTAATTTTACTTTTCTTTAAGTTTCCTTTTGATATAATATTTAATATATAAAAAGGATTTTAATGCAAAACAAATTATATGAAATAGTTCATGGTTCTGAAAATTCTCTTGATAGAGATGTTTATTGGGTTATGAAGAAACTTCCTTCAAAAGAAGAATTAATCTCAATCAATAAATCTATTAATACTTCTGATATTAATTTCATTACTATTCATAATGGTATTGTTTCTGATTGCATTAAAGGTGTTGTTGATGAAATTAATAATGGTATTATTGATACTTTTCATTTACATCCTCAATCATTAGATTATTGTCCTGTTTTTTATCGTCAGCATCGTGATTCTTTTGTTAAAACTATTCGTTTTATTCGTGGTATTTTGGTTCAATTTTCAAAAACAGATTTCCGTCCAATTGTCAAAAAAGCTTCTAAATCTCACAATCTCAAACTTAAGATTGATACGGCTATTGAACTCATTTCTCATTTAGATAAAATTGATGATTTTGTTCGATTAAATAAAACTGATTTATTTAAATTTCTTTCTTTTCAATTAGCACAATCAAAAGCTCTTTTTGACAATATTGAAATTTATACAAAAAATAGTGCAAAACTTTATCTTCATCCTACTTTATCTACTTTTATAGATAGACAAGTATTTCAAGAAAAAGATATACAAATTTTACAAAGTGAACTCATTTCCTTTTTGGCTTTTTTTAAAGATTATTGTTTTAAAACTTTATATTTGCAACAAGTTCAAACTATGGTTGTTAATAAAGATTTTACTTTTGATTTAAAATATGAATTTTATCTTGAATGATTTTTTGTTATAATATAATTATTGAAATGGATTGCAATTAGCCTTTTTGGAAAAACAGAGTGATGTTTTGTTCTAATTGTCCATTTCTTTTATAATAATTCTCAAATTATTTATTTATATTATATATAATTTTTCTTCTTGTCAAAAAAATAAATTAATCTTTTTTTAAGTTTAAGTTTTATATAATAATAATAATTTATTATCTTAAAAGGGTTAAGTTATGTTTAATTTTTTTTCTATTTTTTCTAAAAAAAATACTTCTATTTCTAATAATAATTCTTTTGAATTTTCAAAGGTAATTAATGATGCCCTTTCTGATATTTATATCGAAACTTTTGTTTCTCTAAATCATAATAGACATCTTTCTCAATTACCTCTGTTAATACCTTCTTTTTTATCTTCTTTTGATTATATTGAACTTTCTGTTGATAATTTATCAAAAGAAGAATTTGATATTTTAACTGATGTTTATTTATCCTATATTTCGGAAAAACAAAAGTTTCTTACTGACACTTATATTTATAATGAGAATAATGATAGATTTCTTGTTATTTCTTTTGATTTCCTTGATGATACTTATAAACTTTTAAGTGATTGTATTAATTGCAATGATTATAAAACTATTCGTGTTCTTGATAGAAAATATGTCGAACAAAACTTTTCTTCTTCTTTTTAATTTTTTTTATTTTAAATGATTTAATTCATCTTTATTTAAGTATTATCTTGTTATAATTTATTTAACAAAAAAAGAAAAGGTAACACTTATGATTGAACTTAATGGAAAACTTTATTATGAATTTGATGATATTAAAATTGGAGAAATTTATAAATCTGGAAAAGAAAATTTTTTAGTTGTTAAAAAAGGCTCTTATCAACATAAAGTTAGAAACTTTACCAAAGCACAAAAAGAAGAACACGGTGGTGAATATAGAATATGTGTTAATAATGAAGGAGTATTTTGTAAAAAAACTACTGATTTAAATGGTTCTACTTATGTTTTTTCTCCTTCAAAATTTACTGTGACTTTAACAAGTGATAAATTTAATAAAATTCTTTATCTTTCAGAAGAATTAATGTCTGAAATGATTGATAGTGTTAATACTAAAAATAGTGATTTAGAACTTTCTTTTGAATTAATTTTTGATGACAATATTATTTTGGATATTTCTTTTCATAACAATGCTTTACATTTAAGTTTAATTTCTAATGATGGAAATATTTTAAAAGAAAAAATTATTAAAAAATTTGATTTTAATAAAAAATTAAGTTTAAAGTTTAAAAATAAAACTTTTTCATTTATGTTTTTATCTGAAGAAGAAAAATAAAAGGATTATATTATGTGTGAATTTTGTCAAAATGAAAATCATTTAATTACTTTAGATATTGAAAAACCTTCTTTTGTTTGGTTTGAAGGTTCTATTGATAAAGGTAATACTACTGATGTTACTCTTGGTGTTTTTATTGATAGAGGTTTTCTTCGGTTAGTTGATATTACTGACGATGATTGCCTTGAAGCTGGTGAAAAAATTAAAATTAATTTTTGTCCTATTTGTGGCGATAAAATTAAATAATATAATAATGTCTTTAAAATGAATATTCTTTCAAATAGAGTTGAATTTTCTCGGATAAAAGAGGTTTTTTCTTCTGAAATTGAACAAAATGAACTTAATAGAATTTTCTCGCATTGTGAAGCTCTTTTAGATTTAATTTATTTTTGTAATATTGAATTTAAGTATCTTAAATCACAATTAAATTTATCTTCTACTGATGATACTATTCGATTTAAATTAGAATTATATCTCGCTTTATTAGAAGAAATAAATAAATTATATAAAGTTGATATTAGTGAATTACCTCTCCTAAACTCTTCGATTTATAGAAGATGTTTCCCCTTAGTAAAGGTTTATTAGAACTTTTAGATAACTAATAATTATTAATTATCTAAAATGATTAATCAGATTAATCTTAATCTAACTGGGTTAAACACAAAACCCTTAGACAATATCTTATTCACAATTAAATAAAAATCTTGCTTATATTTATTTAAATATTTTGATAGAATATTTATAGCAGCATTAACATCTGCATTAATTAATTTTCCAGTTGAAGATTGGAATAATCCTCGTTTAATTCTTTTTCCAAGATATTTATCTTGTTTTTTAATAGTTTCAAATGCTAATGCATCACATTTGGATGTATAAGTTTCTTCTTGAAGAATGACTTTTATTCCCATAGTTTTAGCTTTATAAGTTATATAATCAATTAAAGTAGAATGAGGAATTCCATAGAATATTTTATTATTATTCTTTGTTCTATCAATTTGAGATTTTAATTTGGCAATTTTATAATTAAATCTGGAATTAACGGATTTCGCTTTTTTTTCATCAATAATTATTGGTTGAGAATTAGAAATTAAAATAGTAGCTAAATTATTAATACCTAAATCAATAGACATAATATTATCAGATTGTAAGATAGATAAGAATTAGTTTTGAAGAAATGTTGTCTGATTTTATAAAGTGAAAAATTATATAAATCTTTAGAATAGGAACAAAGTAAGTTCATAATTTCTAATTTAATAGGATGATATTCAAAATTATTGGTAGTTAATATCAAAAATATATCCTTAATTAAGTAGATTTATCAATAGATATTATATAAAAAGATGCAAGGAAAGTCAATAACTTTTGATAAGAATAGTTACAATTCATCATCTCCTAAATTCTACGAATTATAGAAGAGGTATTCTTGCTAAACCTGATAAAAGATGTTTTTATGATGAAAGTCATCCTCTCTTTAAAGAAGAATTTAAAAAATACTTTGATACTTCTATATATGATATTTAAAAAAATATTTATCTCTTTTTAAGCTTTTTAAAGTTATAATTTATATAACAAAAAAGAAAAGGATTTATCTATGCAAAAAAATAATCTAACTTCTCTTAATGATTTTAAACCATTTTCTATTAAAACATATAAAGAACTTCATAAAGGTATGATTTTATACAATGGTTATTGTTCTTTTGAAGTCCTATCTGATATTTTTTATGATAAAGATATTAATGCTTTATTTGTTGAAGTTTTAAAAACTTATAATGATGATGGTTTTTCTATTAAAACTTCTTTATTTTTAGGTGATAATAATATTACTAATGGTGGTTATAATCCTTGGATGTTATTTACTGATAAAGAAATTGCTTCTATTTATTCTGAAAAAAGTTGGATAGTTTCTAAAGAAATTGACATTATCACTGGTGAGAGTGAGTATGAATTTAAAGAACTTCCTACTTGTGAAACTCTTTCAAAAACTTTTATTATCGAACATTTCAAAGTAAAAAGTTCTATTAATTTTTAATCTATTTTAAAGTCTTTTTTTGTTATAATTTATATAACAAAAAAGAAAAGGATTTATCTATGAAAAATTTTAACTCTCTTAATGAATTAAATGAATTTTTAAAATTAAATGATATTGATACTATCATTTCTACTCTATCTCCTGGTTTTACTTTTGGAGATATTGTTGTTTATGAATTTTCTATTGCTTCTTCTTCTGAACTTGTTTTTCTTGATGAAGTTGATATGGAAACTATTTCTATTAGTTTAAATGATAAAGTTGTTTCTTTTAAAACTTTATCTTAATTATAAGGATATATTTTGCCTGATTACAAAATGACAAAAGAAGAAAAAAATTTTTTTAAAAAATCTCATAGTATATATAATAATTCTTTAAGTTGCAATGATAAACTTCCTTTTTTTCTTTCTAACAAAAATCATCATAAACATTATTCTAATACTCTTATTTCTTATCTAAGAAAACATAATATTTATTTTTTTTCAAAAGTTCTACCTTTAAAAGATGGTTTTAATATTATTAAACACATTGTTAAAATCCGTAATATACCTTTAAATTATTCTCTTTATAGTATTGGTAATGATTTAAAAGAATATTCTATTATCAATGATAGTAAATATATTATTGATAAACTTAATTCTATTCAAAAAAAATATCTTATTCACTTTATTGTTAAACACGGAAATCATATCCGTTGTATTGTTACTCCAAAATATAATCAAACACAATTAAAGTTAATTAGATATATTAATTCTCATTTTGATTCAAGTTTAACAGAACAAGGTAATTTTGAAAAACTTCTTTTTATTTTTATGAAAGAATATTCGCATCAAAAAAATCTGCTTTCTTATACTCATTTTTTTACTTCTTACGATGATTATGATACTTTTATTAAAAATACCACTTATCATTCTAAAGATGCTTTTATTAATGAAGATAAATTTGTCGATGACCTTTTGTATAAAAGAGTTATAGATGCTTTATATCACATTCTCCCCACTTCATAAGTATTTTCTAAGGGTTTTTTTGTTATAATTTATATAACAAAAAAAATAAAAGGATTTCCTTATGAGTTTAAATCTTATATTCAAGAATAATTCTACAAATGATTTGATTGAATTTCCTTATCAAACTTCTACTAATTTAACATTAGAAGTTTTGAATACTGATGATAAATTATCTCAATTTTCTCTTATTAGAAGTGATTTGGAATCTCATTATGATTTAAATGATATTGATGAAAAAGAATTATTGGATTGGAAACTTGAAGAAATTTCTGCTGAATTATTTGATGATAATATTTCTTTAACTATGATTTAATTCTTTTTCTTCTCCAAAGTGGAGAAGTTCTTTTATCTTGCATTTTCTTGTTTCATTATTTCTTCTATATATTTTCTTGGATTCTTTTTATATTCTTCAATACTTATCTTGCTTTTTAAAATTGTTTTTATATCTTCATAATATATAATCCCTTTATTTACATATTCTTCTAATTGTTTAGCTGTTATTTTATATTCTTTTATTAGGTCTAAAAATTCTGTTCTATCAAGTTCCAAACCTTTTTTTGATAATTTAACAAAATCATCTGGTTTTATTCCTATTTCAATCCACTCTTTTACTTCACTTGGTAACTTTGACTTTAACATAAAAAAATAAGCATTTTCTGGTTTTTTTACTCCTGCTTCTATAAATGATTTTTTTGAACTTTCTCCCATATTTAAATCTTTCCAATCTTTTATTAAATATGATGATTTAATTCCATTTTTAAAATATAGGTTTTCTATTTTTTCTTTATTTCTTTCTATATTTTTAATTCTATTTGCTTCTTTCATTGGTATTTCATATTTCATATACATATCTATTTCATCTTTTGAAAAGCTTCCATCTTTTTCAAATTCTTCTCTTCCATTTACCATATCAAAAGTAATAGCCATTCCTTTCTCTTTATTTATTTCTTCTATCACTTTTTTTACTTCTTTTTCAAATCCTTCTATATTTCCACAATATTTTTTTGATGTTTCTATTATTGAAATTTCTACTGCATCTTCTGTTTTTATTTCTATAATTGAACATTTGGGGTTTTTTATATTTTCTGTCCCCTTTTTATAAAAATTTTTTATTATTTTTGCAATATTTTTTTCACCTACTACTTTGTTTTCTTCTATTTTATTCATTATTGAACCTGTTGGACTTGTGTCTTTTCCACACCCACTTAATATTATTGTTGCTGCAATTAATGAACTTGTAATTATTTTTTTATACATTTTTTTCCTTTGGAATTTTGTTTTAAGTATTTTAATTATTTTAACTTAATTTTAACTTAATTTCAATATTATTTATTTTTTTATTTTCTTTTATTCTTATTTTGAGTTTTTATCTATTTTTAAGCTTTTTGGGGTTATAATTTATATAACAAAAAAAGAAAAGGATTTATTTATGATTTATGGATTTCAAATTTCAGATGAAGATATTATTGTTGCTTGTTCTAATCTTGGACATACTTGCACTTATGAGTTGGCTTCTCAAATTATGTCTAAATTAGATTTAGATAAAGTTCAAAATGATGCTTTACAAGCTGATGGTATTGATGCTCAAACTATTTATGCTATTGATAGCATTGAAAAACAAATTATTGAACAAAAACTTTTAAATTAAATTTTAAAAATTTTATAATTTTTTCTTTCTTTATATTTTTTTTATTCTTTTAAAGTATAATTATCATATAAGTTAAAAGGAAATTTTATGGATACTTTATATTCTTCAAAAGATGCTGATTTAAAGCCTTCTTTAAACATACATTGTAGTTTTGTTTATCATCATCCTTCTCTCGGTATCAATTTTAAAATAGACAGTAATGATGATGTTCATTACTATGACTTTGATGATATTTATGATTTTATTTTTAATAATAGAATTCCTACTTTTAAAAAATCTCCTTCTATTTATACTTATCCTTTAGACGAAGATAAAGTCGAAGAAGTTTTATCTATGAATTTTTCTATTTTAGAAAATATTAATAATGACCATCACAATCAACTTGTTTTTTCCAATTCTGCTAAAAATAGATATTGGACAAATAATTCTTTTTGTAAATATCTTTTTCCTAATTTAGATATGAGATTTGGTGCAGGATGGAAATTAACTGGGGAAGCTTCTTTATTTTCTGATTCAACTGATACTGATTTTTCTCATTTAGATGAAAAAGTTTCTTTACAAATTCAAAAATATCTTTTAAATCCAGAAACTTTTATTTCTGATGTGAATTTAGCTATTCAAAAAAAAGAAAAAGAATATTATTATGAACGAGCACACAGACAAAATGAACGAGCAATACGATTAGAAAATAGTCTTGTAAAAACTTCTTTGCCTACTAAAAATGATGTATTCTTTATTGAACATGATGGGAGATTATCTTTATTTGATAAACGATTTATTGACAAATACTCATTAGATAGAGATTCTAAATATGTTAATAATCTAATTCTTTCTCTTACGAAAGATAGAACTTCTTATTTAATAGATAATAATTTTTCTGATGAAGAAATTTTAAAAGAATTTTTTTCGTCTTCTTATTTAAAAGAATGGAAAGATTATATTTTTGAAATTTCTTCAAATTATGATTTACCTTTTTATGATGATGATTTGACTTCTTGGATTGATATTTATTCTCATTCTTCTGATATAAAAAAATATCTTGAAGGTTTGTTACCTTCTGAATTAAATAAATCTATTGAAAGTTCTAAAAAATCTTTATTTGAACCTGTTGATTTATCTAAATCTTTAGATAATGATTTGGATTATTCTAAGCATTCTATTATTGATAATTTGAAAAATGATGCTATCTTTATTGATATTCATAAAGCTCACTTAGAAACTTCTATTGATGTCTCTAATTTTCTTGATGAAAATGAAATACCTTGTGATTTTTATACTTATCATAAACTGTCTGATGAGGGTTCCTGTTTATACAAATCAAATATTTTAGATTTTGAATGTTTTGTTTTTGAATCTATGGGGGATAAAATTTTATTTATTAAACATTCAGAATTAGATGACTTTCAACAAAAATTTAGTTCTATTAAATTTAAAAAAAATAAACATAATAACAAAATCATTAAAAAATAATGCTTTTGTTAAATTATATATAATGATATTTTTTAATTTAAATACATCCTCCACAAGAACCATGTCTCCAATCTTCTTTTCTTATTTTTTTATATATATCATACCATTCTTCTTTTGTTAATTTTATATTATTTTTTTCTAATATTTTTTCTAATTTTTCTTTTTTTTCTGTTTTTATCCATTCATCATATTCTAATCCATCTTCATATGTTTCCCATTCTTCTGAATAATTTTTATCAAAATGCCATTTTGAATATTCTTTTTTGGTATTCATTTCTTCACATAGAAAATGTCCATACTCATATCTATCTTCTTTTTCTATATAATTTTCTTTATCTATTATTTTTTTATTATTTATTTCTATTTCCCATTGTCCGTGACATAAACATGGATATTCCCCTGTCCACTTTACTTTTATTTCTCTCATTTTTCTTTCCTTTTTTATTGTTATTATATTTATTCTTTTTTTTTTAACTTCTTGTTCTTCTTTTTATTATTTTTTTAAAGATGAAGAATTCTCTTATAGATTATCTTATTCAACTTCTTCTTCTTTTAATGTTGATGATATTGTTATTCTATTAATTTATGATAATAATGTTATTTTAAAACCTCATTTCCCTTTCTTTTTTATTGCTTCTTTGTTTTTTTCTTTTTTATCTCTTTTTTTTCTTTTAAAAAAATATATTTTTGATACTAATTTGTCAAAAGCTTATTTTATATACACTTTTAAAGTTTTATTTTTAACTTTTTCATTGTCTTCTCTTGGTTTTCTTTTTTATTATTTTTTATTTTATTTTCTTCCTTTTATTTAATTCTTTTTTAAGTTTATATTTGTTATAATTTTCATAACAAAAAAAAGAAAAGGTTTTATTATGTTTGCAAGAAATTTAACTGAGGCTATCCTTATTGTTTCTGATGAAACTGGAATTTCTCCTGAAGAAATTATTGATGAAGAAATTGTAACTGAACTTCCTAATGGTAAAGGATATGTAGTTTCTGACAGTATTTCAGAAGTTACATATAGCTATTCTTCTATTGGTCCAGATTCTAAAGTTTATCTTTCTACTGATTTGATTTCTGATGTTGATTTACTTGATTGGTTGGCTGAAATTCCTGTTAATGAATTCATTGTTTCTTCATTTGATTTTGATTCCCAATTGGTTTGGATTGAAAATTGTCCTTTTGCTATTGAGGCTGATAAAGTCGTTCTTTTATAAACTTTTAAGCATTTTTTAATTCGTTTTATTGTAAAATACTTTTACTTTAAAACAATTAAGGAATGCTTTTATGATTAAAATATTTATTTTTACTTCACTTTTATTCTCTTCTTTATTTTCATTGGAAATTTCTGATTTTATTAATCCTGATTCTTGTGGTTATAAAAACATCATTATTAATAAACAAGTTTATTCTATTTGTTATAATACTTCTATGAAAGGTCCTAAATATGTTGGTTATAGACTTGATGGTTCGTTAGTTAATAAAAATAATATACAAAAAAGACCTCGTTTTTATACTGAAAAAAAACTTCCTAAGAAATATCGTGTCAAACCAAGTGATTTCACATATACTGGCACACAAAGAGGTCATATGGCTAATCATGCTTCTTTTGACTATGATACTTCTGTTCTTCGTAAAACTTATTCTATGGCTAATATCTCTCCTCAATATCCTAAAATAAATTATCCTGTTTGGAGTAAAGCTGAACAAGCTGAAAGAAGTCATGCTAAAAGACTTGGTTATGTTAATGTTATTAATATTGTTCTTTATGACAATCCTACCAATTATTTACATCGTATTTCTTTGGATGAAGCTATGGCTTCTCATCCTGATAAAAAATCTCCTTATGGAAAATGGTCTTCTAAACGAATTAAAAAATATTATAGAGATGCTAAAAAACTTTTGAATAAAAAAATTGTTATTCCTTCTCAGTATGTTAAAATTATATGGAATGATGATAAAAATTTCATGAAATGTTATCTTTATGATAATAATCCTTTATTTGTTTCAAAAGGTGATAAACTTAAACATCACTTGGTTAATTGTGATAATTTTCTTTTTTAACTTTTTATTGTCTAATATTAAATATTATATAAGGACATTTTAATGTTAATTCAATTTCAAGACCTTCGTGAAAAACATTTTTTTTATATTGAGGCTAATGATGTAAAGTCAGTTGAAGGTTTTATCGACCCTATCGAAAACTGTAATGCTGCTTTTATCCGTTGTTATACTGGTGATAATTATATTGTTTTTGGATTTTCTAAGCATCTTATACAAAAAATTAATTCTGCTCGTGGAAAATAAGTTTTTTACTTCTTTTAAATCCTGCTAAATTACGATTCTTTTAAATCATATTTTTTATAATATTTTTATTTTGTTTTAAGGTTATTTTTTGTATAATTTTTTAATAAAATAAAAGGAATAATCTTATGAAAAATTTAAAACAACTTGAAGCTTCAAAACTTGTAAATATTGCTCTTCTCGCTATCTCTATTGTCTTTGGATACCTCCTTGGGTCTTTTATTCAATCACTTTAAAAGTCTATATTTCCCTTCCTTTTAAGTTCTTATTGAACACAATCATTCTTTAATTCTTTTACAAGAAATTTTTTCTCCTGTTTCTATTCTTTCTTTTAATAAAACTTCTTCTATTAAAAATTATTTATTTGGTTTAAATCTATTTGATATTAATAATAATGAAATTTTTCAAGGAGATATTCTTAAAATAACTTATCAAGATAGAAGTTCTAATATTTTTAATAAAATGAAAGATAATGGAGATAATGTCATTTATCTTTATTTAAAACCTCACAATGATTTCCTTTTTACTACTGGTTCTTTTTCTGATGAAAAAAAATATCCTATTAATCAAAACGAAGATTTAACTAATTTTCTTCGATATTTAACCTCTGTTAAAGCTTGTGAAATTATTGGTAATATTTTTGATAATGCTGATTTTGTCAAAAATAATACTTTAACTAAAGATTATTATGAATTATTAGAAATTTCAGAAAAAACTTCTACTGTTGATAATTTAATTAACAAATCTCTAATTAATATTCATAATTATATCAATGATATGCTTTCTCTCTATAAGTTTTCTGATTGTTTTTTAAATTCTTGCTCTTTAAAAAATATTTCTTTTTATGAAAAAAATAATGTTAATAAAGATATTTTTAAAGTTTCTATTATTCTTCTTTTTCAGCAAGATAATATTTCTGATATAAATAATAGAAAACTTCAATCTTTTATTGAAGATGTTTTTTATTCTATTGACACAAATGAATATCCTTTATATCATTCTAATGATACTTTTGAACTTTTACCTTCTACTCATTTTAAAATATCTTCTATTTGTTTAGAAAATAATATTTTTGAACTTACTTTACCTATTAGACTTAGACATCTTTAAAATAAAATTTTGATAAAAATATGAAAACTTTTATTTTATTTTATTTTAAGTCTATTTAAGTTATTATTTTTTTATTTTATTAAAATATAAGGATTTGTTTTGCTTGATTTTCTAAAATTAGCTTCCGCTTTTTTAATTGTCTCTTTACCTGTTGTTCTTTCGTTTGCTTATTTATTTTCTAAAATTTTGGAAGGTGCTTTTAAATGTTAATACATTTTAATTCTGGTGATAAATACAATACCCATATTCTTCAAACTGTTTATTTTGATGAAAATAATACAATCAGTTCTTTAATCAAACAATTTATCAAAACAGAGCATATTATTAATGAATTAAATTCTTTTTCTATTTCTTCATATACTTTTGAATTATCTTTTAAAGATAAAATTAAAACTTATACTTTTAATTATTATTCTCTTGAAGCAGATAACTATTTTAAAGATTCTTTAGAATCTATTTTTAAATCTTTTTTTGATATGGAGTTTCAACTTAAATATCCTCAACCTACTTTTTCTGTTTCTGATTTAATTGGATGGAATTTTATTGATGCTTTTACACATTCTGATATTCAAAATCGTAGATTCACTTTTGAAAAAGATGGTGTTATTAGACAATATTCTTTAAGTGGTAAAAAAGGTTTAAAAAGAGAATATGATTTTATTCATAATGGTCTTGAGTATAAATTGATTGATGGTTATGTTTTTTCTAATGAATTTAATGGTAATATTTATGATATTTCACAAGCTTTAAAAGGTGTGGTTCAAAATATTCTTATTAGTTCTGATTCTTTTTTACTTGTTACTGATAAAGGTAAATTACAATACAAAGAGTATTCTTATGGTTCTGGCATTAAATTAACTTATGAACCTATTCTTTTTAAATGCCCTTTTGATTTTATTGATGAAGAATATTATGTCCTTGATAAGACTTATGAAAAAGCTCAGTCATTAGCTTATAATGAAACAAAAGGTTCTTGTTTATCATTAAATAATCCTAATCCAGAAGAAAAATGGTTAAAAAATCATAAAGTAGCTATGTATTTCACTGTTATTAACAAACAAACTAATCTTCCTTTATTTGATATTTATACTTTAGAAAAAGAATATATTCACAATGGTTTATTAGAAAAATCTTCTATCTTTAAGGAAACACTTGATACAATTATTTTTGATATAAATTCTCAAAAAAATTTTGATTTTTTAAAACAATTTATTTATGAATTTTATGATGATTTTATTGAAAAATATAATAATCTTTAATTTTGTTATGTTTTAACAATTATTCTTGATATAAATTCATTACTTATAGTTTCACGTTTCTTTAAGTATTTTTTTGATATAATATTTTTATAAATATATATATTAAAAGGATTTTTTTTATGTCTCAAATCAATAAAAGTGTTCCTGAAACTCAAACTTTTTATAAAATTATTAATTCTTTTAATCCTTTTTCTTCTATTGAAATTGTTTCTATTTCTGGTGCTGATGTTATTTTTGATAAAACATATATCGAAAAGAAAACTAAACAACGAGTTTATACTTCTATTGAAACTTTACTTCATGAAAAAGAAGATTATTTTAATAGAAATTATAATTCTGATACTCTTTTTCGAGATATTGTTATTAATGGTTTATATAATAGCTTCTATTTTATTTTTTCTAATCTTTTTGAAGCTTTAAAACTTTTATTTTCTTCTTTTTTTAAATTATTTCTTTCCCCTTTATTACCTTTTATTTTAATTTTGGAATATATTAAAATTAAAAAATATGATATTTTTTTTAAAAATAAAAAAATTTAATAAAGCAATTTTTAAGTCTTGTTGAAGCAACTGCTAAAGCTTTTTCTGATTTAGATGCTTTTGATACTTCTCGTATATATAAATTGGAAAAATTTGCCGATGAAAGTGCCTCTGCTTTATCTAAATTAGAAACAAGATTAGCTAATGAAACTGACACTGATGTTATTAATACTTTAAAATCTATTATTGTTGAACAAAAAAAGACACATTCTTATAATGTTCATTCTATCAATATTGAAAAATATGTTTTTGATACTCTTGTTTCTACTGCTGATACTCTTTCTTTCAAACTTAAACGAGTTGAAGAACTTTCAAAATCTATTAATGTTACATATTAATAGTTTTAATAATTTTAAACACTTTGTAAACTTATAAACTTTATCTTTGTTTAATAATAGTTTTGCTATAATTATATTAACAAAACAAACAAAGGATAAAAAATGGAAAAACTTATTATTGAAAAAAAATTAATAGAAAATGGAATTAAAATTGAAAAATTAAAAGAAAATATAAATTCTGAATTAAAAAATTTTACAAATGAATATGATATTAATATTAAATTTGATATTTCTTCTACTGATAGAGTTATAATTACACTTTTTAATAAAAATAAACAATGGACTGATTTTTTATCACTTGTCCTTGAATTAAATACAAAAAAATATTCTTTTAATCATTCAACAGGCGGATGCTTTTTAGAAAATATAGATGAAAAAGATAGATTGGAAGAAACAATTTTACAATTAAATATTGTTAAAAATATAATTGAATATTTTGAAAATTCTAAAACATTTATTAAATTATTAAAAGAATATTTTATTGTTATTAATGAAGAAAAAAAATTGAAAAAAAATTTAAATGATATTATTGAAAATGAAAAATTTAATATCTATTTACAAAATATTGATAGTAATATTTTTGGTAAAGTTGAAAAATTTGAAACTATTTTACCAATATTTAAAAATGATAAACATATTGATATTTTTATTATTTCTAAAAACAATGAAAAAGAATTTGTATTGAATAAACATAATATTCGCAATATCTCTGATAAAAAAATGTCATTATATTATGATGATTATCCAACCACAATTAAATCATTAAAAACACTTTTCGATTCTAATGTTGTTTTCTTGTCGAAAAAAATTATAAGACATTATAAAATTTAAGTTATATATAATCTATCTTTTTGTATAATTATATTAACAAAACAAACAAAGGATAAAAAAATGAAAAAACTTATTATTGAAAATGAAAAATTTAATATTTATAAAATATTCATAGTAATATTTTTGGTAAAGTTGAAAAATTTGAAACTAATATAAAAATGGTGGATTTATTTTATATTTTAAATTAATATTTTTTAGTGAAAATTCTCTTTTCAAACAAACATTATCTATTTCTAAGAAATTAAAATTGTATCAAAAAATAAGTTTATATTTACATTTTTTAATAAAATTACCTTGGTGGTTATTTATTAAACCTTTTGGGTGGTTATTTTCTACAAATGTAATATATGATGGAAAGTTTAAAATTATTTCAAACAACACTTCAAATAAAAAAAATGTATATTTATGAATTGTTCTCCTGCTGAATTTCAATGTTTTAAAGATAGTGTTAATTGGTTTGATATTTTAACTAATCAAATGCTTTCAGAAGAATTTATCAGAATGTATAAAGATTTAGTTCATTGGAAATTTATTTCTTGTTATCAGCTTCTTTCTGAAGCTTTTATTCGTGATTTTAAAGATTATGTTGATTGGTCTTTAATTGTTGTTCACCAATGTTTGTCTGAAAGTTTTATAGAAGAACATAAGGATTATATTATATATTCTCATTTGTTTGAATATTTTGTCGATAAATATCATTATAACCCTTCTGTTAAATCTGTTGATTTTATTGAAAAATATAAAGATGTTCTTGATTTTAATGTTATTTTTTATAATCAAAATCTTTCTCAGGCTTTTATTAGCAATTTTTAATCTCTTTTTAAGTATCTTTATTGTATTATTTACTTATTAATAAATGTAAGGAATTCAATATGACTCTTAAACATTCTCTTTCTCAATATCAAGAATTAGTTGAATTGCTTTCTGATTATGTACTTGTTTCTCATTTATCAAAAGATACTATTAATGATACTCTTCATAATTTATCTATTCTTCGAGATAATGTTATTAAATCTTATTATAAATTACCTCCTTTAATGATTAATAAAATTGTTGACATCTCTATTGATAATATTACTGAAACTGTTACACTTATTGAAAAAGAAGATGATTATTCTATCCTTACACAACAACATTTACAAAAAAAAGTAAAATTTGATAAAATTAAAGAGTTGTCAGAACAAAAAAAATTAATGTTTTTACCTATTTCTTTTTCTGATTTAGATACTTCTAAAAGCAATATTATTGAAATAGCAAATAAAATAGGATTACACCTTTTTGCTTTAACCACTCCTAAACATTATAATCTTTATTCTCACTTCAAAAATAGTGATGATTTTAATTTTAATGATATTCTTATTGGAGATATTGAAATTAAAAAAATTCTTTCAAGTGCTTTTTTGACTTTACCTATTTTGAAATTTCAACAATCTCAAATAGATGAACTTTATAAGTTATCTAATTCTCTTAATGATAGAATAAATTCTTTAAGTGATAATATCAAATCTTTTATGATTCCTGTTATTGATAACCTTTCTTCTATTGTAATTGAACATTCTAATGCTTTACAACAAGATAATATTCAAAAACTTAGAGATAGACAACATAAAGCAGAAGATTGGGTTAGAAAAGAGTATTTATATTCAAATTCTGAATATCATAATGCTGGTTTTGGTGATGAAGGTTATTATGTCGAAACTCCTGTTTATAAAAATGTAACTGTTTCAAAAGATATTGAAATTGAAGAAATTCAATTACAAATTGATAATATCAATGAAATTTTGAATAAAAAAGAAGTTAATTTAAGAGAAGTTCAAAAAAAATTAGGTATTGCTTTAGGTGATACTTCTGATTTAGTTATTGAGCTTAAAGAAGCTGATAGAAATATTTTAATCAACCTTTTAAATTCTTATCAAGAACTATTGGATTTTGATACTGAATATTATCTTCTTGATAATCATAATTTATCAGAAGCAAATGTTATTTTTAGAGTTCATCTTTAATCATTTTTTGATTATTTATTCAAATTTGTTTTTTTTATCTCTTTTTAAGTAGTATTTTGTTAAAATATTACTTAAAATAAGTGATTAAGGAATTAACACATGTCTATTAAAACTATTTCAGAAATTGAAACTTCTTTACAAAAACTTTCTGATTTTTCTATTATTAATGAAATCGCTGATAATTATATCCTTGATTTTTCTAAATATAGAACTTTATTCTATCAAGAAAATGGTTTTGTTACTTCTGATTTAGAATATGAAATTTCTTTTAATTCTTCTACAAAATCTTTTGAAAAAGTTGAAGGTACTCAACTTCCTCTCCTTAATGATAATATTATCTCTACTGATATTTTTAATAGAAAATATTTTGTTAGCCCAAGTTCTGTTTCTTTTAATGGTTCTAAATTTGATGGTATTGTTCTTGATGCTTATGACGATATTGATAATATGACTATTCTACTTTTTCTGTTTTCTCAAAAAAATATTAAAACTATTAATAACACTAAAAGACAAAAAAGTAAAAGAGAAGAAATCTTTAAATATATTTCTAAAAAAATCTCTTTTCTTGATTATTTCTTGAATTTTTATTCATATGATGAAGATGTTTATAATAAATTTATTAAATTATTTATTCCTAAAAATATTTCTGTTACTTTTTTTAAAAATGTAAAAAGTGGTAAAATTCTTGAAGTTGTTAAAAATATTGATGCTGTTGCATTATTTAAAATCAATTATCCATTAACTGTTGTTGATAAAAATAAGTTTCTTAATGATTCTAAAAAAGATATTTATTTAAAAGATTTTTTTGATTTTCTTCCTTTATATGCTCTTAATGATAATGTAGATACTGATTTTATTAAAAAAACTCTTTATTCTGAACAAAATTCTTTTTTTGGAAAACCTGTTGGTTTTTATGATTGTTCTTACAGAGATAAACTTGTCAATCCTAATATTTTTAGAAATGGTGTTCTTTTTATGTTCATTTCTTTTTTTATAACTCATAATATTTCTGCTATTGAAAATTTACTTAAAGATGATTTTGATGATTTCTCTTCTAACCATTATTTACTCTGTGCTTTTTCAGAATCTGTTATTCTTTTTAGAAAATATTTATCTTCTTTAATTGATGATGATTTAGAAATTCTCTTTAATAGAAATTTTGTAAATGAAAATAAAATTTTTAGAATTAATAAATATCTTAATTCTTTTGATAAAAAATATTTAACACAAGATGATATGGATTTTATTAAAAAATCTGTTTCAACTTCTTTATAGTTAGATGTTTCGCTTATATATTAAATAATAAGGATTACTTTTTGAATTTAAATACAATTTTTGAACTTTTAAATGAAAATAAAAAAAATGGTGTAAGATTTAATGAAATCTTATTAAATAATGATAATATTAAGCTTGAATATTATTCTGGTTTTGGTGTTTGTGAATATTTTTATATCTATAATAATTATATTTCTTATTATAAACATTCTTTTAATAATAGTTTTAAAGGTTGTGCTGAGACTATTATACTTGATGATATTACTCATTTAAGTGATAAAGAAATTGTTCTTTTTATTTTAAATTTCTTAACTGATAATATTAATTAAATTTTAAGCCTTTTCTTGATATAATTTTTATAACAAAAAAAAAGGACTTATTTATGACTCTTCCTGAATTAGAACACCTTATTACTCACTCCGCTTTTAACAAAAATAGATATGAAGTTTCTATTCCTTTAAAAAGATTTAATGAAAGTTTAATGACTTACATCTATGATGGTTATGATTCTTCTGATTTACAATCTATTTTAAAATTTGGTGTTCCTGAATTTCAAAGAAATAATGATAAATGGTCTCTTGATATGCAAATTAAATTTGTTGAAAATATCCTTAAAGGCTATGTTACTACTATTCAACTTTATATTTTAGAAGATGATTATAAAAAAGAAAATTTTAATGGATGTAGAATCCTTGATGGACTTCAAAGAACTACTGCTCTTTTATCTTTTATTGAAGGTGATTTTAAAGTCTTTTATAATTCTTTTTCTTTTGATGATTTGAAAAATACTTCTATTCTTAAAGGTTTGAATAAAAAAGTTAATCTTGAAATTTTCAGATTTGATTCTCAAAATGATGCTATTGATTTTTATGTTGAAATGAATGAAAATATTACTCATTCCAAAGATGATATTCTAAAAGCTTTATCTTTTAAAAATTAATTTTTGAGGTTATTGTTTTGAATAATTTTATGACTGAATTAGAAGCAAAAAAATTTTTTGATGGTGTTGAATTATCTTTCTCTTCTTATTATAAATATACTTTTACATATATTGGTATAAAAGATGGTATCGAAGTTGTTGTTGAATATGGTGGCGATTCTGATGATATTTATCATTTGGAAATGTATCCTACTGAATATTTTTCCAAAAATGATACTTTTTCTTCTTTTGATTTTGATGGTGAAAAATATTTTTTCTTTGATTAATTTTTATCTCTTTTTAAGCCTTTTCTTGTTATAATTTATTTAACAAAAAAAAGAAAAGGTTTTATTAAATGTCTATTTTTGAACTTAATTTAAAATTTAACACTGAAGATGGTCAATTAGAAGAAATGTCTTATCTTGAAATTCAAGATTTTTTACAAAAAATTCTTGATAAAGAAATTTCTAATTTGAATATTTCTATTATTGAACATTCTTCTTCTGAAAATGGTAATCGCTCTGATTATCTTGATGATTTAATCATTTATTAATATATAGTTATAAGGAATTATTTATTAATAACACTATCCGTATTCTCCCTGAAAATATTAGAGGACATTTTGAACATTCTATCAATTCTCTTAATAAGACTCTTATTTCTGGTGAAACTCTTAATGGAGAATGGACTACTCATACTGTTGTTCGTGATGTTAAACACAAGCTTGATTATTATTTGATTGAACTTTGGACGCAAGAACTTAAAAGAGGAGGCATTGATGATTCTGATGAAAATGATGCTCTTATGTTTTATAATCTTAGTGATGCTCTAACTTCTTTACTCTCTTCTTCTAATCTTATTTCTGTTATTGTTTCTGATAGTAATTATAAGGGGTATTGGTATATTAGAATTTCTGTTAATTCTGAAATTAAAAATAATAGACTTTCTCAACAAGATAAAATTAATAAGGCATTTGCAAAAGTTCAAAAATATAAACAAGAACTTATTGATTTTAATTTAAAGATTGCTAATAAAATTAAAAACCAATCTTCTAAGAAAAAAACTTGCTCTCATTGTAATAGTAATATTTCTGTTTCTTTTATTAAAACTCATAAATGTCCAGTTTGTTCTACTCCTATGTATTCTAATACTGAACTTAAACGATTTAATAATATTCTTGCTCGTATTAAAAAATCCGAAGCTACTTTAAATTCTATTAAGGATTAATTTTATGTTTTATTCTATTTTTAATTTCTTTAATACCTTACAATCTGATAAAAAAAATTTTTTTATCTTTCATTTCTAATCTTGATAGTTTTCTTGATATTTTTTGTTCTTCTTCTATTGAAAATTATTCTTCTGATATTATCGAAAATACTATTCAAAAAAATTTCTTTCAAGAAAATGATTTAATTGAAGCTATTGGCTTTTATCATGACTTTTCTTGCCACTATCAAACTTTGAATACTCTTTATGATTTACTTGATTATTATGATGTTCCTAACGATATTCTCTCTATTCTCCAAGATATTCATTTAGCACATATTAAAATTAATTCTCATTTGGATGTTAAACTTTCTCATTGATTTATCTCTTTTTAAGCTCTTTCTTGTTATACTTTATTTAACAAAAAAAGAAAAGGTTTTATATGTTATCTATTCGTGAAAAATATTCTCAATCTTTTGCTGAACAATTTGTTGTTAGAGCACTTTCTTCTCAAAATAAAAAAATTATTTTAGATTTAGTTTGGAAAGATATAAATAAAGATTTCATCTTTAATGTTTTTCAATTCCATCCTTTTGAAGATTCTAATCTTATTACTGGTATTTCGACTATTGAACAATTATCTATTAGAATGAATAATATTGATAATTTTTTAGTTGATAATCTATCTTATTTAATTGTTGATTATTTAAATGACTTGTCTGATAATGATTGGATTTCTTTTGTTTCTATTTATTCTTCTGATGAATTAAATAAACTTTCTACAAAAATTAAATTATCTTTATCTTCTGATAATTCTTCATTATAATTTTTTTCTTTTTAAGCCTTTCTTTGTTATAATTTATTTAACAAAAAAGAAAAGGATTTGCTTATGGAACTTCTTATCAATGCTTCTTCTAATGGTGATGGTGTTATCGAAGGTGTTATTAATATTATCGTTATTCTTATTACCAGCTCTTTTTAATTTTTTTCTTTTTAATGTTATAATATCATTTAAGAAGATATGGTCTCCATTTTCTACTTATTTTTAAGTTTACCCTTTTGAGGTATTTTTCAAAAAAAAATTTTTTTTGTTTAAGAATTTGCCCTATCTTCGTTTTTTTTATTTCTTTTTAAGCCTTTTCTTGTTATAATTTATTTAACAAAAAAGAAAAAGGATTTACTTATGGAACTTCTTATCAATGCTTCTTCTAATGGTGATGGTGTTATCGAAGGTGTTATTAATATTATCGTTATTCTTATTACCAGTGCTTTTTAATTTTTTTCTTTTATAAATTTTAATTGTGGATATTCTTTAAGCTTTGAATTTTCATATCCCTTTTCATATAATCTCTCTACTTCTTTTTCAAAGTCAAAGTCTAATTCCATTGTAGAACCGTTTTCTGAAAATATCGCTGACAATTCTTCATAATTCTCTTCTTCAAATTCTTCTATATCTAATTTTTTCATTTCTTTAATCCTTTTTTATTTTTTCAAATTTTAATACTTTTATCATTTCATGATTTTCATTATCTTCATCTTTAAATTTATATTTGAAAATCTCTTTTTTTACTCCTTTTAAATATCCTCTTTTTTTCTCTGAAAATCCACTTTTCCCATTTGTATAAAAATTCTCTTTTTCATATTTCTCATAATTTCCATTTGCTCTATATTTCTCTGCTTCTTTTTCTGCTGTTTTTATTAAAAATGCTACTTTTATTTTAAATATTTTGTTTTCTATTGTTTGTTTTAAAAAAATTATCACTTCTTCTGATGTTTTTAATTTCTTTTCAAATATCTTTAATATTTCTTCTTCTGTCATTTTCTTTTGATTTTTAAGTTTTTTATATTCTTTTAATTTTGACATTTTTATTTCCTTTTTTTCTTCTTTTATTTTATCTCTTTTTTCCTTATATATACTTTAAAAATTAATTTTATCTCTTTTTAAGTTCTTTTATTGTATTATTACTTTATATATATTAAAAGGAGTTCTATGAGCACTACTTCTTTATCTTTCGCAGTTGATAAAAATATTATTTATTCTCTTATCAAATCACAAGCTGGTAGTCCTGCTAAGGCTTTTTTAGAACTTGTTATGAATTCTATTGATGCTGGGGCTTCTAAGGTTGAAATTACTCTTGATAAAAATTCTTTTTCTGTTATTGATGATGGTAAAGGCTTTTCTTCCGAAGATGAAATTCATAATTATTTTAAAACTTTTGGAACTCCTCACGAAGAAGGGGATGCTATTTATGGTAAATTCCGTATGGGTAGAGGTCAAATTATGGCTTTTACTAAAAATGTTTGGAGAACTAATTCTTTTCAAATGTCCGTTGATATTCTTAATAATGGTCTTGATTTTGACTTCACTAAAAATTTAGATGTTGTTTCTGGGGTTTCTATTTCTGGTTCTTTTTATCAATCTCTCTCTGGTTTAGAATATAATGATATTATTTCTGAACTTAAATCTTTTCTTAAATTTTCTCAAATTGAAACTTTTATTAATGGTGTTAAAGTTAATAAGTCTCTTGATAGTATGCGATGGACTTTACAAACTGATGAAGCTTATATTAAAGTTAAAGATAATTCTAATTCTTATACTTTTCTTGAAGTTTATAATTTAGGTGTCCTTGTTTGTCGTTATCCTTCTTCTAAATTTGGTTTTTCTGGAACTATTGTCTCTAAACAACAACTTGCTGTTAATTTTGCTCGTAATGATATTCTTATCACTCAGTGTAAAGTTTGGAAAAAAATTGTTAAAGATATTAAATCTCTTTCTATTGATAATTCTAATAAGAAAATTTCTCTTAAAAAAAATCTTTCTTTTGAAGAACGAAAACATCTTGCCTCTACTATGCTTGAAGTCTCATTAGATTGGTCGGAAGTTCGTAATTACCCTTTATTTACTGATATTGTTGGTAAAAGTTTTACTTTTAATAAACTTCTTAATTCTTCTTCTGTTTCTGTTTCTTCTAATAATTCTACTCTTGATGAAAAAATTTATAAAGATGAACTCGCTCTTGTTCTCACTTCTTCTACTTTTGACCTTTGGGGAGTTGAAACTATTTCTGATTTAAAATCTCTTTTTATTAAAATGCTTCGAGATTATAATCAGCATTCTCTTTCTTTTAAACTTGAAAAAATTCATTTTATTGATATTAATTCTCTCCGTTCTTCTTTTAATTCTGATGTTCGTTATTTAAAAGACAAACAACTTACTCTTAAACAACTTGGTGTTATTAAATCTATTCGTAAATACAATTATCTTCTTGTTGATTTAATTAATTCTTCTCACACTACTCTTTCTTATTCCATTATTCCAAGAGAAATTTTTGCTGGTGAGAGTGATATTGCTGATGCTTGGACTGATGGTTCTACTCGTATCGCTATTAATAAACAACTTTTGAAATATGCTGACTTAGGTATTTCTGGCTGGTCTCATATCGCTTATATTCTTATTCACGAATATTTACATACTGATGCTAATAATCTTCATGATTTAGATTTTTATGAAAATTTTCATAATATTATTTCTCATTCTCCTTATACTAACTCTTGGGGTGGGAATAAAGAAAACCCTATTGTTCGTTTTTCTAAAAAATCTAACTCTCTTTATATTAAAGAATTAAATAAACACGATTATAATATTTCTGAACGATGCCTTTCTCTTAGTTCTATTACTAAAACTTCTCATTAATCTTTTTCTCTCCTTTATTTTTATAAAGGAGGTTGTTTTTATTTTCTATTTTCTCACTTTATTATTTAAAAATTAATTTTTAATCTAATTTAATCTATTTTTAAGTTCTTCTTTGATATAATTTATATAACAAAAAAGAAAAGGATTTACTTATGACACAATTTCTTACTATTTCTAAAATTCAAAACAATGCTGTTGCTGATATGCACACTCTTTCTTCTGATAATTTTAATTCAGAAAATGATTTTGTTGTTGCTGCTGAAAATAAAATGATTTCTCTTTGTCGTCAATATGATGATGACTTTGATACTTCTGATGAAGATTTGGTTTCTTCTATTCTTGAAGATGGTTTTTATGAATTTAATGATGATGGTACTTTAACTACTGTTTGTCTTACTTGGTCTTGATGTTTTTAATATTATTGTACCCTTTTTCTTACTTTCTTTACAAAAAAGGTACAATTTTATTTTTTTATATATTATTTTAAAGGATTTTTTTATGAAACATTCTCTTGCTTTTAAAGCTTTTTTTAATCATCAAGAATACTCTATTACTAATATTGATTTTATTAATAATATTGCTACTGGTGTTAATCATGGTTCTTTTATGGATTTTAATCTTGATGAACTCTTACAAGTTGTTGCTTACCTTCCTAATGGTTCTCTTCTTTTTGATAAAGATATTATTCGTCAAGGAAATTATACTATGATTGTTTCTATTGAAGAAAATCTTCAAGTCTCTTTTATTACTATTCCTGATTTATCTCTTAGAAATTATAGAAAACTTCTTTTTCATGAATTAGACATTAATACTCCTTTTGAAATTTTAGGTAATCTTTATGATTCAAATTTTTATCAATTTCTTCATTTATTAGAAGAAAAATAATTTTATTTTTAAGGCTTTTTATGAAAACTATTACTCACTCTATTATTGATTTTGCTATTACTCGTCACTCTCATCGTTTTGATAGAGTTATTCCTGCTGGTTCTGAAATTGTTAATGTTCGTCCTATCAATGAACGTTTCTCTTCTTTCTTTTCTCCTTCTGTTCTTGATACAAAAGGTAATTCTATTGAAATGTATGCTGACACTTCTCGTTTGAATTCTATTTTACAATCTGTTTGATTTAGATTAAAAAATTTTTTTTAATCTTTGTCTAAGTATCTTTATGTTATAATTTTTATAACAAATAAAGATAAGGAATTTAAATTATGAAAAAATTTTTTTTAACTGAAGATAGTTATTCTTTTTATACTTCTGAACAAACAATGTTAGCTACTATTTTTGATGGTTCTATTAAAAATCTTTCTTCTTATATTGACAATGACAATATTAATGTTCATAACATTGATAATTTTGTTTCTAAAAATGAAACTGTTAATTTTGATTTAATTGTTATTGATGACGACTCTATTTTTCATCCTTTTTATATTTCTACTAATCTTACTGATGGAAAACTTATTACTACTGTTACTTGTGATAAAGATATTTCTGATGATGAAATTTCTTATATTAAATCTATTATTGAAATTGATGCTCCAAAAAATATGATTTTTGATTATATTATTTCTGATAGTCACCTTTATCATACTTCTGTTGATACTTTGAATATTGATTTAGCTTCTTGGAATTCTTCTATTGCTTATTCTCCAGACATTGATGGTCTTTATTTTAAAAATAATTTTATTTGTGAAGAACCTTCTTCTTTTCATGTTGGTGATGAAGATGTTCTTGATGAAGACAATATTCCTTTTTAATAAATTTATATTTTTATAGGATTTATGTTATGAATATTTCTTCTTTTAATTTAAATGATTTTATTTCTTCTTGTTCTTCTAAAACTATTTCTGATAAACCTTTTATTTTATCTCTTGAGGATTTTTATTCTCTTGATATTTCTAATTTAAAATCTTTTATTAATGTTCCTTTTGCAATTGACTTTGATAACAATCTTTGTTTTTTTAATATCTCTCATATTTCTTTTTTATATTATCTTAAAGATAGTTTTCCTGATATTTATTCTAATGTTAATAATGAAGATGAACTTCTTGATATGTTTGACATTGTATTCAATACTACTATTTCTTCTTCTAATTCTTTTTCTTTATTCCGAAGATATAAAAACAAATCTTCTTCTTTTGAATTTTTTATAAATTTCCTTTCTTCTTTTAATTTAGAATATATTCTTAGTAATGATAAACAATCTTTTTTATCTTTGAATTCTGATATTGTTAATTTAACTGTTACTAATCCTATTAAAGTTAAAAGTTCTAATATATCTATTGCTGATTTAAGAATTAAAAAAAAATTTTTTTCTTTTTTATTTGATTGTTTAAAATCTAATATAACTATTACACATCGACAATTATTTACATTTAATGATGTGATTCATATCAACCCTTATTTTTATGGTGAATTAATTCGTGTTGATATTCATAATGATATTTTATATTTTAAAAACAAAGGGAAACATTTCCTTCTTAATACTAAGTTTTGGAACTGGAATGAAAAAGTTAATTTAAATATGTACCCTGACGTTATCATGCCTATCCATATAAGTGATGATTTATATTATTTAAAAAGTTTTTCTTTTAATTATTCTTTTAGTGATAAATCTTTTAAAAAAACTATTCTTAATTTCCATAGACAAAAAAATAATTTTTTATTTTTTCAAGATAAATATTCTTTGATTACTGATGTATCTAATAATCATTTTAAATACCCTATTAGTGAAAGTTTAGATTTTTTTAACTCATTACTTGCTCCATTGTTTAAAAACGATTTAAGGTTAGTTAATTTTGGTTATTTTGATACAAGAAAAAATAAATTTTTTTTTAATCTCGATTTATTTCATTATTTATTTGATTTAAAATTTAACAAGAAAAATATTATAAATAAAAATTTAGTTTTAAGTGACCTTAGTTTTAATTTAAAGAGTATGTATAATAAAAAATATATAGATAGACATATTTATTTTAAATTACTTAATAATATTTTATCTATAAGTAAGAACCAAACATCTTATGGACATTTAAATTTAAATTTGACTTCAAAATATATAAAATTAATTTTTAGATTTTTGGATGATGCCTTTTATTTTTTGTTAGCAGAAGAATTAAATAAATATGAGTTTGATATTGTTTATTTTTTTCAAGATGAAATATTAACTGTTGATAGTCTTATGTAATTTATTTTTTTATAATTTAAAAAAAAATTTTTAATTCAGTTAATTTTAATTAAATATATACTATAATTTAAAAAAAAATATATTGGAATAATAATATGAAAATTAAAGTCAAAGATGAAATGGATAAAATAATTTTAAAAGTTTCCCATCAAGAATTACTTATTATAAATACTGCTCTTGAAAAATTTAAAATTAATGAAGTTGATATATCAGATTTAAATAATAAATCTTTTGATAAATTTGAATTTAAAAATTTTTTAAAATTAAATAAAGTTTATTTAAAAATCAACAAAAAAATCAATGAAGTATTGACTAAAATTCATGTATGGTAATTTTAATACTGTAAAACAGTATTAAAACAAGATAATTTCTTTAAAAATATTCTTTATTTTAAAATATTAAAAATAAGGTATTTCTGATATAAATTATTTTTTAACTAATTGTTCATAGGCTTCTTGAATTTTTTGAAATTTATTTTTATGAAATTCAATTATATAATCTTCTTTATTTTGTATCAAATCAGGATGAAAAATTTTGACTAATTTTTTATAAGATTTTTTTAAATCAGTTTTAGATGCTTCTAAAGGACATTCTAAAATTTTATAATATTCTATATTATTTTCATTTAAATAATTTTTATTTAGGTTTCCAAAAAAGTTTAAATTTAAATTAGAATACATTCGAGATAGAAATTTATTATCATATATAAAATTAAAAATATAATTTAATAATTCTTTTTTTTCAAGAATTTTATCAAGTTTTTCTTTTGTTTTAAAATCTTCAATATTTATAGTTATTGAATTTTTTGTTCCTTCTTCTGTATAAATAAATAATCTTGATTTAAAGTATTGAATTATAATTTCATTATATTCTTTCATATATATAAGTAATCTTTTATTATCATAAGCATAAACATGTATGTCTATTTTTTCTTTAATTAACTTATTTTTAAAGATAATTTTAATTGGTTTATGTTTATATTTATTTATTGATTTATTTAAAAATGATTTAAGAACATCATTATCTTTTGAATAATTATTTATAATTGTTTTAAGTAAATATTCTCTTTTTGAACTCTCTATTGAATTTGTAAAAATTAGAACTTCATTGTTGAGAAATAAAATATTTTTAATATTTTCTTTAATAAAATCTATAAAAAAATTTTCTTTAATAATATTTTGTGTAATATAAATATTAATTGTATTTGAATTTATTTTAATTTTCATAAGTCAATCTTTTATATTTTTATTTGATTATAATAGAGAAGTTTGCTAAAATAATAAAAATATTTTATTTATTGAATTAATATAAGAAAATATAAGTTTTATAAATGAAATTAACTTTAAAAAAAATAGGAATACGAATGTATATACATTTTTCTTTATATCAATTTATGGCGGATGTTGGAAGTCTTTATGTATTAGTTCCAGAGAAACTTTTAAAAAAAGGAACAAGTTATAAGGAAATAAAACATAGAAAAAAAGTTATATTAATTGGTGATTTTGAAAGTAATATACATAAAAATTATTATATAGTTACACAGGATAAAAAAATAAAAAGTGCAAATCATTATTTGTTTTTTGAATTTCCAGCACAAACAATTAATTTTGAATTATTATTAGATGATAGTAAAAATATAGATTTAAAGATGTTTTTTAATTTAATTCCACTGAGTAATATTTTAAATGAAACTAATATAAGTGGTATAGAATTTAAATTTTTAGCATCAGCGAATTTCAATTTAGATTTACAACATTTTGAAAATTTAAAATTTTATATTACTAATTTAAATAATCAAATATTGGTTAAGATTCCTGATTTAGATATTGTTTTTTATAGTAATAAGAAGAAATATATTGAAAAAGATTATGGAACAGAATGTTATTATTTATATGATATGATAGAAATGAATTTAGACTTATTTGAAGAAATTTTATTGGATAATTATCCATCTTTTTTATAATTTATAGTAGGGGGTTTAATTTTGAAAATAGATTTAAATAAATTTAAGGTTTTTAAAATAAGTAATAAAAATAATCAATTAATTTTAAGACATTTGAATAATAAAGATGTTATATTAATGAATATAGGTAATAAAAAAGTGATATTAAAAGAGATGAATAATAAACAATTCGAATTATTTATGAAGAAAATAAGTAGGAAATATACCATCAAAAAGATGGTATAAGAATTATTGAATAGAGAATAAAATTATATTATTTAAAAAATAATTTTTTAATATTTTTGCTTCATCATCTGTCAAAGCATCTTCATTATTAAACATATATGCAAGATTACTTTGATTAGTTAAAAACCATTGTTCATCATATTCTACGAATGTAGAATTACAAAATTTATCACTTATTTTATAATAAGAATTCATTTTATCATAAAATGTTTTTTTATTTCTTGATATAAAAGAAATAACTCTTTTATTATCTTTTATACATTTATAAATAGAATAAATTTCATTATCAGTATTTGATAAATTTATTTTATTTTTATCATTATATTTTCCTAATTCTTTTGATAATGTATTTAGAAACATTAATTTACTTTCCCATTTTGATATTTTATTTGAAAAGTAAATATCTTCTTTTTTATTTGTTTTAAGTTTATCTAAACTTTCTTGCTCATCAAAAGTTAAATATTTTTTTGCTGTTTGTTTTTCACTTTCAGAACCATTTTTATATTTGATTGCATTAGTTATTTTTTCGTTTGCAACAGCTATTTCTTTTTCACATTTTATTGAAAGATATTTAAAAGATTTATTTAAAAGACTTATAAAATTTTTATCTTCTGAAGATTGTTCTATTATTTGTGGTATATTTTTATCGAAACAATCTTCTACTGGTTTTAGTTTTTCATTATAAAATGATGCTTGAAGAAGTAAAGGTAGAAGAGTTGTTGTAAGTATAAAAAATTTTTTATTCATATATATTCCTTTTTTATTTTAATTATAAAACAAAAGAGGAAAAATATATTATTATTTAATTGTTAATAAAAGTTATTTTAATTGTATAAAATTCATTTGCTTCATTAATGTCAATTATATCCATTTGAAAGAAATTATTCTTATATGTTAAAGAATTTGTTGATTGTGCAAATAAAACATTTTGTTGTATAGGCAAATCTTTTTCATTTTTTTCAGCTATAACTTTATAAGTTATTTTATAAGAGAAATCATTATATTCATCTGTATAGATTTCATCAACTGGGAAAATATGTTCAATTAATATTCCTCCATTAAAATTATTATCTAATAAATAGGCTCCTTCATCTGGACCATTATTACTTTTTAATTCAATAAGATAATAATCATTTTCTTTATTAGGGGTATTAATTTGAATAGCTGTATAATTTTCTGACATATTAGAATATAAATCAAATATCATATCTTCTCTAATTAAATATGGAAAGAAATATCCAGATTGTTTTTTAGCATATGCTGCTAATTATGTTGGAGTTTCACCAGTTTCTTCATCTGTTTCTTTCATTCCATATGCTCCATATGACATTAAATCTAATAAATAATGTGTATCATCATCTCTAACATATATATCATCGAGGTTAAAAAAAGAGTGAGCTTGTTCGTGAACTATTATTCCTAATTTATTAAATATTTCTCCTATTTTAAACTCTCTATATGTAAAAGTATAATTTCCTTTTGTAAATGGATTTATAAAACCAGAAGATGCCCAAACACTTGGTGTTAAATCTGTTTGTGAATTTTCATAACCTGCAAATACATATACAACTTGTAATTCATCTTGATTTATTATATGGTTATTATCTTTATCTATAAGAGACATATTTGTACATTCTTCTAATTTTTGCATTGCGATATCTCGTATTTCTTGTGTTACAATTCCACCTCCATCTTGACCAGTATGTTCAAAGTCTAAATTTAAAATAATAATTCCATTTTCTCCACAATTACTATCAATTGAAATTGGGTTAATTATAAAATCTTTGTCAGACATAGTTTGTTTCCAATAGTTACTTGGTTTTATAAATAGTAAATCATAAAAATAGTCGTAGGAGTTTTGTATTTTTATATCAGTAAAATTTAATAAAAAACTAATTGTATTAAATGTATTTTTTTTATTTGGTTGTTTGCCAGAATTTTTATTAATATAGTTTAATAAGTCAATTTGTGTATCTAAATCATAGCCTATATCATTAGCATATAATTCATTTTCTTCATATTCATAAGTTATTTGTGGTGATGATGTTTCAGTTATTGGGGATTCTGTTTCTTCTATTGGTATATCATTACCAGAATCTTTACATGCTGATAAAGAAATTATTAATAAAGATGTTAAAAAAAAATTTTATATTTAATAATACTCATTTGTATCCTTTTTTATAAAGTGATTCAAATAAGTATATATATATTTTTAAAAATGATATTCTATTTTAGAATATTTAAATATTCTTGTAATAAAATTTCTAATTCAAGAACACGAGTTGCCATTGTTATACCAGTGTATTCTATTTTATATTGTTCTATAATAACTGGTTTTACTTCTTGTGGAGCACCCAGATATAATTCTATAATACTCTTAAAGTTTTTATTAAGTTCTTCTTTATTTAATGGTCCTTCTGATTTTTCAAAAACTTCAAAGTTTTTTGTTTGTAACACTTTCAAATTATATTCAAAAGTATTCAAATCTTTTTCTATTTTTTTTGTAAAATTATTTATTTCATCATCATAATCTTTTATTGTATCTAAATCATTTTTGTTAAAACCTGTATTATTTAAATCTGATATAGGTCTTTGTTCAAATAATATTTCTATAAGTAATAAAGCATTTTTTGCAAAAGTATCAAAATCTATTAGTTTATTTTGTTCTTTTAGATGATTTTGTATTATATCTTTTTTTTGTGTCATAGATAAATTTTTATATTCATCATCAAATATAATTGTTTGTAAATCTTGAATTAAATCTTCTAATTCATTTATTCTTTTGGCTAATGTATATTGTGTTAAAAATGTTAATTGTAAATTATCAATATTTTCATTTTGTTTTTGAACGAGAGTTGTATAAAAACTATAAATATTTAATATATTTGCTTCTATTTTTTGTTTATTTGTAAGTTGTTTATATAAATATCCATCTTTATCTTGAGATAATTTAGTTAGCAGTAATCTAAATTCAGTTAATCTTTTGATTATTTCAACTAAATCAGTTGACATTGTATTCATTGGATGATTTTCTCTTGTCATTAAGAAAATTTCTTCTGTTTGTTTATATAAAGATTGTAATTTTTGTTCCATTTTTAATCCTATCTGAAAATTTTTTTTAATTATATCATAATATATATATATATTAAAAGAATATTTTTTTAAGTTTTGAACTTATGCTTTCATTTTTTTGCTCTTTGATAGGCAATATTTCTTCTCTAACTAATATTCCATTATTTGTCTTATAAATAATATATTTTTTATTTATTTTTATGTCTTTATATACAGATGACCCATATGTAGTATCTAATAATAAATCATTAATTTCATTATTTGAAAAAATCATTGTTTCATTATTAATAAAATTTAAATCATAAGCTTGATGTTTTTTTGTGTTTTCATCTTTAATATCTTTATATCTTCCTTCTAATCTATCTATCATATATTTACTTTTTACATTTAATAAATTGGCGAAATATTTAAATTTTTTAAATTCTACATCTAATCTCCATTGATTTCCATATATTATAAAATTTGTATTCTTATTATTAACTGTAAGATATGCCATATATTTATTTTTATCTAATTTTTTAAAATAAATATTTGCAATAGGTGTTTCTTCTGTAAATGCATTATAGCTTTTTTGAAATGAGTAAGTATAATAAATTATATATATAGAAAATAAGATTGTAAATTGGACAAGTGAGTATAAAATAAATTTTTTGTGGAACATTTTAGAATAATTTCCTTTTTTTTATACAAATTATAAAGAAAAAGTCTTGTTTTCAAAAATATATTATTGTATAATAAAAATATATTCAAATTAAATATAAGGAATTTAAAATATGAGTTACATCCCATATGTAGTAGAAAAACATGGAAATAGTGAAAGAAGTTATGATATTTATTCTCGTCTTTTAAAAGATAGAATTATTATGTTGTCAGGTGAAGTAAATGATGCTGTTGCTTCGACTATTATTGCTCAATTATTATTTTTGGAGGCAGAAGACCCAGATAAGGATATTTATTTTTATATTAATAGTCCAGGAGGTGTTGTGACTTCTGGTATGGCAATGTATGATACTATGAATTATATAAAACCTAATGTAGTAACAATCTGTGTTGGTCAAGCTGCATCAATGGGGGCATTTTTGTTAAGTGCTGGAACACCAGGAAAAAGATATTGTTTACCACATGGTAGAATAATGATACATCAACCACTTGGTGGGGCACAGGGACAAGCTTCTGATATTGCTATTCAAGCAGAAGAAATTTTAAGAATGAAAAAAGAATTAACTCAAATACTTGCTGATAGCACTAATGGTAAAACAAGTTATGAAGAAATGGAAAAAGCTACTGATAGAGATAATTTTTTATCAGCAAAAGAAGCATTAGAGATGGGACTTATAGATGAAATTTTAATAAGAAAAGAAGATTAGAATAACTTTTGTTGTTCTTTTGTTTTTTTAGTGGGAAGTTTTTGCTTCCCTTGTTCTTTTAATCTTTTTTTTTCTTCTATATCTTTTTTATATTGAATTAATTCTTCTTTAATATTTTTAGGAACTTCAATTTTATTTTTTAATAAAGATAATTTAAAATCATTATCATTTAGAAATTTTTTAGTATTAGGTAGTTGATTTATTATATTTATAGATATTTTTTTTAATTCTTCAATATTTATATCATTTGATAAAATCAAACCCATATTTGTTAATAAATAATTATTATCAATAATATTATCATTAATATAAGTTAATTCATAAAATAGGTATATATGAATTAAATCAAAATTTACTGTTTTTTTATTTATAGAGGACAAGTGTCTTTCCTACTTTTTTCAATTCTATTCATACAATCATTGATATTTTCATTTAAAAAAATACCGTCATAATTTCTAATTTTATCAATTGCATCAAATCCTGATTTAATTCCACATGTTCTATAAACTTGAACACCTCGAACATAAGTATAATCTATTAGTTTATTTAATTTTATTTGGTCTTTTTTTAAAGCATCTATTTTCTTTTTACTTATTGTACAACTTGTTTTAGGGTCATCTACATTTTTTGTTGAGCAAACATCTAAATACTCTGTAAATACAAAATTATAAATATTTTTTAAATTTTTTGAAGCTCTTAACACTTCTGCATTTCCAGCAACACAAGTTGCATTTAAATTTGAAAATGCAAAACTTCCTATTAAAATTATTGATACTACTGTAATTTTTTTCATTTTTTTGTCCTTTTATATAGCAAAGTAAGGTATTAACTATATATTTTGTTTTAAATATCTATATTTTATATTATAATTCTAAAAAAATAAATTACATTTAATAGGACACAAAAAAATATGAACAGCTTAAATATCGGATTATATTCAAATACTTTTAAGGATGATATAATAAATTATTCTTTTATACCTTTGGAAGAATTTAAATTTATACAAAATATAGACGATATTGAAAATAATAATTTTAATATTTTTGTTTTTACCATTGGTGATGATAGTTTAAATTTTGTTGATTTATTATTGATACCTGATTTTGTTGAAAACAATCCTGATTTTACTTTCTTATTCTATATTCCTACTGAATTATATTTAAATAGTTTATTATTAGAGAACATAGATAATTCTGTTAAAGTAGAAAATATAAGAATTAGAGAGAATACTATTAAATATTTAAAAGGGTTAAATTTGAATATAAGAATTTCTCCAACATTTAATGATTTATTAGATGATTTACATTCTTTATATCGTTCAAATAAGATAGGAAAAATGCTTTGTTATGATTCTTTACACATTCTTTCATAAGGTTATTGTATGAATAATAAAAAAACTATTTTAATAAATTTAATAGGTGGTCCAGGTATTGGTAAAAGCACTATTTCTGCTTTTTTATATGTTCAAATGAAATTACATAATTTTAATATTGAACAAGTACAAGAAGTTGCCAAATATTATGTATATAGAGAAGAATTTCACAAATTAAATTGTCAATTAAATATTTCAAAAGAACAATTTGGATTATTTGAAGCATACAATGGAATTATTGATTATATTGTAACTGATGGTTCTATTTTACATGGCTTATATTTCAATAGAAATAATCCTGATAATACAAGTGATTTAGATGAAGTCGAAAATTATATTCTTGAAAAACATAATTCTATTTTAAATATAAATATATTGTTAGAAAGACCTGATGATGCTTTTTATGAAAAAGAAGGAAGAATACAATCCGAAGATGAGTCAAAATATATAGATAAGTATTTGGAAGCAGAATTAATAAAACATGGTATAAAATATATTAAAATAGATGCAGACTTATTAAATGTTTTTGGTATTATTAAATATATTAAAAAAGAAAGTAAATTATTATTAAATGAATAAGTAATTCTAATAAAAGAATTACTTATTCTGATACTGTTACCATTGCAGAACGAAGTAATCTTTCATTTTCTTTATCTCCAATCGTATATCCTCTTTGATGTATCTCCAAAATAGTATCTTTTTCTTTTTCTGATGTTGTTTTTTGAATAGCATTATGTAAATTAGGGTTAAATTCATCATAATTTACTTCATTTACATTATGTTTTTTTAAAATATTTTTATATTTTTCTATTGTATTTTTTATACCTTCTTTTTCTTTTTCATTTGTTATCATAGTTAGTGAAATATATAAAGTATCTAATATTTCTAAGAAGTCAAATAATATTTTTTCATTTGCGTAAATAATTGATTTATTTTTTTCTTTTTCTAATCTTTTTTTATAATTTTCAAATTCAGCTAAAAGTCTTAATTTTTCTGTTTTTTCTGTTTCTATTTCTTCTTCTAAACTTGTAATTTTTTCTTCAAGTTCTTCTAATTTTTTCATTAATTGCTTTTTCATTTTGAGTATCCTTTGTTTTATGCAGTAGTAGAATTATTCTACTTCTGCATCTATTACATCGTCATCATCTGTTTTGTTAGATGTTTGTTGTGTTTGAGCATTTTGTTGAACTTTTGATGCTAATTCTTGAAACTTATTTTCAAGTTCTGTTTTAGCATTTTGAAGTTCTTCTTTTGAAGAATTTTCATTTTTTGCAATTTCTTCTGCTTTTGTAATAGCTGTTTTTATTTCTTCTATTTCTTGCCCTTCTCCATTTTCATTAACAAATTTTTGAGCAACTGATATTGAAGCATCTAATTCATTTTTTACTGCTATTGTTTCAATTTTTTCAGCATTTTTTGCATTTGATTCTTCTTGTTCTTTTATCATTTTTTGGATTTCTTCTTCTGATAATCCAGAAGCACCAGTTATTGTAATTTTATTTTCTTTACCAGTTGCTTTATCCATTGCTGAAACATTTAATACTCCATTCGCGTCTATATCTAATGTAATTTCTATTTGTGGTACTCCTCTTGGTGCAGGTGCAATATCTGATAATTCAAAATTACCAAGTAATTTATTGTCATTAAATAATTTTGCTTCACCTTGTGCAATTCTTACTGAAACTGCTGGTTGATTATCTTCAGCTGTTGAAAAAATTTGTGATTTTTTCACTGGAATAGTTGTTCCTTTTTCAACTAATGGTGTCATAATTCCACCTAAAGTCTCAATACCTATACTTAATGGAGTAACATCTAATAAAAGGACATCTTTTACATCACCTTTTAAAACTCCACCTTGGATAGCAGCACCCATTGCAACAACTTCATCTGGATTTACTGATTTATTTAAATCTTTTCCTCCAAAATATTTTGAAACTTCTTTTTGAACTAATGGAATTCTTGTTGAACCTCCAACCATAATAATTTCTTTAATATCATTAGGTGTTAAATCTGCATCTGACAATGTTGTAGTTATATGTTCAATTGTTTCTTTAACTAATCCTTCTATCATATTTTCAAATTTTGCTCTTGTTAATTTTGTAACAAGGTGTTGTGGTCCTGCTTCTGTCATTGTGATAAATGGTAAATTGATTTCAGTTTCCATTGTGCTTGATAATTCTTTTTTTGCATTTTCCGCTGCATCAAAAAGTCTTTGCATAGCCATTTTATCATTTCTTAAATCAATTCCTTGTGCTGATTTAAATTCATCAGCAAGATGTTCTACAATTTTATGGTCTGCATCTTTTCCACCGAGGAATGCATTTCCATCTGTTGATAATACTTCAAATGTTCCATCACCTATTTCAAGGATTGAAACATCCATTGTTCCTCCACCAAAATCATATACTATTACTTTTTCTTCATCTTTTTTATCAAGACCATATGCTAAAGCAGCAGATGTTGGTTCATTAATAATTCTTAATACATTAAGTCCTGCGATGGTTCCTGCTTCTTGTGTTGCTTTTCTTTGAGAATCATTAAAATATGCTGGAACTGTAATTACTGCATCTACTACTTTTTCTCCAAGATAAGCTTCTGCATCTTCTTTTAATTTTGTTAAAATTTTTGCTGAAATTTCTTGTGGTGTATAAATTTTACCATCTATTTCAACTGATGCTAAACCATTTTTATCAACTATTTTATATTGTACTTTATCTTGTGCTTCTTTACATTTTTTTTCATTATAATTAAGACCCATAATTCTTTTAATTGATTCAATTGTTCTTAATGGATTTGTCACTGCTTGTCTTTTAGCAGATTCACCTACTAAAACTTCCCCTTTGTCTGTAAATGCCACAATACTTGGTGTTGTATTTTTACCTTCTGCATTTGGGATAATTTTTGCTTCCCCTGCTTCATATACTGATACTGCACTATTTGTTGTTCCTAAATCTATACCTATTACTTTACTCATAACTCTCTCCTTAATTGTTTTTAAATTCTATTTTTAAATTATTTTTATTTTGTTTTTTTTCATAAATTTTTATTGTTAATATACCATTTTTAAGTTCTGGTTCTACTTTTTCGATATTTTCGAAAACTATAAATTCTTTTTTAAAACTTTTATAAGAAATACCTTCTAAAATAAATTTTCTTTCTTTTTTAAGTTTTGTTCTTTCTTCTTTGAATTTATCATTTTTTTTACCATAAACTGTTAATACATTAACCTTTTGAAAACCGTTTATTGTTTTGTTTTTAATTTCAAAAGTAATGTCTTCTTTATCAAAACCTGCTACCGCCATTTCTATTACTGAAACATTAGAACCTGTTTCATCTTCTGATATTATAGAAATATCTGTAGGTGGAAATGATTTTGTTTTATTACTTTGAGCCAATGCTTCTGTTTCAAAATTTTCTAATAAAATTTCGATATCTTTGAAAAATGGCATTATAAAATTTGATATGTGTGAATTTTGCATTCAAACTCCTTTATTTAAAGCTAATTTGATTTTTATTTTGGAAAGAAAAAATACGATATTCGTCATTTTTTATTTGAGTGTGATTTTAATTTAGGTTTTTAAAATCTGATTTTCAGCATTTTAAATATTATAAAAACCTGTTTTTACAGCATTTTTATCTTTCCGTGGTGTAATTATAATAGAAAAAAAAATATTTGTCAAGAGTTTTAGTAAAAAAATGCAAAAAAGTTTATAGAAAGTGACTCAAGTCTTTGAAAGTTGTGATTTTTTCAAGTTTTTGATATAATTCAAAAAAAATAAATTTATAAAAGAGATATTGTATTTATGAATAAAAATAATAGTTTTGTGTTTTTTTCTGTAATAAAAGCATTATTTTTTAGAGAAATAAAAACTCGTTTTGGAAATTCTTTATTAGGATATATATGGGCGTTTTTGGAACCATTAAGTCATGTTCTTGTTCTTGGTAGTATATTTACTTTAGTTGGAAGAGATAGTATTCAGAATATTCCTTTTTTTTATTTTTTAGGAATTTCAATAATGAGTTGGTTTTTGTTTTCTAATACTTTTTCAAAAGTTTCAAGTGGCATACAGGCTAATCAAGGGTTATTCTTATATAAACAGGTCAAAATATTTGATGTAATGCTTACACGTGCCATTGTCGAATATTTATTATTTTTGTTTTCTTTTGCTACTTTCCAAGTATTTGCATATTTTTATTTTGAAAAATTTTATTTTAATAATTTATTTGGTGTGATATTAATATCTTTATTGATTTCAGCTCTTGGTTATTCATTAGGTATTATTTTTGGTATTTTATTTCAATTTAATGAATCATTAAAAAAAATAGTTAATGTTTTTATAAGATTGTTATATTTTTCTGCTGGTATATTTTTTACTTTTGAAAAAATACCATATATATATCAACATTATTTTTTATATAATCCTATTTTTGTTTTAATAAATGATATTAGACATTTTTATTTTGGAAACAATTTTGAGTTAATACGATTAAACGAACAATCTTATATTGTTTTTTTATTACTTTTTTTATTTAATTTTGGATTTTTTTTAAATAAATTTTTTGAAAAATCTATTTTGCGAGGTTGATTTATTATGAATAAAAATAAAATTGCTATAAAATTGGTTGGGCTTGAAAAGTTCCATAAATTACATGATGGAAAAAAAGAATATGTTTTTAAAAATGTTTATTTAGATATTCCTGCTAATAAAAATATTGGTGTTCTTGGTAGAAATGGAGCTGGAAAGTCAACTTTATTGAGAATCTTTGGAGGAATTGACTTTCCTAATGGTGGAAAAATTATTACTGAAAAAACTTTTTCTTGGGTTTTGGCATTATCAGGAGGATTTCAAGGTAGTTTGAGTGGTTATGATAATGCAAAGTTTGTAGCCAGAATTTATGGTGTTAAAGAAAAAGATTTAGATAAGAAAATCAATTCTATTAAAGAATTTTCAGAATTAAATAAATTTTTTTATGAACCTGTTAAAACTTATTCAAGTGGAATGAAAGCAAAATTAGGTTTTGCTATTTCTATTTTTTTTGATTTTGATTACTATTTGATTGATGAAACTATTTCTGTCGGAGATGCTAATTTTAGAAAAAAATGTGAGTTTGCTATTAATGAGTTATTATTAAATAAAAATATTATTATGGTAAGTCATGATTTGAATGTAATGAAAAGAATGTGTGACATTATTTTATTAGTTGATAATCAAACAATTATTAAATATGATAATGTAGAAGAAGGCATAAAAGCCTATCAAAATTTATTATAAGAAAGGAAAGTTAAGTGAAAAAAGTTAGTCAAAATAAAATTTTAATATTTATTATTAGTATTTTTTTATCTTCATTATTATATTTATTTTTTTTCTCACAAAATTTATATAAAAGTGATAGTACATTTGTGTTAAAAAACCTAAATGATACTTCTGCTAATACTAATAATTTAATGAGTATGATGACAGGAATGGGGGGTAATAGTAATATTCAAGATATTGCTATATTAGAAGAATATTTGAAATCTCGTAAATTATTTAAGATAATTGACAAAAAATTTAATTTAATAAAATTTTATAATTCTGATAAAACAGACCCTCTTAAAAAGATATTTTTAGATGATACATTTTCAAGTTATTATGAATTATATAAAAGCAATCTTGAAATAACTCATAATGAAGAGACAGGCTTGGTAACTTTGGAATTTTATCATTATGATAAAAATCAATTAAATGAAATTTTAGTTTTTTTATTAAATGAAAGTGAAAAATTTTTAAATGAATTAAATAAAAAAAGAGCATTGATAGAAATGAATTTTATTTCTTCTCAATTAAAAAAGAAAACAATGGAATTGAATGAATTAGAAAGAAAAATAATTTTATATCAAAATAAATATAAAATAATTGACCCTGAAATAGTTTTAAAATTTAAATTAACTATGTTGAGTGATTTAATTAAAAGAAATATTGAGAATCAAATGGAATTAGAAATTATAAAGAAAAATAAGGGAACAAATAATAATTATTATAAAAATAAAAAAATAGAATTCAATGAAATATCAAGGAATATTAAAAAGATAAAACATGAATTATTTGATAAAACTTCATCTATACCTTTAAATGAAGAAATATTGGTTTTTAATAATTTAAAAAATGAATATGAATTTAAAAAAGAAATATACATTAAAGGTCTTACTAAAATGGAATTATCTAAAATTGACACTTTAAAACGTTCAAAATATATTGAAATAATTACTAATCCATATATTCCTGATATTGTTTATTTTCCTAATAAATTTAAATTTATTTTAAGTTTGATATTTATATTAAGTTCTTTATATGCTATAATTTCATTTTTAACAAGTATTATTAGAGAACATAAAGTATAGGAAATATATAAAATGATAAAATATTTATTTTTGTTAGTAATTATAAGTAGTAGTTTGTTTTCATCATTTCTTGATAAAAAATATCTTGATGAAAATTTAACTAATCCAAATCAAAAAGTTAAAATTTTTGGATATGATTTATTTAATGGAGAATTTAAAAAAGTTGATAATGGTGTATATAATCCAGATTATGCAATTTCTGTTGGTGATAAAATTAATTTGAATTTATGGAATAATACTGAAAATATAAAATTACAAACTGTTGTTGATAAAAAAGGATATATCTTTATTGATAATTTTGGTGCGATTAGAGTAATAGATGTTAAAAATTCTGAATTAGAAAATAAAATATTGAAATTTTTAAAAAGAAAAGATAAAAGTATTCATTTATATGTTAATTTAGAAACTTCTCAATCTATAAGAGTTTTTTTAAGTGGAAATGTCCGAAAACCAGGTTTATACGAAGGAAATAATGATGATGGAATATTGAAATATTTAGACAAAGCTGGTGGGATTAAAGAAAGTGGAAGTTTTAGAAATATTAATATATTAAGAAATAATAAAATTATTGCTTCATATGATTTGTATGATTTTCTTTTGAATGGAAAGATAAAACAATTTATTTTTAAAACAGGTGATGTTATTTTTGTTAAAAATAAAGATAAAACAGTTGTTGTTACTGGAGATGTTTATAGACCTTTTGAATTTGAAATTAAAAATGAAAGAATAATTTTATTTTTGAAAAAATATGCTATTTTAAAAAATTCTGCTACTGATATTGTTTATGAAACATTTGATAAAAAAGAAAAAAATATTCATAAGATTAATATTATGTCATTAAATAATAATGATTTTAAATTAAGAAATCAAGATAAAATAACTGTTTTATCAGATAATTATAGTGAATATATGGTTGTGAATATAGAAGGTGATGTTTATAATGACAAAACTAATATATTTGAAAATGGGGCTACACTTAAAAATGTTATAGATAAATTGGAACTTAGAACAGATAGTGATTTGAAAAATTTAATGATTTTTAGAAAAAGTGTTGCTAAGAAACAAAAAAATATGTTGAATCTTCAATTAGATAACCTTGAAAAACAATTACGCACTACTGAGTATACAACATTGGCAGAAGCTAAAATTAAAAATATTGAATATAAGTCACTTGTTGATTTTATAGAAAGAGCAAGAAAAGTAGAACCAAGTGGTTTAATAGTATTAAAAGATGGAACTGATTTTAATAATATAAAGATTGAAGATGGTGATACAATTTTTGTTCCTAAAAAAAGTAATGTTGTTTTAATACAAGGTCAAGTCCAATTTCCTTCTGCTCATACTTTTGAAAAAGGTAAAGATATAAGTTTTTATATTGAACAAGCTGGTGGTTTTTCATTAAGTGCTGATAAAGAAAGAGTACTTGTATTACATAAAAATGGTGTTGCGACTACTATTGATTTAGATACTATGTTTTCAACACATTATGAAATTAATTCAGGTGATACAATTATTGTAATGCATAAAATACCTACAAATAATTGGCAAATTTGGAAAGAAGCAACAGAAGTTTTATACCACATTGCAGTTAGCACTGGTGTATTAATTTCTATTTTTTAAAAAAAAATATTAAGGATTATTAACAATGAAAAAAATATTAATTAGTTCAGATTTTATTATGACACAAGAAATTGAACAAAAATCAAATGGTAGATGGGTTAAAGATTTATTAGCACCTGCTATTACCAGAGTTACTGGTCTTAATGTAGAAGAATTTTATTCTACTTTGATTTCGGATGGAGAGGAATTTTCAAGAAAAAAATTTTTTGAATTATCTAACATTGATTTAGATATTGATAAAGTTCAATTTTTATATGATGTTAATGATATTTCTGAAAAGTCTTTAAAATATTTACAATCTTTTTTTTCTAACAAAGATTTATTAATAGGTTATGAATTATCTGAACAAACTCGTTTTTTATTTGATAAAATCAATATAAAATATATTGATTTTTGGCTAAACCCTATTAGATATATTGATGATATTTTATTTAGTTTTTATTCAAATGATGAAAAAATTTATAATTCTTTTAAAGAGTTTGAATTTAATAATGAATATATATATAATTATGCTACTAAAATTAAAATTCAAAATTATAAAGGTTGGAAAAGATACACTCATCCTATTATGCCTAATTCTGCTGTATTTTTTGGACAAATATTAGAAGATAAAGCTGTTAATAAAGATGGAAAAATGTTAAATTTATTAGATTTTAAGAAAGAAATTGAGGATAAAATTAGTGAATATAATATGTTATATTATGTTCGTCATCCTTATGTTAAAAAAGGGGATGAAAAAATTTTAGAATATGTTAAAAACCATCCTAAAATGTCATTGGTAAATTATCCATCATATTTTTTAATTTCTCATGAAAATATAAAGGAAGTTATTTCTATTTCTTCTTCTCTTGTACATGAAGCAAAATATTTTAATAAAAAAACTACTTTTTTTTATAAATCTATTTTAAATTTTGGTAATGATTTTAAAAATAAAGAATATATAACTGTCTATCAGGATTTTATAAGTAATTATTTTTGGTCAAAAGTTTTATCAAGTTTTACAAAAACAATTAATGTTAAAGAAAAAATAACTTTTTTAAATGATAAAGATAAAATTAGAGATATGTTGAATTTTTATTGGAGTTATGAACAGGTTGATAAAATTGAGCATATGAGAGGAACATTATTAGTTTTAGATAGAAAATTTCAAAACAAATTCAACAAAAATAATAATAAAATTATTCCTAAAAAAGCTAAACAAATTAATTATAAAATTAAAAAAGGTATAGATGTTGAGGTATATATTAATAATTTGAAAAATGAAATTGATAAATATAATGTTATTTCTTTTGATATATTTGATACAGTCGTTTTAAGACCTTTTTATACTCCTAATGATTTGTTTAAATTTATGGAAAAAGAAGTTAAAGAAAAATATGGTATTGATAATTTTGTTGAATTAAGAGGGAAATTAAGAAACTTTGTTAAAAATAATAAAGATTGCGAAGAGGTTAATTTAGATGATAGATATTTAGCTTTATGTGAAGAAATAGGTATTTCTTCTGATTTAGCCTTAAAATTAATGAATTTTGAATTAGAATTAGAGCAATCTATTTTAGAAGAAAGACCATTAATGAAAGAATTATATAGATATGCTATTGAAAAAGGCAAAAAAGTTATTTTTGTTTCTGATACTTTTTATGATAGAGAATTTATTGAAAATATTTTGAAAAAAACTGGTTATAATGGATTTTATAGAATATTTTTATCTTCTGAAGAATGTAAATTAAAGCATACTGGAAATTTATATCCTATTGTATTAGATAAAATGAATATTAAAAAAGAAGATATATTACATATTGGTGATAATAAAATTTCTGATATTGAAAAATGTAAAAAAAATGGCATTGCACCTTTATATATTCCAAGTGTTTGTGATAATTTTAAAAACAATAAAAGTTTAGATAGTTCATTTGTATTTTCTAATAAAAACTTGGAAAGTATAACCAAAGGGCTTATTGCTAAAAAATTTTTTGATATTAATGATAATTATGATAGCCCTTCTTTATTTAATGGGAAACCATATAATTTAGGTTATACATTAGTTGGTATATTTTTTCATGGATTTATAACTTCATTAATTGAAAAAAGTATTAAAGACAATATTGATACTTTATTCTTTTTATCTCGTGATGGACATATAATTAAAAGAGTTTATGATGAATATTCTAAATATTATGAAAATGCTCCAAAAAGTAAATATATATATGCTTCAAGACGTTCTTTAAATGTTGTTTCTATTTTTAATATTGAAGATGCTAAGGAAATTATAAATAAAAAATTCATTCCTTGTAATATAAATAAATTTATGTTTAATAGATTTGGTATTAATGTTGATTTAAAAGAAGTAAAAGAGGCAGGATTTGAAAAATTAGATAGTATTGTAGATTATTTCCAAAATTTAGATAAATTAGAAAAATTAATTTATATTTGTGAAAATAAAATTCTTAAACAAGCTTCTAATGAAAGAAATGAATTTATTTCTGTTTATAAGAAAAAAGGGTTTTTAGATGGAAATAATGGAATTGTTGATATTGGTCACGAAGGGACATTGCAAAATAAATTATTTAAATTAATGAATAAAAATATAAATGGTTATTATTTTGCGACATTTAGTGAAATTGAAAGTAAAGTTGAAATGTTAGGAATGAAAACTTGGGGATATATTGGTGAAAAAATCAGTGACAAGAATCATTTTTATAAGAAAAACATTTTATTATTTGAAAATTTATTTTTAAATACGGAAGGTTCTTTTTTATATTTTAAAAATGGAGAACCAATTTTATTAGATACTTCTAACGAAACTGCTCGAAAAGAATTCTCAGAGCAATTACATAATGGAATTGTTGATTTTAACAAAGATTTACTTTCTATTATTAATTCAAAAATAATTGATTTTAATATAGAAAATCCAATCACTTTAGTACAACCTTATCTTAATTTTTTAGACAACCCTTATATTAGTGATTTACTTGTTTTTAAAAATATTAATTTTGAAAATAATTATAATTGTATAAAAGAAACTTTTTTAATTAAAATTGTTGGTAATAAAGCAATTGCAGAGGCATCATTATGGGGAAATGCAGTAGAAATTTATAATTTTTATAATAAAAAATTTAGTTTATTTTCTTTTAATCATAAAAAATTTAGAAAATTTAAAAATGACCCATATTCATTTTTTAGCGATAGTAAAAATCCAATTATTAGAAAATTAGCATTCTTTTATAAAATATAAAGTTGGTTAAATATATGAAATATTTTTTTTTAAATAAAAAATTATTAGATGAAAATAAAAAATTTTTTACTAATTGTGAATTATATTCTGTTTTGTCAAAAGTTGATAAAAATGATATTATTATTGGTTGGGGTAGAAAAAAAAGTGGTAAAAAAGCGATTGAAATAGCATCTAAATATAATTGTAAATATTTATTATGTGAGGATGGATTTTATCGTTCTATTATGAGTGGAAAACAAGGTGGTGAAGCTTTATCTATTATAAAAGATGATATAGGAATTTTTTATGATGCACAAGAACCTTCAAAATTGGAGAATATTTTAAATAATGATGATAATTTTAACAATCTAAATATTGAGAAAATTCATAATAATATAAAATTTATTGTTGATAATTCATTATCTAAATATAATTTATATAGAGAAATTCCTATAAATTATTTTAATAAAACTACGAAAAAACGATTGCTTTTTGCATCTCAAACATTTAATGATTTAAGTTTAAAACTTGGTTTTGGAGAAGAGAAATCAACTATAGATATTATTTTATATATAATTAAACATTATCCAGTTTCTAAATTTGATTATTATTTGAAAATACATCCTGAAACTTTAAATGGTGATAAAAAAAATGACATCAGTATTGATACATTTGAAAATTATGGATTTCATATTATTAAAGAAAATTTTAATCCTATTGATTTAATAAAATATTTTGATGTAATTACTACCAAAACTTCTCAAATTGGTTTTGATGCATTATTATTAAATAAAGAAGTTGTATGTTTTGGAGCACCTTTTTATTCTAATTGGGGATTGACTACTGATTTAATTAAAATTAATAGAAGAACAGCAAGTAGAACTATTGAAGAACTTTTTTATGCTTCTACAAATTTATATACTGAATATATAAATCCTTTTAATCAAAAAAATATTTTATTTGAAGAAGCATTGCATATATTAAATTATTTAAAAAATATTTATTCAACATATTATGATGAATTACATTTTTATGGATTTTCATTATGGAAAAGAAATTATGTTTCTTTATATATTAAATCTAAAAAAAATTATTTTCATAATTATAGCCCTTCAAAAAAACAAGTCAAGAAACAAAAAAACATAGTTTGGGGTATGAAAAATATTAAAAATATTTCTGATAATGACAATGTAATAAGAATTGAAGATGGATTTATACGTTCCATTTCATTGGGGTCTGATTTAACACAACCTTTATCTTTGATTTTTGATAAAACAGGTATTTATTTTAATTCAAATAAGCCAAGTGATTTAGAAAATTTATTAAATAATGATAATAATTTTAATGATATTTTAAGAGGAAAAGGTGATATTTTAATAGAAATTTTAAATAAAACAGGTTTAAGTAAGTATAATAATACTACTTTGAATACTAATTTTAAAATTGATACTACTTTGAATAAAATTTTAGTTGTAGGTCAAGTGGATGGAGATGCTTCTTTATTATATAATGAAGATAAAAATTTAAATAATTATGATTTTTTAAAAAGAGTAAAAGGAGAAAATCCTGATTCTTATATAATTTATAAACCACATCCTGATATTTTATCTGGTAATAGAAAGACAAAAATAGAGTTATCTTTGTTTGAAGAACATTGTGATTTGATTTTAACTGATATTCATATTCACGATGCTATCAAAAATGTTGATGAAGTTCATGTTATGACTTCTTTAAGTGGTTTAGAAGCTTTGATAAGAGGTAAAAAAGTCATATGTTATGGTACTCCTTTTTATTCTAATTGGGGACTTACTATTGATAAAATAAAAATTGAAAGAAGAACTAAAAAAAGAACTTTATCTGAACTTGTTGCAGCAACATATATTTTATATCCTCGATATATTCATCCTGAGACAAATAAAATAACTGATGTTTTTGCTATTGTTGAATATTTAAATAATAATATGAAATCTAATTCTTTTTGTGAAAATAAATATATAAGTATTAGAAGAAAAATAATCAATTGGTTTAAAAGGATATTTAATGGAACATTTTAATAACATTAATAATAAAAATATTGTTTTATTTCAAGGCCCTGTTGGTTATTTTTTTAATGAATTAGAAGAATTATTTATTAAAAATAACAATACTACCAGTCGATTTATTTTTAATAAAAGTGATGAATATTTTTCTAATTCTTTAAATGAGATTAAATATTTAGATGGTATTGATAAGTGGAGTGATTATATATATAATTTTTTTAATAATGAAAACATTAAAATTATAATTTTATTTAATGATTTAAGACCTTTTCATAAAATTGCTATTAGCATAGCATTAAAATTAAATATAGAAGTATTTGTATTTGAACAAGGTTATTTAAGAAATGGATTTATTACTTTTGAACGAAATGGGGTTAATACTAATAGTATTACTATACCTAAAAGTAGACTTATATATGAAAAAATGAATTTTAAATATTCTTATAAACATAATATTAATAAAGAACAAAAAGAAATTAAATCCAATTATTATAAATTAGTTAAATATATAGTTATTTATGGTGTGTTAAATAAATTTTTTAATTCAAAATATAAATTGAATAATAACAATTCATATTATAAATATGATATAATTAAAGATGGTTTAAAGTGGATATATTCAAGAAGTTTAAAATTTGTTTTTAAGAAAAAAACTTTGAAACAAATAAATTTTTTAAAAAATCATAAAAAAAATAAATATTTTTTAATCCCATTGCAGTTAAATAATGATACACAACTTTTGTTTAATTCTCCTTTTAACGATATAAATGAATTTATTTTTACAACGATACAATCATTTGCAAAATTTTCTAATAAAGATGAATATTTAGTTTTTAAAGTTCATCCTTTAAATCCTGATTTGATGGAATTTAATAATTATATTAAAACTTTATCTAAAAAATATCATATTTTGGATAGAGTTATTTATTTAAATAGTGGTGATTTAGGAGTTTTAATTAAAAACTCCAAAGGTGTTGTAACTATTAATAGCACAGTTGGTATATCTTGTGTATTTCATTTACATCCTTTAAAAGTATTAGGTAATGCTATTTTTGATATTGATGGTATTAGTTATCAAGGAAATTTAGATGATTTTTGGGTAGATGATTTTAAACCAGAATATCAAATTGTTTCTAATTTCTTAAATTATATTTTATATTATACACAATTGTCTGGTTCTTTTTATGTTGAGAATACTATTATTACAAAATAGTATTCTTTATATTAATTTTTTGTAAATATATGCTAATGTTTTTTCTAAATCTTCTGTCTTAACTTGACAAGAACCTGATATGGAATTTCCTCCACCATTTAATTCATATAAAATATTTCCTATATGAACTTTTCTACTTATTGTTAATGGATTTTGTCTTATTGCTATTGTAACTTCATCTGGATAAAAACCTTCTATTACATGTACTAAATAATCTACTTCTTCTTCTGTTCTTGTAAATACAAAAAATCTATTTCCTGGATATATTATTTTTTCATTTCTTTTATCCATTAAAACTATATTATTATTTACAACTTTAGAACATCTATCTATTTGATTTATAAAATCTTCTTTATATTTTTCCATTAATTCTATACGTTCTCTAACATCTGGTAGAAATAAGAAATTTTTTACACCTAATTCAGCAATTCTATCTATAAATTGTATTGCTATATATTCTTTTGAGTTTAATATTTCTGTATTAATAAATCTTTCAAGACCTGTTCTTGAATCTAATATTATTGATAATAATATCCAATCTTTAGGGTCTATAACATCATTATATGATATACCATTACCTTTTGCATTATCTATTTGTTTTATCATTTGCCAAGTTATTTTTTTGAATTTCTTTGAGCCTCCAAAATAGTTAAATAATACCCTTGATACTGATTTAGATGATGTATCTAATATAAAATTAGATTTAAGTGTTGATACTCTTAACATTTCACTTTCATGATGGTCAAAAACAAGGTGTGCTTTTTCATTATATGGCAAATTTGCAATTATATCTCTTTCAGTTATTTCTATATTGTTTTTTTGAATTTCAACTGGATGTGTAAATAAAACATCATCAATCATTTCTAATTCATTTAATAATGCACCACACATTAAACCATCAATGTCATTTCGAGTTACTAATCTATATTTTTTCATTAATTTTGTCCTTTTTATATAATTATAAAATATTTTTGATTTTTTATATTTATTATAGTATAATGGCTAAAAAAATAAAGGTATATATTTATGTTGAAAGGTAAAATTATTAATCTTGTTAGAATACATTGTAATAACAAAAAATCTATTGATAAAATTATAGAAAGTATTGGTAGTTCTGAAACATCTTTTGATTTTAATAAAATCATATCATTAAATGAGAAAACTGAACTTGAAATGTTAAAAAAATGGGAACAACCTTTAAATTGTAATGTAGAAAATCTTATTATTGATAAAGATGAAATAAGTATTTTTTTTAGAACAATTTCTAAACCACCTATTAAAATACTTAAACAATTATCTTTAAATTCTAATATTGATGATATTGTATTAAATTATGCCAATATTGATATGAAGTCTTCTGGTGGTTTATATTATATAATGAGAGGTGGAATAATTGATAGTGTTCTATTTCCTGAAAACAGTGATGAAAATTATGAGTTTACATCTAAAATGTTGAAATTATTTGAACAAGGAGATAATAATCTTTTAAAAGAAAAATTAGATATTATCTAAATTATCTTTTTTTTTCTTTTTTTTAGAAAAATTATTTTTTTTCTTTTGTTCTTTTTCTTCTTTCATTTTTTGTTCTAATTGATTTTCTTCAAAAATATATTCTATTTCGTCAAATTCTGAATAATCTGGCATTGTAAAAGTTTTCATAAATTTTTCATATGTTTTTTCTGTTATAGATTTATTTTCTTGTTCTTTTCTTAATTTATTTCTTTCTTCTAATGTTTCTCTACTTACTATGAACATTATTGCTTTTTTCTTATAAAATTTTTTCAAATTTGACAATAATTTTCTTCTTGATTTTTTAGATAAATTAGTTTTATCTATTATCATATTTTTTCCTAATTTATTTGTTTCTATTTTTTTTGAATTAAATTTTTTTTCAATTTCCTCTTGTTTTTTATCTTCTATCATTTTATAAAAAGCTGTGTTGTAATCTAATCCTTCATATTCTTCTAAAAGAATATCATCAAATGATAAAACCTCTTCGTTTTCTTGTTTATTGGTTTTTATATATGTTGATTTTCCTGAATTTGGTAATCCTATTAATACTTTTATTGTTTTTGTTTTATCTTCTGAATATTTGAATTTCTTTATTTCTTCTTGGTGGTTTAATAATTCTTTTCTTTTATTCCTTAAAAAATTGATTTTTTCTTTTTGACTTTTTATTTGTTCTTGTCTTGATAACTCAATTATTCTTCCTATTGTATCAGCAGTAGATAAAATACACATATCTTCAAACAAATCATCTTTTTTATATTTTTTTGTTAATAATTCTTTTTGTTTTGTCGTTAATTTTGAATTTGTTTCAATATTATGAAAATCAGAGTGCCAATTAATTAGTTCTAATATTCTTACTATATCTAATTTATTATTTACTTCTCTTTTATATTTTATTAAAATATCTATTGATATAGCTGTTGAATAATTTTCATGTGAAAAAAATCTTACTCTTTTTTTATCATCTACAACTTCTCTTGCTTTTGGTTTTCCTACATCATGTAATAATGCCGCTAATAATATTTCTTCTTTATCTGTTAAGTTTATTGCTTCTTTAAATACCATTTTGGTATGTGTTAGGCAATCTCCTTCTAAGTGATATGGATTAGGTGTATTTTTGTCATAAGCATGGTCTGAATTTTTAAGTTTTTCTATATGGTTTGGATAGTTTTCTTCAAACCATTTATAAATATTATGTTCCATTTTTTTTCTCTTTTTATTTAAAATATATTTTATATATAAATTATATATAAAATATTATTATAAAGAGCTTAAATTAAATTATTTGTTACTATTAAAAATAGTAAGATTATCATTAATATTAATTCTTTCTTCCAACTATTTGAAAATTTATTTTCATTGTAAATATTTTTAAATAATTCAATAAATTGTTCATCTTTTATTTTATGGTATTCTTCTATTATAATTTGTAATAATTCATCTTTATTTAAAATCTCTTTTTTATTTGAAATTTTTGAAAAAATTAAATATAATTTAAATTCTTTAATTACTTTAAATATTAAGATTAGTAATATTATTATATTTATTTTTACTTTTAGAAGAATCAAAAGTAGTAATATTATTGTTGCTGAAAATGCTGTTATAAAATATATGATTTTGTTTTTGTTTTTAAAAAATATATATAAATTATATATATAATCTATTTTTGATGAAATTTTATAGTTTTGTATTAAATTATTTAAAACGTAAATATTTACAAATATTAAAAATGGTATATAAATCATATTTGAATTGTCCTTTTTTTGTTATAATTATTATATAAAAAAAGAAAATAAAAAAAAGGTATATTTTGATTTTAAAATTTTTTCTTATATTATTTATTTTTATAAATATATTATATGCTAATAATGAAAAAAAAACAAATAGTATTATTAATATTAAAAAAATTGATATTCAAGGAAATACATCAATAGATGAACATACAGCTTTAAATATTTTAACTAATGACATTATCATTGGTTTATTACCTTATAATATTCCTTTTGTTGATTTTAAAGTAAATGAAGAAAAGATTTTGCAATGTAAAGAATTAATGGAAAATTATTTATATGATAATGGATTTCAATATTCGACTGTATCTTGTGGTTTTAATAAAAAGAATGGAATTTTAACTTATCATATTATTGATGGAAAAAAAATTAAAATTAAGAAAATTGTATTTAAAAGTGATTTTGAAAAATTAAAAATATGTAAAACATCCAATATATGCATTAAAGTAGGTTCTTTTTATAGTAAAAATAAAATCAAAATATTAAAATCAAAAATCTCTGAATATCTTGAAGACAATGGTTATATATTTGCTAAAATAAAAATGGAACCTATTTATATTGATGATTATAATATTGAATTGCATATAACTGTTAATAAAGGAATACGAATATTTATTGGAAAAATAACATACGATATTAATGGTAATATTGACCCTGCTATTATTGAAAATATGATATTTTTTCAAAATGGTGATATTTTTCAATATAAAAAAATCAGAGATAGTATTCAAATTTTGAAATCTAAAAAAGTTTTTTCATCTATTATTATAACACCTGTTCTTAATGAAATTGAAAATGGAATTGTTCCAATTATTATAAAATTAACTGTTAAAAAGAAAACTAAAAAAGTTAAAATAAATTTAGGCTTTGATAGTTTCGAGGGGGTTAAAGCAGGTGTTGAATGGACAAATTTTATGTACAAAGGTGATTTAAGAAAATTGAATTTTAAATTAGAAGCTTCGAAATACATTCAAAATATCGAGACATCTTTTAATTATCCTTTTTTATTTCCTGTATATAAAATAAATTTTTATAATGATTTTGGTTATAAAAAAGAGGATACAATTGTTTCACAAAATCAATATTTATATGATACAATAAATTTAAATCGTGATTTTAAAAATATTAATGTAAAATTAGGGTTTCATACTATTTACAATAGTCCTTTGCATAGTGATTTAAGTGATAATTATGATTTTATTTTTTCAATTTATGAAGAAATAAACTTTATAGAGGTTGATGATATTTTTTTTCCAAGAAATGGTTACAAGATAGAAAGTAGTTTAGAAAGTTCTATATTTTTTTCTGGATTTGATTTTCTTGAACTTAAAATGGGATTATATGGTTATTATCCTTTAATTAAAAAATATAATTTATTTTTATCAGGTAAATTATTAATTGATAATATCAAATCTGATACTGATATTATACAAATTAAAAAACCTTTGAGTGGTGGATATAATAGTAATCGAGGATATGAATTTGCTTCATTGTCTTATTCAGAAGAAACTAATTCTATTTCCAAAATAGAAAGTAGTATTGAAATAAAAAAAGAAGTATATAATAATTTATATATATTTACTTTTGATGATTATAGTTCTTTTAATGATGAAGATTATAATAGTGTTGGACTTGGTGTTTATTATTATACTCCTCTTGGTGTTATAAGTGTTGGAGGAGCTTATAATAGTGACAATGATTATAATGGTTTCTTTTCTTTTGGAGCTTCATTTTAATGATAAATTTTATTTCAAAAATAATTAGTTATATTATTTACTTTTTCTTTTTGTTTATAATATCTGGTATTTTTTATTTTTATAGTTCGGATTTACATAATAGAATATCTATTGATTTAAAAAAATCTAATATTTATATTAAAGAACTTAAAATTTTAAATTATCTATATATAAAAAAATTAAATATTGAAAATATTTCATTTTTTCATAATACTATTAAATTTGACAATTTAGATTTAAATGGTCTTAAAATATCATATGATACTAATCATAATAATAATTTAAAAACATCTACTGATACCAATAATAGTATAAATAATGATTTATTTACTATAATTCATTCAATTTTTAAGTATATAGATATTAAAAATATTAAATCAATTCAAGCGAATAATATTTTTATTAATAATAAACAATATTTTACTTCTTTTATTAAGAAAAAAGATAAAATTGAATTAAATATTAATAATATTGTTTTGAAATTTCAAATTATTGATAAATATAAAATTAAATATATCATTAATGATAATTTAAATGTTTTTATTGATATTAAAGATAATTTTTTATCTTGTATTGCTTATTTTGATAAAATATTTTTATTATCTGGTGATTTGACGATACAGGATAATATTATTTTAACTAATGTCAAACAAAATAAAAAATATTTTCAAAGTGTTGATATTTTTAATAATATTAAATTGAAAATAAATTCTAATATGATTAATAATAATTATTTTTCTTTTAATTTAAATACTAAGTTGGGAAATTTAAATATTCCATGGTTAAAATATAATGAATATAATTTATTTAATATAAAAAGTAATTTTAATATCAATAAAAATATTATTAATATAGGTATTGAGGAAATAAGAAATGATGATATTTCTTATAAAGATATACATATTCAATTTAATTATGAAACATTAGAAATAAAATTATTTATTAAAAATAAAAATATATTAAATGGTAAATTTTTTATATCTGACAAAAATGATATTTATATACATATAAATGATTTAAATTATATGAATATAAATATTACTGATGAAGATATTTATATATTAAAAGAAGGTATTTCAACTTCTTTTTTTACTATATATAGCATTAATAATAGTTATAAAATAGTATTTAATAAAAAATTTGATGATTTTTTTAAAAAGAATTTTTCTAAAATAAATTCATATTTACAAGATTTTTTAAAGTTTAATAGTTTTACAGATATTGATTTAGTTATACAAAATAATCCACATTTTGATTTTAAAATAAAATATTTAAATGATGTTGTTTTTGGTAGTTTTGAGAATAATATTGTTTTTTTAAATTTTGATATTAATAAAATTTTCATTAATGATAATTTATCTATTAATAAAATATTATTAAATGGATTTTATAATATCGAAAATAATTCAATTGAATTTAATTATTTTAAATCAAATATTTTATATAAAAATATTTCCTTTCCTTTGTTTGCTGAGAGTATAAGATATAATTTAATCACAGGTAATTTATATATTCCTTCTCTTAATGATAATTTTAATATAATTTATCAAGATGAAAAAATACAAGTATTGAGTAATAATAATTATATTATAAAAAATAATAAGATTGGTAAAATAACTTTTTCTAAAATAGATATTTTATATTCAAATAATAGTTTAAATGGAGAAATAATATTAGGAAATAGTGATATTAAAATAAATAAAAAAATATTAGATTTTTTAACTACTGATAATATTAAAAAATATAAAAGTGATATTGATAAGAATAAATTAAAGTTAGATAGTTCTCTTAAATATAATATACATTTGCTTTCCAAAAAAAATAGTATTCAACATATGACTTATAATGAAAAAAAATTAGATGTTAATATTAATAATATAGATATGTTATTTAAAAACAATTTTTTAGGTGGTCAAATTACTTTGAGAGATGGTAATTTAGATTTTTTAAGTAAGAAATATAAAATATTAGCATCAAATATAAGTATATTAGATAATAAAGTAATTTTAAGTTTAAATTCTTCATATGAAGATGATAATGTAAAAGTTAATATTGGAATTTTTGGTAATGCTGATGATAATAATTTATTTTTAAGTTTAAATTCAGAACCTACTTATTCTGAAGGTGTTTTAATTAAATATTTATTTTTTGATGGTGATTTAGAAGATGATGGTAATACTTTATCTGGAGATTTAATTAATATTGGAATTGATAAATTTAAAAATTTTTTTAATATTCCTATTGATAGTATTAAGATTTTAGAAAAAGAAGATGGTGAATCTAAATATCAAATTAATAAAAAATTGAATAAAAATATTAGTGTTCAGTATACTAAGGATACTGATGACAATAATTTTGAAATTATTTATAAAATCAATAGACAGTTTAATGTCAATAGTTATACAAATGGGAAAAGTAGTGGAGTTAAATTAGTTTGGGAATTTGATTATTAGAAATAGAAGAATTATCTTGCTTCTTTTTCTAATGCGATAGTCATAGTCTCACCATTTATTTTCTTTTGAGAAACAAATGCTCTATGTGATTTTTCAATTTTTGTATACCAAATTTTCAATTTACCATCTTTCATTTGTTCAAATGAAATTAGATAATCTCCAAAAATTTTATTTTTTTGTTTTTGCGAAATTTCTTCTTCCATTTCTCCAAGATTTTCAATTTCATAAACAACTCTATCATCATATCCTATAAAATCACCCATTTTTACTAATTTTACATTGCCACCTATTGCTGATTGGATATTTAAACTCACTTTATTATCCAATTCATGAGCATCAATTATATAGTTTCCTACTCTAAATTTCATATAAACCTCCCATGGTTATGTTTTTAATTATTATATAAAAAAAAACCTTATAATATTATTAAATTTTAAATATATTGGAGTGAAAATGTTAAAAATTTTAAGTTTAGGTTTAGTTTTGATATTTTTTTCTGCTTGTGATAAAAAAGAAGTTAATAATAATATAAAAAAAGGTGTTAAAAAAACACACGAAATTGATAAAGAGATTAATGATTTTTATCAGAGACAAAAAGACAAAAAACCTTTTAATGATTATTTTGAAAAAAAGGCGAAATCGTTTAATAAAAAATATAATAAAATTTTAAATTCTGATAAATAATTATTAAGAAAAATATTCCATTATAAATTTGGATTTCCCTAATTAATCATATTAAATTAATAAGAAATTAAGTTATTATTTTCCTCTAAGTTTATTTTCATTTCTTTTACTAAACAAGGTGAAATCCATAGTTTCATACCTTGACTTGTATGTATCCATTTTATTAAATCTTCTTCTTTTGTTTCTTTACATTTTGTATTATGTAATAATTTATGATGTAAAGAACATAAATTAACTAAGTTACCTTTGTTATTTTTGTGAAAATGTTTAATATTTTTATTTTCATTTTCATTTTTTTGATGATTTATATGATGTGTTTCATCAGCTTGATTATCACATAATTCACATTTTGTCATATATAAAGATTTATTGTAATTGCTCTTTTTATTTTTTAATAAAAGCTCTAATTCATTTTGTTCTTTTGAAACTTCCCTTCTTATTTCATATGCTGTTTTGATAAATTCTTTATCTAAATTCAAATAATTAGCATATTCAAGACCATATGTTGATAATCCTTGTCCATATTTAAGTTTTCTATCAAAAATAAATTTATTATTTTTTGTATCATGCTCTACATGTAGATGTAATGGTATTAAAGCTTTATTTTCTTTTATACTTTTTAATTGATTTAATTGATGTAAATGTGTAGCAAAAAAGAATAAAGAGTTTCTTTTTTGTAATGTCAAAAAACCACTTGCGACAATTGCTATTGCAGATTGTGTTTCTGTTCCATGACTTAATTCATCTCCAAGTATTAATGAATTTGATGTTGCTCTATTAAAAATATTTTTCATTTCAAGCATTTCAATTGTAAATGTAGATAACCCTTTATAAATATCATCAGAACCTGAAATTCTTGTAAATAAAGAATCGAATATTGAAAATCTGAATGATTTTGCTGGGACAAAAAAACCACTTTGTGCAAGTATGATTGACACACCTATGCTTTTTATTAATGTTGATTTTCCTGATGCATTTAGACCGTGTAACATTACTCCATTTATTCTATCATTTGTTAATTTAAGTTCTTTTTGTATTTTTTTATTGTTAAAATATTTTGATGTTCCAAGCATTATATCATTTGGAACATATATTCCTTTTTCTTCTTCTTCCACAATCGGATGTCTTAGTTCTTCTATATCTATAAATGTATCCTCTTTTTTTTCTATTTCTACTATTTCTGGCTTTATATATTCTTTTTTGTGTAAATAATTATTTACTATCAGGAAATCTATTAATTGAATATCTTTTATTATTTTTTTAATTAGTTGTTTTTTTTCTTTGATTTTATTCATTTCCTCATTAAATATATATAATGTTTCTTTTATTATTTTATCTTGTAATATAAATAAATCATCTGATAATTTTGAAATTGTATTTGATGTTATTTTAACAGAATTTGTTAATTTTCTGATTTTATATTCATTATTTTCTTCTGATATTTTTTTTGATTTTTCTAACTCTTTATATTTTGTTTTTGTTATTTCTAAATAATATCCTTCTTTTTCAGTATATTTTATAATAACTGAGACTTCTTTATTTTGATATTGAGATAAAAATATATTTATTTGATTCTCTAATTCTTTTCTTTTATTAGATTTTTCTTTGATATAATTTATTAAATTTTGATTTGTTTCTGTTTTATTTTTAGTATTAATAAATGTTTTATCTTCTTTATTACCATTAAAATATTGTAATTGTTCAATATCAAATATTATTTCTATATCATTTAATAATAATTTTATATTTTCATTATTTTTATTAAATAAATCATTATATTTTTTATTTAATAGGAAATTTTCATATATTAGACTAATATTTTTAATGGAAATATATAAACTATAAAATTCTTTTGTTGTTATTTTTTTTAACTCTAATAATCTTAAAAGTCTTTCTATATCATAAATATTATTCATATAATTTATAATTGTTTGTTTAAATGAATTATTTTGATTTATAAAATCTTCGCTTATTTTATATCTTTGTTCTATTTCATTTTTATCTTTAATTGGTGATAATAAGATACTTTTAACATATCTTCTCCCTATTGCTGTTTTTGCTTTATTAATTATTCTTTCTATACTATTTTCATATTCATCTATTATATTTAATTGTTTAAGTGCATTATTTCCTATGTATAATTTATTTGAACTTGTAACTATTTCTGGTTTTTTAAGTCCTTTTATTATTGTTGGGTTATGTTCCACTATAAATAATATTAGATTTGCTAATGCAACAGTTGCTAATGGTAATCGTTCTAATTCTAATTCTTCTATTATTGACAATGATGAATTTATTTTATATGCTTCTTTTAATATTTCCATTTGATAATTTATAGACATATTGTTTAAATCATTTTTTGATATTATATAATTCATTTTATTTATTTCTAATTCTGATTTAATTTCATCAAATTCTTCGTTTTTTATGTTTTTATCTTTATATATTATTATTTCTTTTGTTTTATATTTATTTAGTAAATTTTGTATTTCATCTATTGCTAATTTATTATCATTTTGATTTCCAAATTCTTCAAAAACTATTGTTTCTCCAATTGATACATCTATTAATGCTATTGCAGAATAATAGATACTTTTTTCTTTTTTTAATATTAATGATGCAACAAAATTATAATCATCGTCTGTATTATAATTAATGTTTATGCCTTGTGAAATAACATTATCTACATATCTTTTAATTATTGGATTTTTTGTATTTTGGTTTTCTATTTTTTTTTGTTTTATTACTACTATCGTCCATTTTTTCTTTTCTATCAAACTTTCTATATGTTTATCTATCATTATAGAAGGAACACCACACATTAATGGATTATTGTCTGTTATTTCTTTTATTTTTTTTGACTTTTTTGTTAAAAAAATATTTAATTCTTTTGAAATTTCTGTTGCTTTTCCTATTGTTTTTGATTCATAAATTTCATAAAAAGAACCTATTTCTATGAATACAACTGTATTATATCCATATATATTTTCTGCATTTTTTTGTATTTGAAAATATTTTGATGTTAATAATTCTTTTTCATTTTCGTTAAGTATTTTATTTGTTTGTTTTATAAAATTATCATTATTTATCATTTGTTTTCTTTCTTTTTATATATAATTTTTAATATATGATATGATATATAACAAAACCTTAAATATAACTTAATGCTTTTAATTATTATTTTCTATTTTTTCTAATTTTTCAAAGAATTCTTTTATTAATGTAATAAGATTTTGGTTTGTTTTTTGTCTTGTTTTATTTCTTTTATATTCTGGTGAAGGTATTAATTTTTTAATTATATTAAATTTTTGAAATTGGTCAGCCATTTTTCTATTTTCATGGATTGTATGATGTTTAAATTCGTGTAAAAATTTAAAAGCCTTCATATCTTCTTTAGTAAAATCTTCTATTTCGAATATAGTTTGTTTTATATGATTATGATTATAATTTTTAAAATGTATTAATACGATAGCTTGATATATATTTATTAATGATAATTCCACACTTTCTATAAATGCTGTTTTACTTATTTCATTGTTTTTAATTTCTTTTATTTTTTGTTTTATATAATCAAATTCATCTTTTAATAATTCTTTATAATTTAATGGTTTTAAATTTATAAAGTATTGTTTATATTCATTTTCTATTTCTTCATATTTTATATCATCATCTATTAAACATTCTTTTTGACTTTTATTTAAAATATAAAATATATATAATTTAAAAAAAATCGTATGTGATATAGAGTTTCTAAACTTTATGAAATTAATTAATAATTTTGTATTTTCTTTTGGGTTTTTACAGTTTTTATCATTAAAAGTTTTTTGAATTATATTTAAATTTATTTCTTGATAATCTCTTGGTAATTTGTTTTTTTCTTTTATAAATTCTATTATTAGTTCATATAATTTGTATGTTGTAAAATATATTGAAGATAATAATTTTGAAATATTTGAATTTTTATTTTTGATTTCTTCTTGATGAAAAAAGTCTTTTATAAAATTATCTGTTTTTTTATATAAATATTTATAATTTTTAAGTTCTTTTTGTTTTTGATTTAAATCTATCCATACTTTATTGATTTCTTTTATTATTTTATTATCTTCTTTTATATCAATAAGATTTTTCATTTTTTTTCCTATAATTTTTATATAAATTATAAAAAAAAGTTTTTTTTAAGCCTCTTAATTTGGTTGTTTCATTTTGTTTGTTTTTGGATTTCTATCATCTATATAGTCATAACTATAAATTTTTTTGAAATTTTCAACTATTTTTTTGTTTTCTTCTATTTTTTTCTCTGTTAAATTTTCTTTATTAATTTCTAAACTCCAAAAATCTTGGTTTTCGTGATATTCTATATTATTTCCTTTCATTGATGATAATAAAATTTTATCATCTTCTGATAGTTCTCCCTTTATTTTTATATATTCATTATCTTCTTTTATTATAATTTTATTATTTTTAGGTTCTTTATAATTCATTTTTTCTTTAATTCTATTTAATATTTTAAAGTTATAATCCAAATTTTCTTTACCTATTTCATTAAAATCAGCTATTTGTATTAATATGTTTTTATTAGAATCTATTTTTATATATTCATATTTTTTTTCATCTATTAATTTTGTTTGTATCCAATCTATGATTCCTTCTTCTATTTCACCACTTATTCTTACCCATTTTTTTGTCATTTCTATTTTAATTTTATTTTCTTCTTCTGATTTATATACTTCATCTGGTTCATCTGTTATTTTTTCATCTTCATATTGTTTTTTTTCTATATTTATAGCTTTTCTAATTCTTTCTATCAATTTTTCATTCCACTCTGCATCTTCTTTTTCTATACTTCCTTTATTTTGTATAAATACTTTCGATTTATCAAAAAATATTGTTTTATTATTTTCTTGAATTAAGTTTTTTAAAAAATTTGTTATAGTATCATTTAGGTCATATGTATTAAAACTTTCACAATCTTTTATATTTATTTTTTTCATATTTATATCATTTTTAATTTTTGTTATTAATATAGTCACATATTCTTTATCGTCTATTAATTTTATTTTTTCTGGTTTTTTAATACTTATTTTCTCTTTTGATATTTTTAATAAATTTTCATCATTAATTTCTAATAAAATATTTATTAAATCTTCTGAAATATTATTTTTATCAAATATTATAAACTCCTCCGTTATTGTTGTTTCTTCATAAATTTCTTCGTTAATAGGCTCTTCATAGATTTCTTCATCAATAGGCTCTTCATAAATTTCTTCGTTAATAGGTTCTTCATAGATTTCTTCATCAATAGGTTCTTCATAAATTTCTTCGTCAATAAGCTCTTCATCAATAGGCTCTTCATAAATTTCTTCGTCAATAAGCTCTTCATCAATAGGCTCTTCATAAATTTCTTCGTTAATAGGTTCTTCATAGATTTCTTCATCAATAGGTTCTTCATAAATTTCTTCGTCAATAAGCTCTTCATCAATAGGTTCTTCATAAATTTCTTCGTCAATAAGCTCTTCATCAATAGGCTCTTCATAAATTTCTTCGTCAATAGGTTCTTTTATAGACTTTTTTTTATCAATTATTTTTGAAGTTTCACTTTTATATTTATCTAATTTAGATATATCTTCTTTTATTATTTTTATTATTTTTGTCAAT